>Ga0210389_10002310_pt1 | contig 15102 bp, 10 predicted proteins | sample IncBWH28OmetaG_FD_160127 | JGI IMG/M metagenome (GOLD analysis project Ga0210389, IMG submission 160127) | Forest soil microbial communities from Barre Woods Harvard Forest LTER site, Petersham, Massachusetts, United States - Inc-BW-H-28-O ...
TGCACGCATTTCAGGCCGGCCTCGATCACATGGAATTTCGAGGAGTCGACCATCACAGGTACACGGGCGATGTCGGGTTCGGCGGCGACGAGGTTGAGGAATGTCACCATCGCCGCTTCGGAATCGAGCAGGCCTTCGTCCATGTTGACGTCGATGATCTGCGCGCCGTTCTCGACCTGGTCTCGCGCCACCTGGAGGGCTGCGGTGTAATCGCCCGCCGTGATCAGTTTGCGGAATCGTGCCGAGCCCGTGACGTTGGTGCGCTCGCCGACATTGACGAAGGGGATGGCGGGCGTCAGTTCGAAAGGCTCAAGGCCGGAAAGCCGCAAGCGCGGCACGATGTCCGGGATGACGCGCGGTTTGTGTGGCTGAACAGCCGCCGCAATCGCAGCAATATGGTCCGGCGTGGTGCCGCAGCAGCCGCCGACGACGTTGACGAGTCCGGCGGAGGCAAATTCACCGATCAGCCGCGCCATATATTCCGGGCTCTCGTCGTACTGGCCGAACTCGTTGGGCAGACCGGCATTGGGATAGGCACATATCGGCGCATCGGCGACGCGGCCAATGTCCGCGATATGCGCGCGCAGATCCTCGGCGCCGAGCGCGCAGTTGAATCCGATCGTGATTGGTCTTGCGTGACGCACCGAATTCCAGAACGCCTCGGGGAGTTGTCCCGACAGCAGGCGGCCGGATTTGTCGGTAATGGTGCCGGACACCATCACCGGCACGTCGATGCCGCGTTCTTCCGTGATCTCGGCGATCGCGTACAGCGCGGCCTTGGCGTTGAGCGTGTCGAAAATGGTTTCGACCAGCAGCAAGTCGGCGCCGCCGTCGAGCAGGCCCTTGATCTGTTCGCCATAGGCCTTGCGCAAATCGTCAAAGGTGACGGCGCGGTAGCCCGGATTGGATACGTCGGGAGAAATCGAGGCGGTGCGGTTGGTCGGGCCGATGGCGCCGGCGACAAAGCGCGGCTTGCCGTCTTCGGCGCTGACGCGGACCGCAGCAGCGCGCGCGAGTTTTGCTCCTTCCAGGTTGAGCTCATAGGCGAGGTCCGACATCTCGTAATCGGCCTGCGCGATCGAGGTCGAGGAAAAGGTATTGGTGGCGACGATATCGGCGCCGGCGCGCAGATAAGCCGCGTGAATATCCTCGATCGCCCGCGGTTGCGTCAGGATCAGGAGGTCGTTGTTGCCCTTGACGTCGCGATGAAAGCCGGCAAATCGCGCGCTACGAAAAGCGGCTTCATCAAATTGCAGCGCCTGGATCATGGTGCCCATGGCGCCGTCGAGCACGAGGATGCGCTCTTTGGCGGCGTTGAGGAACGCGGTGCGTGTCGACGAGACGGGCAAGACCATCGTTCAAGCCGCCTTCTGCGCGCCTGCGGGGCGGATGCCAAGCAGATGGCAGATCGTAAAGACCAAATCAGCACGGTTCATGGTGTAGAAGTGAAAGGTATCGACGCCGCGCTTGCTAAGCTTCTGCACTTGCCCTGCAGCAACCGTTGCGGCCACCAGCTTGCGGGTCTCGGCGTCGTCGTCGAGCCCGTCGAATTTCTCCGCGAGCCAACCCGGCACCGTGGTGCCGGCGCGGGTGACGAAGTTTCTCGCCTGCTTGAAATTGTGCATCGGCATGATGCCGGGGACGATCGGAATATCGATGCCGTTGGCGCGCACACGATCGAGGTAGCGGAAGTAAAGGTCGTTATCGAAGAACACCTGCGTGATGGCGCGCGTGGCACCGGCATCGACCTTGGCTTTAAGTCCGTCGATGTCGGCGTCGAAGCTGGGGCTCTCGGGATGCTTTTCCGGATAGGCCGAAACCGAAACCTCGATATCGGGAAATCGCTTCTTGATGCCGGCCACGAGCTCAGAAGAGGTTTGATAGCCGTCGGGATGGGTCGTAAACGGCGTGCCGATGCCGCCCGGCGGATCGCCGCGCAGCGCCACGATGTGGCGGACGCCGGTCTCATGATAGCGGGCGACGATGTCGTCGATCTCGCCGCGCGCTGCGCCCACGCAGGTCAAATGTGCGGCCGGCAACAGCTCGGTTTCACCGAGAAGGCGGGCAATGGTCGAATGGGTGCGCTCGCGGGTCGATCCGCCGGCGCCATAGGTCACGGAGACAAAATTTGGCGAGAGCGGGGCCAGGCGGTTGATCGTCTCCCAGAGGCTCCTCTCCATTTCCTCGGTCTTGGGCGGAAAGAATTCAAACGAGATCGCCGGCTGTTTGGCCGCGCGGGGGCCGGGGGCAACAGGGATAGCTTCGCTCATGACACTCAATCATCTCCGCGGCGAACCTCACGCCACGCATGGCGCCAAGTCTGGGAGCTTCAAGATAGGCGAAAAGGCTTGAGCCAAATAGCCCACCGGATATGGGAAATTGCCCAATTGGTCTTCATAAATATCGATATTCTGTAAATTTACTTCAAGGTGGGCTATTGTCGATAACGCGTATATTATTGTAATTATTATGTAATATTCATAAGTATGGTAGGGACATTAGGGGGCAAAATGAATATATTAAGAAATATAAAATTATTTGCCCACTCGATTTTGGCAGTCCGGCTGCAGAGCAGACCTTCGACGGCCCGGCATAAGGAGCGGTTGTACCGTTCGGCCGCCGCATTAGGTTTACGGCCATGATTCCGCTTTCCGTCCTCGATCTTTCGGTGGTTACCACCGGCACCAAACCCGCCGCGGCGCTCCGCAACAGCATCGATCTCGCTCGCCATGTCGATGCGCTCGGCTTCACCCGTTATTGGCTCGCCGAGCATCACAACCTGGCTTCGGTCGCGAGCCCCGCGCCTGACATCATGATCGGCCAGATCGCGGCGGTGACGAAACACATCCGCGTCGGCTCCGGTGGAGTGATGCTACCCAACCACGCGCCGCTGGTGGTGGCGGAGCGTTTCAAGATGCTGGAGGCGCTGTTTCCGGGCCGGATCGACCTCGGGCTCGGCCGCGCGCCGGGCACCGATGGCGCCACAGCTCACGCGCTGCGTAGTCGGCTCGATCGCCGCGAAGGCGACGACTTCCTCGAACGGCTGCATGAATTGACGCTGTGGGAGACCCGCAACTTCCCGCCCAATCATCCCTTCAATCAGGTCGTGGCGATGCCGGACGACACACCGTTGCCGCCGATCTGGCTGCTCGGCTCGAGCGATTACAGTTCGGAACTCGCGGCTCAGGTCGGCATGGGCTACGCGTTCGCGCATCATTTCGCGTCCTATGACGCCATCGCCGCGATGACGAACTACCGCGATCGTTTCAAGAACACGGGCTGGCGGGAGACGCCGTATGCGATTCTGGCGGTAGCGGTTGTGGCCGCCGAGACGGATGCCGAGGCCGAGCGGCTCGCGACGTCGATGGATCTCAACCGGCTATGGCGCGACCGCGGGCAATACCGCCCGCTGCCGAGTATCGAGGAAGCGCAGGCCTATCCCTATACGGAAAGCGATCGGGCCATCATTGCGCGCAACCGCACGCGTCTTTTTGTCGGCAGCCCCGCAACACTAATGCAGAAGCTCGAGCCGATGATCGCGGCAAGCAAGGCCGACGAGCTGATGGTGATCACGGCCGTCTACGATCACGAGGCGCGCAAGAAGTCGTACAGCCTGCTGGCGGACGTGTTCGGAATACGCGCTCAGGCGGCGGCGTAAGCCGATCAGTCCTGCCGCTCGCTGAAGGTCGCGCGGAACGGATGGGCAGGATAAACGCCGACAATGCGGAATTCGCGCGAGAAGAATTGCAACTCTTCGAGCGCAAAGGCGAGGCCTTTGTCGTCGGGGTGGCCGTCGACATCGGCGTAGAACTGCGTGGCAAAGAAATTGCCGTCGACCATGTAGCTTTCGAGCTTGGTCATGTTGACGCCGTTGGTCGCAAAGCCGCCCATCGCCTTGTAAAGCGCGGCGGGGAGGTTGCGCACCCGGAAGACAAAAGTCGTGACGAGCGGCCCCGAGCCCGGTTTGGCCCAGTCTGCCTCGCGCGCCAGCACTACAAAGCGGGTGGTGTTGTGAGCCTCGTCCTCGACGTCCTCGGCCAGAATATCCAAGCCGTAGATCTCGGCTGCAAGTTTCGGGGCGATCGCGGCGCAGGTTTTGTCGCCACGATCTGCAATGATATGCGCGCTGCCGGCGGTGTCGCCCGCCACGATCGGCTTGATGCCGAGCTTGCGGATGATGCGCCGGCATTGCCCGAGCGCGTGGACATGGCTTTCGACCGTCTTGATGTCACCGATTTTGGCGCCGCGCGGCGCCATCAATTGATGATGCACCGGCAGGAACCACTCGCCGACGATGAAGAGGCCCGACTGGGGCAGTAGATGATGAATATCGGCGACGCGGCCGGCGACCGAGTTCTCGATCGGGATCATGCCGAGATCGGCTTCGCCGGAGGAAATCGCGGCCAACGCGTCCTCGAAGGTCGGGCAGGGCAGCGCTTCGGCCTCGGGATAGGCCTCGGCGATGGCGATATGGGAGTTGGCGCCAGGCTCGCCCTGGAATGCGATTTTCATGATTTTCGTGGTCTTGGTCATGGCGCGTTGTACCAGTCGCTCAACTTTTCGCTAGTAGCTGCCGCGTGGCTTCGAGGTCGGCAGGGGTATCGACGCCGCGCGGCACGGTATCGACGAGCCCGATGTCGATCCGCATTCCCGCCTCCAGCGCCCGCAACTGCTCCAGCTTCTCCTGCTGCTCGAGCGGCGAGGGGGGAAGGCGGACGAAGCGCTCGAGCGCAGCACGGCGATAGGCATAGAGACCGATATGATGGTAGCGCGGTCCCTCGCCATGGGGGGCGGTCGCGCGGGTGAAATAGAGCGCGCGCAGCCGCCTGGGGCCGACCGTCGAGCCGACCGCCTTCACGACGTTGGGATTGAGGGCTTCTTCCTCGGTGTGGATTTCCGCGGCCAGCGTCGCGATGTCGACCGCGGGGTCTTCCAGCGGGGCCAGCACATCACGGATATTATCCGGGCTGATGGTCGGAAAATCGCCCTGCAGATTGACGACGACATCGGCTTTGCCGAGCGGATCGAGCGAGTTGAGTGCCTCGAAGATCCGGTCCGAGCCGGAGGGATGGTCGGCGCGGGTCATGACGGCCTCTCCGCCATGCGCTTTGACCGCCGCCGCGATCTCGGCCGTGTCGGTTGCGACCGCGACCCGGCCAATTCCGGCGGCTTCCGCGCGACGCAGCACATGGACGATCATCGGCAGGCCGGCCATCTCCAAAAGCGGCTTGCCGGGCAGGCGCGTGGCGGCCATGCGGGCAGGAATCAGCACCAAAATACGGGGTTCGGTCATCAGAATGCGGTCTGGTGCCCCTCCGAGAAGCGGCCGGAAATAATGGGGATGGGTCAAAAGCAAAGGCGTTTATACGGGTTGCCAGAGCACGGGCAAACCGATATCTCATCTCCGCTCAGGGTGCGGCGCGAAAGTCCGATTCCTGGCGCCTATCGCGGCCGTTTCTCGCCGGCCAAAAGTCGACATTTCCGGCCTGGAGCCTGATCCACAATGGACTCCTTCGAACTCAATAAAATCCTTGGTGCCGTTCTCGGTACCTGCCTCATCTTGCTGGTGACGAGCTTCGCGGCCAGCGCGCTTTTCGCTCCCAATAAGCCGGAAAAGCCCGGTTTCGAAATCGCCGTGAAGGAAGAAGCCGCAGGAGGCGAAAAAGCCGCCGCGGCCGCGCCGTCCGAGCCGATCGAGAAGCTGTTGCAGACCGCCTCCGTCCAGAAGGGCGAGGCTGCGGCAAAGAAGTGCGCCGCTTGCCACGACTTCACCAAGGGCGGGCCCAACAAGGTCGGCCCGAATCTTTTTGGCATCGTGGGTGACAAGAAGGGCGAGGGTCGCGGGTTCAATTTCTCCGCAGCCATGAAGGGCAAGGGCGGTACCTGGACCATCGACGACCTCAACAAGTTCATCGACAATCCGAAGGGTTTCGTCCCCGGCACCGCGATGGGCTTTGCCGGTATCCAGAAGGACAGCGAGCGCGCCGACGTGATCGCTTACCTGAACTCGCTGTCCGATAGTCCGGCACCGTTGCCGACGGCGGCGAAATAACTGCCATTTATTCGAACGCTTTGTTCAACGGCCGGGTCAACCCGGCCGTTTTGCGTTCCGACCCAGCCGGTTCCGCGCTGGACGGCCGGTCCCGCTATTGTTACCGCGGCCTTTCGCCCCACGAGGGGTGTTATCATGAGCAAAAAGCAACTTAATCGGCCGAAACCTTGCCTTATAGTGGGGCCTGGTGGGGTCTTGATAACGCGGATTACGAGAGGATTTTGCCTTTGGCACTGAACCGAAGACATCTCTTGCAGGGCGGCGCGATTGCCGCGATTGCGCCGGCGCTCGACACCGTTTCCGGCTTTTCGATCATCAGTTCCGCCGAGGCGCAGACCGCCGCAGGCGCGCCGGTCTGGCGACATGCCTTGTCGCTGTTCGGCGACGTCAAGTATCCTGCCGACTTCAAACGTTTCGACTACGTCAATCCCGACGCGCCGAAAGGCGGCCTCGCGCGGCAGATCGCGCTTGGCACGTTCGACAATTTCAATATCGCGGTGTCAGGTGTCAAAGGCTCGCTCGCCCCTGCCGTCGGGCTGATCTACCAGACGCTGATGGAGCGTTCGCAGGACGAGGTTGCGGCCGAATATGGTCTGCTCGCAGAAGCAGCACAACACCCTGATGATTTTGCCTGGGTGATCTATCGTCTTCGCAAGGAGGCTCGTTGGCACGACGGCAAGCCGGTCACGCCTGAGGACGTCATCTATTCGCTCGAGCAGCTTAAAAAGCTCAGCCCGATGTATGCCTCCTATTATCGTCACGTTGCGAAGACTGAGAAGATTGGCGAGAGCGAGGTCAAATTCACTTTCGAGTCTGCTGGAAATCGCGAATTGCCGCACATTGTCGGCGAGCTTCTGGTGCTGCCCAGGCATTATTGGGAGGGCACCGACAGTCAGGGCCGCAAGCGCGACATCTCGCAGACGACGCTGGAGCCGCCACTGGGCTCGGGCCCCTATCGCATCAAGGAATTCGTCGCCGGGCGTTCGGTGAGCCTCGAGCGCGTCAAGGATTTTTGGGGCGCCAATCTTCCCGTTCAGGTCGGCCAGAACAATTTTGATGAATTGCGCTTCGAATTCTTCCGCGACAACACCGTCGCGCTCGAAGCCTTCAAGGCGGATCAAGCAGACTGGATCGCCGAAAACTCGGCCAAGCAATGGGCGACGGCCTATGACTTTCCGGCCGTGATAGAGAAGCGCGTGGTCAAGGAAGAATTCCCGATCAGCGATTCCGGCCGGATGCAGGCCTTCGTGCTCAACCTGCGCCGCGATCAATTCAAGGACGCGCGGGTTCGGCAGGCCTTCAACTTCGCGTTCGATTTCGAAGAGATGAACAAGCAACTGTTCTTCGGGCAATATAGCCGCATCAACAGCTACTTTCAGGGAACGGAGCTTGCGTGCTCCGGACTGCCGCAGGGGCAGGAACTCGCGATCCTGGAGTCGGTGCGCGACAAGGTACCGGCCGAAGTCTTCTCCACGCCATATCAAAGCCCGGTCGGTGGCAATCCCGACGCCGTCCGCGCCAACTTGCGTGAGAGCGCGAGGCTGTTGAAAGAGGCAGGATTCGAAGTCAAGGATCGCAAGCTGATGGATACGGCCGGCAAGCCCGTGACCGTCGAAATCCTGGTAGAAGACCCGGCCACCGAACGGATAGCGCTGTTCTACAAGCCTTCGCTTGAACGCATCGGCGTAACGGCTTCGATCCGCGTCGTCGACGATGCGCAATATGAAAACCGCAAGCGCAACTTCGATTTCGACATGATTATCGACATCTGGGGACAGTCGCTTTCGCCTGGCAACGAGCAGCGCGAATATTGGGGATCGCAGGCCGCTGGTGTGCTGGGATCCAGAAACACCATCGGCATCAAAAATCCCGCGGTTGACGCTTTGATCGACAAGGTCGTGTTCGCCAAGGATCGTGCGGAACTGGTGGCGGCGACGCGGGCGCTCGATCGTGTTCTCCTGTGGAATTTCTACGTCGTGCCGCAATTCACCTACGGCTTTGTGCGCTATGCGCGGTGGGATCGCTTCGGCCACGCCGAGTTGCCGAAATACGCACGCTCAGGCCTCCCGTCCTTGTGGTGGTTCGACGCCGACAAGGCCGCCAGGATAGGCAAGAGATCTTGAGGGATTTTTCGCGCATGGCGTCCCTCTCCCGCCGGCATGTGCTCGGTCTTGGCGCCGGTATATTTGCCAGTGTTTCGGGTGCGCCGTGGTTGCGGCCGGCATTTTCGGCGGATAGCAGCACAGACGCTCATGGGCTTTCGGTGTTCGGGGACCTGAAATACCCGGCCGATTTTCAGCACTTCGACTACGTCAATCCGGCCGAGCCGAAAGGCGGCACATTTTCGTTGATCCCTTCGGTTCGCGCCTACAACCAGTCCTATCAGACCTTCAATTCCTTCAACGCCTATATCCTCAAAGGCGAAGGCGCGCAGGGCATGGACATGACGTTCGCAGCCCTGATGGTGCGTGCCGGCGACGAACCCGATGCGATGTACGGTCTGGTGGCAAAGTCCGTACAGATTTCGCCCGACAAGCTGACCTATCGCTTCACGCTGCGCCCCGAGGCCCGATTCCACGACGGCTCGAAACTGACGGCGCAGGATGCCGCGTTCTCGCTGATGACCCTCAAGGCCAAGGGCCATCCGCTGATCATGCAGCAAATGCGCGACATGGTGAAAGCGGAGGCTGTCGACGATGCAACGCTGGTCGTCACCTTCGCCGAAAAGCGGGCACGCGATGTCCCGCTCTATGTCGCAGGCCTGCCGATCTTCTCGAAGGCCTATTACTCCACGCGGCCGTTCGAAGAATCGACGCTCGATACTCCGCTTGGCTCCGGCCCCTACAAGGTCGGAAAGTTCGAGGTCAATCGCTTTGTCGAGTTCGAACGGGTCAAGGACTGGTGGGGTCGCGATCTTCCCGTTGCCCGCGGCAACTATAATTTCGATATCGTGCGCTACGAATTCTACCGGGACCGCGACGTCGCCTTCCAGGGATTTACCGGCAGGAATTACCTCTATCGTGAGGAGTTCACGTCGCGGGTATGGGCGACGCGTTATGATTTTCCGGCCGTGCGCGACGGCCGTGTCAAACGCGAAACCTTGCCGGATGAAACACCATCGGGAGCGCAGGGCTGGTTTATCAATACCCGCCGCGACAAATTCAAGGACGCTCGCGTGCGCGAGGCACTGATCCAGGCGTTTGATTTCGAATGGACCAACAAGACCATCATGTACGGCGCCTATGCGCGCACCCATTCGCCGTTCCAGAATTCCGATATGGTGGCGAGTGGCCTGCCGTCGCCGGAAGAACTCAAATTGCTCGAGCCGTTTCGCGGTCGGGTGCCCGATGAGGTCTTCGGCGCGCCGTTCGTGCCGCCGGTCTCGGACGGATCGGGACAGGACCGCAGCCTCTTACGCAAGGCGCAGCAATTGCTGCAAGATGCTGGCCTGCCGATCAAGGACGGCAAGCGCCTGTTGCCGAATGGGGACGTTTTCAAGATTGAGTTTCTGGTCGACGAGCCATCGCTGGAGCCGCACCACGCGCCGTACATCAAGAATCTGGGGACGCTCGGTATCGAGGCAAGTTTACGCCTCGTCGATCCCGTCCAGTACCGAGCGCGGGTTGAGGATTTCGATTTCGACATGACCATCGAACGCTTCAGCATGTCGGCGACCCCCGGCGACGGCATGCGGCCGTTCTTCACCTCGCAGGCGGCAAAGACCAAGGGGTCCTATAATCTCGCCGGCATTGCCGACCCCGTGATCGATGCGCTGGTCGAAAAGGTTCTTGCCGCCGACAGCCGCGCCGACCTGACGGTTGCCTGCCGGGCGGTCGACCGGGTGTTTCGCGCCGGGCGTTACTGGGTGCCGCAGTGGTACGCCAACACGCACAAGCTGGCTTATTGGGATTTGTTCGCCCACCCCGAAAAGCCGCCGCGTTACGCGTCGGGTGTCGGTGCGCCGGACAACTGGTGGACGGCCGCAGCCGAGCAGGCGAAGTAACGAATGGGCGCCTATATCGCACGCCGCATTTTGCTGATGGTCCCCACGCTGTTGGGAATTTTGTTCGTGTCCTTTGTCGTGGTGCAATTCGCACCCGGCGGCCCGGTCGAGCGGATCATCGCGCAGCTTTCCGGTGCCGATACCGGGGGCACGTCGAGGATATCGGGCTCATCGGGCGGCGATTTCGGGGCGCGCAACCAGGTTGGTGTATCGTCGGATGCGGTGGGCTCCAAATATCGCGGCGCCCAGGGACTCGATCCGGACTTTATCAAGAGCCTGGAGAAGCAGTTCGGCTTCGACAAGCCGGCGCCGGAGCGATTCCTCTTGATGGTGTGGAATTTCTCCCGTTTCGATTTCGGCAAAAGCTATTTCCGCGACGTCAGCGTGTTGCAGCTGATCAAGGAGAAGCTGCCGGTCTCGATGTCGCTCGGCATCTGGATGACGCTTTTGACCTACCTGATCTCGATTCCGCTCGGCATCCGCAAGGCGGTGATGGACGGTTCGAAGTTCGATACCTGGACCTCGGCGGTGATCATCGTCGGCTTTGCGATACCTGGTTTCCTGTTCGCGATCCTCCTGATTATCCTGTTTGCCGGCGGCTCCTTCTTCAACATTTTTCCGCTGCGCGGCCTGACATCGGACGGCTGGTCGCAATTTCCCTGGTACTGGAAGATTCTCGACTACTTCTGGCACATCACCCTGCCGCTGATATCGATGGCGCTCGGCGCCTTCGCCACGATGACGTTGTTGACCAAGAATTCCTTTCTCGATGAAATCCGCAAACAATATGTGATGACCGCGCGCGCCAAGGGGTGCAGCGAGAATCAGGTGCTTTACGGCCATATCTTCCGCAACGCGATGTTGATCGTGATCGCGGGTTTCCCCGGCGCTTTCATCCACGCCTTCTTCTCCGGCTCACTCCTGATCGAGACCATCTTCTCGCTCGACGGGCTCGGTCTGCTCGGCTTCGAGAGTGTGCTCAATCGCGACTATCCCGTGGTGTTCGGAACGCTGTTCATTTTTTCGCTGGTCGGTCTTGTCGTCAATCTGATCTCCGATCTCGCTTACATGTGGGTCGACCCGCGGATCGATTTCGAAGCGCGGGAGGTCTGATGACGATCACCGCGCCACCGCCTTCCGCGCCGCCTCCGGTCGAGACCACGACACAGTCGCCGTTGGGCGCGGCGGTCCCCGCGACGAACCATGGGCTTGGCATTTCCCCGCTCAATCGACGGCGCTGGCAGAATTTCAAATCGAACCGCAGAGGCTACTGGTCGCTGTGGCTATTCCTGTTCCTGTTTTTTGTATCGTTATTTGCCGAACTCATTGCCAATGACCGGCCGTTCCTGATCCGATTTGACGGGCACCTGTATTGGCCTGCTTTCGTCAGCTATTCCGAGACGACATTCGGCGGCGATTTCGAAACCGCGGCCGACTATCGCGATCCCTATTTGCAGAAATTGATCGCGGCGAAGGGGGGCACGATTGTCTGGCCGCTGATCCGCTATTCCTACGACACCCATAATCTCGATCTTCCGACGCCAGCGCCGTCGCCGCCGACCTGGATGCTGACGGAAGCGCAGTGCAAGGAGGTGGTGGAGAAAAAGGGACTCAAGAGCTGCCGCGACCTCGAATATAACTGGCTCGGCACCGATGATCAGGGCCGTGACGTCGTTGCACGCCTGATCTACGGCTTTCGCATTTCCGTGCTGTTCGGCCTCAGCCTGACCATCATCTCCTCGATCATCGGTGTCGCCGCGGGCGGCGTGCAGGGCTATTTCGGCGGCTGGATCGATCTGATGTTCCAGCGTCTGATCGAGGTATGGACCGCGATTCCCTCGCTCTATCTGCTTTTGATCCTGTCATCGGTGCTGGTGCCCGGTTTCTTCGTGTTGCTCGGCATCCTCCTGCTATTTTCATGGGTATCGCTGGTCGGTCTCGTGCGCGCGGAATTCCTGCGCGGCCGCAATTTCGAATACATCCAGGCGGCGCGGGCACTCGGCGTTTCCAATGCGGTCATCATGTTCCGCCATCTCTTGCCGAACGCAATGGTGGCGACAATGACGTTCCTGCCGTTCATCGTCTCATCCTCGGTGATGACGCTGACCGCGCTGGATTTCCTCGGCTTCGGGCTGCCGCCCGGCTCGCCCTCGCTCGGCGAACTGCTGTCGCAGGGCAAGGCCAATGTTCAGGCGCCATGGCTTGGTTTCACCGGTTTCTTTGCGGTCGCGATCATGCTGTCGCTCCTGATCTTCATTGGCGAAGCCGTGCGCGACGCTTTCGATCCGCGCAAGACGTTCAGGTGAGGGTTGCCATGGACGCCATCAACCAGCCGCTGCTCGATGTCCGCGATCTGTCGGTGGCTGACGACCAGCCGAGCGGTGATACCGTCGCAGTCGACCATGTTTCGTTTTCGATTCAGCGCGGACAGTGCGTGGCGCTGGTCGGCGAATCCGGCTCCGGCAAGTCGGTCAGCGCGCTGTCGGTTTTGAAGCTGCTGCCGTATCCGACCGCCTCGCACCCCTCCGGCAGCATTCTGTTCAAGGGCCACGACTTGCTGACGATGTCGGAACGCGAAATGCGAGGCATTCGCGGCAACGACATCTCGATCATCTTCCAGGAGCCGATGACCTCGCTCAATCCGTTGCATACGATTGAGTCCCAGATCGGCGAAATCCTGCAACTCCATCAGGGTGTCAGTGGACAAATGGCGCGCTCACGCACGCTGGAGCTACTGACCCAGGTCGGCATTCCCGATCCGGAAACACGGCTCAGGAGCTATCCACACCAGCTCTCCGGCGGTCAGCGCCAGCGGGTGATGATCGCAATGGCGCTCGCCAACGAGCCGGATCTCTTGATCGCGGACGAACCGACCACGGCGCTCGACGTCACGGTGCAAGCGCAAATCCTGGCGCTGCTCGCGGAAATCCGCCAACGGCTCGGCATGAGCCTTTTGTTCATCACCCACGACCTCGGCATCGTACGCCGTATCGCGGACGTGGTCTGCGTCATGAACGGTGGCAAGATCGTGGAGCAGGGGCCGGTCGAAGACGTCTTCACCGCGCCGAAACATCCTTATACCCGCGCGCTGCTCGCCGCCGAGCCCAAGCCAGATCCCGCGCCGCCGCGGCCGGAATCTCCCATCGTGATCTCGACCGACGATCTGAAGGTCTGGTTTCCGATCAAGCGCGGCCTGCTGCGTTCGACCGTCGGCCACATCAAGGCCGTCGACGGCGTCAGCCTGTCGGTACGCAAGGGCGAGACACTCGGCGTCGTCGGCGAGTCCGGCTCCGGCAAAACCACGCTCGGCCTCGCGCTGTTGCGCCTGATCTCCTCCGACGGGCCGATCGTATTCTTGGGCAACGAAATCCAGGGCTTGCGCTTCGAGGAAATGCGCCCCTACCGCCGCGACATGCAGATCGTATTCCAGGATCCGTTCGGCGCCTTGAGTCCCCGCATGTCCGTCGGCGATATCGTGGCCGAGGGGCTTAGCGTGCACCAGAAATCGCTCTCGCAGACCGAGCGTGAAGCACGCGTGATCCAGGCGTTGCGCGACGTCGGTCTCGATCCGGCGACACGGTTCCGCTATCCGCATGAGTTCTCCGGCGGGCAGCGCCAGCGCATCAGTATTGCGCGCGCCGTAGTGTTGGAACCAAATTTCGTCGTGCTGGATGAGCCCACCAGTGCGCTCGATATGCTGTTTCAGGCCCAGATGGTCGATCTGTTGCGTGAACTGCAGCGCAGGCGCGACCTGACCTACATGTTCATCTCGCATGACCTGCGCGTGGTGGCTTCGCTCGCGAGCCATTTGATCGTGATGCGCGACGGCAAGGTGGTGGAAGAAGGCGCGGCCGCCGATTTGTTCAAGCGTCCGCAAACCGACTACACCCGCGCATTGTTCGCGGCCGCCTTCCGCCTGGAAGCCGCCGGCGACGGTGTCGTCAGGGAATGAGGGGCTTTACCCCTCGGCGCGAAGCTGCTCGACCGGGGCGCGACCGTTCACCGGAACGTTCCAGATGTCCTCGGCATATTCGGTGATGGTGCGATCGGACGAGAACCAGGCCATCCGGGCAACGTTGAGTATAGAAGCCCGCGTCCAGGCCGCCTGCGTCTGCCATCGGGCGTCGATGCCGCGTTGCGCCGCATAGTAGGCATCGAAATCCGCGCTGACCATGTAGTGGTCGAGATGGCGCAGCGCGTGCGCAATCGATTCGAAGCGTTTGGGATCGTCCGGCGAGAATTCGCCGCTTTCGATGGCGTTGATCGCGCGCGCGAGCGCTGGCGAAGCCCGGATTACGTCGGTAGCGTCGAGTCCCTGCTTGCGCCGCACCACCACATCCATCGCTTCCATGCCGAAGATGGCAATGTTCTCCGCGCCGACATGATCGCGGATTTCGATATTGGCGCCGTCCAGCGTGCCGATGGTGATGGCGCCATTGAGGGCGAGTTTCATGTTGCCAGTGCCTGAGGCTTCCATGCCCGCGGTCGAAATCTGTTCGGAGAGATCGGCGGCCGGAATGATGACTTCCGCAAGGCTGACATTGTAATCGGGGAGGAACGCGACCTTCAGGCGGCCGGCGACCACGGGATCATGATTGACGACCTCGGCGACGTCGTTGATCAGTTTGATGATCAGCTTGGCGTAGCGGTAGCTCGCCGCCGCCTTGCCGGCAAAAATCTTGACACGCGGCACCCAGCTTCCTTGCGGATTGTCCTTGATCGCGTGGTAAAGCGCGATCGCCTCCAGGATATTGAGCAGCTGGCGCTTATATTCGTGGATGCGCTTGATCTGCACATCGAACAACGCGGCCGGATCGACCTTGATGTTGATCTTTTCGCCGATCAGGCGTGCCAGCGCGATCTTGTTGTGATGCTTGACGCTGCGGAATTTTTCCTGAAACGCGCCGTCGCCGGCGCTCTTTTCGAGCAGTTGCAGCCGGGTCGGATCGTCGAGTACGGCTTCGCCGCAAGCCTCGCGCAACAGGTCGGTGAGTTTCGGGTTGGCGAGCATCAGCCAACGGCGGAAGGTGATGCCGTTGGTCTTGTT
>Ga0210389_10002313_pt1 | contig 15090 bp, 14 predicted proteins | sample IncBWH28OmetaG_FD_160127 | JGI IMG/M metagenome (GOLD analysis project Ga0210389, IMG submission 160127) | Forest soil microbial communities from Barre Woods Harvard Forest LTER site, Petersham, Massachusetts, United States - Inc-BW-H-28-O ...
GACGGCGGCATGGGCATGTAAATCGCCAAACGCAAGAAATAGAAATCAGGGAGGGATATGGACATGAGCGAGAAAAAGCCTGTCGTCGTGTACGGCGTCTCCGGCTACACGGGGCGTCTGGTTTGTGAATATCTGCGGGAATACAACATTCCCTTTATTGCCGCCGGCCGTGACGCCGCCAAGGTGAAGGCCGTTGTCGAAAAGATCCCCGGCATCGAAACCGCGGAATATGAAGTGGTCGGTGTGGAGCACAATGTCGAGGCGCTGACGAAATTGTTCCGCGGCTCGCGAGCCGTCAGCAACATGGTCGGCCCGTTCATCAAGTACGGATCGGAAGTGGTGGAAGCCGCGCTGCAGGCCGGATGCCACTACACCGACACGACGGGCGAGCAGGACTGGGTGCTGCTCGCGCAGGAGCGTTGGGGCGCAAAGTTCGCTGAGAAAGGGCTCCTGCTGTCGCCCAATCTCGCGCAAATGTACACGACCGGCGAGATTGCAGCCAACATCTGCCTGGAGACGCCGGGCCTCGATACGCTCGATATCCTCGTATTCTGGAAGGGTTTCCCAACCTACGCCTCGACGCAGACGATCTTCACCATCCTGAAGGCGAACTGGTACTACCTTGAGCAAAACAAATTCGTCGAATGGGACGTTACCGCACGTGCCGACGTCGTCGTGCCCGGCCAGCACGAAACGGCGATCGCAGTGCCTTGGGGCGGCACCGCCCATCCGGTCTGGTTCAAGAATGATCCGCGTGTCAGCAATTGCCGTGTGCTCGGCGGCGTTCTTGCCCGGCCGGTGATGGAAGGCGTGGTGCAGACCACCCAGATGGTGAAGGAGAAGATCAAGCCGCTGCCGCCGGCGGAGCAAGAGAAGGAGCTCGCCGCCATCGCTGCCACCTTGCAGGCCTCGATGCCGCCGCGCGAGAATCCACGTGTCAACACTTCGATCGACTCGGTCCACGCATCCGGGCCGCTCGGTCGCGCCCATTGCGTGATCCACGGCAATTGCAACTACAAGCAAACGGGGATGCTGCAGGCCTATGCCGCATTCTCGCTATTGCAGCAGCCGCCGAAGCGCACTGGCTTCGCCTCCGCCTGTCAGGCGTTCGGACATCGGGAACTGCTCGGCCAATTGCGGAGCTTCGGACTGGTGATGAACCCGATTCTGACGGTTCACACCTGATGCAACCGGATGGCGCGTCCGACCGCGCCATCCGCCTTCTTTCCGGGAGGTAGTTCGTGCGGCTTATCGACTATCTGGATAAAGGCGCGTCGCTTGGTGCTGATGTTCCATGCCTGACCATGGACGGAAAGGACCTGAGCTATGGTGATGTGCAGCGGCTGAGCTATCGGATCGCACGCGGAATAGCCAATTCCGGCGTCAGCCCCGGGGAAAAAGTCGCGATCCTGTCCGGCAATGATTCGATCGCCTTTGCCTGCGTATTCGGAATTTCGCGCGCTGGAGCCGTCTGGTGTCCGATCAATCCACGCAACGAGGCGGCGGAAAACCAGTTCATTCTCGATGCGTTCGATTGCAGCCTGTTGCTGTTTCACAGCGGCTTCGCGCCGATGGTCGACAAAATGAGGGCTCACCTCCCGAAGCTGCGCGAGCTCGTATGTCTCGACACCGATTTGCCTTTCGCGATGTCGTTCGAACGTTGGCTTGCCGATATCGACGACCAGGTCTTTCAGCGCGAACCCGTTGATGACCTCGCGCTGATACCCGGCACCGGCGGAACAACCGGCAAACCCAAAGGCGTGATGCTCTCGGGACGCAACATCGAAACGATGACTGCGCTGACCCTGATGGGCTACCCTTTCAAGGGACGCCCGACTTATCTTGCATTCGCGCCCCTCACGCACGCTGCCGGTGTGCTGTGCTTTCCGATCTTGGCGCTCGGAGGCCGGGTGGTGATCATGCATCATCCGGACATCGGCGAATTCCTGGATCTGATCGCCCGCTACCGGGTATCGCACACCTTCCTTCCGCCAACCGTCATCTACATGCTGCTGGACCATCCGAAGCTCGAAAGCGCTGACCTCAGCTCACTGCAATGCTTCTGGTATGGCGCGGCCCCGATTTCGGTGGCACGACTGACCGACGCGCTGAAAAAGATCGGCCCGATGGCGCAGCTCTTTGGGCAGACCGAAGCACCGATGATGATCTCGATGATGCCGCCTGAGGACCACTACAATCCCGACGGTTCGATCGCGATTGGACGTTTGTCGTCGGCGGGCCGCGTCGGGCCACTGGTTCGGGTCGGCATCATGGATGGCGACGGCAACCTGATGCCGGCCGGAGAGCGCGGTGAAATCGTCGTTCGCGGATCGCTGGTGATGGATGGTTACTACAAGAACGCCGAAGCAACGGCGGAGGCCTCCGTGCACGGCTGGCATCATACAGGTGATATCGGATATCTGGACACGGACAATTTCCTCTATATCGTCGATCGCGCCAAGGACATGATCATCACTGGCGGCTTCAACGTCTATTCCGTTGAGGTCGAGAACGCCCTTCAGGCCCACGAAACCATTCAGGACTGTGCCGTCATCGGTTTGCCAGACGAGAAGTGGGGCGAACGCGTTGTCGCTGTGGTGCAGCCGAGAGTAGGTCGCATAGTCGATGTCGTCGCGGTATCCGCTTTCGTGAAGCAGCGGGTCGGGAGCGTCAAAACGCCCAAGCAGATTGAAGTGTGGGATGACCTTCCGCGCTCCAAAGTCGGCAAGGTGTTGAAATCAGAGATCCGTGCCAGGATGTTGGCGAACGGGAAGACATGACGCTGGCGGAAAATCACACAGCGGTGCCGACGTAAGGAATTGGGTCCGATCGAGGCAACCATTAAGCCAGATCCAGATCGCTTCGGGGCGAGACCCGCATCCACGAAAGATGACCTCAGCGCTCTCACGCGCGGAGGTCATCTCGTGGCCAGATGCTCAATCTGCCGGCTGACCGTTCCCGTTCGCTATCAGCATCGATCTACGACAGTCCATCAACCGCACACCTGACGGGGTTGCAGGCGCCAGCCATGATTAGTGTGCACGCGTCGCTGGACCACGTAGCAACTGCCGTTGTCGGCGTATGAATCGCCGGAGGCATCCGGATAATAGCCATACGGATAGTCGTAAGCGTAGTCGTCGTAGTAGTCGTACGGGTAGAAGCCAAAGCCGAAACGGCGCCCGAAGTCGCGATCATGAAATCCACGGCCGTGGAATTCACCACCACGAAATCCGCCTCCGCGGAAACCACCGCCATCATGGAAGCCGCCAGCTATGCCGCCGCCGTGGAAGCCGCCAGCAATGCCGCCGCCATGGAATCCGCCTCCTCCGAAGCCGCCACCACCAAAACCGCCGCCATGGAAACCGCCACCGCCGCCACCAAAGCCACCGCCGCCCCCGTGGCCGCCTCCACCGCCTCCGCCTCCACGAGCCAACGCCATCGTTGGCGAAACCAGGCCAATGGACGCAACTGCCAATAACGCGATCACCGTCTTGCGCAACATAACCATTCTCCGTTCGAGATAGATCGCTCCCAACCAGGACCCCGGTTTGGAAGTGGGAATCATTTTGGAGAATCGCTACCGGCTTCGATGAGTCCGTTACTCAACTCTCCGCGAGCCACGCCTGATCAGATTCAAATTCAGTGAACGAGTTGTTCGCGGGGCGCGCGCGGCGCGGCCGAAGCACGCGCCAACCATTGCAGACGTAGCTTGATCTCGAGCCATCGTGCACTCGATGATCTTCACCGCCTTGTGAGCGCGCCTGGGAAACCAAAAGACAAAAGCCAACGAATAACGAATGAGGTTGGTGAGCTTGCCGGAGGTTCGCACGACAGACCTTCTGCGAAAGAACTTGGGAGCCTTCCGTGAATCATTCGATTTACAGCGCGGACCGTGTGACTCACCTGAAGATAGGGGGGCCGCTTTAGTTGTGGTGAGCGTCAGAATCGCGATCCGTTTGAGTAATCCAGATCATCCGCCAGCCGAAGGACGCCAAGGCCTTGTCCTCGTGATCGGATAGCAACTGCCCCGTACAAGTCCGGTTTCAGAGCATCTTTTGGGCCGGAGATGGACCCGCGCAAACACAAATGTGGCAAATCAAACCGGCGGTATCGATGACCACGGTCATGATGGCTATGCCGCACGACACATTGTTCGGAACATAGCATGCCTTCCTATTTCTCAGTTGCAACACGCGCCCGAGCGAGCATTTCTTTGCGGATTTGGTTCGCGGCCTATCGCAGCTATAAGCGCATCTACCATCCCTTCGTTGACCTTGGCATACGGCTCGCCATCGCCCAGCTTTTTCTGCATTCAACAAGCTCGCACAATCTCGTTGTCGACAAATATTCGTCGAACTGGCTGAACGTTCAGCACCTGGGGCTGCTAGGATCTGGTATCGAGTTCATCTGTCCTATCCTGTTCGCGCTTGGATTGTTCACCCGCGCAATGGCGGCACCAATGGCGATCCTGACGCTCTTGGCGCACCCGAGTTTTCAGACGCACGACGCGAACCTTTTCTTGGGAGCAATTCTGATTGGTTATGTAATGTTCGGCCCGCGCGCCATTTCGATCGATGGGTTGATCACGCCGGGTCTGAGCGACAGCGCGGTTCCTATTTTTCCCCAAATCATTCGCGCTACCGAGCAGTTCACGAAGCACGTCGGCCCTGTCTTTCAACTGGCCCTAAGATTGTGGATCGGCTGGTCGCTGCTACCGCTCCCCGCACCGACGGCGCTATTCCCATCCGCGACTGCGCACCATCTATTGCCTTTTCCTGTCGGGATAATCGGCGGTTTAATGCTGGCTTTCGGCTTCGGGCTACCCGTCGCCAACAAGGCGCTTGTCATCGCGACGGTCTGCACGAAAATGCTGATGGGCGACGTCGCGGGTACCTGGATGATCCTGCTTCTTGCTCAAATCGGGATGCTAGGCGCCGGTCGCTGGTCATTCGACAATCGTATCAACGTCGTGCTGGTTGACTGGATGAAGCCGAGCCATGGCACCGGCAATACAGACAATTGGCTACGCGTTGTCATCGTCGGTGCAGGGTTTGGCGGTATCGCCTGTGCGGCGAAGCTTCGACACCTGCCAATTCATTTGACGCTGATCGACCGACACAATCATCATCTGTTCCAACCTTTACTTTATCAGGTCGCGACCGCAGGTCTTTCGCCGGCTGATATTGCTTCTCCGATCCGTAGCCAGTTTCGAGACGACCCGAATGTTCGAGTGATTATGAAGACCGTCACCGGCGTCGACATAAAACAGCAAACGGTGCAGATGGGCGACGATGTCCTGCCTTTTGATATTCTTGTGCTCGCGACCGGCGCATCTCATAGCTATTTCGGTCGCGACGATTGGTCGAGATTTGCCCCCGGGCTTAAGCGCATCAACGACGCGACAGCGATGCGCGCCAAATTGCTCTCTGCGTTCGAGAATGCGGAAGACGAGTCAAATGGCGCCGAGCGGGATGCGTGGCTGACCTTCGTCATCGTCGGAGGCGGACCAACTGGGGTCGAATTGGCCGGTGCGATCGCGGAGTTGGCTCGCTTTGGTCTCCAAGAGGAGTTCCGCAGGATAAATCCAGCATCGGCTCGGATCTTTTTGGTCCAATCCGGCCCTCGCATCTTGCCTGCATTTCAGGACAACCTTTCTGAGCGCGCGCAACGCTCGCTGGAACGCTTAGGAGTGACCGTTCGGACAAACAGCCGGGTTCAAGAGATCGACGATGAGGGTGTCACGATAAATGGCGAGCGTTTGAGAGCGAAGACTGTGCTGTGGGCCGCAGGTGTGGTCGCCTCGCCCGCTGCGCATTGGCTAGGAATTGAGCCCGATCACGCGGGCCGAACACCCGTCGATGCTCATCTACGCCTACCAAATCATGGCAATATCTTTGTAATCGGAGATGCGGCGGCATCATCGGGCCGGGACGGACGCTCAGTACCCGGGCTGGCTCCCGCGGCTCAACAAGGCGGTCGATACGTTGCGCGCGTGATCCGCGCGATCCTGGAGGCTCGTAAAGAGCCGCCACCTTTCGACTACCGTCACAGGGGTAGTCTTGCGACAATCGGGCGCAAGGCGGCGGTGGCAGACTTTGGACGAATACGATTGTGGGGCGCGCCCGCGTGGTGGCTCTGGGGACTGGTTCACGTATCGTTCTTGGCGACCATGCGAAATCGGGTATCGGTAATCATAGCTTGGATCTGGGCTTATCTGACTTTCCGCGGTGGAACCCGCTTAATCACTGGACAAGTCATGTCGGAGAAAGACGCGTAGGCCGGCGCCCTGCTTTGTATCAGATACGCCGATATTTGGGGGCCGTCTCAGCACCCGCGGCAAATACTCATCTTGCTGTCAATGAATGCATTTTCCCGTTCAAGGATCGCTGAATCCTCCGGCTCTGGCGACGATTTGGGAATATCGGCGGCGCGAGGCTGACAGTGGCCGACCGGCGCGAGCCACACCGTCGAGTTTCGTACCGATTTTGGAATATCGGCCGCGCGCGGCTGACAGTGGCCGATCGGCGCGAGCCACACCGTTGAGTTTCCTACCGTAGCGATAGATCGCTCTGAAGACTTTGGGGATCCGATGCCCTGGTTCGCGCTGCGAAAGTTTTTCGGTTGAACGCGAGGCCCTTCAACAACCTCCTTCGCGAGAACATGGTTTGCGATTGCCAACGACGAAATTGCGATCGCCGCGAGACGTATTAGTTTCAACATCGACGTTCTCCGCAGTGAGCTCTTGGCGCACAGGTGCCAGGTCTCCGATCGCCGACTCGCTTTCGGAGCCTCTACTGTGATTTCGCGCCAACCGCCCGTCGCAGTTACCAGGTCACCCCGATGTGATAGGGGCGACAACTTGATGCGTGGCGGGTAGCAGCACGCGACGCATCCATATTTTCTTTGGTCGCCAGATAGCGCTCGCAAGCGGATGCCAGCGAAGGAATCGGACGATCAGTGGTTCGGTTCGCAATTCGGGTTCCGTCCAGTTTGATCAGCCGGAGGAACCGTTCGGGCGAAAAATTTCTCGACTAGGGCTAGACATAGTGATGACACGATGTCATTATGTCTTGATGAAAGAGCATTTTCTCAACGCCGCGCCGCTTTACGCAGTCCTCGAAATGCAGATCGCGACCGGTATCGCGAGCGGTGATTTTCCGGTGGGGAGCCGCCTGCCCACCGAGGACGATCTCATTGAGCGTTTCAAGGTCAGCCGCACGACAGTTCGCAAGGCCATACAGAACCTGACGGGTCGAGGGCTGGTGGAAATTCGCCGCGGAACCGGCACCTTCGTGATGCAGCCTCGGATTACCCAGGAGCTGACCGAATTGACCGGCTTCGTCGAGGACATGCAGGCGCTCGGGCACGAGCCGACCGCCCGGCTAATCGATAGGACCGTGGTCGCGGCGGATGAAGACGTAGCTCGGCAACTCGCATTGGCATCGGGCGCGCGCGTGATGCGGATTCGTCGCGTTCGCCTCGCCAACGGCGTCGCCATGTCGTTCGACGAAACCTATTTGCCGATCGAGATCGGCGAGAAGATCGTCACGCACGACCTTGAGGCCGAACCGATTTTTGCTCTGCTCGAGCAGCGGTACGGAATCCCGCTCGTCGAGGCGGATTATCGCCTTGAAGCGGCGTGTGCAGACCGCGACGTGGCCGCGGCGCTGGAAGTCGAAGTTGGTAGCCCGATCTTTGTGATCGAGCGCACGTCGTACAGCTCCGCCGACAGGCCGATCGATTTCGAGAAGCTGCACTATCGTGGCGACCTGATCCGGTTCGCTACCCGCCTCGTTCGGCGCAAGCCGGCGAGCCCTGAAGGGACCGCCGAATGAACTTCGGGTTCGGCGCGTGGCTGTTCGCCATCTCCGTGGGCGCCAGTGCTTTAGGAGGCGCTCTCGGCATGGCGAGCGGTATCTTCATCGTCCCTATTTTGATCATGTTCGGCGGCGTCGGTATCCATGTTGCCGTCGCTGCGAGCCTCGTGTCGGTGATCGCCTGCTCCTGCGCCAGCTCCGCGGCGTTCCTTCGCAACGGCCTGACCAATACACGTGTCGCCATTGTATTGGAGACGGCCACGACGCTCGGTGCGCTGACGGGCGTGCTCCTCGCGGGGGTATTTCCGGTGTCGCTGTTGTTTCTGCTGTTCGCCGTCGTCCTGTTGCTGTCAGCGCAGCAGATGATGGCCCGGCGCCGTGAGCCGGTAGCCGCGCTGGATGAAGCCGGCGCGAAAAGTTGGGCAACCGCTTTGCGCCTACATTCGAGTTATCCCGATCGGGTGCTGGGGCGCGAGGTTCCCTATCTCGTACGGCGCGTCCCGCTAGGACTCGCACTGATGTATGGCGCGGGCCTAATTTCAGCGCTCCTTGGGATCGGCAGCGGCGTGCTCAAAATCCCCGCTATGGACACCGCTTTGCGCCTGCCCATCAAGGTGTCCTCCGCAACATCCAACTTCATGATTGGCGTGACGGCGGCGGCCAGCGCAGCCGCTTATTTCGCCCGGGGCGATATCGATCCGACCATCGCTGGGCCGGTCGCGCTTGGATCCGTGGTAGGCGCCGTGCTGGGCGCGCGCCTGCTCATGGTGGTGTCCGGAGAAAAACTCCGAATGCTGTTCGTCGTAGTGCTGGTCGCGTTGGCGGCGCAAATGCTTCTGTCCGCCTTCGGGGTTCATTTGGGGGGCCATGCTTCATGACCGTAAACGTCGCGCGTCAGCCCGCATTGGAGCGACTTCTGGCCTACGTGCTGCATGGCGGCACTTGGCTTGCGACATGCATCATCGCCCTCGGGCTGGCGCTGCCGCTGTTCGGCTCGCGGGGCGTCGGGCTGGCAACGACCGGCGAGGAGATCGTCACCGCCGGCATTGCGTTCTTCATTCTTTTGCCGGTCCTGCGGGTCATGTTGATGCTTGTCATGTTCGTCCGCGAGGGTGACTACCGCTTCGGGGCTATCGCGACGCTCGTCCTGGCGATCATCGTTTTAGGAGCCGCGCTGGGCGTGCGCACGGCCGGCGGCCTGCCAGGCTAGGGCCATGGCGATCTTGTGTTCGGTACCGCAACGGATGGGCCGGTCACTGCAGATACCTCTCGTTGCTCCGATGGTGAATTTTCCCGCGGCCAATAACGCCACCTTCGACGACCGTCGATGGTAACAAATGAGCCTCCTCGTTCGAACTATATGTGACATCCCTGGGATGGAGCGGGTTTTGGCCAATACGGTAGTGGCTTTCCGGCATCAAACGTCGAGCGTGGCAGACGATAACCTTCGCGTGAACAAGCCCGCTGCGGAAGGAAAGGGAACGGCTTGGGACGCCATGATGGCTGCCGCTCAAAATGGGAATTCGCTGGCGTACCATCGGCTGCTGTCTCAGGTCGCTGTCCGATTGCGCGCGTACTATGCGCGGCGCCTGCCGCCGGCAATGATCGACGACACTATCCAGGAGGTTCTCGTCGCTATCCACATGAAGCGGCGTACATACGATCCCTCACGGCCGTTCGAAGTCTGGCTGATGGCGATCGCGCGCTACAAATGGATTGACGTACTGCGGTCGCTAAAAACGAAGGCCACGGAACCGCTGGACGATGATTTTCCGATAACCGACCACGGCGAGGCGGTGGTAAACGCCCAATCTCTCGACCAGTTATTGGCCACGCTTAGTCCGGCGCAGTCTGACGTTATCCGTCTTGTCAAACTGCAAGGTCTAAGCATCGATGAAGCGTCTGCGATCACCGGCCAGTCCGCGGCATTGGTCAAGGTGAATGTCCATCGCGGCATCAAAAAGCTGATTTCATTTCTTCGGATTGGACGAAATGCAGACTAGAACGCTGATAGACCATCTATCTCGAGATCTAAAGCCAGTGCGGCCGCGGACCTTCTTCAGTGATGCGCGCATACTGGTGATATTGTTCGTCATAGAGTTGGGCTTGTACCTCAGCGCGAGAATGTTCCGACCTGATATCGCATTTGCGATCCATCTGCCGTCGTTCTGGTGGAAGCTGCTCAGTCTCGGCTTGATCGGCGCAGTTGGTGGTACAGCTACAATCTTGTCCGTTGATCCTACCGGGACTTCAAGGGGCAGCCTGCGATTCATCCTGGGTTTGGTCGCGATGTCATTCTTATCGGGCTGGCTTTTTTGTATGCCGGATTGGCTTCCCGTCCCGGCGTCGCGCCTTAACCCCGTGCAGGGACTGCACTGCATCTACACTATCATTCTCCTTTCGATCCCTTTCACGATCGGACTGGGGCTGGTGATTCGGCGAGGCGCCCCTACCGATCTTGAAGGCACCGCCTCGACTGCAGGAATAGCTGCCGCCGCGTGGGGCGCCTTTATATTCACTTTCGCTTGTCCTATCGATGATCCATTCTACATCGCCCTTTTTTACTCGATTGGCTGTGGCGCGGTTTTGATATGTAGCCGCCGGATATTCAAATACATAGCCCATTGGTGAGGCCGGCCCCAGGGCGACGATTACGCTGGCCTTTTTCGGGCCGAGGGGCCCGCTATCATGCGACTCGCAGAAAACACCCGATTGCTCGAGCGTCTTGTTTGGCGCCGACGCGGGCCGATCCGATAAGGCCAGACAAAAGCGATCTTCCGGTTCGGGGCGCTGTAACCAAACGACGACTGCCTCCGAACTAAATGACGTGCCCATGGGCCAACGCTTTATCGTTTTGGAGAGCTACGATGACATCTATGCAGGCTATTCTGATTCGTTGCATGCAGCGCGTTCCGACAATTCAGCATCATTGGTATGCGATCCCCCTTCGCCTCATTGTCGGCTACGGCTTCATGGAGCATGGCTACGCGAAGCTCGCGCGCGGACCGGAGTCGTTCGCCGTCGTTCTTCACGCGATCGGAGTGCCGCTACCGGATCTGCTCGCTTGGGCAACGGTCGTGGTTGAATTGTTGGGCGGCTTTGCCGTTCTCTTGGGCGCATTCATCCCGCTTGCAAGCATACCAATGATCGTTGTGCTCCTGGTTGCGATCTTTACGGTTCACTTGCCCTATGGGTTCAGCTCGATCAAAATCTTATCATTTGATGCCGCAGGAGCCCATTTCGGACAGCCAGGCTATGAGACGGATCTCCTGTATATCGCCGGTCTCGTCGCCCTGGCGATTGGTGGGGCGGGTCCATTTGCCCTGGACCAGTTGATCGAAGGACGCCTGGAGCTGAAGAGAGCCGACGACCGGTGATGTGGTGACGTTCGGCATCTTTGATCGTTGATCCGACCTTCGTTGCCCTCCGGAGGGCTTTCAGGTCCCAAACCCAAAAGAAGAACATCATGTCCAAGTTCGAGCTGATTGGAGCGACCACGCTTTCGCTCGCTCTCTTGCTCGCCAGCCCAGCAATGGCTCGCGACGCGCACAGTGTCAAAGATGCGACGCACGGCGTAGCGACTTATCATCATGCGTATTCGGGCGATCGAGATCTCCCAGTCGAAAACGCTCTACGATGGGGGTACAGCCAGGGCTATAGCTATTACCCCTCGGGCTTTGGTGGTCTCTACGGAGACGGTATCTACCCTGGCAACGTTATCTCCAATTACCATCGATAACTGCAAACTTGTCCCACGCCGAAGTCCTTTTTGGCCGACGAACCAAATTTTTCTGGACCGCTGATGCGTTCCACGCGCAGCGACGTGAGGGACCACATCGATTTACACAAACGCAACAGGAACCGTCGGATTGCTCTTAAAGAGCCGAGCAGCGGCGGAGAGACCCAGCAATCGACTTTCGCGAGATTTTCCTAGCCGTTCGATTTTTGACTTTTTCAACACTATCCGCCAACGGCGGTCGTTCGCCAATCACCCATTGTGGAATTTGCCTCGCTGCGCGCTCCGCGCGTCGTAGACAATGCCAAGAATCGTTTTGTTCGAAAATGGGACACAGTCGCTCGCAGTTAATGTTTGTTCTTTGGTTGATGATCGGTAAACTTCGCGAGGGGCAGGATAGTGTAGCGGGAGTACCGTCACCATGAGATACGGCCTTTTTATCCTTGCGCTTGGCGGCCTGTGGTCATCGCAAGTTTCGGCAGGCGAGCTGCAGTCCGTTTACGTGGCGCCGGGAGGCGTCTATATCGCGTCTGCCCACGTTCATGTTGGGGCCGAAAACGGTTACCCGACTTACGGGGCGCCGGGCGCCGCATATCAGGCGCCCCCCGCGTACGCGCCGGGTTATTTGCCACCGGGGCAGGTATACGGAGCACCAACATATTATGGAGGATATCGATCAGTGTACCCGGCGCCGTCGGCCTACATTGACCACTCAGAGTACTCCTACAATTATGCCGAAGAACTTCCGCCACGTCCGCCTGCCCCTGTGCCATACAACGGCGCTGCGCCTTGTTTATTCAACCCAGCTTATGGTCGGTCCGGATACTGTGACTAACGCCTGCTGCGACAAAGGGCGGTTCCGTGAGCCGTCCTTTGTTTCCATTGCGATAGTGCGTTTTCATCGGTCTGCAGGCCCAGAGGCTGCCTGCGCTCCAATCTCGCAAATCAGTCGTTACGAAATAAGTCGGCCTGTCACCAATCTCCTTTCTCTCACCTGGTATAAGCCGCCGAAATTCTGTGGATCGCCGGTAGTCGTTGCAATCGGAAATGCGTAAAGGACGGCGTTGGCCGCCGCCCCCTCTCGAACCCGCTAAACGTGATTCTCCAATAGAGACCACCACGATGACGCCGCCCACCATGCCATGCGAGACGCCCAGCAAGCTGGCCACACTGGGGCGGCTACTGCCGAGCTTCGCTCGAGCACTGCGTGGACAGGACGCGGTAAACGTTGTTGCCATCGGGTCATCTTCGACGGAGGGTGACGGTGCCAGCAGCCCGGCGGCGTCGTATCCGAGCAGGTTGGGAACAGCTCTCACGGCTCGGTTTTCAACTCCAAAGATAAACGTTCTGAATCTTGGCGTCGGCGGCCAGGAGGCACCGGACGAGGCCGCGCGCTTTAAGAGAGATGTTCTGGCCAACAAGCCGGCGCTTGTGATCTGGCAGGTCGGCACGAACGCGGCATGGAAAGATTATTTTTTGGACGACGTACGGGCTGCTATCTTGAGAGGCCTTGATCACCTCTCGGGAGCTGACGCCGATGTCGTGCTAATGAACCTTCAGTTTGCTCCCGCCTTGCTCGATCAGCAAGAAAAGCCCACGCCCGCGACACAGCAGATGTTGGATATCATCGCAGCCATCGCGAAAGATTCGGGAACTGCCTTATTCCGGCGGTTTGACATCATGCGCTATTGGCATGTTGAGCGTGGCATTCCGTTCGACCAGATGATCAGCAACTTCGATGGAAACTGGCTCCATCAGAACGACTGGAGCTATAATTGCATTGCAGCGGCTCTGTGCGATGGTCTGTTAGAGGCTGCGGCGCAGCAAGGATAAACCCGTGCGCTCGGCGCAAATTCGACCACATGCCTTTCGCCGCGTCGCGAGCGATCTTCTGGCTGGCGTATCAGACCATGAGATTCGGCGAGCATTGCCGGCAGACGACGGTCTTCGCGAAAGCGATGTTATGATATAAGTCGCCCAGCGACTGATGCATGCTGGTGGCCCGGGAGCGGCCACTACTCACGGGCCACCAAAAAGAGCCCTTCCATCGGCGCGCCGATCCGAACCGCGCGTTAGCAGCGCAATTCGGACGGTCCGTCGGCGGCTTCAGCGACGTTTATCTTTTTCCGCTGATCCAAAGCTGCGAAATGCTGGTCCGATCCTCCGACTTGCCTTCTTCAACGACGACAGCTTGTACCGACAAGCTCCGGGCGCGTTCGTTTTCAAGCCGATTGAGATTTCGGCGGATCGTTTCGAAATCTTCGACAATGCTCCTGGACCTCTTCACCGCGTTCGCTCCAATCATCTGGGTATGCAATCATCCGACGGTTCATTCCGACACGGCTATCGTCATGTACTTCTTCACAGTTGGACTCCGATCTGCGGAACCTTGGCGGCGTGCTGAAATGCCGTTAGCCCCCAATACATGATGGCCGTTCCCAACATGACGATTGCGACCGCGGCAAGCTCTCGCCTACTCAACCATAGATCCTTCGGATTTCTGCGGATGATTTGGAATGTAAGAATGCAATCGCGAGCGAAAAGTAAATTCTCGTTTAGCTCAGCACCCTTGCAGGGCCCGGAACCGTTGGATTGCAACGACCGACCAGCGCTCGGTTAGAGGGCAAAACGCTGATGGTGACCTCCGCCACGGCTTTCGCGTAGCCCAACCGCGAGCCCGATCCGCGGCAAGGGACTGCGTACCGAGATAGCGATGGATTGGCCGGGACGTAACGGGCTCATCACGCAGGCATCATTTGAAGTTACTGGCATGTGTGCCTAGTTGATCGATATCACGGCATTCAAGTGCCTTCTCTCAATTAGTTGCCCCTGTCAGGACTCAACCTCCCACGAATGACAAGTGCTCAAGCCGTGCTGGAGGCATGGAACAGATGCGTGAAGTACCCTCTGAACATCTACGCACATCCACCATCGGATTCGTGAATACTGATCGCCTAAAGCTTCAGCACGTTTCTCACGTGGATGGCAGCCCGCAACCATCAATGATCGAGCCGCCGTCATCCGATCGAGCCATTCACTCGATCAAGCCTTAGGGCGCTCGAATTCGGCAATCCAAGAACTCGGGAAAGATATGGAAAAGCAGAATGCCGCCCCTGGTGGGATCGGCCTTGTCCTGTTCGCGTTGGCCATGGGCGGCTTTGCGATCGGCACCACTGAATTCGCAACCATGAGCCTGTTACCCTTTTTCGCGCCCGATCTGCGGATTGATGAGCCGACCGCCGGAAATGTCATCAGCATGTATGCGTTGGGCGTGGTGATCGGTGCGCCCGTGCTCGCTGTGCTGACAGCTCGCTTGGCGCGTCGCAACGTCCTGCTGTTGCTGATGGCCCTGTTCGCCGCCGGCAACGCACTGAGTGCGTTCGCGCCCAGCTATCACTGGCTGCTGGTGTTCCGCTTCCTGAGCGGCCTTCCGCATGGTGCCTATTTTGGTGCGGCAGCCATGGTGGCGGCTTCGCTGGTGCCATTCCACAAGCGGACTCAGGCCGTCGGAAAGATGTTCCTTGGCCTGACGGTCGC
>Ga0210389_10002314_pt1 | contig 15088 bp, 12 predicted proteins | sample IncBWH28OmetaG_FD_160127 | JGI IMG/M metagenome (GOLD analysis project Ga0210389, IMG submission 160127) | Forest soil microbial communities from Barre Woods Harvard Forest LTER site, Petersham, Massachusetts, United States - Inc-BW-H-28-O ...
GGGCCTGCACCGAGACGTCGAGCGCGGTGGTGGGCTCGTCGGCGATGATCAGCTCCGGCTCGGCGCAGATCGCCAGCGCAATGACGACACGCTGGCGCATGCCGCCGGAGAATTCGTGCGGATAGGCGTCGATGCGTTTTTCGGGCGCGGGAATGCCGACCTCGGCCAACAGATCGATCGCGCGCTTGCGCGCGCCGGCTTCCGAGAGATTGAGATGGGTCCGGATGGTTTCGACCAGCTGATCGCCGATCCGGTACAGCGGATTGAGGCTGGTGAGCGGGTCCTGAAAGATCATGCCGATCCGTTTTCCCCTGATCCGGCGCAGCTCTTCCGGCGGCAGATTGTCGATCCGCATGCCCGAGAGATGGATCTCGCCGCCGGCAATCCGCCCGGGTGGATCGATCAGGCCGATCACTGCAAGCCCCGTGACGGACTTTCCGGCGCCGGATTCGCCGACCACGCCGAGCACCTCGCCCTTGGCGATGTCGAAGGAAACGCCATTGATGGCGCGAAGGGTTTGGCGGCGGGTGACGAACTCCACCTTGAGGTTACGCACGGAGAGGACGGGCTCGGTCATACGGTCAGCTGCATGGGTTTTGCCGCGCTTGTCATCGCAGTTTTGGATTGAGCGCGTCGCGCAGCCAGTCGCCGAGCAGGTTGATGGACAGGATCAGCGCCGCCAGTGCAAAGCCGGGGAAGGCCACGATCCACCACTCGCCGGAAAACAGATAATTGTTGCCGATCCGGATCAATGTGCCGAGCGAAGGCATGGTGTCGGGCATGCCGGCGCCGAGGAACGACAGCGTCGCCTCGGTGATGACCGCGAGCGCGAGGTTGATGGTGGCGATCACCAGGATCGGTCCCATCGCGTTGGGCAGCACGTGGCGCAGCATGATCACGGGGGCGGGAAGGCCGATCAACTGCGCCGCCGCCACGTAATCCTTGTTCTTCTCCACCATCACCGAGCCGCGCACGGTGCGCGCATACTGCACCCAGAAACTCAATCCGATCGCGACCACCAGCACCGCCAGCGTGGCCATGGCGTCGAGGCGATTGCCGAACACCGATTTGACGACGCCGTTGACCAGCAGCGCGATCAGAATGGCGGGGAAGGTAAGCTGCACGTCCGCGATGCGCATGATCAGGCCATCGACGGCGCCGCCGACATAGCCGGCGATCAGGCCGAGGACGATGCCGAGCGCGCCCGAGAACAGCACGCCGAGCACGCCGACCGTGAGCGAAATGCGCAAGCCGTAGAGGATGGCGGAAAACACGTCGCGGCCCTGCTCGTCGGTGCCGAGCAGGAACGGGCTTTGGCCGTCCGCGGTCCACAACGGCGCGATCCGCGAATTCATCAGTTGCAGCTGCGCCGGATCGAACGGGTTCTGCACGGAAATCAGCGGCGCGAAGATCGCCGCCAGGAAAAGCAGCACGGTGACAACGGCCGCGACCATGGTGAGCCGGGAGCGGCGGAACGAGTAGAACAGGTCGCTCTCGACGGCGCGGGCGAACCAGCGCCCCGGCGCGAAGCGCGCGGGCGGCGCGCTCGGTTCGGCTTTATGCGGGACGACGGCGTCGGACATCAAGGGCTCTCGCGTTCAGGCCGGGCGGCTGATGGTCGAGCGCAGCCGCGGATCGACGATGGTGTAGAGAATATCGACCACCAGATTGATGGTGACGAAGATCAGGGAAACCATCAGCAGATAGGCCGCCATGATCGGAATATCGACGTTCTGCACCGCTTGCACGAACAACAGCCCCATGCCCGGCCACTGGAAGACGGTTTCGGTAATGATCGCAAATGCAATAACCGAGCCAAACTGCAGCCCGGCGACGGTGATCACGGGAACCAGGGTGTTTTTGAGCGCGTGCCCGAAGTGGATCGCGCGCGTCGTCAAGCCCCGCGCCCGCGCAAAGCGGATATAGTCGGTGCGCAGCACCTCGAGCATCTCCGCCCGCACCAGCCGCATGATCAGCGTCATCTGGAACAGGCCGAGCGTGATCGACGGCAAGATCAGGGCCTTCAGCCCGGAGAGGGTGAGCAGCCCGGTGGTCCACCAGCCGATCCGCACCACATCGCCACGGCCGAACGAGGGCAGCCAGCCCAGCGTCACCGAAAACAGATAGATCAGGAGGATGCCGATCAGGAAGGTCGGCAGCGAGATTCCGATCAGCGAGATGGCCTGGAATATTCGCGTCAGCAGCGAGTCGCGCTGCAGCGCCGAATAGACCCCCATCAGGATGCCGAACACCATCGCCAGAATGGTGGCGCAGGTGGCGAGCTCCAGCGTCGCCGGCATCCGCTCTTTCAGCAGGCTCGCGACGGGTTGCCGAAACTGGTAAGAGACCCCGAACTTGAACTGCATCGCGTTGCCGAAATAGCGCGCAAACTGCACCGGTATCGGATCGTCAAGACCGAGCGACTGGCGGATCTGGGCGCGCTCGGCGGCCGACGTATCCTGCGCTACCATCTGGTTGACCGGATCGCCCGCGAAGCGGAACATCGAAAACGAGATGATCCCGACCGCGATCATGACGCCGATGGCCTGTATCGCCCGGCGAAGAGTGAAAGCGAGCATGTGATCCTTTCACTTCTTTTCTGACGGAGCGCGCATCATCGCGAGCCCGAAAACGAAAAGTCCCGGAGGCGCGAAGCCACCGGGACAAGTATGTCGAAATTGCCTACTCCTGTTTGGTCGCCCAATATAGCAGGACCTGGTTGTCCGCACGCTGGGTCAATTTCACCTTCTTCGACACGCCCCACGCCAGCGCCTGCTGGTGCAGCGGGATATAGGCGTAATCCTTCGCCGCGATTTCAAACGCGTCCTTGATCAGCAGGTCGCGCTTGGCGGTGTCGGTCTCGAGCAGCACCTTGTCGGCGATCGCGTCCATCTGCTTGTTGCAATAGCCGCCGAGATTGGCCTCGCCGCGCGGGGATTTCGGATCGTCGCGGCAGCCCATGATGTCGTAGAGAACGTTCTGGGAATCCATCGTCGCCGGGGTCCAGCCCAGAAGATAGAACGAGGTCTGGAAACCACCGGGCTTCAGCACCTTGGCGAAATACTGCTGCTTGGGTTGCGCCAACAGGTCAACCTTGACGCCGATCCTGGCCAGCATGCCGACCACCGCCTGGCAGATCGCGGAGTCATTGACGTAGCGGTCGTTCGGGCAATCCATCGTGATTTCGAAACCGTCGGGATAGCCGGCTTCCGTCAGCAGCTTCTTGGCGGCGTCGGGATCGAATTTCGGCCGCGTGAAATCCTTCGAAAGCGAAAACAGCTGCGGCGCGATCATCAGCGCCGACGGCGTCGAAAGGCCGCGCATCACGCGGGACTTGATCAGCTCGATGTCGATTGCCTTGTAAAAAGCCTCGCGGACGCGGACGTCCTTGAACGGATTCTTCCCCTTGACGCTGGAGTACAGGAGCTCGTCGCGGGTCTGATCCATGCCGAGAAAGATGGTCCGCAGTTCCGGTCCGACCAGCACGCTCGCATTCGGGCTCGAATTGACCCGCGCGATATCCTGGATCGGAACCGGCTCGATGACGTCGACTTCGCCTGACAGCAGGGCCGCGACCCGCGTCGCATCCGAGGCGATCGGGGTGAAGACGATTTCCTTCAGATTGTGCTCGGGCTTGCGCCACCAGTTCGCATACGCCTTGAACACGGTTTTCACGCCGGGCTGATGGCTCTCGATGTAGAACGGGCCGGTGCCGTTTTCGTGCAGCGAGGCATAGCTCGGCGTGGTTGCCGAGGCCGGTGTCGGCTCCACCGAGTTGTGCTCCTCGCACCACTTCTTGTCCATGATGTACCAGCCATCCCATTGCGAAATGAGAATGGGGTTCGGCGCGTCCAGCTTCACGTCGACCGTGTAATCGTCGATCTTGATGAATTTGGCGTCGGCTGGAACGTTGGTCCCGAAATTCGAGCCCTTGGCGCGCACGCGATCCGCTGAAAAGAGGACGTCGTCGGCGGTAAACGGGTCGCCATTGTGGAATTTGACGCCCTTGCGCAGGTGGAAGCGCCAGCGGGTCGGCTCCGGCGTTTCCCAGCTTTCCGCCAGCGCCGGAATGATCTTCAAGTCCTTGTCGCGGGTCGTCAGGCCCTCGTAGATATGGGCGTGATGGGCGATGGTGGTGGTTTCCTTGAGCGTGTAGGGGTCGAGCGATTTGAGGTCGCCCTGGTTGGCGTAGCGCAGGGTCTGGCTTGATGCCGGCGACATCGCCAAAGCGACGATTGAGAAGGTAGCCGCTGCAAGCAAGGTTTGACGTACCGACATTTGTTCACGTTCTCCACTGTGGCGCATAGTTGTTTTCGGCAAAATCGAGGGCTTTGGCCCGATCCATGTTGCCAGAGTTTGGCTGCCGCGCAAGCGCCGATTTCCCCAAAAGGTCACGCCGGTTTGCGCTGACGTGCCGCAATAGCTAGCTTTCAGTGTAAGCAGCGCGCGCGATCGCGTAACATTCAACTTTCGGAGTGCCGGATGGCGGAACTCAAGGCCGATGTTCTCGTATTGGGCGCCGGCATGGTCGGCGTCGGCGCCGCCCTGCACCTGCAGCGGCGGGGACGGGACGTCATCCTGGTCGACAAGCACGAACTCGCCGGCGAAGAGACCAGCTATGGCAATGCCGGAATGATCGAAAGCGCCTCGGTCTTTCCCTACATGTTTCCGCGGGACCCCAAAGAGATCCTGCGCTATGCGATGAATCGTGCCCCGCAGGTGCGCTACCAGTTCTCCGACCTGCCGGCCTTCCTGCCATGGCTGGTGCGCTACTTCCTCGCCTCCTCGCCGGAGCGGGCATTTCACAGCGCCATGGCGGTGATGCCGCTGATCCGCCGCAGCCTGATCGAGCACGAGGAACTGATCGCCGAGGCCGGCGTGCCGGAGCTGTTGCGGCGGAGCGGCTGGATCAAGATGTATCGGCGGGATGCAACGCTCGCCGGCGCGGTACGGGATTTCGAGCGGGCAAGGCAATATGGGGTCGAAGGCGAAATTCTCGACAACAAGGCCATCCACGAGCGCGAGCCGCACCTCAGCGGCGAATTCGCCGGCGCGATCCATTTCACCGAGCCCGGATTCGTGCTCGATCCGGGCGGGCTGGCGAAAGCCTATGCCGCGCTGTTCCAGCGCAACGGAGGCCGCTTCGTGGTCGGCAATGCGCAGACCCTCCAACAGGACGTCGGCGGGCGATGGCAGGTCGCAACATCGGACGGCAAGGTCAGCGCGCGCGAGGCCGTGGTGGCGCTCGGACCGTGGTCCGATCTGGTGTTCGGTCCGCTCGGATATTCGATCCCGCTCAACGTCAAGCGCGGTTATCATCTGCACCTCAAGCCGCGCGGCAATGCCGTGCTCAATCGTCCGGTGCTCGATGCCGATCTCGGCTATGTGCTGGCGCCGATGAATCGCGGCATCCGCGTCGCCACCGGGGTCGAGTTCGCCCGCCGTGACGCGCCGCCGACGCCGATCCAGATCACGCGGGCGCTGCCGCGGGCGCGCGCGCTGTTTCCGCTGGGGGAGGCGGTCGAGGCAACGCCCTGGATGGGTGCGCGGCCGTGCCTGCCCGACATGCTGCCGGTGATCGGCCGGGCGCCCCGCCACCCCTCGCTGTGGTTCGATTTCGGCCACCACCATCACGGCCTGACCCTGGGCCCGGCGACCGGCCGGCTGCTGGCGGAAATGATGACCGGCGAGACGCCGTTTGCCGATCCCGGCCCGTTCGCGGTCGAGCGTTTCGGTTGACCATATCGGCCGAAGGCAGGCCCGGGATACGGGCTTGTGACGTCAGGCCGCTTGCGTCGCAGCGCCTGTCGCGGCGATACTGTCGAGAAGCCGTGAAATGCACTCGGGAGCCGACATGAAGATTAACGTCGAAGTTGATTGCACGCCGCTGGAGGCCCGGCAGTTTTTCGGACTTCCGGACGTGCAGCCGATGCAGACCGCGGTGATGGAAAAACTGCAGCAGCAGATGATGAGCAATATCGAAAAGGTCTCCCCGGAAGCGCTGATGCAGAGCTGGTTCACCTTCGATCCGAAGATCGCCGAGCGGTTTTCCGACATGTTCGTGACCATGGCCGGGCTCGGCGGGTCGCGTACCAGCGACAAGAAACCCGGTGACAAGAAATAACGATGCCGGTTGACCCCAGCGAACCACAGCCCCCGGGCCGGCTTCGTGCGCCGGGCCTCGGCCTGCTGCTCGCCGAAGTGCGAGGCATCTTCGAACTCAACGCCAGCCTGCTGTTGTCGCCGCTGTTGATGCGGGCGCCGCGCGGCGACGGCCATCCGGTGCTGACGCTGCCGGGCTTCCTCGCCAGCGATCTGTCGATGGCGCCGATGCGGCGATACCTGAAGGAGCTCGGCTACGACGCCCAGGCGTGGCGGATGGGCCGCAACATCGGCGGCGTTTCGCGGCTGCGGGGCGCGCTGAAAGACCGGCTTGCCGAGATTTACACCACGACCGGCCGCAAGGTCAGCATCGTCGGATGGAGCCTCGGCGGCGTCTATGCGCGCGATCTGGCGCTGCAGGCGCCGGAGATGGTGCGATATGTCGTGACGCTCGGAAGTCCGTTTGCCAACGACGTCAGAGCGACCAACGCGACGCGGCTCTATGAAGCGTTGTCGGGCGAACCGGTCGAGGACAATTCCGAGCTTCGAAAGACCATCGCCGGCGACCTGCCGGTTCCGACCACGTCGATTTACTCACGCGCCGACGGCATCGTGAACTGGCGAACCTGCCTGCTGCGTCCCTCCAATACTGCCGAGAATATCGAGGTGCACCTGGCCAGCCATGTCGGGTTCGGCGTCAACCCGGCCGCCTTGTGGGCGGTGGCGGATCGTCTGGCGCAGCCCGAGGGTCAATTCCGGCAATTTGACCGATCCGGTCCCTTTGCCATTGCATATGCGCCCCCGGAAAATGCACAATCCTGATTGAATGTCAGGAAGCCGGGACCGTCTGAACGCGCCGAAAAGAGCGCCGCGTGATCTCCAGGGAGGGAATTATGAGTGACGCCAGGAAGCTGTCCTCGATGGACGCGTCGTTTCTTTACCTGGAAACGCCGGAAATGCCGATGCATGTCGGGAGCATGGCGATCTTCCGCCTGCCGGAGGATTACAAGGGCGACTTCTTCGAGGACTTCAAGGCGATGATCGCCTCGCGGCTGCATGTCGCCCCGATCCTGAAGGCGCGGCTGGAAAAAGCGCCGCTCGACATCGACCATCCCTCCTGGGTCGAAGACGACCAGTTCGATATCGACCGCCACATCTTCCGCGGCAGCCTTCCGGCGCCGCACGATCGCGCCACGCTGGAGCGCATCGTCGGCTGGATGCATGCGAAACTTCTCAATCGCGCCCGGCCGCTGTGGGAGTTCTATGTCTTCGAAGGCATGAAGGACAACGAGATCGGGCTCTATTCCAAGATGCACCACGCCTGCATCGACGGCGGCGCAGGCGCTGCGCTCACCAACATGATCTACGACCTCACCCCGGTGCCGCGGACCATCGAGGCGCCGGCAGCGAAGGCCAAAGTCGGGCAGGAGCCGCGCGACATCGCCGCCAACCTGCTGGATTCCTATCAGCAGCTCTGGACCCAGCCGTTCGATGCCGCGGCGGCCGCCAAGGGCATCGACCTGCCGCGCTCGGGGAAGAGCGATCTCGGCTCGATCCTGTTCGACAACGCCATGTTCCAGATCGAAAACGCGGTGAAATTTGCCGGCAGTATTCCGACCATGCTCAAAAGCGTCTCCGACGTGGTCGGGAAGATTTCCGATCCGAAATCGCGCGACTCGATCGCCAGCATGATGTCGCCGCCGACCATCCTGAACAAATCGATCTCCTCGGAGCGCAGTTTTGCCGGCGTGTCGATCCCGCTCTCCAGCGCCAAGGCGCTGGCGAAACAGGCCGGCGGCAAGCTCAACGACGTGGTGCTGGCGGTGTCCAGCGGCGTCGTGCGGCGCTATCTGCTCGAGCGCGGCGCGCTGCCTTCGAAGTCGATGACGGCCGCGGTGCCGATCTCGCTGCGCGAGGAGGGCAATACCGACGCCAACAACCAGGTGTTCGGCATGATCTGCTCGATCGCAACCAACGTCGAGGATCCCAAGGCGCGGCTGGAGACGATCATCGCGCAGTCGACCAAATCCAAGGAGATGTCGCATCCGCTGCGCGCCCTGATGCCGCAGGTGTCCAATCTCTCGATGCTCGGCGCGCCGATCCTGACCCAGATCCTGGCGCTGCTGTACAGCCGCTCCAGCCTGTCGGACGTGCTGCCGCCGGCGGCGAACATCACGGTGTCCAACGTGCCGGGACCGCGCCAGACGCTGTATGCGGCGGGCGCGGAATTGCTGCACATCTTCCCGGTGTCGATCTCGACCCACGGCATTGCGCTCAACATCACCGTGCAGAGCTACCGCGACCAGCTGGATTTCGGCTTCATCTCCGGCGCCAACATCGTTCCCCACGTCCAGTTGCTGTGCGACATGGTGCCGGGGGAATTCGCGGCGCTTGAGGCGGCGTTCGCGCCGCCGGTTGCCGACATCAAAGGCGCGGCCGAATAAGGTTACGAGCAATGATCGAAATGCCGCCGCTGCAGTTTGCCAAGACCAATGGCATTCGCATGGGCTATTACGAGGCCGGTCCCAGGACCGACAAGCCGCCGCTTATTCTCTGTCACGGCTGGCCGGAGATCGCGTTTTCCTGGCGGCACCAGATCAAGGCGCTGAGTGACGCCGGCATCCGGGTGATCGCGCCCGATCAGCGCGGCTACGGCGCGACCGACCGGCCTGAGCCGGTCGAGGACTACGACATGGAGCATTTGACCGGCGATCTCGTCGGCCTGATGGATCATCTGGGAATCGACAAGGCGATTTTTGTCGGCCATGACTGGGGCGGTTTCATCGTCTGGCAAATGCCGCTGCGGCATCTCGACCGCGTCGCCGGCGTGGTCGGGGTCAACACGCCGCACGCCGACCGTGCGCCGACGGATCCGATCGAACTGTTTCGCCAGCGCTTCGGCGAGCACATGTATATCGTGCAGTTCCAGGACCCCGCGCGCGAGCCGGACCGGATATTCGGCAGCCGGGTCGAACAGACCTTTGATGCCTTCATGCGCAAGCCGGTGCCGCGCAGCGACGACGCGCCGGCCGAACAGCCGGTCGCCGGCGTCGGCGCATCGCCGCGGCTCAATCTGGCGTTTCCACAAATGATCGCCAATTACGATGCCAGGCACGATCCGCGCACGCCGATTCTGTCGGCGGAAGAAAAGCAGGTGTTCGTCGATACATTTACCAGAACCGGCTTCACCGGCGGCATCAACTGGTACCGCAACATGTCGCGCAACTGGCAGCGCTCGGCCGGGCTCGACCGCATTGTGCGGGTGCCCTCGCTGATGATCATGGCCGAGAACGATCACGTATTGCCGCCGTCGGCGGCCGACGGCATGGAGAAGATCGTTCCCGATCTCGAGAAATATCTGGTCCGGGGCAGCGGCCATTGGACGCAGCAGGAAAAGCCGGAAGAGGTCAGCGCCAAGCTGATCGAATGGCGTAGAAAGCGGTTTGGGTGAGGCAACCACCGGCGTCGTCATCCTGAGGTGCGCGCCCTCTTGGGCGAGCCTCGAAGGATGCGGCAACGGATGCAAGCGGCCCATCCTTCGAGGCGCGCAAGAAAGCGCACCTCAGGATGACGCCGGTTATGCGGCGATTAGGCAGGAGAAACCAACGCGATGGCGTCGACCAACCGACTGGATCCAATTCCGCATCCGCCGAAGAAGCCGGTGGTCGGCAACATGCTGTCGATCGATTCCGGCGCGCCGATCCAGCATATGACGCGGATGGCAAAAGAACTCGGGCCGATCTTCTGGCTCGACATGATGGGCACGCCATTTGTCGTGGTGTCGGGGCACGACCTGGTCGACGAGCTCAGCGACGAGAAGCGGTTCGACAAGGCGGTGAAAGGATCACTCCGCCGCGTGCGGGCCGTCGCCGGCGATGGACTGTTTACAGCGTACACGAACGAGCCGAACTGGAGCAAGGCGCACAACATCCTGATGCAGCCGTTCGGCAGCCGTGCGATGCAATCCTATCATCCGAGCATGGTCGATATCGCCGATCAACTCGTCAAGAAGTGGGAACGGCTGAACGCTGATGACGAGATCGATGTCGTTCATGACATGACGGCGCTGACGCTCGACACCATCGGCTTGTGTGGATTCGATTACCGTTTCAACTCGTTTTATCGAGAGGACTATCACCCGTTCGTCGAGTCGCTGGTGCGTTCGCTCGAGACCATCATGTTGACCCGCGGCCTTCCGCTCGAAGGGCTGTGGTTGCGCAACCGTAACCGCGACCTCGCAAGTGACGTCGCGTTCATGAATGCGATGGTAGACGAGATCGTCGCCGAACGGCGCAAGAACGCCGAAGCTGCCGAGGGCAAGAAAGACATGCTCGGCGCCATGATGACCGGCGTCGACCGCGCTACCGGCGAGCAGCTTGACGACGTCAACATCCGCTACCAGATCAATACGTTCCTGATTGCGGGACACGAAACGACCAGCGGTCTGTTGTCATGCGCGCTTTATGCGCTGCTGAAGCATCCCGAGGTTCTCAGGAAGGCCTATGAGGAGGTCGACCGGGTGCTCGGGCCCGATATCGACGCCAAGCCGACCTATCAGCAGGTTACACAACTCACCTACATCACGCAGATTCTGAAGGAGGCCCTGCGGCTGTGGCCGCCCGCGCCGGCCTATGGCATCGCGCCGCTCAAGGACGAGACCATCGGTGGTAAATACGAGCTCCGGAAGAACACGTTTGTTTTGATCCTTGCGCTAGCGCTGCACCGCGATCCCAGCGTGTGGGGACCAAACCCTGACGCGTTCGATCCCGAGAATTTTTCACGCGAGGCGGAAGCCACGCGTCCCGTCAACGCCTGGAAGCCGTTCGGCAACGGCCAGCGCGCCTGCATCGGCCGCGGCTTTGCCATGCATGAGGCGGCACTCGCAATCGGCATGATCCTGCAGCGCTTCAAGCTGATCGACGTCAACCGCTACCAGATGCACCTGAAGGAAACGCTGACCATCAAGCCGGACGGCTTCAGGATCAAGGTGCGTCCGCGCACCGAGAAGGAGCGCGGCGCCTATACCGGCGCGGCTACACCGGCGGCCGTGGCGCCGGGCGCGGCGGCAGCGCCGCGGGCGCGGACCCGCCCGGGGCACAATACGCCGCTGCTCGTACTGTACGGATCGAACCTCGGCACCGCCGAGGAACTGGCAACCCGCGTGGCCGATCTCGCCGAGGTCAACGGTTTTGCCACCAGGCTCGCGCCGCTCGACGACTTCGTCGGCAAATTGCCGGAGCAGGGCGGCGTGTTGATCTTTTGCGCCTCCTACAACGGCGCGCCGCCCGATAATGCCAGCCAATTCATGAAATGGCTCGGCAGCGGCCTGCCGAAGGACGCTTTCGCCGGAGTGCGCTACGTGGTGTTCGGCTGCGGCAACAGCGACTGGGCCGCGACCTATCAGTCGATCCCGCGGGCGATCGACGAGCAACTGACGGCGCATGGCGCGCGCAGCGTCTATGCGCGCGGCGAGGGCGATGCCCGCGGCGATCTCGACGGCGAGTTCGATTCCTGGTTTGCGAAGGCTGCTCCCCAGGCGGTGAAGGAGTTCGGCGTCGATTCGAAATTCAGCCGCAGTGCCGAGGACGAGCCGCTCTACCGGATCGAGCCGGTGGCGCCGTCGGCGGTCAATGCCATCGCCGCCCTTGGCGGCGTGTCGCCGATGAAGGTGCTCGTCAATAGCGAATTGCAAAACAAGGCCGGCGCCAACGCCTCGGAACGATCGACCCGGCATATCGAGGTGGAATTGCCGCCCGGCATCTCCTACCGGGTCGGCGATCATCTCAGCGTGGTGCCGCGCAACGACCCGGCGCTGGTGGATTCGGTGGCGCGCCGTTTCGGGTTTCTCCCCGCCGACCAGATTAAGCTGCAGGTCGCCGAAGGCCGCCGCGCGCAGCTGCCGGTCGGCGATGCCGTGTCGGTCGGGCGATTGCTCACCGATTTCGTCGAATTGCAGCAGGTGGCGACCCGCAAGCAGATCCAGATCATGTCGGAACACACCCGCTGTCCCGTGACCAAGCCGAAGCTTTTGGCCTATGTCGGCGACGATGCCGCCGCTACCGAACGCTATCGTTCGGATATTCTCGGCAGGCGCAAATCGGTGTTCGACCTCTTGGAGGAGCATCCGGCGTGCGAACTGCCGTTCCACGCCTATCTCGAAATGCTGTCGCTGCTGGCGCCACGCTATTATTCGATCTCGTCGTCGCCATCGGTCGATGCTAACAGCTGCAGCGTCACCGTCGGCGTGGTCGAGGGGCCCGCGAGTTCGGGCCGCGGCATCTACAAGGGCATCTGCTCGAACTATCTCGCCGGCCGTCGCACAAGCGAGACCATCCACGCCACGGTGCGCGAAACCAGGGCCGGCTTCCGGCTGCCGGACGACGCTGCCGTGCCGATCATCATGATTGGCCCCGGCACGGGGCTGGCCCCATTCCGCGGCTTCCTGCAGGAGCGTGCCGCGCTGAAGGCCAAAGGCGCAAGCCTTGGTCCGGCGATGCTGTTCTTCGGCTGCCGCCATCCCGATCAGGATTTTATCTATGCCGACGAGTTGAAGGCGTTCGCGGCCTCCGGCATCAGCGAATTGCACACCGCGTTCTCCCGCGCCGAGGGTCCGAAGACCTATGTGCAGAACCTGGTCGCGGCGCAAAAGGATCGCGTCTGGAGCCTGATCGAGCAGGGTGCGATCGTCTATGTCTGCGGCGACGGCGGCAGGATGGAGCCGGGCGTCAAGGCAGCGCTGGTTGCGATCTACCGCGAACGCGCCGGCGCGGATGCGGAAGCGGGGCAGCGCTGGATCGACGATCTCGGCGCGAAAAACCGCTACGTGCTGGATGTCTGGGCGGGCGGGTGAGACACGAACTCACCACGAGTCGTCCCCGCGAACGCGGGGACCCATAACCACCGATGTTTGTTGTTGTACCGGCTAGTCGCTCCAGCCTTGTATATTCACTGAGGCCGGTGGTTATGGGTCCCGGCCTTCGCCGGGACGACGATGGTCACCGCTTCGGCAATCGCTCGAAACTCGGCAACCCCTCCGGAATCTGATGAAACGCCTGCTTGTCGATGGTGAAGATCGCCATTTGCGGGGTGCCGAACAGCGCGGGATCGTCGAGCGTGCCGACTTTCAGGATCACCGCCGGCAGACCCGGCCGTCGCGTCGTCAGGTGCGTGCCGCACTCGGCGCAGAATTCCCGCGTCACCGCGTTCTCGAGATCGCTGCGCGTGAATTGCTTCGGCGTTCCCCTGGAATAGGCAAAGCCATCGGGCGGCATCAGCATGAACATGTTGGGAGAGCCGCCGCTGATATATTGGCATTCGCGGCAATGGCATTGCGCTTTGAACGTCGGCTCGCCCTCGGCGACATAGCGCACGCTGCCGCAATAACATCCGCCTTCCAGTTTCACGGCGTTCTCCTCTTGCTAGTGCATCGCCTTTGCCGACGCGGCGTGGGCGTGCTTGTCGATGGCGTCGATGATCTCTGGCCACATCGGGATCGGCAGCGCATGACCCATGCCTTCGATCATCAAGAGTTTCGCGCCTGATATCGAGGCCGCGGTGTCCTTGCCGCCCATCGGGTGCACCAGCGGATCGACGGTGCCGTGGATTACCAGCGTCGGCGCCTTGACTGAGCGCAGCCGTTCCTTGCGGCTGCCGGAGGCGAGGATGGCGCGGAGTTGCCGCGCGACGCCGGCCGGGTTGAGGCCGCGCTCGAAGGTGCGCTCGGCGCGGGAGCGATCGAGCGCCTCGTCTTGTGGAAAGCTGCCGACGCGCAGGGTCTTCCAGGTCTGCGCGAAACGGGCAAAATATTCTTCCCTGGTAACCGGCCGCGGCGCCATCAGCATCGCGGCGGCCTCGCGGGTGGGTCCGGGCACCTTCGGATTGCCGGTCGTCGACATGATCGAAGTGAGCGAGCGCACCCGCTGCGGATAGGAGATAGCGATTTCCTGGGCGATCATGCCGCCCATTGAGATGCCCACCAGATGCGCCGACTTGATGCCGATCACGTCCATCAGTCCGACTGTGTCCTCCGCCATGTCGCGCAGTCTGTAGGGTGCCGCGACCGGGATTTTCAGGAAACGCAGCTTGAGCAGTTCGATTGGAGTAAGCGGTTTGCCGCCGGAGAGGTGGCTCGACTTGCCGATATCGCGGTTGTCGAAGCGGATCACGCGAAAGCCACGGCCGGCAAGCTGCCGGCAGAAATCGTCTTCCCAATGGATCATCTGGCCGCCCAACCCCATGATCAGCAGCATCGGCTCCGCATCGGCGTCGCCGAAAATCTCGTAACAGAGCTCGATGCCGTTGGCGCGGGCGATCCGCGGCAGCTGATGGGCAGGTGCATTCACCTTGGCTGTTCCCTGTGGATGATATTGCGATGACTCTATGACACAGGTTTTCGCGCTGCAGAAGGCTTCCCGGAACGACAAATCGGCCGCCGCGATGTTGACCGCCCCGGCGCAACGGTGTGGTATGATCGAAACGGCGAGGCTCCGATCCCTCGTGATCATCCCAGGAGGCGCCAATGGCAGACAACAGCAACGATCCGGCCGTGATCTGGCAAACCATGATCGGCGAGATGGAAAAGGGATTCAACGCCTTCGCCAACCAGGCGATGGCCTCGCCGCAATTCAGCAAGGTCGTCAATCAGGTCGGCGGGGTCACCGCGGGCGCGCAGAAGCAGCTTGGCGATCTCATGGAGAAATATCTCCTCACGATGAACCTGCCGAGCCGGGCGCAGATGGTCAGCATGGCCGAGCGGCTGCAATCGATCGAGGGGCAGCTCAACGAGATCAAGGCGCTGCTGCACCAGGTCCACAATAATTCCGGCGCGCCGCAGGGCGGATATGCGGCTGCGCCAAAACCGCCGCGCACCAAGCGTCCGCCGTCCGCGGGCGGAGAGCAGAAATGAACGCGGCCGCCGGCCTCGATCTCGCGTCGATCCCGGAGCGGATCCAGTCCGAGGTGCAGCGCGCGATCCAGCGCAGCATCA
>Ga0210389_10002315_pt1 | contig 15088 bp, 11 predicted proteins | sample IncBWH28OmetaG_FD_160127 | JGI IMG/M metagenome (GOLD analysis project Ga0210389, IMG submission 160127) | Forest soil microbial communities from Barre Woods Harvard Forest LTER site, Petersham, Massachusetts, United States - Inc-BW-H-28-O ...
CAGCAGCTGTCAGGTCACCACGGTCCCGCCGTCGTCCTGCAGCGGATCAATCGCCGCCCACAGCGACATGAGCGCGCTCACCGACGGCAACAACGCCTACGTGGTCACCGAGAGCGGCGTGGTCTACACGCTCGCCGCCGACTGCCACAGCTGGGCGTCGAGCAAGTCATACGGGACGGTCAACGGAAGCTCCGGCGGCATCGAGGCCCCCACCGTGTTCAAGGCAGGGAGCACGTTCTATTGGATCGGCTCCTCCAAGACCGGGTGGCGCGCCAACGACGACTTCTACTCGACGGCGCCGGCGATGACCGGCCCCTGGACCTACCAAGGTTTTCTGGCGCCCGAGGGTGACCTGACCTGGATGACCCAGAGCACCTGGGTCATGCCGATCGTGGGGAGCGCCGGGACGACCTACGTCTACTGGGGCGATCACTGGTACGGCAACCAGGACACGAGCCATCCCGGCCAGCACAACAACCTGGCGACCTACGTCTTCCAGCCGCTGGTCTTCACCGGCAACCTGATCAGCCTCCCGACCTACCACGTCAGCTGGAAGCTGGACGTGGGCGCGGGAACCTGGTCGGGGAACTGAGCTCGCGCCGTCGCGCCGGGACGATCAGCCGGGGACTTTGGCGGCCAGCACGTCGACCTGTTCGATCTTCGGCGGTGCGGACAGCAGATCGGCGGCCTTGGCCATGAGCGCGGCGGCGATGGGGCCGTTGAGGTGGGCCTTGCGGCCGTTCTCGCCGGGGAAAGCGTCGAAGATCCCGAACGTCGACGGGCCGAGCCGCAGCGCGAACCAGACAGTCGTCTCCGGTTCCTTCTCGGCGAGCGCCAGCCCGCTGGTGAGGAATTCCGCCACCGCCGATTCCTTGCCGGGCTTTGCTTCCAACCTGACGAAAAGACCAACCTTGACCATGGGAGCCTCCTTTGGTCCCCTTCTCATGATTCCTGGGAGGCCCATCTGCAAGGCCTGACCTGCACCGGGCGATTTTTTGCAACCACCGGCCGCAGGGGAGCCCGCGCGGTCAACGGCGCGCGAGCAGGCGCCAGTCGACCGACCAGACGGCCCCGCGCTTGATCCAGCGCAGGGGGCGCCGCTTCTCCACCGGCGTGCCGAGCGCGTGGTGATAGAGGTGGTCGATGCGCGTGTAGAAGCCGCGCGTGTGGTAGCTCTCCGGGCAAGCGAGGCGCGTGCAGTCGAGGTGGTGGCAGAACTCGTGCAACAGCGTATTGAGGAGCGCCTTGGGACTGGACACCTTCTCGCGGATGGCGGTCCGCATCCAGACGCGGATGCGCTGGGTCTTGGGCGTGTAGTCGCCGAACAGCTGGTAGGTGCAGACACCGGAGGTGACCCGGTGGGGACGCACGCCGAGCACGCCGAGCGGCGGAACCGGCACCGCGTAGAACTCCGACAGCGCAGCCAGCAGCTTGGCGCCCGCGCGCTGGACCGGCGCCGTCTTGCCGGTCGACATCGCCTCGGCGAGCGCCGAGGTCAACATCGGAATCTGTCCGTCCTTGGCCAGAGGGACGGTGACGATGGCGTCGCTGCGATCGTATTCGCGGCGCTTGGCCTCGGCGCGCGGCATCGGATCGGTGATCACGTCCGCCAGTTTAGCGCGCGGTGCGCGAGGTGCCGGCCCGGCGAAATGACGCCGAAGCGAAATAGCGCCGCCGAAATAGCGCCGCATGGATCAGCCGGCTACTATCGCCTGGTCCAGCATGGCGAAAACGGCGCTCATCACCGGCGCATCGGCGGGCCTGGGGCTCGAGCTGGCCCAGCTGTTCGCGGCCGACAAGCACGACGTGGTGCTGGTGGCGCGGCGCCGCGATCAGCTGGAGGCGCTGGCCACGCGGCTGGCGGCCGAGCGCGGCGTCGTCGCCGGCGTCATCTCGGCCGACCTGGCCGATCCGGGCGCGCCGCAGCGGATCGTCGACGAGCTGGCGCGCCGGGGCCTCTCGATCGAGTTCCTGGTGAACAACGCCGGCTTCGGCACCAGCGGCCCTTTCGTCGAGCGCGATCTGCTGCGCGAGCTGGCGATGGTGCAGGTCAACGTCGCCGCGCTGGTTCACCTGACCAGGTTGCTGCTGCCGCCCATGGTCGCCCGCCGGAGCGGTCGCATCTTGAACCTCGGCTCGACCGCCGGGTTCATGCCTGGACCGTTCATGTCGGTCTATTACGCGACGAAGGCCTTCGTGAACTCGTTCACCGAGGCGCTGGCGTTCGAGCTGCGCGGCACCGGCGTGACGGCCACCCTCAGCTGCCCGGGCGCCACCGCGACGGAGTTCGGCAAGGTGGCCGGCTCCGATCGCTCGCGGCTGTTCAAGCTGGGGGCGATGGAGGCCTCCGCGGTCGCCGCGCACGCCTATCGCGCGATGATGGCGGGGAGAACGATCGCCATCCCGGGCGTGCGCAACAAGCTCATCTTGCAAGCCCAGCGCGTCAGCTCGCACCGCCTGAGCCGCGCCGTTGCCGGGCGACTCAATCAGCCCGAGCGCGTGCTCAGCGTCCGAAAACCATCGGAAAAGTGAGCGTCGACTCCCCGCCCGTCGACGAGGGCGGGAACTTGAGATCGCGCAGCGCTTCGACCATGCAGAGCTCCGGATCGCCGCCCCCCAGCGTCGAGGTGACCACCTCCGCCAGCGGCACCCGCCCGCGGTTGTCGATCGACAGCCGGAAGATCACCCGCCCCCTGAGCGCGCCGCCGGCGGCGTTCTTGGCGAGCTCCTTGTCGTAGCAGACGTTGAGCTTGCCGCGCGCCCCGTGCAGCACGGTTTCGGCGTCGGCCTTGGTGATGCTCCCTTCGAGCTTGAAGCCGCCGGCGGAGGGGCGCGCGGGCGGCGCGGCCCGGTGCCCGTGGCCACGCGGTGGCCCGGCCATGTCGGGCTGGGCGTCGACCGCGACGGTCTGCGCGTCGACCGCCGCGTCGTTCACCACGGGCGCGGCCGGAGGCGTCGGCCGTTCGAGCGCGGCGTCGACCACGACCGGCGCCTCCGCGCGGCGCGCGCAGGCGCCGACGCCGAGCGAGAACCCAATCACGCACGCCAGAGCGTTCGCCCGCGCCCCCCGCCGTCGAGCAGCCGCGCGCGACCCAGCCTCGAGCACCAACATCCGTCACCTCCAATCCTGCGGAATCCGACCATACTACTCTGGAGGTCAAATCATGAGCTCGCCAAGTCCTTCGGATCCCATCGCCTTGCTCATCGAAGCGCGCCCGCGCGATCTGGGCGGGTTCGGTGTGCGTCGGGCGCTCCCCGCGGGGGAGCGCCGGATGGTCGGCCCGTTCATCTTCTTCGACCACATGGGGCCGAGCGAGATGCCACCCGGGCAAGGCATCGACGTGCGCCCCCACCCGCACATCGCCCTGGCGACGGTGACCTATCTGTTCGCCGGCGAGATGGTTCATCGCGACAGCCTGGGATCACAACAGGCGATCCGGCCCGGCGACGTGAACTGGATGCTGGCCGGCCGCGGGATCGTCCATTCCGAACGGACGGGCGACGAGGTCCGCCGGCGTGGCGGGCCGCTGCACGGGATTCAGTCCTGGGTCGCGCTCCCCACGGCCAACGAAGAGGACGCCCCGCGCTTCGATCACCATCCCGCGGCGACGATCCCGCGCGTGGCGCGACCGGGCGCCGTGCTGCAGGTGGTGGCCGGAACCGCCTACGGCGCGCGCTCGCCGGTCGGCGTCTGCTCGCCGACGCTCTATGTGGCAGCGACCTTGGAAGCAGGGACCACGCTGCCGTTGCCGGACGAGCACCCGGAACGCGCCATCTACCTCGTCGAGGGGGAGGTCAGCGTCGGCGCCAGGCGGCTCGCGCCGGGCACCATGGCCGTCCTTCATACCGGCGCCGCCGAGGTGCAGGCGCTCGCCCCGAGCCGCTTCGTTCTCATCGGCGGCGCGCCGGTCGACGGCGAGCGGTACATCTGGTGGAACTTCGTCGCCAGCACGCCCGAGCGCATCGAGCGCGCGAAAGTGGACTGGAGAGAGAGGCGCTTCGGCATCGTCCCCGGCGACGAGCACGAGTTCATCCCGTTGCCCGAAGGTTGAGCCCGAAGGTCGAGCCCGACGGTCGAGCCCGACGGTCGAGCTCCCCCGCCCGTTCCCCAACGACCGCACGCGACCCAGATTTCTCGGTATGAGAAGGGCCGGGATCGTCGTCTTCGCAGCGGGTGCGTTTCTGGTCGCGGCTGGTTCCGCGCGGGCGCAGACGGCCTCCACCGCCTCACCCGCCAGCCCGCTCGGAACCACCACCGGACCGCCGCCTGGCAGCGGCCCCGGCGGCTACACCGGAGGCGGGCTCGGCTCGAGCAGCTTTTACATGGGCACCTCGACGGCAACGCCAGGCGCAGCCGCGAGCGCGAGCAGCACCACGGCCGGAACGGGCGCCACCGCGCCGACGTCGACGTCGACCATTTTTTCGGCCCCCACCACCGCGACCTCAGACATCCTCACGCCGTCGGGGACGGCGCCCGCGACCTCGCCGGCGCCCCTACCGACGACGACTGGGACCGCGCCTGCCTCGACTGCCGTCGCCCCGGCGCCAGTCACCCCAGCCAGCGCGCCCGCACCGGTGACCGCGATCAGCGTGGGCCCCGGCCCCGCGGCCCCGGGTGTCTCGGCGCTCGGTGAAGCACTCTCCTCCGCCGGCACATCCGTCACGCCCTCGACGCTGACCACGCCGACGACGGCGCCGACAGGGACAGGCGCCGCGGCAGGCAGCGCGGTTGGAACCGCGCCCGCCGCGACACCTTCGTACCCCTATCTGCTCGACTAGCGACCAGCGACTAACGGGTCGTGCTGCCACCATAGCTCGGCACCGAGGTCGAGCTGGGGGCGTTGGGCGCCGAGCCCGGCGTGCTCGGGAGCGAGGTGGGCGAGCTCGGTGCGGTCGGCAAGCTGGGGCTCCCGACGCCCGAGCTCCCGAGCCCCGCACCCGACGTGCCCGGAGCGGACTGCAGCGACGGAGCCGGCGTGCCGGTTGTCGTCGATGGAGAGCTTCCGCTCGGCGTCGACGCCGCGCCCGCCCCGTTGCTCGGGCCGTAGTCGGGCACGCCCTGGTTGATGCCGTTGGTCCCGCTCGGTGCGATCGTCCCGTTCGAGCCGTTGCCCGGCGTGCCCACGCCATTGGCCGGCGTGCTCACGCTGCCCGGCGTGCTCACACCGCCTGGCGCGCCCATCGTTCCGGTGTTCGTGCCCGTGCTCTGCGCCAGCAGGCGCCAGCCACCGAAGGGCGCGCCCGTGGCCACGGAAGCCCCGGCGACGCGCGTCTCGACCGCAGGCGGCGGCGCGGCCGCGGCCCCCTGAACTCCCATATCCCCTGCAAGAATGAACGCCATGTCTATGCCTCCTGCGGAGGAATGTGGGACCCGTTCGCCTCGTGGCCAGCCCTGGACCGATATACTGATCGCGCATGCTACAGCTCCACCTCGAGCTTCTCCTTCGCATCTTCGTCGGAACGCTGCTCGGCGGAGCCATCGGGTACGAGCGCGATCTGCACGGCCGGCCGGCCGGTCTCCGCACGCACGCCATCGTCGCGCTCGCCTCTGCAACCTTCATGGTCGTGTCGACGCGGTTCCTCTACTTCCAGCACTACAGCAAAGACGATCTGGTCTCCGTCGATCCCTCGCGCATCGCCGCCTCCGTCGTGTCGGGGATCGGATTCCTCGGTGCGGGCGCGATCCTGCGCGAGGGGATCACCATCAGGGGGCTCACCACCGCGGCGGGGCTGTGGCTGGTCGCGGCTATCGGCATGGCGTCCGGAGGCGGGATGTACGTCGAGAGCCTGTTCGCCACCATCCTCGGGTTGGCCACGCTGACGCTGCTTCGCCGATTTGAAGATCGCGGCCTGAAGATCACGCGGCGGCGTCTGTCGCTGGCAGTCGATCCCAGCGCGCCAGCGCACGCGTCGATCCCGGCGGTCGTCGACCGCCTGGTCAAGCTGGGCGCCACGCTCAGGCAGGAGGAGTACGAGCGGCAGGCCGACGGCGGACAGACGCGTGCCACCTTCGAGCTGCGGCTCCCCTCGACGTTCGAGCTGCAGACGCTGGTCGACGCCCTCGAGCGCGACGAGGCCGCCCCCAGCTTCCGGATCCAGCAGCTCTAGCTACTCGATCTCGACGACGCCCGGGCAGCGCCAGTGGCCTTCGCGCCAGCGGCCGCGGGGACCATAGTGCCCCTCCACCCAGTAGCCGCCCGGGCAGTGCCCCGGCCGGGCCGGTCCCACGTAACATCCGGCGCCAACGACCCCCAGACCGATCATCAATCCGAACACCGCCAGCATGCGTCTCATCGCAGACATGGGCTCCTCGCCGCCTCACGACTGAGGCATTGCCCCAAACGTAAGGCTTGAAGCACCAAATGGGAAATGACGCCGCTCACATTCACCTGGTGAGCTGGCACCCTCGCAGATCGCTGTCGCGGAACCAGTCCGCCAGCGCGAGGGCGGTCCGCGCGTAGGCGCCGTCGCCGCGAAGGCGGCCGCTCCATTTGGCGCTGCGGCTGGTCGCCAGGAGGTGGCACTGAAAATCGACCGACACGTCGGGGAGAACCGGCACCGCGACGCTGAGCCCTTTGTTGGATCCGCGCAGCTCGAGATCGAGCGTCAGGTGCGGCGGCAGCGCCTGGTACCACGGTCCAGAAGCGCGCGGCTTCGCTGACGAATCCTTGGGCGGGTCCGTGCCCGCGTCCTTCCTCGGCCCGTGGCGCGACGAATCGTAGGAGCCGCCGGCGACCGCCACCAGGCCAGAGATCTTGAGCTCGTGGCGCCCGTCTCCGCTGAGGCGCAGGTCGGTATCGAGATCCGGAATGTAGAGCGGCGAGCTCGGCTGGCCGATCCTGAGGTCGCTGCCCGCGAACGGAACGTCGACGGTCCCCAGACGAAACGGCGACAGCGAGGCCAGCTCGGCCGACGCCGGCCTTCCCGGGCGGCCGATGGTGACGGCGCCGACGCCGGCGATCTCCACCCGCAGCGCCTCCGTCCGCAGCGTGTCGCCATGCGCCTCGACGAGACCGCTGGCCCGCGCGGCGGGCGTGGTGGGCGAAAGCTGCACGGTCAGGCCGTCGAGCTGCGCGTTTCCGTCGATCCGCGGCCCTGGCGTGGCGCCCAGCGTGCCGCCGATTTGCGCGTCGATCGTCGCGCGCCCGCTCGCCGAGACGCCGTCCGGCAGACGCACCGGGAAGCGCGCGGCGTCGAGCTCGGCCCTGAGCGCGAGCGCCAGCCGGGTCCGACCGACGTCGCTGGTGTCCAGCGTCGCATGGCCGCCGAGGCTGCCGGCGAGGCCGGGTGTGGTGACGGTGAATCCGCCCAGCGCCAGCGCCTGGCCGTCGAGATCGATCCGTCCACCCTCGCCGACGGCGATCGCCGCCGGCCAGCGCGGCGTCCGCAGCACCAGCCCGCGCGCGACCCGCACGTGGCCGGACAGACGCGGCTGGGCGGAGGTCAGGCCCTCCGCGGTGATGACCGGGACGACGGTCAGATCGAAGTCGAGCGCGCCGCTCACGCTCTTGAAGACGCGCGACCACAGTTGCGGCCAGCGCGCGAGCTCGAGCTGTCCCGTGAGGCGCGCCCGGCCCTCGAGGCCGCGCACCTGGCCGTCGATCTCCACCCCGGTGAGGCCAGGTCCCGCCAGACGCACCGTGCCGTCCCCCGACAACCCGTCCGCGCGGTAGCCGACCTTGGCATCGCCCGAGGCCGAGAGCGCCGCACCGGAGAACGGCGGCGGTAGCCAGGGACCGAGCGCGCGATCGCGCAGCGTGACGGCCGCGTCGATCGCCAGCGTCGGTCGCCGCCGTACGCGCGCGTGCACGGTCACGCCCGGATCGATCGTCGCGTCGGCATCGCCGCCGTCGGCGCCGACCCGCAGCGACGTCTCGACGTCGCCGACGGGCCGCCTGTCGACGGCCAGCGCGCGGACGCCCACGTGGCCCTGCAGCGTCGGTCGCTCCAGCTTGCCGCCGAGGGCCAGATCTCCCTGGAGCGTGCCGGTCAGCTTGCCGGGCAGGGCGCCCCGATTGAGGCCAGGGACCTCTCCCACGGGGTAGTCCCGCACGCCCAGGCGTGCGTTGATCTGACCGTCGCCTCCCAGGCGGCCCCCGACCTCGATCGTGCCGCCGCCGATCCGACGCAGTTGCACACGCGGCACGCTGAGCCCGACATCGCTGGCCAGGAGCGCGTCGAGCCGGCGCGGGAGCAGGAAGCGCTGGCCGAGGACGCCGACCGTCGACGGTGGGGGAAACGCCAGCCCCAGCTCCACCCGATCGACCGTGCCGTGCGCGGTCGCTGACAGGCTGAGCGGACCGGTCACCGCACCGCCGGGGATCCAGTCCTCCACCGCTCTCACCGCCAGCGTGCCGCGCGCATCGACCTCGGAGCGCAACCGCTTGGGCGCCGCCCGACCCGTCTTGGTCGGTCCGCGGGCGGGAGCGGCGAAGGCCAGCCGCGCATCGACCCGCGCCGTCAGCCCCTTCCAGTCGGCCCGCAGAGCATCGAGCCGCAGGATCGCGTCCGCCAGATGGATGCCGGTGACGGAGGCGTAGAGCGTGTCGTTGGCCCCTTCGCCGCGTCCGGTCTGTCCGATCCGGAGCTGGAAGTGACGGGGACCCGACGGCGCGTGCCGGCGATCGAGGCGCAGATCGACATCCGGGATCTCGGCCTCGATTCCGGCAAACGTCGGCCAGAGGAGCGCGGTGGCGTGAAAGTGCCCGTGCAGGAGCCCGCCCAGGAGCGGCCGCAGCGACGGATCGAGCATCCAGGCGGTCTCGACGCCGGCGAACGCCAGCGACAGATCCGCGGTGCCGCGCGCCACCCGGGCGGCGAGCCGGATCCCCCCCCCTTCGACCTGCAGCGATCCGGCCAGCGCGTCGAACGGCCCTTCGATCGTGCCCTGAATGTCGCCGTCGAGGTGCTTGGCCCAGGCGCCTTCCGGGCGCCAGGTGGCGTCGAGCCCGGTGAGCGCGGCGCCGAAGTTGCTCCAGTGCGCGGCGACCTCCAGCCCCGGCACGCCGGGCGGGCGCTGGTTCGCCCGCAGCGGAAAAATATTCCGAAAGGCGGCGTGCCCGGAGAGTCGGGCCCGTCCGGTCTCGGCCCCGGCGACCACCAGCCGCAGATCGCTCGGCGCGGCGGGCGTCACGCCGACCTCGGTGATCGCCACCGCGCTGAACGGGACACGCGCCGTCCAGGCCTCTCCGCGACGCCCTATCCGCAGCGCGCCGGCCGCGGCGATCACGTCGCGCGCCTCGAATTGCAGCGGCGGCCCGTCGCCGCCGAGGGACAACATCCCCGCAGCGTTCGTCCGCGCCAGCTCCAGCTCCCAGACGGGGAACGCGAGATCGACGTCGACATCCTCGAACTCGATGTCGCGAATGACCAGAGAGCCCGAGGGGCCGCCGCGACGCGGTGCCTTGGGGGCGCGCCTGGCGTGGGGATCCAGGCACCCCGCGCGCCCCTCGTCGGGCACGCTGAGGAACGCGTCGAACGAGCCGATCGCGTTTTCGGGCAGCGCGAGTCGCCAGCTGCCGCGCGCCATCAACACGTTGGTGAGGATCAGTCGAAACGGCCTGGGGTGGACCTCCAGCCTGGCCTCGAAGCGCGCCGCCGCGAACACCACCCTTCCGTCGGCTCCTGTGACGCGCACGTTCTCGATCTCCAGATCCGCAGGTCGCCCGAGCGCCAGCTGCCAGATCGCGGCCCACCCGAAGTGCCCGCCCGAGATCTGGAATTTGCCGCAGAGCGAGGCGGTCGCGCGGGCCACGGCCCAGCGCGCCACCGGCCCGCGCACCACCAGCGGCAACAGCGTCGCCAGCAGCAACAGGCCGCCCAACACCGTCACCGTGATCCGGCCGATGCGACGCCGCCGCTGGCCGGACGCCTCGTTCATTGTGCTCAGCGTATCAGCTCCGAGCGGCCGGGACCCGTAAGGCACCGCCGAACCTGACCCTTCCTGCGGTCGGGTTGCATGATCATATTGATGGAAAATGACGCGAGTTCAGGCGGACCGCCGCTGGACCGGACGCCGGTCTGCGCGCGGAGGTCTGCCCGCGTCGCTCGCGTGCGCCAGGGCGATCATGGTGGTCGCCGTGGGTTGGGGGGCTGGCTCTGGGGCTGTCGTGGGGTGCGCGTCGCAACAAAAAAAACAGGCTCCGGTGGTGCGTGACCTTCGCATCGAGGGGAATCAGGAGATCTCCTCGCGTCAAATCAAAAATAAAATTCTCACCGCCAAGACGGGCTGGTGGCCCTTCGCCACCAAGCAGTACTTCGATCCGGTCAGCTGGGAGGCCGATCTCCGGCGAATCGTGCGCCTCTACGAGGCCCGCGGCTACTACCAGGCGCGCATCGCCCATGAGGCGGCGATCCCGCGACCCAAGGGCGTCGCGCTGGAGGTGACGATCGACGAGGGGCAAGTCACGAAGGTGGGGACGTTCGAGGTGCGGGGCCTCGAGGCGCTGCCGGCAGCCGATCGGGAGGCGGCCCTCCTGAAGATGCCGCTCAAGGTCGGCGCACCCTTCGAGGAGAGCGACTGGGATTCCGCCAAGAGCGGGATCGTCCCCCGCCTGCATGACCGTGGCTACGCCAAGGCGACCGTCGAGGGCGAGGTGCTGGTCGACGTGAAGACGCATCTGGCGGCCGTGACGATCGTGGTGCATCCAGGGGTGCGCTACCACTTTGGCGCGATCGACGTGAAGACCGCGCCCCAAGCGCAGGTCCCGGCGGTGTTCGTCTGGGAACAGGCGCGCCTGGCGATCCACGAAGGCGCGCTCTACAGCGACGAGGCGCTCGAGGAGGCGCAGCGCCGCATCTTCGGCATGGGTGTGTTCGGCAGCGTCACCGTGACGGTCGGCACGGCCGACGCGACGGACGTCCTGCCGGTGGTGGTGACCGTCCGCGAGGCGCCGTTCCGCACGCTGCGGCTCGGCGTCGGCGTGGTGCTCGATCAGATCCACGAGGAGGCCCGGCTCATTGGTGACTGGACCCACCGCAACTTCCTGGGCGGGACGCGGAAGCTCACCATTCACGCCGAGGCCGGCTGGGCGTTTCTCCCCAACATCTACGCCGTCGCCAGCAACGACGAGTCGGAGCCGTCGCGCAACGGGCCGGTCGCCGATCTGGGCGCGACCTTCGAGCAGCCGCGCCTCGGGGGCCACCCTTCGCTCAAGCAGCAGAGCAGCATCGACCTTTCGCGAACGATCCAGGAGAGCTACGACAACCTGGGCGGGCGGTTGGCCGCCGGCGTCGTCTGGCAACCGCGCGCCCGGGTGTCGATCTTTCCCGCTTACCACCTGGAGGTCGACTACCTGAACGGGTCGCCGATCAACAGCGCCGCGACGGCGCCGCTCACCCTCGGCTGCCAGACCACCACGGGCAGCTGCGTCGTCGTACTGTCGTACCTCGAGGAGGTGGTGACCTGGGATCACCGCGACAAGCCCCTCGAGCCGCGCAACGGCTTTTACGCCAGCATGTCGCTGCAGGAGGGGGGCGGTCCGCTTCAGGGCGATTTTGGCTACTTCCGCGTGCTCCCCGACCTGCGCGCCTACGTGAGCTTCCTCGACGACAACGCGCTCACGTTCGCCGTCCGCCTGCAGGTGGGCGAGCTCTGGGCGATCAGCGGCGAGAGCGCGGTGGTGATCCGGTTCTACGGCGGCGGCGCCAATTCGATGCGCGGCTTCTCCGAGCGCCGGCTGTCGCCGCTGCTCGAGGCCCCGATCCCCGGAACAGCCCCGCCGGCCCCCGGCAACCCCCAGCCGACCGAGACGGTGCCCATCGGCGGCAACGGCATGTTCACGGGGAGCTTCGAGGCCCGCTACTCGGTGCTCGAGAACGTGCGCGTCGCCACCTTCCTCGACGTCGGTCAGGTGACGACCGGCCTCTTCGGGGTGAGCGACCTTCCGGGCGTGCTCTGGGCGGTGGGCGTCGGCGTCCGCTACCTGACGCCCATCGGGCCCATCCGGCTCGACCTGGCGCGCCGGCTGCCGTTCGGGACGCTGCCGGCGCTCTACACCAGCGACCCGGCCGCCGGGACCATCAGCGGGCCCTCGAACTCGTACCCCGTCGACGAGAGCTGCTTCGGCTTCTTCGGTTCCCATCCGACCACCCAGGTGAGCGACGGCGCGTGCACCCTGCAGATCTCGATCGGGGAGGCCTTTTGAGGGCACTGCGCATCGCCGGGGTGACGCTCCTGGTCGTTCTGACGATCGCGCTCCTGGCGATCGGCGGCCTCTGGACCTTCGCCCAGACGGACCGCGGCGGGGAGATCATCCGACGGGTCGCCGTGGAGAAGGTGGACGCGCAGATCGCCGGTCAGCTGGCGGTCGAACGGCTGCGCTTTGGCGGCGATCGGCTCACGCTGGAGGGCGTCGTCCTGCGCGATCCGGAGGGGGCGGAGGTGGCGCGGGTCGACGGGATCGATGTGACGTTCTCGGTCTTCGCGCTGCTGCGCCGGCACGTCGACTTGCGGCGGCTGGAGATCCGGCGTCCCGAGCTGCGGCTCGTCCTCGGCGCACGCGCCTCCGACGCTTCGAACCTGGCCCGGGCGCTCGCGCCGGCGCAACCGTCGAAGGCGCAACCGCCGGAGGCCCCGCCACAAGGCGGGGGCGGCCCCAACATCGTCGTCGATCTGCGCGCCCTGGCGGTGAGCGGCGGGACGCTCTCCGTCCGCTCCTCCGCGCCCGAGGTTCACGTGGGAGCCATCGCGCTCGAGGGCTCGGCCCACTATGACGGCCGCGCGCAGCGGGCGCAGACCGACCTCCGGCTGACGACGGACGCGGGTCGGGTGGATGCCCAGGGCGCGGTCGATCTCGCCAAATTGCGGGCACCACCGTCGGGTTTCGCCGTCCGGGTCCGCCAGCTCGATCTCGCCAAGCTGATGCGCGACACGCCGGTCACGGCCATCGACCTCGACGTCAACACACGCGGCGAACACCTGGACGCCGATCTCCGCGCCAGCGCACCGGGCGCCACGGTGAACGGGCACGGCGCCCTGGACGAGGGTCGGGTGGAGGCGCGCGCCCGGATCGAGGCGACGGATCTGGCGGCCACGGCCCGCAGCCTGGCGCGCTGCCATCTGGCCCCGCCCCTCGTCATGGCGGGTCAGGGGCGGATCGACGTGGAGCTCTCGGGGCCGCTCGCGCGCCCGTCGGTGCGGATCGCTGGCCGCGTCCCCCAGCTGACGATCGAACACAACTCCGTCCGCGGTCTGACCGTGAGCGCGACGCTCCCGCGCCTCGACGCCCCGACCGCGATCGATCTCGACCTCGCGGCCGCTTACGCCCGACTCGGCGGACGCGAGCTGCACGGGCTCGACGCGACGGTGCGCGCCACCGGGCCTCTCATCCGGGCCGACGTGCAGATCAGCAAGCCCTACCCCGTCGCTCTCGCCGCCGTGGGGCATCGGCTGTCGCCCTGGTCAATGGAGATTAGTCAGCTCATGTTGCGATATCCGGAGGCGACCTGGAAACTGACCCAGCCGACCCGGATCGCGCTTCGGGGAGATCGCGTTTCTATCTCCGGCCTCGACCTGCGCGCCCGTGGTCAGCGGGTGAGCGCCGACCTGCAGAAGGGTCCCCGCGGCGGGAAGCTTCACCTGCTCGTCTCGCGTCTCGACCTGGCGCGGCTCCCCCGTCCGCTGATGTCGCCGGCGCTGCTGGCGGTGGGCGTGGTCGATCTCGATCTCGACCTGCAATTTTCGCCCGCCCGGCTGCGGGGCAGCGTCGCGGCGCGGGCGCTCGGAAACGCCGTCGATGCCAAGTTCGACCTCCCCGCCTCCTGGCCGCCCGGGGGCGGCGCGGGCCCCGGCGCGACAGGTGCGCCCCTGAAGCTGACGCTGACGACGAGCGAGATCGACGTGGCCGCCGTGGCCCGGACGGTCGCCGGAGTGACCGGTCAACGCTCGTCGCTCGACCCGCGTGGGCGGGTCCAGCTGTCTGCCACCGTCGACGGAAACGCCGACCGCCCGCAGGTCGACCTGGAGCTCAAGGGCCGTTCTCTCCAGATCTCGGGGCGGAAGCTGGGCGATGTGGACGTGGCGCTCCGCGGGAACGACGACCGGCCGCTCACCCTCTCGGTCCAGGCCACGCCGCCTGGCGTGCCGCCCGCCGAGCTCGAGGCGACCACGCCGCTCTCGCTGCGGACCTTGCTTCGCCGCCGTCCCAACGCCGCGACGCTCGCGCGCACGCCGTTCGAGATCAACGGCCACGTCGCGCAGATTCCGCTCACCACCCTGGGAAAGCTGCTCGGCAATCCGCTGGGAGCGCCCGTCTTCAGCGGCGGCACGATCTCCCTGCAGCTGGCGGCGCGCGGCAGCGCCGTCGATCCGACCGGGACGCTGGCGATCGATCTGAGCGGCGCCACCACCGCGCGCTTCCCCCCCACCGACGCTCGGATCGAGCTGAAGATCGCTCAGAAGGCCACGGAGGCCAACGTCCGCGTCGTGCGGCTGGGGCATCCGCTGCTGGCGCTGCAGGCGCGCTTCGGCGCCGGGCTGGCGGCGCTCGAGGATCGGAGCCGGCTCTTCGACGCTCCCCTTCGCCTGCGCGCCGTCGTCGGTCCTCTCAAAATGCAGCGACTCGGTCTGCCGGGCGATCCGGCCAGCGGGACACGAAGCGGGACACGAGAGGATGCCCTGGATGGGACCCTGCACGCCGATCTCTCGATCGACGGGACGTTGCGCGCGCCGCGCCTCGAGGCCCATGTGCAGGCCAGCGACCTGAAGCTCGATCAGGCGCCCATCGGGTATGGGCAGCTCGAAGCGCACTACGCCGACGGCAAGTCTCGCCTCACCGGGCAGGTCGTCTCCGCCAACGGCGGCCAGCTGACGCTGGAGGCCAACTCGACGGCCGACTTCGGGCTGCCCGCGATCCGCGCGCACCGTCTCGATCCCGAGAGATGGCCGTTCGAGCTGCGTCTGCAGGCGCAGAAGCTCGACCTGCGCGGGCTCTCCGGCCTGACCACCACCCTCCGCAGCGCGGGCGGCCTCTTCGACGCCGACCTGACCGCACACGGCAGCCTCCGCGACCCGAAGTTCTCCGGCCACGCCGCCTGTACGCACTGCGAGCTGGAGCTGGCCGGGGTGGGCGACTTCCGTGACATTCAT
>Ga0210389_10002317_pt1 | contig 15078 bp, 12 predicted proteins | sample IncBWH28OmetaG_FD_160127 | JGI IMG/M metagenome (GOLD analysis project Ga0210389, IMG submission 160127) | Forest soil microbial communities from Barre Woods Harvard Forest LTER site, Petersham, Massachusetts, United States - Inc-BW-H-28-O ...
GCCGGTGACCCCGGCGCAGGTCATCGCGGTGGCCCGGCACGGGGCGGCGGTTGAGCTGTCGGCGGAGGCGGAGGCGGCGATCACGGCGAGCCGCGCGGTCATTGACGGGCTCGCCGGGGACACCGCACCGCACTACGGGGTGTCGACGGGGTTCGGGGCGCTGGCCACCAGGCACATCGCCCCGGAGTTGCGCGCCCAGTTGCAGCGGTCGCTGGTCCGGTCGCACGCTGCCGGGTCCGGGCCGGAGGTCGAGGCCGAGGTGGTCCGGGCGATGATGCTGCTGCGGCTGTCGACGCTGGCGACCGGGCGGACCGGGACCCGGCTGGAGACGGCCCGCGCCTACGCCGCGATGCTGTCGGCCGGGATCACCCCGGTCGTCCGGGAGTACGGGTCGCTGGGCTGCTCCGGGGACCTCGCTCCGCTGGCGCACTGCGCCCTGGCCGCGATGGGCGAGGGCACCGTCCGGGTGCCGTCCGGGGACCTGGTGCCCGCCGGGGACGCGCTGCTCGCGGCGGGCATCGAGCCGGTGGTCCTGGCCGAGAAGGAAGGGCTGGCCCTCATCAACGGCACCGACGGGATGCTCGGCATGCTGCTGCTGGCCTGCGCGGACCTGCGGATGCTGGCCCGGTCGGCCGACATCGCGGCGGCGATGAGCGTGGAGGCCCTGCTGGGGACCGACGCGCCGTTCGCGGCCGACCTGCAGGCGCTGCGCCCGCACCCCGGGCAGGCCGACAGCGCGGCGAACCTTCGGGCGCTGCTGGCCGGGTCGCCCATCGTGGCGAGCCACCGCGGGCCGGCCGACACCCGGGTGCAGGATGCCTACTCGCTGCGCTGCTCCCCGCAGGTGCACGGCGCGGCCCGCGACACCCTCGCGCACGCCGAGGCCGTGGCCGGCCGGGAACTGGCGTCGGCGATCGACAACCCGGTCGTCACCCGCGACGGGCGGGTGGTCAGCAACGGCAACTTCCACGGCGCCCCGGTGGCGTACGTGCTGGACTTCCTGGCGATCGCCGCCGCCGACCTGGCGTCGGTGTCGGAGCGGCGCACCGACCGGTTCCTGGACGTCGCCCGCAGCCACGGGCTGCCCGCGTTCCTGGCCGGGGACCCCGGCGTGGACTCCGGGCACATGATCGCCCAGTACACGCAGGCGGCCATCGTGTCGGAGCTGAAGCGGCTCGCCGCCCCCGCGTCGGTCGACTCGATCCCGTCGAGCGCGATGCAAGAAGACCACGTGTCGATGGGCTGGTCCGCCGCCCGCAAGCTGCGCCGCGCCGTGGATGGCCTCACGCGGGTCCTCGCCATCGAGGTCCTCACCGCCGGGCGCGGCCTGGACCTGCGCCGTCCGCTGCTGCCCGGGCCGGCGACCGGGGCGGTCCTCGCCGCGCTGCGGCGGTCCGTCGCCGGCCCGGGGACGGACCGGTTCCTCGCCCCGGAGATCGAGGCCGCCGTCGCGCTGGTGGCGTCCGGGGCGGCGGTGCGGGCCGCCGGGGAGGTCACTGGCCCGCTTGTGTAACGGGTGCGGCCCCCGGGACGGTTAACGTACCGGGCGCCGCCGCCGCAATCCGCCCGTCCAGCGGCGGCGGCGCCTGGGGGCGGCAGGCGCTGCCGCCTGCGCGTCGGGGGCGCCGGCCAGCCGCTCGCGCTCGGCCCGGGCCTCCCGCCACGCGGCGGCGATGGCGTCGGCGTCGGCGAGCTTCACGTAGACCGGCGGGCCGACCGGGATGCGGCGCCAGTCCATGATGCGGCGGTTCAGGTCGGCGACCGCGGCCCGCACGGCGGCCTCCGACGGGAACTGGCCGGCCTCCTGCGCCAGCCGCTCGGACTCCTTGCGCAGCCGCAACGGCAGGGGCAGCGCCTCCTCGAACGAGGCTCCCGCCCGCTGGACATAGTCGCGCAGCCACGTGTCGGTGAAGTCGCCATCGGCGCTGAGGTCCAGCGGCTTGCCCGCGCCGGGCAGGTCCCGGAACACCCCGCGCGCCTCGGCGTCGGCGACCTGCTGGTCGACCCACGACCGGAACGACATCCCCTGGGGCTTTCTCTCGGTCATCACTTCAATTTTGCCCCGGTCCCGTCAGGTACCGGGATTCAGGGTGCCCGGCGCGCAACCCTAACAGGGCCCTAACGGCCAGGGCCTCTTGCGGGGCGTGCGCCGGGAATAGCGTCGAATCAAGGCGCGCGGTACCCCTGCCGCGCCGGCTTCCCGGTGAGGTCGCCACCATGGCTGGACTCGTCGGCCACGCTCCCGCCGTCGGCGGGACCGTGGCGGGCACTCATGACACTGCTCCCGGCCACGTGGCGGCGTCCCGCGCGTGGCACCCCATCGCCGCCCGCGCCACTGTCTGGTGGGGCACTGCCTGGCGGTCCACCCCCGGCCGGGTCCGGCTGCTGGCGGCCGCGTCGGTGGCGGCGGCGGGCCTCCTCGCGGCGGTGATCGCCGTGGCCTTCGCCGCCGCCGGCGGCAGCCTGCGGTCGATCGGCGGCACCGACGCGCCCGAGGTGACGGCGGCGACCGGGCTGTACTTCTCGCTCAACGACATGGACGCCCAGGTCGCCAACGTGCTGCTGGCCGGGACGGACCCGAGCCTGGCCGCCAGCCGGCCCGGGTACCTGGCCACCTACGAGTCCGACCGCGAGAACGCCTACGCCGACCTGCAGCAGGCGGCGGTCACCGCGGCCGGCAACCCGGCGGCCGAGCGGCGGCTGCGGACGGTCCTCGACGACGTCGGCCAGTACGAGGCCCTCGCGGCCGACGCCCTGCTCACTGATCAGCAGGCCCCCGGCCGGCAGCAGCCCGCCGGGACGATCACCAGCGCCGGCAGCCGGGCCAGCACCAGCGCCCGGACCAGCACAGCGACGGCCGGCTACTACCAGCAGGCGACCGACCTGATGCGGACCGGCATCCTCCCTCAGGTCTCATCGCTGGCCAGCGTCAGCTCGGCGAAGCTGGACGCGTCCTACGCCACGGGCCGGTCAGACGCCGCCGGCGGGGAGATCCTGGCCTGGGCCGCGGGCGTGGCGCTGGTCACCGTCCTGGCCGTCTGCCAGCTGTACCTGACCCGGCGGTTCCGGCGCCGCATCAACCCGGCCCTGGCCGCCGCCACGCTGGTCGCGGTCGTGCTGGCCGTCACCGCGGGGCTCCGGCTGGGCGCGGAGGGCGGGCACCTGAAGGTGGCCAAGCAGGACGCATTCGACTCGATCGTCGCACTGTCCCAGGCGCGGGCGGTCAGCTACGACGCCAACGCCGACGAGAGCCGCTACCTGGCCGACCCCGGCCGCGCGGCGATGTACCAGGCGTCGTTCCTCGCCGAGTCCCAGCAGCTGGCCTCCGTCGGGACCGCCAGCCTCAGCGGGTACGCCCCGGCGCTGGCCGCCGACCTGCGCGCCTACCAGGCGGACAACGCGGACGTGCGGTTCGGCGGGTACCTCGGCGCGGAGTTCCGGAACATCACCTTCCCCGGCGAGCGGGCCGCCGCCGTCGCCGCGCTGACGGCCTACCTGGCCTACGAGCGCAACGACCACGTGCTGCGGACCTTGAACGCCACCAGCCCGCAGGCGGCGGCCGCCTTCGACACCAGCATGCAGCCCGGCCAGTCCAACTGGTCGTTCTCCCAGTACGACAACGCGCTGCAGGCGGTGATCGCGATCAACCAGCGGGCGTTCACCGCCGCCGTCCAGGCCGGGCAGGGCGGGGCCGCCGGGTGGAACGGCCTGGTCCCGGCGGGATGCGCGCTGCTCATCGCCGTGCTCGTCATCGCCGGCGTGCGCCCCAGGCTCGCCGAGTACCGGTAACGGCAGCAGCTTGATGGCGCTTGCCCAGTCCAGGCCCAGCGGCCCCTGCAGCGTCATGTGCAGCAACTGCAGCGACTCCAGCTCGCGGGCGCGGCGCAGCGGCCCGGCATCGACCGGCCGCATCCCGCCGCAGGTCACCAGCCGGGCGACCATCGCCTTCGCGTCCGCGTCGTCGCCCGCCAGGAACACGTCCAGCGGCAGGCCCGCCACCTGCCCGGCCAGCAGGGCGGCGGCGAACGTGGTGCTGAACGCCTTCACCACGCGCGGAGCCGGGGACACGCCCGCGACCTCCCGGGCGATCTCCTCGGCGGCCGACATGCCGGGGCTGGTCAGCAGCGCGTCGAAGGTGGAGAAGTCCACCGGGTTGCACGTGTCGACCACGGTCAGCCCGGCCAGCGCGGCACCCTGCTGGGCGGCCACCCGCCGCCCCTCCGGGTAGGGCAGGGCGAGCACGACGACGTCCGACCCCGACAGCAGGCCGGCCAGGCCCCCCACGTCTGCGGCCGCCTCGACGGTGCCCGCCGGTGCGGTGCCAGCCGCAGCAGGGGCCGCGGGGCCGCCGCGGCCCTCCCCCGCCAGGGCCGTCGCGAGCGCCTGGGCCTTGCCCGGCTCGGCGTCGGCCAGCCGCAGCGCGCAGCCGCCGGCCAGCGCCCGGACGGCGATGCCCTCGGCAAGCCGCCCCGCCCCCACGATAGTCACGATCATCCCTACCCCCGGTTACTGTCTGTATCCCGCGGGGCGGCGGGTTACACCCGGCACCCCGTACCGGGCGGCTTGCGGCTACTGTCCTGCCTTATGCGCGTGATCATCGCCGGGGCCGGGATCGCGGGGCTGACGGCCGCCCTCAGCCTGCACGCCGCCGGCGTCGAGCCGCTCGTCCTGGACCCGGCCCGCGAGCTGCTGCCCCTCGGGGTCGGCATCAACCTGCTGCCGCACGCGGTCCGCGAGCTCACCGAGCTCGGCCTCGGCGGGGAGCTGGCGCAGGCGGGCATCGAGACCGCCGAGCAGGCCCACTTCGACCGGCACGGCGGGCTGATCTGGTCCGAGCCGCGCGGCCGGGCGCTGGGCTACCGCTGGCCGCAGTACTCCGTCCACCGCGGCGACCTCCAGATGATCTTGCTGCGGGCCGTCCGGGACCGGCTCGGCGGCGATGCCGTGCGCACCGCCGCCACCGTGACTGGCTTCACGGAGCGTGACGACTTGGTGGAGGTCCGCGTGGCGGCCCGTGACGGCGCCGGGCAGGCGGCCCTGGCGGCCGACGCCCTCATCGGGGCCGACGGCCTGTACTCGGCGGTCCGCGGCGTCCTCCACCCGGGCGAGGCGCCGCCCCGCTGGAGCGGCGTCATGCTGTGGCGCGGCATCACCGAGGCCGACCCGTTCCTGACGGGGGCCACCGTGGCCATCTGCGGGTCCAACGCGGCGACGAAGTTCGTCGCCTACCCCGTCGCCCGGGCCGGCGGCGGCCGGGCCGTCGTCAACTGGGTGGCCGAGGCCATGATCGGCGGCGCCGCGCCGCCGTCACGGCCGGACTGGAACCAGGCCGGGCGGCTGGCGGAGGTCATGCGCTGGTTCGCGGGCTGGGCGCTGCCCTGGCTCGACGTGCCCGGCCTCATCGCCGGGGCGCCGCAGGTCCTGGAGTACCCGATGGTCGACCGGGACCCGCTGCCGTGGTGGGGCCGCGGCCGGGTGACCCTCATCGGCGACGCCGCGCACCCGATGTACCCGATCGGGTCCAACGGCGGGTCGCAGGCGATCATCGACGCCCGCGTGCTCGCCGCCAGCCTCGCCGGCCAGCGCGATGACGTCCCCGCCGCGCTGGCCGCCTACGAGCGGGCCCGGCGCGAGCCGGTGAACCAGATCGTGCTGGCCAACCGGGACATGCCCGCCGACCGGGTGCTGCACGCCGTCGCCGTGCGCGCCCCGGACGGGTTCACCCGCATCGAGGACGTCCTGTCGCCGCGGGAACTGGCGGCCGTCCGGGACGCCTACCGCGCCACCAGCCTGCAGGACGCCGCCGCCCTCAACTCCCGGCCGCCGATCATCGCAGCGGCCCCCGGTGCGTGACCCCGGCCGGCCCGGTCACCCGCCGGCAGGCACCCGTCCTACCGCCCGGTGAAGCCGGCCAGGCCCCCCGCGGGCCGCTCCCAGCGATGCCCGACGCGGCGGACCCATCCCGGCGTGTCGTCGCCCTCCAGCCATGCGAGCAGCTCCCGGCAGCGTGCCGTGGGCCCCTCGGCGACCACCTCGACCGAGCCGTCGGCCAGGTTCGCGGCCCACCCTGCCAGGCCAAGGCGGCCGGCCTGGCGGCACACCGACGCCCGGAACCCGACCCCTTGCACGCTCCCCTCGACCCGCGCCTCCAGCCGCGCCGCGTCCGCCACGCCGTCAGCCTGCACCGCGCCGCCCAGGGATGCATTGGCGAGCTCGGCCTCCAGCAGGTCCCGCGTCCGCTCGTCGAACGCGACGATCCGGATCTCCCGCACCCGCGTCGGCGCGGCGGCCAAGGTGGCGACCGCGACCCGCGCCGCCTGCTCCGGCGGGTACCCGTAGATCCCGGTGGAGATCGCCGGGAATGCGACGCTCTCGGCTCCCAGCTCGTCGGCGACCTCCAGCGAGCGCCGGTAGCAGGACGCCAGCAACTCCGGCTCCCCGTTGCCGCCGCCGTTCCACACCGGGCCGACGGTGTGGATGACGTGCTTCACCGGCGGGCCCAGCCGGAACGCCGGGGTCGCCTTCGCATCACCCGTCCGGCACGGGGCGAGCCGCGCGCCGGCCTCGGCCAGCTCCCGTCCAGCCGCGCGGTGGATCGCGCCGTCGACCCCGCCGCCGCCGCGCAGCGACGAGTTGGCCGCGTTGACGATCGCGTCGACCTTCTGCCTGGTGATGTCGCCGAGCACCACCTCGATGTCAGCCATGCCCTCGATCATGCCCGACGTGCCGCCCTCAAAGCGCGCCGGCCATCCCCCAGTGCGATCATGACAACGATGACCGCGAAGGGAAACGGCGGCCTCACGGCCGGCGCCCGGGCCGCGTACCTCTCGGGCGCCTTCCGCGGCGAGGTCTAGCGCCAGATCGGCATGGCCGGATGGGTGCGGCCGGAGGCATGCCGCCGCCGCGCTGCGCTGGCCCGCCTTCCCGCCTAGACGGGCACGGACAGCCGCGCTTGCAGGCGGCCGCGGACCACGGGCCACTCGGCGGCGGTGACCGAGTAGTAGGCCGAGTCGCGGACGGTGCCGTCGGTCGCCATGACGTGCGCCCGCCGGATGCCCTCGAACTGCCCGCCGATGCGCTCGATCGCGGCGCGGGACCTGGCGTTGCGGGCGTCGGTCTTCAGCGTGACCCGGATCGCCTGCCACTGCTCGAACGCGTGGGCGAGCAGGAGCCGCTTGCACGCCGTGTTGACGTGCGTTCGCTGCCACGCGGGGCCGTACCAGGTGCTGCCGATCTCGGCGACGGTCGGCGGCCGCTCGTCCGACGGCTCGGGCCCCTGCCCGGCCCCCGGCGGCCACGCTGGCGGGAAGGCGAAGACGTCCAGGTCCAGGAACCGGGTGGACCCGGCGACCTGCCCGGAGCGCAGGTCCAGGACGGCGAACGGGACCTGCCGCCCGGTGCCTCGCCCGGCCAGCGCCAGCTCCGCGTAGGCGCGGGCGTCGGCGGTGCCGTCTGGCACCCACGTGTACCCGAAGCTGCCCCGGTCCCCCGCCGCGGCCGCCGCGAGGCCCTCGGCGTGGTCAAGGGCGAGCGGCTCCAGCCGCACCCCGAAGCCCTCCAGGCTGAACGCGCTCAGCATCCTGGTTCCCTCCCGCAACTGCTGTTCCTCCCGGCCTGGGCAGGGTACGGGATACGCGCTCGGCGGGCCAACTGGATTGCGGAGTCGTTTTGCATGGGTGCGCGATGGGCGGCCGCTCACGCGTCGGCGACGGCTGGCGCGCCCGCCCGCGCGGACGTGGCCGCCGTGGCCGCCGCCCGCCCGGCCGGCCCTTCGGGGATCACGCCGTCGGGACCCGGGCGCCCTGGCCGGCGGCCTCCTGCTCCCGGGTGATGAGCGTGGCGGCGCGCTCCGCGCTGGCCTGGCCGCGCCGGCCGGTTGTGACCAGGGAGATCAGCAGGACGACCGCGCCGAGGGCGGTGATGATCCACCAGGCGGGGCGGGCCGCCGCCGGGAAGCCGGGCAGCGACCCGGCGGCGGCGCCGGACAGCGCCCCGTGCAGCCCGGCGGCCAGCACCGACCCGGTGACCGCGACGCCGAGGGAGGAGCCGACCTGGCGGCTGGTCGAGGCGATCCCGGACGCCACCCCGGCCTGCGAGCGCGGCATCCCGGAGACGGCGTTGTTGGTGATGGGCGCGTTGACCCAGCCCATCCCGACGCCGAACACGACGCAGGCCGCCAGCACGTACCATGCCGGGGAGGACGCCGTCAGGAACGCCAGCAGCACCCCGCCGGCGGTCAGCCCGGCCCCGGCGATGAGCAGCGGGAGCCGGGTGCCCCGGGTGGCGATGACCCGGCCCGCGAGCGGCGCGGAGCAGGCCATGACGAGGGCCATCGGGACGAGGAACAGCCCGGCCTCCAGCGGCCGGTAGCCGCGGGTGTCTTGCAGGTACAAGGTGATGAGGAACAGGAAGCCGGCGAACCCGCCCATCCCGGTGATCGCGGTCAGCGCGGCACCGGAGAACGGCAGGCTGCGGAAGAACCGCAGGTCGACCAGCGGGTGGGCGGTCCGCCGCTCGTGCCAGCCGAACAGCGCCAGCGAGGCGGCCGCCACCACGAAGCACGCGATGATCGGCGCCGACCCCCAGCCCTTGCCGGGGCCTTCGATGATGCCGTAGGACAGCGCCAGCAGCAGGGCCATGACCAGGCCCTGGCCGAGCGGGTCGGGCCGGCGGCAGGTGCCCGCCCTGGACTCGGGGACGAACACGGCGGTCAAGACGATGGCGGCGATGCCGATGGGCACGTTGACCCAGAACACGCCGCGCCAGCCCACGGAGTCGACCAGCGCCCCGCCGATGACCGGGCCGAGCGCGAGGGACAGGCCGAACACGCTGCCCCACGCCCCGATCGCCCGGGCGCGCTCGCCCGGCTCGGTGAAGGTGTTGGTGACGATCGACATCGCCACCGGGTTGAGCATCGACCCGCCGACCGCCTGCAGCGCCCGGAACGCGATCAGCCAGCCCAGGGTCGGCGCGAGGGAGCACGCCAGCGACCCGGCGGCGAAGATCGCCAGCCCGGCCTGGAAGACGCGGCGGCGGCCCACCCGGTCCCCGGTCGAGCCGGAGAGCATCAGGAAGCTGGCGATGACGATCAGGTACGCGTCGATGGTCCACTGCAGCCCGGAGACGGGCGCGCGGAAGTCCCGGCCGATCGCCGGGAGAGCCACGTTGATGATCGTGGCGTCCATCCCGACGAGGAACAGCGACAGGCAGCAGATGGCCAGCACCAGGTACCGGCGCTGGCGGGTCAGCTCAGGCAACGGCGTTCCCTCCCGGTGATTAGTTGCTTTGTACAACTAATCACATGGGGCTGTTATGCCCCATCCCGGGCCAGGGCCGTCAGCAGCGGGAGGAAGTGCTCGATTCCCTGGGACCGAACGACTCCGTCCTTCGCCGCCTCATCGAGGCGGCGTATCGCCACTGCGGGGCCGGCGTGCTCCGACGCCGCGAACCGCCGCGCCTCGGCCGCGCCCATCGGGCCGCCCTGGACCGACAACGTGTGCCTGGACGCCTCCGACAGCAGCCCGTGGTACCCCGGCTCGGTCGCGCACAGGTACCGCTTGGCCTCGACGTGCAGCCGGACCGGCTCGGTCACCTCCGGCCCGAACCAGCGGGCCAGCCACCGCGCGCCCCGGGCGCCGTGGTCGTCGTCGCTGCCGGCCATCAGCCCCGCGCCCGGCAGCCCGGCCGGCCCGTCGGCCTCCAGCAGGTGCCCGGCGTCGTGCAGCAGCGCCGCCGCCACCAGGGCCGGCGGCATCGCGGCCCGCCTGGCCAGCCACCCTGCCTGCAGCAGGTGCTCCACGACGGTGACCGGCTCCCCCAGGTACTCCCGCGCCCCGGCGGTGGACAGCAGCCCGGTCACCGCGTCCGCGGCTGAGATGCTCATTACTCGATCGTAGGGCGCAGCACCGTGAGGGTCACGTGGCTGCGCCCGTGCACCGCGCCCGTCACCTGGTGCGCACCTCAGCCCACGGGGACGGTGGCGGCCTCGCCCGCGCCGCGGCGCGGGGCGATGAGCACCGCGGCCGGGGGCAGGCTGACCTGGACCGATGCGCCCGGGGCCAGCGCGGCGGCCGCGGTGCTGGGGACGTCCACCCGGACCTCGGCGTCACCGGACAGCAGCACGCTGACCCGGGTGACCGCGCCGAGGAACGTGCGGCCGGCCACGATCCCGTTGCCGCCCTCGGCGGCCGCCAGGGACAGCCCCTCCGGGCGGACCAGGACGTCAACCGGGCCCGGCGCGGCGTCCGTGGCTGCGCCTTCCTTCACAGCGGCGACCGGCACGGACGTGCCCAGCGCGGTGACGGTGCCGTCGGCGGCGAGCTCGGCGGGGACCCTGTTCATCGTGCCGACGAACTCGGCGACGAACGCGGTGGCCGGCCGGGCGTACAGCTCGGCGGGCCCGGCGACCTGCTCGAGGTTCCCGGCGCGCATGACCCCGACCCGGTCGGCCATCGACAGGGCCTCCTCCTGGTCGTGCGTGACGAACAAGGTGGTGGTGCCGAGCCGCTGCTGCAGGGAGCGGATCTGCTCCCGCAGCTGGACGCGGACCTGGGCGTCGAGGGCGGACAGCGGCTCGTCGAGCAGCAGCACGCGGGGCTCGATCGCCAGCGCCCGGGCGAGCGCGACGCGCTGCTGCTGGCCGCCGGACAGCTGGTGCGGGTACTGCCGGGCCTTGTCCGCCAGGCCGACCATCTCCAGCAGCTCCAGGGCGCGGCCCTTGCGGCCGGCCCCGCCCATCTTGCGCATCCGCAGCCCGAAGCCGACGTTGTCCAGCGCGGACATGTTGGGGAACAGGCTGTAGGACTGGAACACCATGCCCATGTCCCGCCGTGCGGCGGGCACCCCGGACACGTCCTTGCCGTCGACGAGGACCTGGCCGGAGTCGGCGTGCTCGAAGCCGGCCACGATCCGCAGCGCGGTCGTCTTGCCGCAGCCGGACGGGCCGAGCAGCGCGACCAGCTCGCCGGGGGCGATCTCTAGCGACATCCCGTCCAGGGCGCGCACCTGGCCGAAGGCCCGGGTGACGTCGCGCAGCGACACGCTCGTCCCGGCCTTCGCGGTGCCGGTGATAACGCTCGTTGCCATTAGCTAACTCTCGCTCACTGTCGTCTGGATTCGGGTTGCGGTGAACAGGGTGACTTCGCCGCGGCCGGTGCGGCGTGCCTGCCGGGTGCCGACCAGCGTGATCGCCAGGAGGATCACCCAGGTCGCGTACAGGGCGAACAGCGACGCCCCGACCGACATCTGGGCGTCGAGCTGGTCGAACTGGACGATCCACACCGGGAAGGTCACCCACAGGTCGAGGCTCGCCATGGTGAACTCGCCGAGCACCAGCGCCACGATGAGGATGGTCGCCGACATCAGCGCAGTGCCCAGGTTGGGCAGCAGGACCCGCCACAGCGTGGTGACCCAGCCGGCGCCGAGCGAGCTGGCGGCCTCGGTGAGCGTCTTGAGGTCCAGCGCCCGCAGGCCGGCGTCGATCGCCCGGTAGGCGAACGGCATCGCCAGGATGACGTACTCCAGGCCGAGCAGCCACTGGCTGGCCTTCAGCCACAGCGGCGCGACCTGCAGCACGCCGAGGATCAGCACGATCGGGGGGATGACGATCGGCAAGATCGTGATCCCCTCAAGCACCCGCCGCAGCCGGGGCAGCCGCAGGTGCACGTAGATCGTGGTGGGCACCATGAGGACCAGGGTGATGAGCGTGGTCATGATCGCGAGCTGGGCCGACAGCCACAGCGACGCGGCGAACCCGGGCTGGGTGAACACGCTGCTGAAGGAGGACAGGCCCGCGAACCGCTGCGCCGTGGCCAGCGGGAGGATGAAGTAGGCCCCGGCGAGGAGCAGGATCACCCATCGCCACACCGCGACGGGCGCGCGGCGGCGCGGGACCTTCGCGGCGCCCGGCGAGGTCATCGGGCGGGTCACCGCGCGGCTTACCGGAGCCACTTCGCGGCCCTCCTTTGCAGTAGCACGTACAGGCCCATCACGGCGGCGATGATGACGACCATCCCGAAGCCCAGGGCCTTGCCGACGTTCTCCTGCCCGGCGATCACGTTGCCGTTGAGGAACGAGCCGATCTGGATCGAGGTCAGCGGGATCGTGCCGCTGGTGAGCGCCTCGGCGGTCGCGTACGCCGACAGCGCGCTGCCGAACAGCAGGAGCACGCAGCCCAGGAACGACGGCAGCAGCACGGGGCCGCCGACGTGGCGCCAGTACTGCCAGCCGCGCGCGCCGAGGTTCTCCGCGGCCTCCCGCCACGACGGCCGCAGGCCCTCCAGGGCCGGCAAGATGACCAGCACCATCAGCGGGATCTGGAAGTACATGTAGACCAGGGCGACGCCGGACAGCGTGTAGAGGCTGAACCCGTGGTCGTAGATGCGCAGCCCGGCATCGGACAGCCAGCCGGTGATGAGGCCGCTGGAGCCCAGCGAGGAGACGAACAGGAAGGCCAGCGGGACGCCGCCGAAGTTGGCGAACACGCCGGAGACGGTGATCACCACCTGGCGCAGCGCCGACGCCCGGGAGGTGAAGATCGCGTAGGCGATCAGCAGCCCGAGGACGCCGGGGATCACTGACGCGATCAGCGACAGCAGCAGCGACTGCTCGAACCCGGTCAGGTAGGTGCCGTGCAGCGCGATGCTCACGTTGGCGCCCGTGAAAGCGCCGGTGGCGGAGTCCTGGAACGCGCCGGCCACGATCGCGACCAGCGGGATGAGCAGGCCAAGCGCGATGTAGGCGCCCATCGGGAGGACGGCTGCGTACCGGGTGACGGCGCGCAGCCATCGCGGTGCGGTCCGGCGCACAGCGGGGAAGGGGCGAGCCCCGGGGCCTGCGCCAGGCCCCGGGGCCGCGACCGTGCCGGTCGTTGTCACGGTGTCAGCTCGTGACGCTCGGCCATTGCTGGGACACGATCGTCTGGGCGGCCGACTGCTGTGCCGGGCTCGGCAGCTGCAGCCCGCCCGCGCCCGGCACCGACGGGAGCCTGCCGTAGGCGGTCTTGTCGACCGTGCCAGCCGAGACGAGCGAGTTCAGCTCGATCGGGCGGGTTTCCCCCTCAAGGAAGAGGTTCTGGCCCGCAGACGAGTAGAGGAACTCCTCCCACAGCCGCGCGGCGGCGGGGTCCGGCGCGGTCTTGCTGATCGCCTGGTAGTAATACCCGGCGTAGGTGCCATCGGAGGGAATGACGATCTTGAAGTTCGGGTCCTTCGGCTGGACCTCAGACGCCAGCAGGTAGTCCCACCAGATCAGGATCGGGGTCTGGCCGCTCTGGACGGTCGCCGGGGTGCCCTCGACCGGCACGAAGTTGCCGGACTGGTGCAGTTGCTTGAAGTAGGTGACGCCGGGGGCGATGTTGTCCAGCGAGCCGCCGTTGGCCAGCGCCGCCGCGTACACCGCCGCGAACGCCGAGCCGGTCTGGGTCGGGTTGCCGTCGATCGCCACCTGGTTCTTGTAGCTGCCGGTGAGCAGCGACTTGAAGGTGGTCGGGGGGACCTTCACCTTGGTCGCGTCATAGCCGATCGCGACGTAGCCGCCGTAGTCGGCGTACCAGTCGCCGCTGGGGTCCTTGGCCGCGGCCGGGACGCTGGACCAGGTCTGCACCTGGTAGGGCGCCCACAGGCCCGACTTCTGGCCGGACACCGCGAACGAGCCGCCCACGTCCACCACGTCCGGGGCGCTGCTGCGGCCCTTGAGGGTGTTGATCGCGTTGATCTCGTCCTGGCTGGAGCCCTCGGGGTTGGCGTCGGTGACGTGGATCCCGTAGGTCTTCTCGAAGTCCTTGATGATGACGCCGTAGTTGGCCCAGTTGGACGGCAGCGTGATGACGTTCAGCTGCCCTTCCTTCTTCGCCGCGGCGATGAGGGCGCTCACGCCCCCGCCGGCCTGCGCCGACGTGGCGGTGGCCCAGTTCCCGCTGCTGCCCGACGAGCCGCTGCCGCCCGCCGCGGTGCCGCTCGAGCCGCTAGTGCTGCTCGAGCTGCTGCAGCCAGCGGCGAGCAGGATGCTCCCGATCGCGGCGCCGACCGCGATCATGGCCTTGGTTGCGCGCACAATATCCTCCATATGCCGCCCGGCCGGGCTGACGGGGGCAAATCCCGAGTATCCCGGCCAAAGTCATCTTGGCTAGACAAGTGCATATGGTGACTAGTCAAGTTGAACGAGACCTTGCCGGACAGTGACGCGCAGCCATCCCTTCAGTCTCGATACGCCGACAGGCCATCGCGGGCCCGGCCGCCGGGCGCGCTGCGCCCCCGCCCGTTGACCGGTAGCATTCCGGGTCATGACAGGTGCGCCCGGGTCGGTCCTCGTCGTCGGGTCGGTCAATGCCGACCTCGTGGTCGGGGTCGCCCGGCGGCCCGCCGCCGGGGAGACCGTCCTCGGCTCGGACCTGGCGACCTTCCCCGGCGGCAAGGGCGCCAACCAGGCCGTCGCAGCCGCCCGCCTGGGCGCCCGGGTGTCGTTCCTCGGGCGGACGGGCACGGACTCGTTCGGGGACTTCCTGCGCCGGAACCTGGATGACCAGGGCGTCTCGACCAGCCAGTTGCTCGCCGTGCCCGGCCCCAGCGGGGTCGCCCTCATCACGGTCGACCACTCCGGTGACAACTCCATCATCGTCGCCCCCGGGGCGAACGCCCGGCTGACCGCCGCGGACGTCGCGGGTGCCAGCGCGGAGTTCGCGGCCGCCGCCGTCGTCTGCGCCCAGCTGGAGGTCCCCCTGGAGGCGGTCGTCGCGGCAGCGGGCCTGGCGGCGCGGGCGGGGGCGCGGTTCATCCTCAACCTGTCCCCGGCCGCCGAGGTCCCCCGCGGCCTGCTGGCCGCCGCCGACCCGCTCGTCGTCAACGAGCATGAGGCCGCGTTCCTCCTGGGCGCGGGACAGCCGCGGGCCCCGGAGGAGCAGGCGCAGGCGCTGCTCGCCCTCGGCGCCCGGTCGGTCGTCATCACCCTCGGCGCGGATGGCGCCTACGCGGCCGACGCGGCGGGCGCCACCCACGTTCCCAGCCCGCCGGTGACCGTGATCGACACCACCGGGGCCGGCGACGCGTTCACCGGGGCGCTGGCATGGCGGCTGTCCGTCGG
>Ga0210389_10002319_pt1 | contig 15071 bp, 9 predicted proteins | sample IncBWH28OmetaG_FD_160127 | JGI IMG/M metagenome (GOLD analysis project Ga0210389, IMG submission 160127) | Forest soil microbial communities from Barre Woods Harvard Forest LTER site, Petersham, Massachusetts, United States - Inc-BW-H-28-O ...
CTCCCAACGCCTGCCACGACAACGTTCGAGGCCGGCCTTTCGGCCGGCTCCGTAGGCGTTCCTGCGGCGCCGCTTTCGCTGCGCTCCGCAACGCCGCACACAGTTGCACCAAGGGTGCTCAGTTTGCTATTTTGGCCCCATGGGGCAGCTGAGACGCAACAGTCGACGCCGGCATCAGGCCGGCTGCGGGCCTCGCTTCCGGGATGCCTGAAGAGCCGCTGCTCTCGGTGCCACAGGTCGCGTCTGAGCTACAGGTGAGCGCCCAGACGATTCGCAACTGGATCGGGCATGGGGTGCTTTCGGCGGTGCGATTCGGCCACGTCTACCGCGTCAGGCGAGAGGACGTCGAGGCGCTGCGCGAGCGCGCGAGTGCCGACAGCCGCTCACTGGCGACCCGTCGCGACGTGTGGGCACCGGCGACATCGAGCCTGCCCCGCCGCCACAGGGCCTCCCAGCCTGGCTCGGTCTGGGACCCAACGACCGACTCTCCTGACCTGGCCCGACGCTCTTAAGAGCCCTCGTTAGGCCGAACGGCGCGTGCGAGCGCGTGGGAGCAGGCCACTCGAGCGATCCTCGCGCTCGAGAGCCGCCGCCAGATCCGCCGCGGCTGCGGCCAGCGCGTCGTAGGCGTTGGCGACCTCGATCAGGTCGCTGCCCGTAGTCGTGCGGTTTAGCTCCGTGACGGCACCGTCGAAGCGTCGCCAAAGGTTCTGCGGACCGCGCCGCCCTGAGTCCGGCTGGAGCTCGTATGGCGGCTTGCTCGAAGAGGCCCGGTGCGGGGGCCACTCGAAGCCTGCTGCATGCGCCTCCCGGCACGCTGCCGCCTCTGCGCGAGCAGCTTCGGAAAGCCCTGCCAGGCGGGCGCTGAAGCCCGCGTCCGGGGGCGCCTTCCGATGCGTCTCAAGCGCTCCCTGCCACCGCCGCTGTGCGTCGCGAAACGCCGCCTGCGCTCGCTTCTCAGCAGCGTCGGTCCTATTCGGAGCGACGGATTTTGGCGTTCGCGGCGACGGGGTGCTCATCTCCGCTGAAACATAGCCAAAACAATCTAGTTTTGCTAATTTGGTTTCCCCAAACTCCGCAAGAAGGTCCGCCACTCGATGCTGAGGCTGCTGAAGCCATCCGATGTCGCCCACCAGCTGGGCGTCTCGCGCACATGGGTATATGACGCGGCCAAGCGCGGCCGGATTCCATCGGTCCGGATCGGCGGTGAGGACGGACCGCTTCGATTCGTGCCCGAGGATCTCGAGGAGTGGATCGAGCAGGCCCGAGCGAGCCCGACGCCGAAGATCACGACGCGGCCTCGACCAAAGGCGAACAGCTTTCGCGCAGGACGCTCTCGCTCGCCCGGGCAGCAGTCATTGCTCTAGCAGGGCGGTCCGGATCTTTGCAGCGAGACGTTGCGAGCCCTCGCGTCGCAACTCGTGATGCGACTACGCCGCGCGCTTGCTCGCGCGCGTGATGGCTTCTTCGGTTGCGATCGCACCAGCGGCGAGCACATGCCGCTCCAGGTGGCCGTAGTAGCGCTCGGTCGTGGCGATGTCCGCGTGCCCGAGCTGACGCTGTACGTACATCAACGAGTTTCCGCCCGCGAGCCACGCTGCCGCCGCCGTGTGGCGAAGGGAGTGCAGAGGCATGTCACGCAACGCGGCGTCTTGGAGGGCGATCTTGTGCCAATCACGCGAGACGGTATTGCGGTCAAACGGCTCCCGATCGCCGGCGCTTGCCCATCGTCCACGATCGGCTTTGTGCTCACGGACTGGCATGACGAACAGCGGCGCGTCCTTCCGGTTGCCGTTCGTCATCTCGCCACGCCGTGCAAGGTGCTCGATGAGCGTGCGGCTCAGTCCGGGTCCGATCTCGACGCTGCGGAACTTGTCGCCCTTCGCCGCCCCGGTTGTCGTCGCGCGGGTGCGCGCCTTCTTATGTGAGCGATAGACGACGATGAACCCGCCGGTGTCCTCAAGCTCGAGATCAGCGACCTGCAACGCGATCGCCTCCGAGATTCTCAGGCCCGCCCGCACGAGCACCTCGGCGAGTGGCCGATAGAGGTTGATGCAGGCGTCCAGGTAGAGGGGGATCTCGTGCAGCCTGAGATAGTCGTGCTCGATGTGCGCAGCCGGAAGACGGTCGATACCGAGAGCTGGATTCACCGCAAGGACTTGATCCTTGACTGCCGCATTGAGACATACGACCAGCGTGCCAAGGGTGTTGTTGATCGTCTTCGCGGCGATCTCCCCAGCTTCGACCGCCTCGGCCTGCTCGTCCATCCATGTCCTCACCTGCTCGATGCTGAGCTTGTCGAGGCGAACGTCACCGAACGCCGGAACGAGACGCTTGCGCCCGTCGACCTCGTAAGCCCTCCACGCGTTCGGCTCGAGGTACGGCTTGCGGTGTCGAAGCCATCCGTCCCACCAGCTCGAGAAGGTCTGCTTGGTATGCCGTACCTCTCCCCGGTCTATCTGCTCGACGAGTCGTCGGGCGGCTTCCCGCGCCGCGCGCCGACTGGTGAACCCACGCTTGCTCGTCTGCTTGCCGTCGCTGCGGCGCACGACATAGCGCCAGCGTGTTCCTTGCGCCGTGCTGTAGGGGTAGACGCCGCCCTGCGACCCGTGTCCCGTGGTGTCCGCACGGCGCTCGGCCGGGGCGACCTCGCCAAGTGCCTCGTCAAAGGCCCGCGCTGCCTGCTCGTCCTTGAATCGTCTGGCGCGCTTGCGCCCGGAGCCATCGAGCCAACGAACTTCCCAACCACCCCGATCGAAGCGGACGCTCATCGCGCCGCGCTCCACGAGTACGTCCCTCGGCAACAGAACGGGACGCACGAAGGGACGGATTTGCCAAATGACAACAATGCGTCCATCGCCAAAAGAGTAGCGCCAAGCAGCGATGGATTCCTAAAACCCCTGTATTGCAGGGCTTTTACCTCGATGCGGATGAGAGGACTCGAACCTCCACCTGGTCACCCAGACACGGACCTGAACCGTGCGCGTCTACCAATTCCGCCACATCCGCGTGGGGCAGCCGAACATATCGCAGTCCGGCCCCAGAGCGGGCCGAGGGCGGCGCATTCGAGCATGTAAGACGTGCTGGGCCCACGCGGAGTCGATCTGGCGGCGTGCCCCGACGAGACCGGCGGGTGCTTTGATAATCTCGTGCGCAGCGACCTCATGCCGCTATCGTCCAGGGGACTAGGACGCCGCCCTCTCATGGCGGAAACCGGGGTTCGAATCCCCGTAGCGGTACTGATAGCGGTAGTCGGTGCGCCCCGTGTGTACGGGGCGTCTTGCGTTTGAGGTGCACGGCACGCGACTCGACGTCAACCCCGTGCGAGGTCCGCTCTTTGAAGGATTGGCAATGCGGTCGACGACAACGTGTCCTGAGCGCCCAAGTACGAACTCCTGGGGCGTTTCATTCTCAGGTGCGCTTGGCCTGCTGTCCCGTGCCAGCAGCGACGTAGCTTGGGAGACGACTGCTGGCGGGCCTAGCCCTTCGTGGGGTTCCGAGCCGACCGCGAGCTGATCGTCGCCGTTGACGTTTGCCGGTGCGTGAGACGGTCCCAAGGAGCCGTACTTGCAATACGTCAGGATTTCTGGATAATGGACTTCGCAGAATGATTGACGGATGTGCTGACGGGATGTGGCGGGGTCAACCCCACTTGAGTCTACGGAAGGATATTCTAATCAGCGGGATAGAGTCAGAGACGCGCCTCGACTTAGGCATCTAGACCCGGAAGTCTCCAATAGGTATACGGGCGGGCGCTTGGCCTGCTGGTGAGCGGTGTCGCAGGGATTCTGGCTGGAGCAGGCTCACATGTTCACGTTGGCTGGCGAAACAGACGAGAAGCGGGGTTACAGATGACTGTTGTGTACAAGGCTCGCGCATCCACGCCGCGTTTGCGCCCCGGTCCTGGGGGGTTGCCACGTGGTCAGGTCACGCAGATACAGCGCAGTCGCATGCTCGCGGCGGCCGTTGAGGCGGTCGAGGACGTGGGCTACGCGCGGATGACAGTCGCGCAGGTGATCAGCCGCGCGCGGGTGTCGCGCAAGACCTTTTACGATGTGTTCACCGATCGTGAGGACTGCTTCCTGGCCGCGTTTGAACAGGCGCTCGGGCAGGCCAGGCTGATCGCCGAAGAGGCATTCGCGGAGGAGACGAGCTGGCGTGACGGCATACGTGCTGCGCTCGCCCGGTTGCTGCAGTTCATGGACGAGGAGCCGGGGCTCGCCAAGCTGTGCATCGTGGAGGCCCTGGGCGCGGGCGAGCGCGTGCTCGACCGCCGAGCGAGCGTGCTCGAGGAACTGGCTGAGGTGATCGATCGAGGCCGCGAAGCGACCAACGCAACCCGCGAACCACCCGAGGTCACCGCCGAAGGCGTCGTCGGGGCGATCTTCGCAGTGCTTCACACGCGCGTGCTCGAGAACGGACGCGAGCCGCTGACAGACCTGCTCGGGCCCTTGATGAGCATGATCGTCCTGCCCTACCTGGGGGCGAGGGCCGCGGGTCGAGAACTGACCAGGCCACCGCTCGAGCTGCCCAATGACGGACGCTCACGCTCCCAGGCGCGACACAAGGACCCGCTGGAAGGCCTGAACATGCGCCTCACCTACCGGACCGTGCGCGTGCTGATGGTCATTGCTGAGCACCCCGGTGCCAGCAACCGGGAGATAGCCGAAGGCTCGGGGATCGTCGATCAGGGCCAGATCTCCAAGCTGCTCAACCGTCTGGGTCGCCTCAAGCTGGTGGAGAACGTCGGCGAGGGGCAGGAGAAGGGCGCGGCCAACGCCTGGCATCTGACCCAGCGCGGTGCGCAGGTCGAGCGCGCAACCAGGCCGCGCTGAGCATCTGATAGACGGCCCGCCCGGGTCTTTCACTAGTGCCAACGGCGCTGGGGCCAGCTGCCACGCACGCACACGTGTGTTGCGTACTCGAGCGCGCTCGCTGCGTCGAGCCCGAACGCGCATGGTGTCCCGTTGCGCGCCGGCGGTCGGAGCTGGAGACAGGTGCTTCGCTTCCTGCTGTGGCGGCTGCTCGGGCTGCTCGCGATCGCCATCGGCCTGGCGCTCCTCGCCTGGTTCCTCGATGGCGGTCCCGGGGAGCTTCTGCGCGGACACACAAGCAATCGCATAGCGCTGGGCATCCCCGTGGTTGCGGGCGAGTTCACCCGCTGCGGTCGCTGGCTGCTCGGCTGTGCCGTCCTGCTTGACAGCGCCACTTGCAGGCTCCTCGGCGCGTTCGCCGGCGCCGCCGGCACGTTGTTTACGCTGGCCCGTCTGCGCGCGCGCAGACGGCGATGCTACGTGCGGCTGCGCATCGAGTCCTATCGAGGCGATCACGCCGACGTGGTCGCCGTCGCCTCCGTGTTCGCCGCACTGCACAAGCGGCTGCTGCGGCGGTGGTGGCGACGGCTGTTGCACGGACAGCCGTCGATCTCGCTCGAGGTGCACCACGGCGGGGGCTCCCGGCAGGGGGCGTGGCTGGCGCTGAGCTGCCCACTGGGGAGCGAGCGGCTGGTCGAAAGCGCACTCCAGAACGCCTATCCCAACTGTCGCGTGCGGGCGCTCGAGCAGTGTCTCGGGGTCCCCCCGGTGGTGGTGCGCCTGAAGAAGCACGCCGAGTTCATCAAACGCGTCAAGGCCCTCGACCAGCTCGAGCGGCGCTCCGAGACGCCCGTCGACAGGCTGCTCACCGTTATGGGCGCGTGCGGCGAGCCGGCCTTCGTGCAGATCGCCGTGACGCCCACGCCCGCGCTGTTCGAGGTCTTCGCCAAGCATATGTACAAGCGCCACGAGGCGCACCTCTCGCGCGAGCGCAGGGAGCACCTGGTGATCAGGGACCGCTCGATGGTCGAGGACGCCGAGCTGCGCGGTGGGCTCGACGTCCAGCACAAGCCGCTGTTCTTCGCCGATCTGCGCGTGATCGCCGACACGCGCGAGGTGTGCGAGCGGATCGCATCCGAGCTGCGTTCCGAGACCGCCGAGAATCACCTCGTCGAACGGGGTACGTACGTGCGCCACGGTCTGCTCGGCATGTACACGCGGCGCATCCAGCGCGGAGAGGGCAACCCGCTGCCGTCATTCCGCAAGAGCGTCTTCGCCGCCGGGGAGCTGGCCGCGATCTGGCAACTGCCGTCGCTCGACTACCTGACGGTGCCGGTCGCCCGCAGCGGAGTACCGCTCGCTCCCGCGTCGCCCGCCGTCCAGCGCCCAGTCGACGGGCATGGCTGCCTGCGAGACGCGCTCGGGCCGGTCTCCATCCACGAGCAGTTGCGAAGGCAAAACGTAGCCGTGCCGGGAACGGTCGAGCAGGGCAAGTCGAGCTTTCTCGTGGCCACCGTCGCCGAGGACGTGTGCCGAGAGAGCTGTGCGGTGATCGTGCTCGACCCCAAGGGCGACGCGGCCGACGCCGCTCTCAGCGTCGTTCCCGCCGAGCGCACGTGCACGCTGCTCGATTTCTCCAACCCAACCTGTGGCTTCAACCCGCTGGCCGTCGACGCGCCAGCCGATGTGATCGCCGACTACGTGGTCGGCGCGCTGAAGAACCTCTTCACGGATGCAGACATACGGGCGTCGTCGGACCGCTATCTGCGAAACGCGATCATCGCCGTGCTCGCCTACGATCGCCACGGCACCCTGTGGGACGCCGCGCGACTGCTGTCGGTCGGCGAGGAGGGATACGCCTACCGTAGCCGCGTCGGTACGCGCGTACGCGAGTTGCCCGAGTTCAGGGAGATATCCGAGTTCTTCACCGCCGAGCTCTCAGCGCAGCTGGCCGATGCGCGCAGCACCACAACCGCCAAGCTCGACGCCCCGGTCAACAAGCTGGCGCGGCTGCTCAACTCGCCGTCGATCAAGCGAGTGCTGCTCAACGACTCGCTGCTGGTCGACTTCGATCGCGTGATCGCCGGCGCCGAGGTGCTCGTCGTCAAGGGCGCCCTCGGTGCCATGGGTGCCGGCAACACCTCGGTGCTGATGCAGCTACTGGTCGGAATGCTCGACGCGGCGCTCGCCCGCCAGCAGGATCTTGCTCCGGTGGAGCGCCGGGTGGCGGTCGCGCTGAAGGTCGACGAGGCGCCGCTGGTCATCAACCGCGGCTTCGCCGAGACGATGGCGCTCAAGCGGTCCGCCGGCCTGGAGACGGTCGCCTGCTGGCAGACCGACGCGCAGTGGGTCGAACGCGAGGTCCGCGACCAGCTGGACGCGCTGTTCGCTCACCGCGTGTACTTCGCCACCGCCTCGGTGCGCGACGCTCGCGACGCGGTCGGGCTGACCATGGCCGAGTTCTCCGACACCGTCCGTCCAGGCGTCGAGCGGCTGTCGAGTGTCGGCCGCCCCGACGTACGGCTGCACCTGCCCAAGCATCACGCGATCGCCAGCTGGGTCACCCCCGGGGGACGTCAGCCGGCGTTCATCGCCGAGACGATCCCGCTGGCCGTCGATCACGAGCGCCTCGCTCTGCATGCCGCCCGCCAAGCCGAGCGCGGTGCCCGCCAGCGCACCGACCTCAGCCAGCCACACTGGGATCGAGCCGGACAGCGAGCCACCCGCGCCGGCGCCGCCTCCGAGTCTGTGGCGCTCGGAGACGCTCGAGGCTGCTCGCCGCCCACACCGTCGCGCACCGCCGCCTCGCCGACGAAGCTCGAGGAGCCCCCGGCAGATGGTTTCGCGAGCCGAGAGCTCCCGTCCCTCGCCGCCGAGAGCTACCGCGAGCTTATCGAGCTGGATGGCGCCAGCAGCGCGCGCCGCGCGCGCCGGCCCGCGAGCGCCCGCGAGCTCGACCCTGACCAGCTCGACCTCGAGATGCTCGAGCTGGTCGCGGCCATGGGGCACATCCTCACCAGCCAGCTGCATCGTCGCTTCAACAGCCGACGATCTATCACCACCACGCAACGGCGGCTCAAACGCCTGGCCGACGCGGACCTGCTCGAGCGCTTGCAGTTCCACCGTCCCGACGGCGGCGGCACACCCATGTGCCATCTGATCACCGCCGCCGGCCTGCAGCTGCTCGGCGAGCATCAGCGTCGCACACCACCCGGCGATAGGCCACGCGTCGCGGCCGGTGCGTCTCGTCCCGCTCACGCCACGGCCGCTGAGCGGCTCCTGCGTCAGGCGCGTCACGACGTCCACGTCGCCGGCTGGGCGCTCGCCGTCGCCGGCCGCCGCGGCATGCGCACGGTGCTGCGCGGCGCGCACGAATCGGTGCTCTCGCCACCCGGGCGAGCGTCGGCCGACGGGTGGAGCGCGTTCTCACCTTCAGACCTGCGGCTGCCCGGCGGACGCGCCCCTCACGAGTTCATGCGCAGCGATGGCGGTGGTCAGCGGATCGAGGTTGAGCGCTTCGAGACCCTGCGACCCGATGCGGTCCTCGAGCTCGCTGGCGTTGGCGCTGGCTCCGACATGCACGTCGATCTGATCGTCGAGCTCGACGACCGTCCTGCCGTTGGACGAGCGGCCCGCAAGCTCGAGCGCTACGACCACTTCCTCGCCGGCTGGTCGGTACACACCAAGCGCTACGGATCGCGCCAGGAGGCACAGCCGCTGGTCGTGTTCGTATGCCGCGACCGCGCTCGCGCACGCGAGTGTGCCCGCAGCGCCGATCTTCTGCTGTGTGCCTGCCGGGCGTATGCCGGCGAGTACCCCGTCGACTGGCAGTACCCGGGCAGAGAGCAAATCGTGTTCGTCGCCGAGCGCGACGCCCACGAGGGGCTCGCGCATGCGTTTGGCGTGCCACGCCTCCCGCCCGCCGTGCGCGTTAGCGCCGCCCACGGCGATCCACGTGCCGGCGAGGCCGGCGTCGAGGCGCGACTGATTCCCGGCATCGCCAGTAGCGCACCGGTGGCAACCGCGCCTCGACGGCAGCGCTAGAAGACCAGCTCGTCCTCTGGGTCGCCTGCGCCGACACCGACCAGCTCGCCTGTGTCCTCGCCGCCCGCGTCCTCGCTGGCCGCATCGAGTCTGGTGCGCTCGCCCGGGCCGTCGAGGAACTGCACCACATCGGCCACGACGCTCACCGCCTGACGGCGCTCCTGCTCAGTGGTCTCCCACTCGCGCCACTCCTGGCGACCGCCGATGCCGACCCTGCTGCCACGGCGCATGTAGCGACTGACGCTCTCGCTGGCGGCGCCGTACACGCTCACGTCGAAGTAATTCGGACGCTCGATCAGCTCGCCGTCCGAGTCCTTGCGATACGAGTTGCACGCGATCCGCAGGCTGCACACGCTCGTGCCCGATGGCAGAGCCCGCAGCTCCGGGTCACGGGTGAGACGTCCGACCAGTACGACGCGGTTGATGGTGAACATGACTGGGTCTCCATTGTTCGATGTTGACCCCCCGGTTGCCAGGCTACGCAGCGCCTGGGATGCAATGCTCGGGCGGCTGGGGTTGCCCGCGCCGCCCGCCCGCCAGCACGCCGAGTGGCACGAGCGCAATGCGCTCGTCCGCTCGCTCACGTTCGATCGCTCGCCGCAGCGGACGTTCGACCGGCTCGGCCGCCAGATACAGAGTCCCGGCCACGCAGCGTGAACGTGCCCATGCGCGGCAGATCTCGAGCAGGCGCGCCGGAGCCTTGACCGTCAACTCCACCTCTACCGCCACCGGCAGCCGCTCGTGCGGTCCGTTGGGCCACAGCACCAGGTCGGGACGGTGAAGGGCGGGTGCGCCGTCGGGCCCGGTCCCGAGCACCGTGCTCGCCAGTGGCGCTCCGGCCTCGTGCTCTTCGCGTCGCAGCTCGCGCTCGCCCATCACGCGATGATCTGGGTATGCCTGCTCGAGCGCCGCTGCCGCCTCGGCGCACACGATCGCATGTGGGGCATTGGCGACGCTTACCCGGCACGGCTCGAGCCCGTGCACCGCGGCCGCCCGCAGGCCGGCGCGCGTGACGGTGAAGAGCGTCGGGCGCTCAGCCAGCAGTCGTGTCCGCTTCACCAGGCCGGCCCGCTCGAGCGCGAGCAGCCGGGCGCGGGCGGAGGCGAGCGCCAGCCCTTCGTGCCGGGCGAGCGCGGATGCGGTCACCGCGCCCAGGCCGGCCGACCAGCGCAGGGCGTCGAGTTGTCGAGGTGTGTACGTGTTGCTCCGGTTGGAAACCATTCGCTGCTCCTTCTGTTTGGTGGTTGGTTGGGTTGGGTTGATCGATTGAGGGATGGGTGGGCCCTTTGGCGGCGACGCTCAGCGCCCGCGCGCTGGCGAGAACATGCGCGCCACCCGGGCGCTCCTGGCCTGACCCAGGACGAGCACCGCGCTCCAGCCGCGTGCGAGGCCCATCACGCGCTCGGCGTCCAGTACCGGCTCCGAGTCGCGCACGCGGGTGCTCCTGCCGTCGCTGTGGCGCGTCACCCGCCACACGCCCCTGCTGCCCGCCACTCGTGAGATCAGCTCGGCCGAGCTCGGGACGACCTGGCGGTGAGCGATCAGCACCGACAGGTTGCCGAGCACCTGCTCCAGCAGCCGCTCGCGTCCGGGCAGCCGCAGGTCCGAGAGCTCCTGGGTGCCCAGCAGCAGGCTGAACCCGGCCGAGCGGGCGCGGCCGAACAACCGCACCACCTGCTCAGCCGCGATCGCCGAGAACTCATCGATCGCCACCAGCGTCGACACCGGGCTGTCCTGCAGCGACGCGACCGCCGTCTGCAGATCCTGCACGATCGCCGCTCCGAGCATCTCGCTGAGCAGCGGGCGACTGTCTGACTGCAGGTTGAAGTACACGACTGCCCGGCCGCGCACCGCGCCCAGCAGGTCGAAGCCCTCCGCTTCGGGCGTACGCGGGTCAAGCCAGCGACCCACGTCGGACTCGGCCAGGATCGCCAGACGGTCGCGCACCCCCGCCAGATCGCTGCGCTGGCGCGAGGACAGTCCGTCGAGATACCCGAACACGGCATGCGCCTGTTCCTCGGGAAGCGTGCGGGCGAGCTGCTCCAGGTGCCCCGGGTCGAGCAGCTCCACGATCGCGCTGAGGCTCGCCCGCGCGCCGGTGTGGCGCAGGACCCGCAGCGCCTGGCCGAGGTAGCGCTGCGCCTGGCGCTGGTAGTGCGGCTCGGTGAAACGCTCGCCCGCCAGCGCCTTGTCGGCGATCTCACTCGCGCCGCCGCTCGCGAACGGGTTGTACACACAGCCGCCGTCTGGCGTCCACTCGAGAAATCGCCTGCCGGCCGCCAGCGCCGCCCTGCGCAGATGCTCGCGCAGGTCGCGGTCGCCCTTGGGGTCGACCACTACCGCGCCCATGCCCCGTTCGATCGCGCGCACCGCCATCCAGCTCTGGGTGACCGTCTTGCCTGACCCGGTCGCGCCCACCACCAACGTGTGTGTTCCACCGGTCGGCCCGTCGCCGGCAAACGGGATCGACACGCCGCGGCCGCGCTCGTCCACGCCCACCGCCAGTCCGCCCGCCCACTGACAAGGCGGGTTGCCGAGCCGCTCGCGCAAGCGACCGACAAGCGGCCCCACTAGCGGCCCCACTAGCGGGCGCACCAGGTCGTTCGGACGCGTGCGCGCGGCCGCCACTTCGGCCAGCTCGCCGCCTGCCTCCCGGTCTTCGCGCTGCCAATGCCGGCCGCGGACGCTTGCCAGCAACGCCGCCAGCGCAAGCGTGAACGCCCAGCCGCCCGCGAGTGAGCGTCCGAGCATCACGATCGCGCCTGCACCCGCACCCCAGCTCCAATGCAGGTGCCGGGCTCTGAGCGCGCGTGCCGCCAGTGCGCCGAGCGCCACGCCGATGACGCAGTGCACCGCCGCGCTCGCCAGCCAGTGGATCAGCTGCTCGATCGTCGCCGCGGCATCGACGGTTGTTTCGTTGTTTTCATGTGAGGGCATCTCGCCGCTCCTTTCCGAGCCCGGCCCGACGGGGCCGGGGCTCCGTACGGGCCGGCGCGAGCCGGCCAGGGTTCGGACCGGTCGAGCCGGCCAGGGTTCGGACCGGTCGAGCCGGCAAGGGTCGAGCCGGCGCGAGCCGGCAAGGGTGGTTAACCGCCGATGGCGGACCCCGAGGCCCGCCATCGCGGTGCTGCATGCTCTCGGGCGATCTAGCCAGCCAGCGGGTGCCTTAGCGCTCGGCTATTCGTCAAAATAGACCTTGAAGCCCTCGGCAACCGCATCGAATCCGATGCGCCGGTAGAGCTCATGCGCCTCGGTTCGATGCTTCCCGGAGAGCAGTTGGACCTTGTGGCAGCCATCAGCTCGGGCTCGTTCGATGAGGTGGCGCATCAACGCTGTGCCAGCCCCCGATCGACGAGCGGCAGCGGTCACGATCACGTTCTCGACGATCGCCCACGGCTCGCCCCGGTGAGTCAGGTTGGGGACCACGAGAAGATCGGCCGAGCCGATGATTCTGCCGTCGATGGTCGCCACCGCCAGCTCGCGTCTGGGGTCGGCGAGGATCTCCGCCAGCCGTGGCTCTGCGCTGAGGGGATCGGCGGGTATGGCCGTGAGCTTCTCACCCGCCAGCTCCTCGTATAGAGCCAAGAGGACGCCGAGATCCGACCGTAAGGCGCGGCGCACGACGACGCTTCCCATGCACGAAGTCTCACAGCTCACGTCAGCCGGTAGCCGACCCCCCACACGCTGATCACCCAGCGGCGTCCGCCGTCGGCGGTGAGCTTGCGCCGCAGCCGGCTGGCGTGGCTGTCGACCGTGCGCGTTGAGCCGCCGGCACGATATCTCCACACGGCTCGCAACAACTCGGCCCTGGCGAACACCCGCTGTGGCTCGCGCGCCAGGTGCACGAGCAGCTCGAACTCCATGCGGCGAAGTTCAACATGGTGGTCGGCGAGCGTGACCGCGTGCGCCTCGGTGTCGATCACCAGCTCGTCCACCTCGATCACGCACCTAGGAGCGGGTGCGCCAGTACTGCGTCGCAGCACCGCACGCAGGCGCGCGCGCAGCTCCAGGTAGGGGGCGCGCAACACGAAATCGTCCGCGCCCGCTTCGAACGCGCGCAGCACGTCGAGCTCGCGCCTGCCTGTGCCGAGCACAATCGCCGGCAGGTCGCGCTCCCACGGAGCGCCGGTGCGCTCGGCGTGGCGGATCTCGCGCAAGAGCTCGAGTGCCCCGCACGGCGAGTCGAGCGCACCCAGCAGCGCCAGTCGGGGTGCGTTGGCGCGAGCCAGCACGCGGGCGTGCTCGGCGGTGCGCGCTAGCTCCACGCTGAAGCCATCGGCGATGAGCTGCTCGGTGAGCACCTGCCCGAGCTGGCGATCGGACTCGACCACGAGTATCGGGGCACGTGGGTCGGCGCCCATCAGAGCTCGACCTCGCGCGGGCTGACGCTCAGGCCCTGGCGTGCGATCAGGCCAAGCACGTCGCTGTGGATCCACGGGGTGGGAGTGCTGCGCCCGCCCTCGGGCACCAGTCCGAGCCGTCGTGCGAGCCAGCTCGTCTCGCCGGCCTCGTTGCCTCGGCGGTCACGCTTCACGCGCCCGCAGCGGATCGCGATCTCACTCATGCTCAGCTCCTCGCTCGCGATCGTCGCGAGCACGACTTCGCGCAGCCGCCGGTTGAGCACGATCGGGCTGGAGTGCACACGTGCGAGCTCTGCGCGTACCACGCTCGTCGAGACTCCGGGGTCGTGCTCGTGACGGCGCAACGCGCGCTCGGTGAGCGCGCACAGCGGCTCGTAGGTCTCGAGCGCCGCGATCGCCTCACGCAGGCTCACCGGCTCGCCGCTCGCGGTGTGCTCGACCGGGCAGCGCCACCAGCGCAGCTCCGTGCTCGATCCGCCGCTCGGCACCAGCTCGAGCGAGTGCGCACAACCGCTGCCGTCCGACAGCTGCCCGCCGTCCGCGGCCGCAGACGGCGATAGCTTGCTCTCCGCCAGCTCGACGAATGGCACGAGCTGTGTGTCCTGGGCGCTCAGTGCTCGGCAGCGACCCCCTCCGCAAGCGAGATCCCGCAGGTAGCTCTCACACACCACGGCGGCGTTCTCGGGCGGCTCATCGGCTGCCAGATGCGCGACCAGGCGGGTGTCCTCGAGGGTGGTGCAGTCGCGGTCGATGACCAGCGTGCTGTTGGCCGCCCCAGGGCGCGCGATCAACTCCCGGCTGCGACCGTCCTCGTCGAGGTAGCTCGCGAGCAGCGCGTGCTCGGGTGTCGCTCGCCTGGGGGTCGCGCACGCTTGACTTCGACGTGTGGCGGTCCGGCCCGTGCGAGCGGCGCCGCGGCCGTGGGCGGTGGAGATGGGCGAGGGGAGGGTGGTGCTCATGGCTGTCTCCTGCTGATCGGGTTGCTTGACCGGCGGGGGTCGCGCCGGTGTCGTGTCGGCGGCTTTTAGGAGCGCGGTGAGCGACCGTCAAGAGGCTCGAATCGTTGGCGAGCGTCGAGGGACGGACGACCGAGAACCCCTATAGGGGTTCTCGGAGGTGCTCGATACGGGCGATTGCGCGAGCGGAAGTTGGCGCGATCGGGCTGGCTGCGGTGGGGCTTGCTCGCTTGTCGTGGCGGGCTGTCGGCGCGACGGTGCGGCTGTCAGGCTCGGGGCAATGGAGATGAAGAGCCGCGAGCGTAGCGCGCGAGCGCCAAGCGGCTGGTGCCAGCCCGGCGACGGCGCTTCGCATAGCGACGTCAGCCGCCGTGCGGTTGCCTGGATTGGCTCTGCAATGCCCGAATGCGGGATGGTCTCCGTGCAGTTGGCTTCATCTGAGGCACTGGGGCGACGGCGCCGTTTGCGCCTTCGCGGGGGTGGGCGACTGCATCGAGCGGGGGCGCAAAGGCGCCGATCGGGCGGGCAACTTCACGGTCGCGGACGCGCCAGCGTCCTCGACGCGTAAACTGGCGCGCCGCGGCCACGCGCACGGTCGCCGTTACAGCCCACGAACCAGGAGCACCTCTGGATGCCAGTCAACACGAAAGCGATCGGCAAGACCTACGAGCCTGTCGTGTACGCCGTGGGCCGCGAGAAGATCAGGGAGTACGCGCGGGCCGTGGGCGAGACCAATCCCGTGCACCTCGATCTCCAGGCCGCGCGCGCGGCTGGCTACACGGACCTCGTGGCCCCGCCGATGTTCGCCGTCGTCTACAGCGCGCCGGCGGTCGGCCCCCCGATCTTCGACCCGGAGATCGAGTTGAACTTCGCGATGATGGTCCACGGCGGCCAGG
>Ga0210389_10002320_pt1 | contig 15058 bp, 12 predicted proteins | sample IncBWH28OmetaG_FD_160127 | JGI IMG/M metagenome (GOLD analysis project Ga0210389, IMG submission 160127) | Forest soil microbial communities from Barre Woods Harvard Forest LTER site, Petersham, Massachusetts, United States - Inc-BW-H-28-O ...
AGGTGTTATTGTGCGGAAAGTGTGGTTCGCAGATGCGAACGCTAGTGGCAGTTGCCCGACCCGACTTAATCCGACTCGACTAGCGGAGCGCGCCACCGCCAAGGCTGAGCTTCCTGGCAAACCACTCCGCTCACAAGTCAGTACAATGAACCTCCTCCGAACTGATGGACACCTGTAGTAGGCTCGACGAGCCAGGAGGTGTCGGATGGAAGGACGTCAACGTCGGTCGTTCACGGACGACTACAAGTGGCAAGCGGTTGATCTGGTCGCATCGAGTGGCCGCTCGATCGGATCGGTGGCCAAGGAACTTGGCCTGCGCGATTCCGTATTGCGGCGGTGGGTAGAACAGCGTGGGGCTAGGCGGGAGCCGACGGCGGCGTCACGGCGCCCCACGACGCAGGCGGCGCTGCCGTCGGCGGACCACGCGGCGGAGATCGCCCGTTTGCAGCGAGAGAACGAGCGGCTGCGCATGGAGCGCGACATTTTAAAAAAATCGATCGCGATCTTTGCTGGAGTTCAGAAATGAGATTCCGCTTCATCGAAGATCGCCGCGCCGACTATCCGGTGACGATCATGTGCGACGTGCTCGGCGTCTCGCCTGCTGGCTATTATGCTTGGCGGGCGCGCCCGGAGAGCCCGCGAGCCGCCGCCAACCGTGCGCTCGTCGACGACATCAAGCGGGTTCACCGCGACACCAATGGCCGCTACGGCAGCCCGCGAGTCCATGCCGAGTTGAGGGCTCAGGGTCGCGGGGCGAGCCGCGGTCGCATCGAGCGATTGATGCGCGGCCACGGTATCAGGGCCATCATGGCGCGGACGCGGCGGGTGCGTACCACCGACAGCCGTCACGACTTCCCGATCGCCGCGAACCTGCTCGAGCGCAACTTCAGCGCCGCCGCGCCGAACCGGATCTGGCTCGCCGACATCACCTACGTCGAGACTGATCAGGGCTGGCTTTATCTGGCCACGGTGATGGACCTCTACAGCCGCAAGATCGTCGGCTGGGCGATGGCGGATCATTTGCGTGCCGAACTGCCATTGGCGGCCTTAGCGATGGCCATTGCGACACAGCGGCCTGGCGCCGGCCTGATCCACCATTCAGATCGTGGCGTTCAATACGCCTCGGCGGAGTATCGCAAGATGATGCAGTCCGCCGGCTTCCGGGCCTCGATGAGCCGCAAGGCCGACTGCTATGACAACGCTCCGATGGAGAGTTTCTTCCACACGCTCAAAACCGAACTCGTCCATCACCAGCATTATACAACACGTGGGGAAGCCAGACGTGATATCTTTGCTTACATTGAGGCATTTTACAATCGAACGCGTCGCCACTCGGCCATCGGATATCTCAGCCCGATCGAGATGGAGCTAAAAGCAGTTTAACTCTGTCCATTTTTTCGGGGGAAGATCAACAACGCATGTGCGGCGCGTGGGTTCGGAGCATCTATCGGTTGTTCCTGCGGGTCTGCTTTGCTGTAAAAGCGTGACTGGCCGTTTCTTCGTGCGCACAATTGGGACGGGCGCTCGCCCTAATGGGGAGCCCTACCACCGGTCTAGCAGGACAGGACCAAAGTAAATCTCGCCAGTATTACATACTCAGCATCCCGACAGATCGCACACTTCCAATACCTTCAATGATCGTTCCAAAACACAGTTGGCAAAGTCGCCGTTGCCAGCACAGGTGTCCACTGCTTTGTTGTTTTGATCCGTCACACAGTCAGCGTAATTGTGACCCGTTGCTTCACCGAATTTCTGCCGAAATTTAGCGAGGCAAGCTTTGCTCGCTCTTGAAGTCTGCTCAATCCACTTGCCACGGTCGAGAGACCCCGCCTGAGGAATCGACCCCAGCAACATTGCGATAATCATGGCGGATCGCAGCATGTTGTTATCTCTCTTGCCTCTGCGGCAATGCGACTATGATTTGATGCCTGGCATGCCGCCAAAACCCGACTTGTTGGCTGATGTGCACCTCGACAGTATCACAACCAACCAGGCTGCGATTGCCGCTCTCTTCCGGGTTGTCAACCGCTACGTCGGCAATCTCGCGCCGATGCCGGGGGTCTTTCCTGACTATCCGGAGCCGGTGGTCCGCAATACCAACAGCGGCACCGAATTGGCCATGATGAGATGGGGCATGCCGCCTCCGCCACGAACGGGAGGCCCCCGGTCACGAATATTCGAAACACGTCGCCGAGGAAGACGACATCCTTCGACAAACAGCCCTGGCCGGCACCTCGGCAGCCGAGATCGCCAGTGCGGTCGGACGCACCGAGTCCGCTGTACGAGCCCGGGCCTATGTTCTTAGGGTGTTGCTGCGTCCCGTGGGTATCAGGCGAAGTGGTTCTGTTTGGCAATCAAGCGGTGCCTGAGGTAACACGCGCGGCGCCGGTGTTTGGCCTCTCTTCGCGCGGGCTCGAAGGGCCAAAGCAGGTCGGCCAAGTGGGGAAGTTCTCTGTCGTACCAGCTTACCGCGTTATTTGATGCGAGTTTGGTAAGGTTCGAAGCCCCTTTATCCCCTTGGGTCCCCAAAACTCGAGGCTAAAGGGCGGCGGCTCCGCCGCGTTTTCAGCGGCGCGGCCGAGCTGCTGCATCTTGCTAATTGGGGCTGTTTTTAGGGTGATGTAATGGATAGTGAATTTTTAAAAGAGCGTGCCGCGCATTGCCGTTTTCTCGCCGAGAAGGCTGACCCGTTCATCAAGCGACGATTGCTAGACTTGGCCGCGAAATATGAAGCGGACTTTTCGAAACCACCTTCACAAATTTCGATCAACCTGACGGCACAGGTCGTGCCGCTAGCGACACCTCGCAATCAATAACGCGGTGTTCGACGCCGGGTCTCGCAACCATGGTAGAGCACCCCACCGACAAGCTAGAGCGATACGTCGGCTATTCCGCTTACTGTTTGAAAATGGCCAAGGTCGCATTCGACAATCAGTCTCGCACTATGCTCAGAGAAATGGCTTCGGAGTGGCTGAAGCTGGCTGAACAATCATTTGAGCGCGATTAGCTTTACCCTCCACGAAGGCCGCAGCCGTAGACGGACTGCGCCAAATTAAGAGCCGATGGTCCATGCACAAGCCGGTCGATCTTCCGCCCGCCGTCGCCAGAGGGTTCGTTAGCGCGATGAATGACTATTTTGCCGAGAGCGACAATACCAAGCGTGATGCGATAGCCGCTCACCAACTCAGCGTGTTGAATCAGTATCGAGGACAGCGCGAAAAGCCGCTATGGCTCAGTGACATTAAGGAGATGTTTCGAGAGCTGAAGGGGATCGTTCGCTGAATAGGCCGCCAACAGATGCAGCCGAAAGAACCTAAATGAAAAAACCTGTCGTCAATCCGTCGGAACGTGACTGCCCGGAATGTATGGGTGCGGGCTTTGCAGTGGTAAAACACCCAACGCGGCCCGGAGTAAGGAAAAAATTCGTTCGTCACGCTTCGCACGATCGTGCCCGAGGCAATCCCCGTCGCCATGACGATGGGAAATCATGAATACTACCGCCGCTTCCTGGGAGAGGAACTCGAACCGCGCTCCCGAACACCGTGATGCAGACAAACGCCAGATGACACGGATATACCCAGCAAAAAAGGAATCCGAGAACCGCGTATGCGCCGAAGCGCTCTAATACGGTGAAAGCACCGCTGGCGATCACAGGTCGCGCGTCAATCGACGAAAGCGTCGCATAAATGATGAAAGCAAGACACGACCAAGCGCCAGCGATTATCAACTTGTGGAGCGTTACGATGTGCCGTTCCTTCCGTAGCGATCAACTTAACCCCGTCGCGCCTTATGAAGATGGTAGTCGATCTCTTCAAGATTTTTCTGAAAGATTTTCTTCTGCAGGTCTCTTTTGCGCTTGTCCAATATTAAGAAGGCGATCGCGCAGCAATTAAACGTGCATCCACACGCTACCAATGAAAAAGCTATGGTGTACATAATGAGCCTAAAAGCTCATCTTAGCGCGAGTTGGCGCCAAATAAATGAAGAAAATACTACCGCCTGCTGGCCAGATTGGGCGCCGAGCTCCGTGGTGGCAGTGAGCGCCAACGCCAATATCTGGTCAGTCTACCGGTTGCGCCACCACTAACAACCATCGGCGGCACTTCGATACTTTGGTTAGGCACGAAGGGGCTGGTCAGAGCCTTTGCATGAACGACCGAAGAGCGACTCTCAGCTCGAGCGATAGGTTCGCCTATATCGTCAGCGGCAGCCACCAAATCTTCCAATGTGGGGACACGAACATCACCTGCGTACCGCACGGCCTCAGCTTCGATCCTGCGCACGGCCTCCTCTAACTCCAGTTGCTCGCAAATAATTTCGGCTTCTGAAAGGGGCGGGTCAATGGTGCGCAGTTGAGTTATTTGCGCAAGGCGTGCGCGGTCATAGAGCGCCCACCTGCTCTCGCGGCGCGCATCTAGATCGAGGCGGGCAACAGCTTTTTTGATCAACGCATAATAGTCAGCCATTTTACTCGGTCACGGCTATTACAGCGCCTTCGGTTTTCGAATTTATTTTCGTAATGGCGAATGTTCTTACGACAAATCGTGGCGGCATAGCGCCCAGATTAAGACTTCAGGCTTTCATCATCGCGAGCTTCGGCCTCGGTGAAAGCCGGTTGAACCAGATGGAAAATCACCCAAACTCAGATCTTCAACTAGACCAAGATCCGCCCCCCTTGCTCGCGCAGCGCCAGCGCCAGATCGGCTTCCGGCTGCCCGTCTAGACGAGGTGGAAGTCACCCATGTGCAGTAACGTCTGGTGGGCGTCTCTCAAGGTAATGGTGTCATGACCGTCAACGGCAATGACCGTGTTGCCGTGGCTGTCGTCGTGCGTAGTGAAGAGAGTCTGCACGCTCGCAAATGTCGAACTACCAAACTGTAGGCCCTCAGAAAACCGATGGACGTCCGTCACCGTCGCATGGCCGACACCTTCCAAATTGAACGCGAAATTGTCTCCGGCGGCCAAACTGCTCAATGTGTGCATCGGCGTTGCCGCGACGATTGTGCTGCTTGGCGCTGGGGGGCCCGGATCGTGCATGACAACGGCATTCGCAGCCGGCCGGGCATCATTCGGGACCACGCTTGAGCTAACGTTTACTCCGGAGGACGCTGGCGGATCGACGATGAGCGTATGACCGCTACCGTCGTTCTCAATGGTAAAATTCGCTAACTGGTAACTTCCGTCGAACGTAATATGGTCAAGCGCATGACCGTTGGCGTCATACAGGCTTAGCGTTCCGGTACCGTTCCCGTTCTCTGTATAAGTGGTCTTGTTCATTGCGACGCTGGCAATATTGACGTCGGCGAGGTCGATCAGATCCGAATTTGAGCTCGTCCCGTTACCCGCGAATCCAACAATTTGGCCGGTGAAAGCCTTGGCATTACCGAGCACGAGTTCGCCGGTGTTGCCGTTACTGTTCGCAAAGCTCACCATCGCCGTGCCGGCGGCGGCGATGTCCAGGGTTGTGTCACTGGCGACCGTCACTGCGCCGGAATTTGCCGCCGGATCCGAGAACAGCGTCCCGCCAACTCCATCACTGGCAAACTCGAAATCTCCCGCGTGGTAGTCCCCAACCAGATCGATTGTAAAATTATTTGCGCTGTTACCGTTTGTGATGGTGACTGCGGTGACGTCGGTGGCGGAATTGAACGAAGCCGATACCACCTCCGTTTCAGAGTTGTTGTATGAAAAACCCTTTAGATCGATGTAATTCTCACTAGCCTCGGAATGAGCTTCCACGAGGCCCTTGACCAGCCCCTGGAAACCCTGCGGATCATCGAGGATCAGTTCGGCAGCTCCATTCGAGACCTCGAAGGTCACGGTCTGGCCGGCGGAAACCGAACCACCGATCTCGACCTGTGCGTTGTCGAAGATGTCGATTGATCCCGTTCCGGTGATATCGCCAGCGACGTTGACCACCGCAACCGAAGTGCCTCCGATGACACCAGATTGGATGAGCCCGTTGTTCAAGACATTGTCATCGATCTGTAAGAGGTGGCCGTCTGAGGCTTCCAGAATACCTGCGCTATCGTTCGTAACCGCAAGGCTGCCTACGGACCAATGACTGCCTTTGGGTCCGGCGCTGGTGTCGGTGTTGACGCCCGTATCAATGGTCAATGCGTTTGTTCCGGTAGCATCGACAGTGCCGTCGTTCACTAGCGTCAGAAGGGTGTCCCCGATGGTGCCCGCGCCGGTAATCGTGTTCGAGTTGGTAAGCGTCGCCGCCGACCCGTCGCTGACGATCGCGTTGTGGGCGTCATCAGTCAGCGCAACTTGGCCGCCACCGTTGAGCAGAACGTTCCCGGAGATTTCCAGCTGAGTGGTATCGCCCAACGAGTTCAGCGCAATCATGCCGCTATCGGCAATTGTTCCAACGAGTTCCAGCACGGTATCGTCGATCACATTCACGGTCGTAACGTTGGCGATTGCAACGTCGTCAAACGTGGTAATGCCGCCCACCGTCGCGATGGTGCCAAGGCCACTTAAAGAGCCGCCGTCGATCGCGTCCCCGTTCAGATTCAGCGTGGTGCCGACGTCGATCTGGATGATGCCGTCGGTATCGGTGAAAGTGGTGCCGTTCACCGTGTCATTGTCCATGGTCAGCGTCACTCCGCTGACCATTACCGCACCATTGTTTAAGACCAAGCCGCCGAGCGTGCTGGCGCCGGTGACGTCGATGGTGCCGGCGACAATGCTATCCAAAACCGTACTAAAGTCGTTGATGGTACCACCGCCGATAGTGGCCCCGTTCAACGCCAACGTGGCAGTACCGTCTACCGTTATCGTGGCGCCGAAGTTGGCGATCGTGGTGCCATCAAGGGTAAGGATGTTACCCGCGAGAATCTCGATGACATTCCCGTTGACGACATTGACACTATTTAGAGTCGCGCCGCCCGCACCGATCTCAAGGGTCCCCACCGATCCGACAGTTAGCGCGCCATTGCTCACCATGGTGGCGTCGTCAAGCAGCAGGGTCGGATCACCTGAGCCGACCGTACCGATGTCGATATTGCCGTTGTTGACCACCGCGACTCCGTCCAGCGTCGCATCCGGCGTGCCTTCGGAAAGCGTCGCCAGACCCTGCTCGACGTCAAGCTCGCCCAGCGTGCCGATGGTCAGGTTGCCGCTGCTGATGACTGTGCCGTCATCCAGCAGCAGGGTGGGATCAGTGGTACCCGCCATGCCGATGTCGATATTGCCGCTGTTGCTGACTGCGACCCCGTCCAGCGTTGCGTCCGGCATGCCTGCAGCAAGGGCGGCCGGTCCCTGCTCGACATCGAGCACACCCAGCGTGCCAACGACCAGATTGCCGTTACTGATGACTGTGGCGTCATCCAGCAGCAGGGTGGGATCACCGGTGCCCGCCGTGCCAATTTCGATGGTGCCGTCATCGGCCACGGCGACGCCGTCCAACGTCGCATCCGGCGTACCTTCGGAAAGGGTGCCGGGGCCCTGCTCGACGTCGAGCACGCCCAGCGTGCCGATGGCCAGATTGCCATTATTGATGACAGTGCTGTCGTCCAGTTTGAGCGTAACGTCGTCGTCGATCGTCAGAATATTGTTGTTGTCGACCGTGACATTGTCGAACGTGGCACCGCCCGCGCCGATCTCAACGGCCCCCTCGATTCCGGGTACCGGAAAGTCAACGTGAATCAGCAGCGTGCCGCCGGTCACCGTCGTGCCACCATCGAGCTCAAGCGAGATGATCCTGGTTCCTGGCCCATCCGAATCTACCTGGATGGTTCCCGAATTCATCACGTCGACGTCATTCAAAGTGGCGCCGATGCCCGTAACTGGATTCTCGATGTCGAGCGTCGCTCCCTTGGCGATCGACATCGCCCCAGCGTTCACCGCCACCCCGCTTTGGAACGTGACGGCCCCGCTTATATCGATTGTCCCGGCGAAGGTGCCACTAATCGCCGAGCCGTCTAATGCCGACATGTCGGCCGTGCTGCCAACGCCGTCGTTAAAGGTCGTCCCCGTAACAATGTCGTTGCTGAGCGTCAGCGCGACGCCGCTCGCAATTGTCACGTCGCCATTGTTCAAGAACGCATTGCTGATCGTGCTCGGACCGGTCACATCGATGCTGCCAAACAGCGCTGGCGTGCCGGTCCCGCCGGCCGTGCCGTCATCGATGGTGCCGCCATTGATGGTAGCGTCCGTTAGCGTCAGAACGGTCCCGTCGTCGATCTGAATGGTGGCGCCACTGGCGGTGTCGGTGAACGTGGTCCCGTTCACCGTGTCGTCATCCAGCGTCAGCGTCACCCCGCTCTCGAGCGTCACGCCGCCATTGTTCAGGCTGGTGTCGCTGATCGCGCTTGCACCGACAATATCGATGCCGCCAAACAGCGCTGGATCGCCAGCCCCGCTGGCCGTGCCGTCACTGATGATGCCGCCATTGATGGTAGCGTCCGCTAACGTCAGAACAGTGCCGTCGTCGATCTGGATGGTGGCGCCGCTTGCGGTGTCGGTGAAGGTCGTCCCGTTCACCGTGTCGTTGTCCAGCGTCAGCGTCACCCCGCTCGCTATCGTTACCACTCCATTGTTCAGGCTGGCATCGCTGATCGTGCTCGGACTGGTGACGTTGATGCTGCCGAACACCGTCGAGCTGGTGCCACTGGCCGTGCCGTCGTCGATGGTGCCGCCATTGATGGTCGTGCCCGACAGCGTCAGCGTTGCGCCATCGTCGACTATGATGATACCGCCCAAATTGGTGATATCGACCTCGACATTGAGCGTACCGCCCGCGATCTCGATCGTTCCGGAATTCGTTACGGTCGATGAATGTTCAAAATCGCCGCCCTGGCCGAGCGTGATCAGTCCGGAATTCTGCAGCGAGCTCTCGTCTAGGAGCTCTATTTTCTGCCCGATACTAACCGTGCCCGATTCCGAATTGTTCAATACGCCATCGTTAAAGATGGTCAGCACTTCGCCGATCGTTAAGCTGCTGTCATTGGTCACCTCGGCGCCGGTGGTATCGTTGGCATTTAATGTTAGATTTCGCGCAAACGCCGGCGCCTCAATAGTCACGTCGTAAAGGCCGCTGCCACCCGGAATATTTTGGGCCGGAATGATGGCATCCTCGGTTGCCGTAGGAGGCGCGCCCGAACTCCAATCGGATCCGACGCTCCACAAACCCCCTGTCGGGTGAATCCATTCGACGAAGCTCGGAGCACTGATCGTGATCGTGAACGGGACCGTGCTGGCCTGGTCGAGCGGCGAGTAATTGTTGTTGACCACTGCGTCGTAGGTCAGCGTCAGCGTCTCGCCGGCGGTCAGAAAACTGAAAGCCGTGTCTGCGACATTATATGTCCAGGTCGCCGAACCATTATTATGGTTGCCGGCACTCGGCGTCACAACAAGCTGGGCCTCTATCGCGGCAATTTGCTGAGACGTCAGCGTCGCTGTGATGTCGTTCTGTTGAGCGTTCAGCAGTTTCAAAGAAACGAAGTTCGTGCTTGTCGTCGGAAGATCGGCCGCGTTGATGTCGGCAAACCCGATCGTGCCCGATACGCTATCGAAGCCGGTGCTCAAAGATGTGCCGTTATGCACGGTAAGGGCGGCGTTTCCGGAAACGGCAACACTCGGCGGTTGGTCGATGTGAGGAATGGGGATGAACGTCGGGCCGTTTGGAGATGGAAACGGCGAGGAATTGTTTATAGGCGTGGTGGTGAACAAGACCACCGGAGTAGCCGTGTCTCCGCTTGCCAGCTGGATCGGCGATAACCCCTGCGGGGTAATCGTATCGGTGAAATTCTGCAGCGATTTGGTATTCGAGCTGTCGGAGAATTTCAGCGAAAACACATCATTAATGAGCTGCTGTATCTCCGGCGACAGCGGAGACAGCGTCTGGCTCATGATCCCGTTCGAGATGTTGATCTGCAGCCCGGCCTGGTTGACGACGGCCAGCGGCGTCAGCGTCGTCTTGTCGAACAGGATATAGGAACCTGTCGTGCCATCTGGCTCGGCCAGAACCTGGAATCTCGCATCCGGCGTGCCTTGGCCGGGCACGGTGAAGTCGATCTCGACCAGGACCGCGGTGCCGCGGATGCCCATGGTTGCGACCGGCGTATCGACCTTCATGTCGCCGTGCTTCGCCGTTTCCCCGGCCACAAACGTGATGGTACCGGCCACCAAACTGAGCAGCGACGAATTGTTCGACCCGTTCGGGTCGTAGACCATCTCGTTGAGCACCATCCGCGCATTCGACGACAGGCCGAACACCGTGCCGTCGATGAAGGTGATGCCAAGCGTCGAATCCGATCCGGATGTGACGACATCGCCCTTTTCGACGTTATCTCCATTATTCAGGATGATTGAGACGCCGTTGCGGATCGCCGCCGCGGTACCGACGAGCTTGGTCACATGGCCGATGACCTGGTTGGCGCCCGCATTGCCGTCGGCCTGCGCGTACTCGACGTGACCGGCCAGGGCATTGACGAGATCGCCGGTAAGATGAGCACCGTCGGGCGACGACAAGGCCGCGCGCTTATCGCCCTTGAAGTAATCGTGCAAAACAAGTTCTCGATCCGCGCCAGAAAGAATAAGATCAGCGCCGGATCGGTTAAAGTCTCCGTGGAAGAGCAACTGCGCGTCGGGGATGATAATCGCGTCGGACGGAGCCTGGGCGGCGTGAACCGTCTCTATGTGGGTGTGACCGCCCAAATACGCGCCGAGCCCGTCAATGGGCATTTTGGCGTCAATTTTTCCCGAGTAATTCAAGGACTACCCAATACTTAACAAACATATAATTTTACTGGTCCAAGCTTCCTTATCATCAGAAGGCGAACAGGGAAACACCCCTTGCTCGTGGAACAACCGCGAAAGGCTGCATTGATTTTGGAAGCCGATGTTCCCGGGCATTTTCGGGGTTCTTCGGGCGTTAAAAATGCGATTTCAGCGCCAACGCCGGCAATTTGCGGCGAATTAGCCATATCTTTCGAAAGCGTCGCTGGTTCTCGTTTCCGCCCGTCCAAGTCTGCGAGAATTAAACAAAGTGGCGGGTCGCCCTTAGTTTTCTCGCTTTCTGGCCGGCCAAAACCAAACTTGATATGGCAAGAGCGGGCTTTTGAACCCGCCCCCCGATAGGTCGTGGCTAGCTCCAAAGCGACACCAGTAGAAGGCACCTCACCTGCTAGCCGAACTTTGAGTATCAACCCGCTATCGATGAGCGCACCAGCTTGAGCTCTTTGAGACGAAAACCATCTCTTGCTCGGCTGGTGACCGAGCTTTGATCAAGGAGAAACCTGGGTCTTTAAATCAACAAGGAACATAAAACGCCGCGCTTTAGTGGTTCGGGTAGCGTTCGTGCTCAAGCCATTAACCGATTCGATTATTGGTTCAGCCACCAGAAGCCCCCTCGCCAAATGCCATAAAGAATTTCTTCTCAACCGTCGGTTATCATCCTTGGCTTTCTTCAGCCCGTAAGGCTTTCGACTTTCCGTTGCCGACCCGGAATGAGAGTTCGCTTTATCTTTGAAAACGCCCGCACGGCCAAGCTGAGCAGAAACGGCTGCGTCCTCCGGCAGAACGCAAGTTTTCGGACGTGACCCTCGACCTGCCATTTAGCATGTGCGCCTTCCTTGAAGAAGATCACGTCGCCGGGACCGTAGCGTGTCGGAGGCATCCCGTCGGATTCAATAACTATCGCGCCCTCGAGCAGCAACATGGTCTCATCGATTTCGTAGTACCAATGGAACTTTCCAGCGCTGCATTGCCAGACCACGGTCCACGCCTGTCCATCCGCGCTCTTCGAAAGGAACGACGATTGCGCGATCGGGTTGCCCTCGATGATCCAGGAGCGCTCAATCGGGCTTGGCGTCATTTTTGAAGTCGTTTTGGCAACTTCTATAAGTCCGCGAGAAACCGCTGGCATCATCTCCTCATTTCCAAAAGGCTTGGTCTGCTCAGCTTTAGGCTGATTCGAATGGGGTAGGATACTGGAGCGCCTCCTCTAATTCGCTCTAAGGTGAACGCACCGGAAAAAGGAATGCGATGAATCGATATCGGTTCCCTACCCGTTCTGATAATTTTATGGATCGAGAACCCGCTGTCTTGAAGATGACGGGTCCTGATGGCAGCCGGTGCTTTAGGGAGGTTGCCGCATCACCTGCATTGATCGAAGTCTTGACCGAGGTCGAGCCGGCGGGCTGTTGAGGAGTGCAAGCGCCTAAAGCGCGCTCTTAACTTCCTGATCAATCATCGTGAGGCTCGCCTCTGCTGCAGGTCGGATTTCAATCAGCTTGGCGTACGTGTAGGCGAGTGCATAATGGGCTTCATCGACCCACCATGGCCGATTGTATGGGCGCCCTTGTTTCCCGTGGCTACGGCCGAGCTTCCAACTCGTGGCCCGATGCCAATGCAATACGATCGCAATCATTGGATAAAACCGCAATGACGGATTAATATGGAATAAAATCAAAGCTACAATAATCTGATTTAAGCACAAAATCGGAGGCTAGTCCTGCTAAAAAGGCTAGTCCTACTAAAAATTACCTTTTCGGCTTCAGCGTACCCGAGCTTTACAACTAGGGCCCGCGACAATCGGAGCGTTGCTACAATCTCGCAAGTCCCGCCTCGACGGCTTCAATGTCCTCGTCGAAAATTTGAATCGATCGACTCACATCGACCCAACCGCCAGCCTTTTCCTGAAGGCTTTTTCGTAACCGTTGGCGATGTTCTCGCATTTCCTCCAGGGCGGCGCGATCTTTCAGACTAACGTATGCGTCTACAATCAACTTTACAGCGTCTGACATGCATCGCACTCCGTAGAGGTGGCCCCCTTGCGCCGAACACAGCGAGGCCGCCTAGCCATTGGCTTTTTGCGGAGGGGATCGGAATGGCCCAAGGCTCCAACCATAACAAAGTTTCTGTCCAATTGTGAGGTATAGGGTTCCGACTGATAACTATCAGCGTTTCCCTGACAAGCACCAAAAGGCCCCCACGCGCTGAGAACGCGGTAGGGCCGCGGATGGCGGCCGGGAAAGGTAGGAAGGGTCCAGGGCCCATCTCGGGAGATACGGTCGCCAGTTGGATTTCAGTTGTCCCAATTCACCAGCCAGCGCCCAAACGAGAACGCCCCTGGCGCGTCACGCTATATTCTGGATTAAATATTGGTTCGTAGGTGCGAGCAGATTATCGCTGCGAGACGCGCCGCGGCGCTGGATCTAGATTGTTTTGCAGGGCTATCCACGCACAAGCTGTAGCGGCTTCCCTTCCCGCACGATCGCGGACAAGCACGTGCGATCTCGAACCTATGCTAAAGGCGAAGGAGTAAACTTCGGTCAAACGACTTGATTAGGAGAGGGTATGGGATTTGGCAAAATTGGATTTGGAATCGCCCCGCTCGCGTTAATATGCGCGGCGATGGTCGCGCATACAAACGGCGCAGCCGCGGTCACCGCCGAAGTCGCACGAAAGTGCCAAGTTTTAACGTCTAAAGCATTCCCTCCGCGCGAGCCGGGCAATCCGGCAGCAGGTAGTGCAAAGGGCTCTGGGCCAGACGAACAGGTTTATTTCAGGAAATGTGTGGCGAATGGTGGCCATATGGATACACTTCCTGTGAAGGAAGAAAAATAGGTTGCCGTTCCATCCGTTGGCCGTCGTTTTGGTGATGGGATGGCGGGCGATCCTGCGTAGGCCCAAAACGGGAGAGCTTCATGTTGCGTAAATGGATCATCCTCGCGACCGCAATTTTGGCATCGCCGACTTACACACTCGCTCAGGTCCAAAGCGGTCTCCAAAGTGGCGCTCCCCAGAGCGGCGTCCAGAGCGGCTTGCAAAGCGGGGCTCCCCAAAGTGGTTTGCAAAGCGGCGCTCCCCAGAGCGGCTTCCAGAATAATAGTGTGCAGGGTAGCGCGGGAGGCCGCGCAGGGGGATCGCAAAGTTCGGGCCCTCTGCCCGCTGGCAACACAAGATAACAGGCTGACGTACTAACGCCCATGCGGTGGCAGGACGTTACGTACCATCCTTAAAGGTCGCAGCATCGAGGCTTGGCGTGGCAACAAGGGTGTCTCGCTGAATCGGTTGGCAAGCAAGATGACCGGTTCTTAGAGCGTTCGGCCGCGACCGGAAACCCCGGTCTGAATTGCTGTCATCGTGGCTGAAGCTTGGTCTAAATCAGCTAAGAGCACTGATAAGATGGGACACCCCGATCGTAAGGCACACAATCATGATCCAGAGCGCGAGGTTGATTTCCAGTGCGATTGCCAATCGTCGCCTCGAATTTTTTGCCCAGGTCTAGTGCCGCAACAACCGGGTGCGCGGTCAAAGGTTCCAGCCCACGAGGGCTTGTGCAACGCGGCATTTGCAACGGACGGGGGATTTAATCCCTCGGAATACTATCTATCTCGGAGATTGTGCCAAATAATAAGCACACTCGACGAAATCGACTTCCAAGCCCGGCCAAATACGGATGCGACGGAAACTCCATCGCGCCACATTTCGATCAAACCGCGAGCGTCGGGCACGTGGCCTTCCGGGTGCTTAATCCATCCCGGCATGTCGTCGAAGCCCGGAAATGTCAGGAGCATATCGCGAAACAGAAGGGCGTTAGGTCCAAGGTTGTTGTCTTCTATCGTCGGATTGGTCTCTACCGAGACGGTCGAGATGTCCGAATAGGCAGTTAAAATCAGACCAAAAATATCTGCTTGCGATGCTGCGATGATCGAGATCCTGGCAGGGTCGCGAAATGAAACCAAGAAGATCAGGTCTGGCGTACCCGAAGCCCACCGGAAGGAGGCCTCGTCGCGTCGCGGTCTTTCGTCCACTTGAACAAATCCCGCGCGCCGTGCAGATGAAGTCAATTCGCCGAACGAAAACCGCTTAATCGCCAAAATGAAATATCTCATCTGCCTGACGGCATTCGACGCACGCTCCATCAAAGCAGATAGTGCTTCGGCTCCTTCCGGAAATGAGGTGTCTTCGTCACGGACCGCGGCGCTTCTGCGCTGAAGCCGCACGACGTTTGCCTCGACACTATCTCCTGCAACGACCGGCGGCATTCGGCTGGTCTTTTGCATGATAAACTCCAAACACGGGATCGATCGATCCACCAATT
>Ga0210389_10002321_pt1 | contig 15057 bp, 43 predicted proteins | sample IncBWH28OmetaG_FD_160127 | JGI IMG/M metagenome (GOLD analysis project Ga0210389, IMG submission 160127) | Forest soil microbial communities from Barre Woods Harvard Forest LTER site, Petersham, Massachusetts, United States - Inc-BW-H-28-O ...
TATTTATATCTACCGGGCAGGGGATTTTGAGAAGGATGAACAACCCATCGCGGGTGGGAAGTTCTCTCCGTTGCTTGAGGATGGTGATATAGAAGCAATTTTCCGTCATCATGCCCAAGCGAAAGGCGTCTGTGCGCCCAGAGTGATTGAAGTGGTGCGAGCGGTGCCAGAATATTACGAGGAATGAAAGGAGGACACGATGCCCTATTCCCGTCCAGTCACCAGGGGTGACGATGTGATGTCGTTAGAGGAGTTCAAAGAGGCTGTGAAGAGTGGATGCCTCAAAGACTACGACGGATTCGGTTATCCTGTTAAGGATGGTCGATACGACTCCACCATTGCTATCCTTCCATCTTTGATGGAACGGATACCAGCGGATGCGACGCACATTCTTTGGTTCAATCGTTAAAGGAGGAAAGGATGAAGCAATTCCTTACTTGCTACGAAGAGCAGTGGACTGGATTGAATGAAGGAGACGAAACCTTCCTTGCCACTGCTATGTTCGTAGACGCCACGACTGCAGAAGAGGCGGTAAAGAAGCGCGCTATCTACGAAAATTGTGGAGAGGATGAGATAAGTGAGATTTCCGATGGGGGCTTCTCCGTGGGAGATGCCATCGTCATCCACGTCTATCCTATAGATGAGATTCCAAATCTTTAAGGAGGAGGAGTTCCAATGCTTAAGAATCTCTTGTCCAAGTTCGCCCGTTCCTCTGTGCTTGCAGAATTACGGACGATGGGCGATTTGAAACCTACCCATCGTCAACCCATCACCCACCAAGGAAAACTCCTTGTCCTCTTCCGTCCCAAAGGTTTCTGGATTCTTGGACCGCGATTGGCTTTGAGTGCTTTGCAGAGCTTTGACGGAGTGGAAGGTGGAAAGGTGCTCCACTCTGGAGATTTGCTGATTCGTGTAAGACCCGCTTTGATGGGTAAAGAGGTAGCAGAGGCCGTCTAAGTTAATCAAAACGCCCCTCGGCACGTTCTATGCGTGCCTAGGGGTATACCCTGCGACTAAGGCTTACCTCCGTGTCTCATCCTTTCGGATAGAGATGCGGGTGCATGGTGGAGGGGTAGACGTGTTCTGTCCTAGCTAAGAAGCCTGTTGGATAACTTGAAAGGGAGAAGGCAAATGACTTACCAGACTTTCAATTGGCTGAAGACGTGTCGTTTGGAAACGCGGAGAAAGGAAGCCGTCGCCCGTAAGAAGGAACGTTCCAAGTTATCTCCCACGGAACAGATGAAACGATTGGATTGGCGGTTGGGGAAGGGCGTCGGGGCACAGAAGGAACGTGCCCGCTTACGGAAGTTGATGGAGAATTAGGAAACTTTTTGGATAAGGAGCGAACGATGAACATTGGTGACAAAGTTATCTCTGGTGCCCTTGGCTCTATCCGCGGTCGCGTCTGTGCTGTTTCACGCACGGATGAGAAGTGCTTAGTGGAGCATGAAATCATTCATCAAGGAAGGAAAGTCCGTCTGGTTACGAACTGGACGGACTGGAGTAGTTGGGAAAAGATGGACGAGAAAGAGGAAACAGCCTAATCTACTCTTAGCCCTTATCTGCCTCACAGCACGCAGGTAAGGGCTTTTGACTTGCGATAATAACTTGAGGCTTTACTTTGAAAGGAGAAAGGATGACGGACAAACAATACATCGTCATCGTCGGCACGATGTTCGGCAGTAAAACAATCCACGGACCTTTTGGAACGTATGAGGCAGCAGAGAATTGGGCATTCTTAGAATGTGATCTCCAGCGTTATGAGATTGTTCCAATGGAAAGTCCCCTCTACACGTCCAAAACTTGGAAAGGAATAAAGTAATGGCTCTAGTCAAGTTTGCAATCACGCAAGAGGACTTGGATGATGGAGATCGTTTTAACGCTTCCTCCTGCCCTGTTGCTCTGTGTAGCGGAAGAACCTTGAAAAGGAATGACATCTCCGTTGGTTGCTTTTCCACCTTTATTGGAGAAGGCAAAGAAAGGAAACAAGTTTCTATGCCAAGGGAAATGCAGGATTATATTAAGAACTTTGACCGAAGAATAGAGGTTCGCCCTGTGGAATTTGAAATGGAGATACCAGACGAGTTCCTCCCTAAGGAGTAGAAATGGATATGACTAACTTCTTCCCACCTGAATGGGAAGCAGGTAAAGATGCCCATCGCAAAGGAATGCCTCGCCACAGGAATCCATATGTGGATTGGTTTGGTGGCGAATGGGCTTCATGGTGGTACTCTGGTTGGGATTACGAAGATGCTTTGAAGGTAAGTGAAAAGCAAGAAGAGGAAAGGAGGGCAGCATGATTAAGTTACCAGTGGGCGAGTTGAGGGTAGATAAGTTCCCTCACATTTCATTATTAGACCAACAATGTGTTATCCACGAAACTTTGATAAGTTTAGGTTTAACATATGACGGGTCTTTCTATGACCCCCATTCTGGGGTGGGAACACTTCCCCAAGTTGTCTTTTCAAACGTCCGCGATGCCTCCAAAGGGGAGAAGACAGATATTCTACCCCAAGAATGGGCGGATTCACATCAACTAGGAGATTATCCTTACTAGGAGTAATCCACAGAGGAAAAGGAGACAAAGAATGATTGGTGACCCGTTCAAGCGTTTTGTGATTATGAAACAAGTTCGCCCATTTCGTAATATGGTATCCATCACCTATGATGGGAGTCCACCTACTATGGAGCCAATGGATTGGCAGGTAGTGGATGAAGGAGTGCCTTTTGATGCTCCGTGGAATGAAAAGACGGAAGATGCAAAGGTTCTCGCTTCCTTTGCCTATGAAGGAGAGGCTGTTGCCCTGCGGTCGTTCTTAGTCAATATGGCTTTGAAAGTACAAAGACTTGAAGAAGAGTTATCTAACTGCCAGAAGATGATAGCGTTTATAGCCAAGTAATCCACAGAGGAATGGGATGAAGGCATCCTGAAGCAGGTTCAACTCCTGCCATTCCTCCTTGGGCAGAACTTATCTGTCCAGTCTAAACCCTTTCTAGGAGAATGTCCTATGCCAAGTAAGAAGCCTGCTGGTATTGGAATCGTATTACCACCAGTGAAACAGATGAAAGTTAATGTTACTGATTATATCATAGCTGTGTCTCGTCAAAATGACCAGACCAGATGTCTGGTTGCACAAGACCTCCGCATCCATCATGGTGCTTGGAGTATACGAATCACGGAGGAAGGGATTTACTTTAACCTGGGGCAGTTCCGCTATCACTATCCGCTACCTGCCCACGTAGCCAAGAAAATCAAAGCCTTTGATGAGGACAGAACTTCCGTTAAGCCGTTCTCTTTCTGGTTACAAGCCCGGAATGGCTTTGTACGTCCAGTAGAACAGCGGTCTCCGCGCGGCAAGCATAAGAAAGGATGCACAAGAAGGAAGAAGTATGAGCCGTGTGAGAAACGATGTACTGTCCGTCGTTATCATGGACTAGCTGCCGTCGGTGGGAATGTGTCAGCTATCTAAGCCTCTAAGTTCCAAAGAAGGGAGACAGTGAAGGCACTGGATAAAAAGGGTTCAATCCCCCACTCCCTTCCTCACTCGCCCACTCTATACTTGTCTAAAAGGAGAATAAAGATGAAAGAGAATGAAAAGGTTCCCGTCCACATCCGTTGGATGATTCGACGTGACTTACCCGAAGTGCTTGAAAGTGAAGGTGGAAAGGGATGGACGGAACAGAACTTTTTGGATGCTTTGCGACAACGGAATTGCATTGGAATGGTAGCAGAGCGGAGAGAGATAGTCGTCGCCCATATGATTTACGAATTGCATAAAGACCATATCCTCCTCACCAACATCTGCACCCATCCCAACTGGAGAAGGAAAGGGATAGGACGGGAGTTAGTAGAGAAGTTAAAGTCGAAACTTTCTTCACATCGTCGTTCCACTCTCCTCGTTCCCATACCAGAATGGAATTTAGACGCACAACTCTTCTTCAAAGCCTTGGGATTCGCCACCTCATACATTGATAGAGAATATTATGAGGATTGTGAAGCCTATATGTTAGAGTATTCTCTTCCTGTCCCAGAAGCAACTGCAGAGGAGGAGTGGAAAGAGTTGTTGAATGGAACTTATCTGCCTGAGAATCGCATCGCCCACCTTCTTTAAGTCACACTAGCCTCTTTGCTACGCTGGCGTACAATACTTTGAAGGGACGCCCTGTCAGTGGGGCTTCAGTGCCGTAGGTGCAATTCCTGCCGTCCCTCTTTTCGTCCTTTAGAACCCAGTTTAGAACCAAAGGAGATGAAAGATGAAGACTTGGTTCCTCGTCCGCAAGCATGACGGCTGCCCAGACGTTTACTTCAAGCGTCTCTGTTCCACTTGGGATATGTATGGAGCGGCTGAGGGAGTCATTCCTACTTGTGATAAAACGGAAGCCGTGGGCTTCTCATCCGAAGAGGAAGCAGAGAAATTTAGGGAAGAAAACGGATTAGTTCTCTGGACTTTTGAAGCCTTTCAACTTGGAAAGGAGAACGAATGAGGAAAGCCCACTATCAAATAACCAACTTTGTTGGAATGTGGTGGAACCCTGTGAAAAGGAAATGGATTCCCAACTATTCTCCTTCTCTTGCAGGCTGTTCCTCTCATCGCTCTATGCAGAACGCAAAGGAAGCGTGGAAGCACTATAGAGAAATGGGGTTGGGGTTCCTTCTGCTCAAAACCTTCTCCTATAAGGGGAAGGGATATCAACAGGAGTGGATGTACTATCCACCTCAAGCCCAGGCAATCTGTAAGAAGTGCAAGGAATGCAGAGGACGGCTTCCACAGGATAGAGTGTGTATGAAGTGCTGGAGGAAGATACTTCCGTTTCTGAAGAATAGAAAGGAGACTGACTAATGTCTCATCCTTACAAGCTGACTCTAACTAAAGAAGAACGAAAAGCCATTGATTGGATAGGCAATCGCTATCCGCACGGACACGACCTCTATCGCCTCCTTTGGATTGAGAGCAAAGTTGAAAATGAAAGTTGCATTAATCCTTGGGACTTGGCGGATTGGGGTTATGATGAAGACATCACCTTCCTCATCCCAGAATCAGTAGCGTGGGAGATTGATGCAATGGGATTGGGTTCGTGCTACAAGTGGGATTGCTTCTCAGATGAATTGGTGATTAAGTTGAATGCGTTCTGTGGACAATTAGTCTAAGAAGGAGACCGAAATGAAAGACAAATACGACCAGTACGTGGAGCGACTCCGTTCTATCCCAGACGAAGTGTTCTCTCGTAGGATTGAGAACAATTATTGGAATCGTCCGTACGACGAGGAGGAAGGAACCCTCTTCCTCTATTGCAACTCAGATGGAGATAGTGGTTTCTATGATGTAAATGGGGTCTGGGAGCCTTGTGGTTGCCTCACCCAAGTGAAGAATGGTAGTTATGAAGCCTTCACAAAGGAACTTACGGACGCCATCCGTGCAGACGAACGGATTCCAAGTGACCCGAAAGACATCACCAAAGAGAATCTATCTGTCTTTGCAGAGTGGCGAAGGAAGATAGATGTAATGGCTAACAAAGTGGAGGATTAAAGATGAAACTGGTTGATTTGCAGCTGGGCGTCCATCGCAAGGCGTGGAGTATTGCCCATCTCCTCTCCCACTTTGACTTGGAGGAGTGGAATAAAGAAACCTTCGTCCATTCACAAACCGCCCCTTGGTACAATGGACGAGAAAGAGGACTCTGTTTCTCCTGCGGGAACATGAATTCTGTTCTCAACATCTGTGTATTTGAACACAGAAATAGTGACGACATCTGTGCTCTGAAATGGGTGAGCGATGGATTTGGGATGAATCCTCCTACCATTGAGAAGGATGGCAAGAAAGCCTATCCCACGGATAACAAATGGCACGTCGCCAAGTCCTTCTCCTACGATGAAGTGTATCTAACGGCAGATTGGATTGAAAGTGAGTTCCGTTCCTTTTTGAATGACTTGGTCGCCAAAGCAAAGGAGAAAGGATGAAAGATGAATGGGGATTCTGGCCAGATATGGATACTGGTAAGATAAACGCTGCCTGTCTATCTCTCCCCTCTCCCTTCACCTCGCTCCAAGTATGTGAAAAGAGTGGAGTGGCACGGAACGTCGTGTCCATCCACTTGCACTATCTAGTTGCCTTGAAGCACTTGGAGAAACACGAGGGGAAGGATGGGGTCACTTGGTCGGTAAGAAAGGAGGAATAAAGATGCAATCCAAACCAGAGTTTGATATGGACGGCTGTTACTTTGAGGATGGTGACCCGACACCGGAGGACGAAGCCTTGTATCTGGCTCAGCAGAAGCAGGAGGATGAGTGGATTAAAGCAGGAAAGTGTAGATGGTGTGGTGGAGGACGGAATAATCCTTCACCTTACTGCAATGATTGTTTGGAAGAGAACTTGACCCAGAAGGAGGATTGAAGATGGAGAAGCAATACACAGAAAAGGACGTCCAACAGATGGCGAAACTTATGGAAGAGGACGAGTGGATTGCTGCGGGAAGGTGTGCAGGTTGCGGAGGCGTGAGGGACAACTGCCTCGTGTTCTGTCGTGAATGTTTGGAAACAGCCAAGACCCATTTGGATAAGGAGGATTAAAGATGGATGATAGAGCCATCTATCTAAACGCGAGGCAGATCGTTCACCTTTGCTATATGTTGGATGACCATATCCAAGAAATGAAAAACTGGAAACGGACGAAGCCAATCAACATAGAAAATGCCGACGCTCGTATCGCCTTTAACCAGGAAATCAAAGACGCACTCATGAAGAAGGAGGATTGAAGATGACAGAGTTTGAAAAGTGGTGGGAAACCCATCCCGCAGACCTTGTCCTGGATCCGAAAGGAATGGCGGAGAGGATGTGGAACGCTGCCCAACGTGCTGTCCTTCGCACATTGAGTGATCCTCCTTACATCCCAAAAGTTGGGGAGAAGGTACGGATTCTAAGTCTGTGTCATCCAAATTCTTTGGGGAAGGTGAAGAAGGTCGTCCACGTTGAACTAGGAACGCTGGAGAATGTGCATTGGATGCAGACGGAATTCATAGATGAGGATGGTGAGCCGTACTACTCATCTGGTTTACTGGGTGAAGTAGAACCTGTGAAGGAGGAGAAAGAATGAAGATTGTCATCGGCTTTAAGACCCCAGATGCAGTTGATGACGCTTTGAAAGATGTTTCGGAGGAAGGACACCTGGCAGAGGAGGACTTTGATGAGATTAAAAAGAAACTCTCCAAATGGATTAAATGGGGGGAATTCGTCCGTTTGGTATATGATACGGAAACGGACACAATTTCCGTCATTTAATTGAATGGTAGCCCCGTATCGGTCTGTCCCTTCGTTGGGAAACGGGGCACTCTTCGCCCTTATCTAAAGTGAGAAGGAAATAAGAAATGAGGACAATACAAAGACGCTCCCTCGTAGCAGGCGGACACGCGGGACAGAATCCCTACAAAATCGTTGTTATCTACGAGCCACACCTAACAAGGAAAGGGAAATGGGTGTGGAAAAGAGTAGGTAGAGAACCCCATGAATACTTTGGAACGAAGCGTCTATTACAGAAAAGACCAGAACTGGAGAGAGGTTCCCTCCAATGGGTTCCTCTTACTTTTGAGGAATTAGTAGCAAGGGATGCAGCGGAGGAGGGGATTGACTTGGGGGTTGTTTCTGTTGTTTGAAGTTGATTTCAACGAGAGTGCGATAATCTAATAGGTGCCTGCGGCACCAAAGGAGATTTGAAATGCATCTGTATCTATGCACGCGGATAGGTTCTGTTGGCTGGGATGAAACGCGAGCAGCCATCGTCGCTGCCGATTCCGAAGAACAAGCGGAGGAAATCTTCCGTAAGCTCCAAATGCCTCAAAAGGCAGAAGTGAGTATATCCAATATTGGACAAGCGAAACGGAGTATGGAGGAAGGTGTCGTCCTGGAAGACTTCAAGGCTGGATAAAGGAGACTTGAAATGAACGTAAAAGAGTTGAAAGCAGAGTTGGACAAGTTTCCAGATGATGAAAAGGTGATATTGGACTCGATGGAGGATGGATACATCTCTGTCACTTCCGTTAGATGGCTGAAGGATTTCGACGAGGAAATAGATGAGACAGACTTTCATGGAGTCCTTCTAAAGTAAACCTTTCAAGGTGCTCCGGTGGCCTAGTGGACAGGCTACCGGAGATTTGCTCCCATAGCATAACGGATAATGCCCTGCTCTTCTAAAGCAGATATGAAGGTTCGACTCCTTCTGGGAGTATTGGTTTCTAAACCCCTTTTGGAGATTGCACTATGCTCGTAGAACCGAAACGTCCTTTCAAGTTCACTATCATTCAATGGGACATTGATAACGGAGTTAGAGGAGACCCGATGAATTGTGCCCTAGGTCGTTGTTTCCAAAGAATGGAAGGACCTAAGTTACTGGAAGTAAGAGTACTGAAACACGTCGTCGTATTCACCTATAGTGGAGGCATTGAAAAGAGATATGGAAATACGAAAATCTTACGGGAAGCACTTATCCGTTTTGATGCGACTGGAGAATGGGGGCTTCCCCCTGGCACCTATACTCTTCCTCCAGTCAATAAGCATCACACTTGTGAAGCTATGCGGAACCGAGCAAGGGAACGAAGGGCGAAAGGCGATGTCTATATGTACATGCAGCCCTTCGCAAAGAAGACTGGAAAGAGTCCTGGACGCCAAATCAACCCTCGTCTCATCAAACTGAAAGAAATGCGTAAGAAAGGCACCAACTAAGTCCAAATCCTTCAAAGGAGAATCTCTATGCCAGTTTCCAAAGCAAAGAAAGTTCATCAGCCAGAAGTGAATGAGCGAGCCATCCTCGCTGCCAAAGATGTATTGAAACGACTGCGAATGAAGAAGTTAGAACTAAAGAGGGACGGCTATCTTTCCCATCCCCCTTATGGAGTGTCCGCAGAGCGTTCTACTTGGGAATCTCTCCCATCCAGTGGTGATTTGCAAGACCACGTAGATAAAGTGGAAGAGTGCTGTTCCGTCTGTGCGGATGGTGCCCTCCTCCTCTCTGTCGCCCGTCTCTTTGATAACGTGCCGATGGCGGATATCAAATTCCAATGGGGTTGGCAAGGAGAGAATGGTGCTGCGCTTATAAGGAACCTCCTTTCATCCGTCATTGACGAAAAGACATTGAACTTGCTGGAGGTTGCATTTGAGGGGAAGGAGATGGAATGGAGTAACTTAACCAAGGAAGAGGTAGAAGCAGCATTGAAGTTTGGGAAGCGATTTAAGTCTTTGGCAGGAATCGTCCGTGGTGGGATGAAGAATATAATCGCCAATGGTGGATACTTCAAACCTTGAAAGGAGAAAGAATGGAGAAGGAAGAGAAAGAAGAGTTTAGGAATTGGTGTGAGAGCAAAGGAATGGAAGTAGTGTCCGTCCACTACAGAAACACTCCAGCATTCCACGGATACAGAGCGTTTCTGTGTAACTACTACGGACCGAAACGAGCTAATATCGTTTCCCTCGTTCTGGAGACGAGTACCATCCACTTTACCAACACGGAATCTGGAAAAGAAGTTGCTGTAGGGATTGGAGATTATCCAAGTGGAAACATTAACTGGAGGAATGATGACCCATCCAACGGGAGATATGCGTGACTTGGAACGTCTGTTAGATAGATTCGGCACTCGTCGCGTCATTGAGCACTTAGTTCTGCTGTTGAATATGCGAGCCGCAGAGCGACGGCTAGAGTTTGATGACCAGCAGTGTCGATTGTGGGAAGGTGACGCCAAACAAATCATGTCCATCGTATCTAAAATCCAAAGTTAAAGGAGAATTGAACATGACTGAGACAAAAATCGAAGTTCTTGAGCAAAAGGTTGAGCAGAAGAAGGAATTGAAGGGTGGACTGGGCGAGGACGTCGTCGTCAAGGCAACTCCCCTCCACCACCCATCACATACTCCTCAACCTCAAGCACCCAAGGAACCCGATATCCAATCTTTGGTGAATGAATTATTCATTCGGCACGGAGCCAATCTCCCAGAACGGGGAGATTACCCAGATTTACTTGAGTCTGTCGGTCTTAAAGTGAATCAAGTCAAGTCCAAGCATTTGGAGTTAGGTATGAAAGCCTTTGAGAAGATGATTGAGGAGGAGACGGGGAAAGCTCCTCCTCCCCGTGACAATAAGCTCAACTGGGTTATCCTACCCAGTGAGGAGGACGAGGAGACGAAGAGGAAGAGCCCATTCAAAAGTGTCCACTTCTGGCAGACGGAGGATGGTCGATATCGAGTGTATCGTGTCATTGGCAATGATGAGGAGCAACCGAAGTTCACGTCTCAGTATCGCACGCACAAGGGCGGATGGGATGCGTGTGAGTTTGAAGCAGGGACTCTTTCCTCTCCCAAGTATTTGAAGAGTTTGGAATTGGCTCTCTCACAAGTGGAGAAGTATCACGCAGAACGAGCCAAGGTTGCCCTCGTCGCCTCCAACCGAGAGGAGGTTTTAGTGAAGGCCGTGGAGTTAGGATTGGCATCGCCCGTGGTCGTTGCTCCAAAGGTTAAGGAGGTGGGTGGAGCAACGCCTGGGTCACCTACAGCGGCTTCTAAGGCTAGTCAAAAGGCGTCGGGGACGCCTAGGGCACCGAGGGGGAGTTTCGTTATCTTGGGGCATTCTTTAAGCAGGGTCGTCCATTGGATGGGAAGCCAGGGATGGCCTTATGAACGGATTCTCCGTGCCTTATCTACCTATGGCATTGAGGTAGGGAAAGAGGAAGGAAAGGCGAATCCTGTTTCCGTTCGTACTTACTTCTCAGATAGTAAGAACCCCACTTATCTTAAGCCTGCTGTTCTTACACAAGAGCAGGCGGATGAGTTAAACAAGATTGTGTAGTCAAACCTTGCTTTGACTTTACGCGAGCGTATAATAAGGGTAGTAGCGTGCTTGTGTACGTTACTGCCCTTCCTTTTCCTAGGGAGACTTGAACATGACGCAAGAGAAATTGAATGAGCTGTATGTCTTAGGGATTGAGGGTGGAGAGCCCGCCCGTGCCTTCGCCCAGAAGCTGGAGCAACTGGAAGTGAAGTACACTTCTACCTACTTTGAGGCACACGATTTCTGTAACGAAGGTTCAAAACGCTTGCAGAAGGCTTTAGAGCCTCTCGGTGTCCAAGTGTTTGAAGACCCTCGAACCGAAGGCTCGGATATGTACGGATTTCTGTTCTTTAAGAAAGAGAACTAAGTAGTCGGTAGCCCCGGAGAGAATCTTCTTGGCGTCGTTGTCAAGCGGGGCACTCTCGCCCATCTTATTTAACCCCGAAGGAGGACTGAAAATGAGAACTTTCGTCGTTGCCAAAGAGCCTTATAGCCGAGACAGCCCAGAACCCTTGGAATTGTTCATTGTCCACGCAGAGACGCTGGATGACTTGGCTCACCACTTGGATGACAACTTGTGCTTAGATGACGTAGAAAGAGGAACAGCCTTCTTCTCATTAAGAGAGTCTAGTGGAGATGGGTGTGACTACTATCTCATCAGAGAACTGGTGAATGGAAAATTCCTTGATGGTAATATTTTGGATTGAAGATGTCTTTCTCTTTAAGAAGGAGAACTAAAGATGAAGACGCGGGAAGAGTGGCAGATGGAATTAGAGGACGTGTTAGGACAACAGATTGACGGGATGGTGAAGGATGGCATTGACTTGGGGGAAGCCATCCAAATGCTCAAAGACACTGCGGATATGTTAGAAAACTATTACGACTTCAATACCTGTAACGAAGGAGAAGAGGAATGACCATTTCTCTAGGGCAATCCGTCCGTTTCCGTTCTTATGAAGAAACTGACGGCGGAGTAGCCTGTTACGAAGAACTCATTGGGAAAGTCATAGGTATTGATGTCCCGTGCCGAATCGCTTTCTCTCTGCTTGGCACAGAAGTCCAAACGAATGACGGAGTGATTCACCACATTAGCCAAGAGGATATTTATCCATTGGGGAAAGTATGACCATCCAAGAACTCCTCCTCAAGGAAAGAACCAACCTCTTCGTCATGGGTTATCCCAAGATGTGGACGCATTGGCCTTTCCTCGCCCTGATAAGAGAGAATGCAGAAGGATATAGAGGACTGGACTACGGATTGCTGATTGACATCTTCCACGCTACGAAGTGGGCGATGCCTGGTTTCTCTTCTTCTGTGTTTCTGTGCAACTTCTACGGCAAGCCAACGGAATTGAATGAGATTCTGGCTTTGCCGAAAGAAGTGTTTGATACGATTGAGGAAGTTTATTCCGCAGGTTGGAAAGTAGATAACTGAAAAGGAGAAAGAACTATGAATATGGACGCCGAAAACCAGTTGACGAATGCCCTCGCCGAACTTATCAAAGAAGAGATTGAGAACTTTGAGTTCAAAGACTTGGAGGTTGACGCTGAGAATGTGAAAGGATTGGACGATGCCTTCACCGACTTCATGCAGGAGTTCGAAATTGAAGCAGATGACATCCGAGGATTGGAAGGTGAAATTGAAAAGGAAGTAGAGAGCCGGCTTCGTAAGCACTCTTTCTCCGCGGATGATGTGGATGGATTTGACGAGGCTGTCCTCAATGCTCTACAGCACTGCGATGGCATTTACGAATGGATGAAAAAGGTGGTGGAGGAGGAGATTCAAAATGAATTGGAAGACCACATATTCACACCAAAGGATATTCACGGATTGAGCAATTGGATAGAGAAGGAAGTTGATGAAAGGATAAAGGAACGAGGGGATAGACTGCTTTCTTACCTCTCCCCCGTCGCCTGGGGGAAATGGGGATGGAAATGGATAAAAGAATGTGTCCCTCTTAACTAGGTCTCTCCTTTGGAACGGGTCTCTGTGGGAGAACACCCCGAAGGTTGGACGCCTGTTGACGGAGTATCTGGGGTGGCTGGGTTCAACTACCAGTCCGTTCCCTCGTGTCTTTAACTGCACTTCTTTACTTGGAGAATGAAATGAAAGATAAGTATTCTCAGGCGTGTGATTACTTTGATGCGATTGAAGATAAGGAAGAATTCCAAAAAGAGGTGAGGAAGAATTGGTATTCTCCTCAAAAAGAAGGACCAGGATGTCTGTTCCAATTCGTCACCCCAAACGGAGACGCCAGTGGTGAAAGCACAAATCCTGAAGGATACACAACAGGGTGTATTATGATGCTCCACATGACTCCTTATTATCACGCTTGGACGCCAGAACTAACTGAAGCCATTAGAAATGACAAAAGGATACCGATAGGAGTAGACAAAGTAACGAAGAGGATGTTACGAAGGGTCTTCGCTCCGTGGCAACGGAAGATTGATAAGATTTTAGGACGTAAGTAAAGGAGAGAGGAATGAAAATTCCATTCAGTTATATTATCAGCTGTCCAAATTGTAAACAGGAAGCAGGAATCCAAGTTTCCACTGCTCACCTCTTTTGGAATGCTGATACTTGTTGGAAGTGTCCTTACTGCCGAGAACACTTCACTACTGCTGAGTTAGATAAAAAGGAACAAGAAAATGCCAACCCACGCTGAAACGAAAGTTAAGATTGGCGACCGGATGATTCTGAGAAAGAAGTACAGAGAGATGCCAATCGACACCCGAGTGACGAGTACGACGAAATGCACTATTCACGTCGCTGGTTGTATGGAAACATTGAAGGCAAGTGGGGAATGGGATTATCCATATAGAGCAATGGGAAAGAGTCAAGCCGTCGCCTATCCCTGGAGCCAAGAGATGTGGGATGAATTAGTTAAGGGACATAACGATTTGAAGGAAAGAGAAAAGAAGAAAGAAGAGGATAGAGAGCGTGCCGACCAAGAACGAAAGGAACGCTTGCGCAAGGAGATGGAAGAGGTGAAGGAGACGTGTGGAGGGAAGTTACCCGTAGAACTAAGTCGTAGCTTTTCGTATCTACCAGACGGCTCCCGTCTCTATGTTCTCAATCTCCCAGTGAAAGAGAAACTGAAAGAACGGAAGAAAGGTTTTCAAATCCTCTTCATTCGGTGTAAAGATAATGAACGTCTATGGCGTGAGGAGGAGGAAAAAGTAGAAGGACGTATGTCCTATGTCACTGGTGACTACTCCTGCTTTCCTTCCGTATCATCTACTTACGGAAGCACGGATGAAGAGGTGCTGTGGGAATATTGTCGCTATGCATATCACTCCTGGTAATGGATAAATAGAAAGGAAACGAAGAATGTACTCCCTCAACCAATTGATTGAAAAATTGGAGGAGATTAGCCAGAAGCACGGCAATCTCCTCATCCTAAGTGAAGTCGATGGAGTAAGCCTTGAGTCTTATATGACCCAAGCAGGAACGGATGTGAGGTTAAGAGTCTCCAATGCTGGATTGGAGATTTGGATTATCAACAGAGGAGATGAAGAATGAGTATTGATTACAGCATCTACATCGGCCCGTTCGTCCGTTGCAAAGTTGAAAAGAAGGAAGTGGAGAAGGAACGACGAACTTGTCCACATAAGAATTGTCGCAATCACGACAAACGAATCTCCACTGCCTTCTGCTCCTTTTGTGGAAGTAAGATAGAAGAAGTCAAATACAAAGAGGAGGCAGACGCCGTTAACTGGGGTGAAGTAAGCGAAAAGATAAAAGATACTCTCGTCTGTCCTATCCATAAGAATGGTGAACATATTTGGATTGGCAATAGGATAGATGATCAGTGTCATCTCAGTTATGACCCGACAGAATTGGAGAGTGGATATGATGTGTGCCAGGACTGGATGAGTGAGGTTCGTTCCTTCGTCGCCTTCTATGTAGAAGAGATAAGGGTATTACGACAGGAATATGGAGAGACGGATGTTGTGGTTCTATGGGGTATCATTCACACTGGTTCTTAGAACAGAGGAATGAGATGAAGGAACTTGTCTTCGAAATAGTTGGACTAAGTGAGAAAGAACTCGCTGCGTATCAAACAGGAGTGCTAGATTGCCTAGCGGCTCTTGGCATTGATTGGATTTATGATGAGACAAATGAGGATGCTTCTACTTTTAGAGTAGAGCTTTCCGTAGGAACGTACCAAGTGAAAGTAGAGGAATGAAGATGAGGATGAAACTACCGAGCGGACGGCAGGTGAGGATTGGAGTGGTATATTGGAGAC
>Ga0210389_10002322_pt1 | contig 15054 bp, 9 predicted proteins | sample IncBWH28OmetaG_FD_160127 | JGI IMG/M metagenome (GOLD analysis project Ga0210389, IMG submission 160127) | Forest soil microbial communities from Barre Woods Harvard Forest LTER site, Petersham, Massachusetts, United States - Inc-BW-H-28-O ...
AGGGCGCCATCGGCCGTAGCCACATTGCCTGCAATGATCTGCAAACCCGGGTACATCGATTTTACCAATTTCACCATATCTAATACCCCTTTCGAGTGTCCGTGAGCGGTATCAACAGTTATCACATCAACACCTGCGCTCACCAGGGCTTTCACCCGTTCAATATTTTCCGGAGCAACCCCAACCGCAGCGCCAACGCGTAACCGGCCATATTCGTCCTTGCAGGCACTTGGGAAATTTTTAAATTTCTGGATATCCTTAAAAGTGATCAGGCCGCGCAAAATGCCGTTCTTATCTACCACCGGCAATTTTTCTATTTTGTGGTTTTGTAATATCTCTTCTGCTTGTAAAAGGGTTGTACCCTCCGGAGCGGTGATCAGGTTTGCACTGGTCATTACCTCTTTTACCGGCCGGTTCATGTCCTTTTGAAAACGAAGGTCGCGGTTGGTGATGATGCCCTTCAGTTCGCCATTGCCGTTTACAATCGGGATACCACCTATCCGGTACTCGCGCATGATCTTTACCGCATCCGCTACTGCAGCCGACTCGTGCAGGGTAACGGGATCCTGTATCATGCCGCTTTCCGACCGCTTTACTTTACGCACCTCGTCAGCCTGTGCCTGTATAGTCATGTTTTTATGCAGGATGCCAATGCCCCCGGCCTGCGCAATGGCAATAGCCAATGCGGATTCGGTAACGGTATCCATGGCGGCCGATAGGATGGGAATATTGAGGCGGATCTTTTTGGTTAAAAAAGTTCCCGTATCAACATCGCGCGGTAAAACTTCTGAATAAGCCGGGATGAGTAAAACGTCGTCGTAAGTAAGGCCTTCGGCGACAAATTTTGAGGGGTCAAGCTCCATAGCAAATAATTGTTATTTGCCGGACAAAGGTAATTAATTATTTGGGATTTTTCGCTTTTGTTTGTTTTTTTATGGTGCTCAAGAGGGCTTCGCTGTTTCGCATGTTCGATTTCGGATTTGCGATTCTATTTGAAAATAAGACAATTTGATGATTTGAAAATATTTCGGATTTGGGCGATAAATTGAGAATTTAGGATTGTTTAATATCCCGGATTCTGCACCACTATCCCGTGCGTCGCGTCAATTTCGTGCTGAGGGATAGGGTAACATGAGTTACTTGCTGGCACGCCCAAAACGCTACTCACCTGCCCGGTGCGGGCCAGGTCAAAATAGCGGTGGCCTTCGAAATTAAACTCTGACCGGTCCTCATCTGAAATTGCATGGGCGTACGTTGCATCATCAGGCACATCAGATGGCTTCAACGCAGCCATGCCGCGGTTTACCCGGATCATATTCAAGTCAGCCAAACCAGCGGTCCGGCCCAGCGCCTCGGCCCTGATCATGTACATTTCGGCTATTCTGATGACATAAGCTGAGTTATCTTTTTGGGTGATATCGCTGGCGTATTTTAAAGTACGCGCATCAGGCTGAAAATTCGCGCTGGCTGTGTCGAGCAGGTTAATGCGCAGGTCGCCGTTCCTGGCAACCAGGAAGTCTTTCAAATCTTCGGAGGCAATAAAAAGCACTTCCGTGGCATCGGCATCGGGCCGTGCATAAGTAAGCGCATTATAAAAGCTGGGGTTTTGCTGATTAAACGGCAACTCGAGTATTGATTCCTTGCCCAGCTTTGAAGTATAGATGGATGGGAAACTGTTTTTATCGGCAAGGGCGAAGGCGCCATCATTGATCACCAGCGTGGCATATTTTGCAGCGTCGGCATAGTCTTTTTGATATAAATAAACCCTGGCCAGCAAAGCATTTACAATAGCCGGGTTGATATAATTAGCATTGCGCCCGGTTTGGCCTGCCAAAAGGGCTGATGCGCTATTCAGATCGGCAAGGATAGCCGCGTAGCTTGCGGCGACCGTACTCCGCGCCACTACGTCTTCTGCCGATTGCACAGTCAATACTACGGGGATACCGTATGGCGAACTGGCGTCCCAATGGTAGCCAAATGCGCGCAGCAGATCAAAGTGCACCAGCGCCCGGATGGCAAGCGCCTGGCCCTTTACGCTTTTTAACTGTTGTGGGGTAATGTGCGGCACCGAACCAACGTTGGCAATGATAGCATTGGCGTTGGCGATGGAATAATACATTGCAATGTACATACCCTGTAAATAAACGTTTGTAGTTGTAACGCTGTAATAGCCAAATTCGTTAAGCGACGAATTATTATAGCCGCCGGCAATGCCGTTATCGCTATTCAGGTCGGCAAACAGCGGGTAAAATCCACCGTAGTAGTTTTCGGATTCCAGCGTGCTGTATAGGCCTGTGAGCGCCTCCTGCAGGCTGGTAGTATCCTTGAACATGTTGGATGCCGGCACACTGGTGGGCGACACCTGGTTAAGTTTTGTACAGCCGGGCAGGCAGAGCGATAGGAACGCCGCAATTGCAAACCCTATTGTTAAAACTATCTTTTTCATGTACTTGTACATTTCGCCATTTATAATTTCACACTCGCCCCTATCGTAAATGTCCGCGCCTGCGGGTAGGCCGCAAAATCAACCCCCTGGGTTTCGTCGTCCGCGCCGCCGTTCGAACTTACTTCCGGGTCGAAACCGGTGTATTTGGTGATCGTCAGCATATTTTCAACCTGCGCATAAAACCGTATGCTGCTGTAATATTTTGATTTTGGCAGCGTGTATCCAATACTTAATGTCCTGATCTTTAAGAACGACCCGTCTTCCAAAAATTCTGAAGAATTAGGGTAATAATTTTGCAGCAGGTACGATGGCCGCGGGATATTGGTGATCTGCCCGGGGTGGCTCCAGGCGTTTAGTACTGCCACATCATTATTAGCATAAACCTGCGGCAAATAAGCCGATGCCGGCGTGGAAGCGCCGCTCCAGCCAAGGCTCTCATAAGTAGTTTTGATCAGGTTAAATACTTTGTTGCCATAGCTGAATTGTGCAGACAACATAATATCAAATTGTTGTATACGAAACGTATTGGTGAACCCGCCAAAAAATTTGGGCCGCGGGCTGCCGATGATTCGTTCGTCCCTTGAAAAATTCACCTGGTCCGCACGTTCCAGGCTGCCATCTGCCGCGTAGTATTCCGCGTCGCCGTTTGCAGGGTTAACGCCGGCAAAAGGTACCCCAATAAAAGTCCCGACAGCCTGCCCTACCTTCAAAATATTGGTTGGCGGCTGATCGGTGTACGAGCTCAACAACTGGTTATCTACAGCCAGCGCTTTTATTTTATTAGAGAGGAAGGAAATATTAAACGAACTTGTCCAGGTAAAATCAGTCCGCCGGATGTTATTTGTATTGATCTGAAACTCCCACCCTTTGTCCTCTATTTTGCCGGAATTGGTGGTAATGTAAGCGAACCCGGTAGTTCCTTCAACCGGCAGCTGACCTAAAAGGCGTGAGCGGTCGGATATAAAATATTCTATCGATCCGTTAATAAAATGATTGAACAGGTCAAAATCAACACCTGTATTAAAGGTTGAATTATCCTGCCAACTGAGCGCGGGCGCCGAAAGATTGGACAAGGTAAGGCCCGGGTTGCCATTATATTTAGCCGGTCCCCAGTACACCTGGTTCTGGTAATCGGGGATTTCCTGGTCGCCGGTTATGCCGTAGCTTACGCGCAGCTTTAAATCATTTATAAAAGCGTTGTCGCTCAAAAACTTTTCATTGCTGATATTCCACCCGGCTGATGCGGAAGGGAAATATCCCCAGCGGTTGTTTTCAGGGAACCTTGACGATCCGTCCGCCCTCAACGTAGCCGTCAGCAGGTAACGGTTGTCATAAGCATAATTTACCCGCGCAATGCCCGACTGTAAAACCGAGTAAACCAGCGGGTACGGTATAATGGGCTTTGAAACAAAGGCAGCATCAGAAATATCCTGTACGTTACCCGTTTGCGGGAAACCGGTTCCCTGTAAGGCGGATTGCTGCCTTTTGATCTGCTGCTGGGTAAAGCCGGCCACTACATTTAGCGTGCTTTTACCTAATTGCTTATCGTAGGTGAAAATATTTTCGTTTAGCCAGGTAAGGCTGGTTACGTTGCCAGTTAATAATTTCCCATCCACGGTTTGGGCGTCGACAGTTAAAGCTGAAAAGTACTGCGAATCGTTTACGTCATCAAAATCAAGCGACCAGGTCGACCGAAACTTTAAGCCCGGCGCGATCTTGTATTCGCCATAAATTGAGCCGATGAAACGATCGGTGTAGGTGTGCGCATTGATCTCGTTAGCTGATTTTACGGGATTATCTGAAAGCCAGGCGGCCTGGTAGTTAGTAAAATCACTGTAAACTCCGGGTGACGCGTACACCGGCATCAGTGGCGATGCCCCTATAGCATTGGTTATAACCCCGGTATAGGTATTATCATTAAAACTCCGTTTGTTATCCGAATAAGAGGCCGAAATGTTGGCGCCGAACGAAAGATGATCAGTCGCCTGGTTCTCAATATTGCTTCGTATATTATATCGCCTGTAATAATTATTGATCACTATGCCGTCCTGGTCAAAATAGCTGCCTCCCACATAAAACTTGGTTTTGTCGGTGCCACCGCTTGCCGACAATTCATAACTGGAAACCGGGGCCACACGAAATATTTGATTGAGCCAGTTGGTGTTGACGTGACTGGCCAGGTCATAGTAAGGCGCCACCGGGTTTTTAACCGGGTTACCATTTGCGTCGACGATACCAACGGACTGGAGCACAGAAAGCGGGCCATAGCGCGACGTATCTGTACCAGCGGCCTTGCTTTCTTCATCGTATATTTTTATATCGTCGGCGATGGCTTCGTTGGTAAGGTTATAAAACTGCCGGGATGTTAAAAATTGGATACTTTTTTCGATAGTTTGTACGCCCGTATAGTAATTAAAACTGATAGACGTTTTGCCGGCCTTACCACGTTTGGTGGTGATCAGGATTACGCCATTGGCCGCGCGCGACCCGTAAATTGCCGCAGCGGAGGCGTCTTTTAATATCTCGATAGATTCGATGTCATCTGGATTGATATCCGATATCGAGCTGATATTTTGCCCGTCACCGACGGACGCGCCGGAAAGATCATAGGATGTGTTCAGCGAGGAGTTGCTTTCGCTTAGCATGGGCACGCCGTCAACCACGTACAAAGGGTTTTTTGCGCCGCGTATACTTACCAGCAGTCCCGCGCCCGGCGTGCCGGAAGGTTGCGTGACATCGATGCCCGAAAGCTTACCTTCGATACTTGCGGCGAGGTTGGATACAGGCTGATCACGAAAGTCCTTGTTCTTTATGGAGGATATCGCGCCCGTTATGTCGCTTTTTTTCTGCGTACCGTAACCAACTACAACCACCTCTTTCAATTCAGATTTTAATTCACTCAGAATGATGGTTATTGTAGTTTGCACCGTTATGGCAACGGTTTTCTTTTCAAATCCTACAAAGGTAATTTCCAAAACGCTTTCAGGCGCGTGCAGGGTGAGGCTAAAACCGCCATCAATACCGGTTACGGCCCCAACATTTTCGCCTTTTATCTTAACCGACACGCCGGCCAGGGGCCTACCTAAAGTATCATGCACAAACCCCTTCAACAGGTGGTTTTGAGCAAAAGAAAAACGCGGAAAAAAACCGGCAGCGGTGATAATTGTGATTACTGACAGTAAGCGTAGAAGTTTCCCCATTAAAGTAATTAGGTTGATACTTTTTAAGGCTTAATAATACAAATTTTTTATATTAATTCATTGTAAATTAATTTTTTAGAAGAAAGATCAAAACATTCATCATGTCAGCAAACCAGTTCCTGCTGACCCGGCTCGTCAACGATTGCGCCAAGTGGCAATGTGAAAGAAAACTGTGTTCCGTGACCCTCGCGCGAAGTTACCCATATCTTGCCGCCGCTTTTTTCAACCAGGTCCTTGCAAAACATCATCCCCATACCGGTGCCGGATTCATTGCAGGTGCCTGTAACACTATTCACTTTTTCATTAAAAAGCTTTTTAACCTTTTCAGGCGACATGCCGATCCCGGTATCGGTTACTGTAATGACGTAATACGCTTCGTTAAAATAAAGATCGCGATGCAAACGCCCGGCGATCTCGATCACGTCGCCTTTCCGCGAAAATTTAAGTGCGTTAGTAATGAGGTTTCGAACTACGATGCGCACCGAATCAGCGTCGGCGAGGGGAAATATGTCCTCGGGTACGTTATCGATAAGCTTTATGCCTTTTGAAATAGCCTGCTCGCCCAGGTTGTGCTCTTCTTTTAAAATGACATCCTTTAACCTGAACACTTTTGCCGACTTGCCGAAGCTGTCGACCTGGCTGTTGATCCAAAAAAGCAAGGTATCCAGGAAATCTGAAGTATGTTCCAATCTCTTTAATACCGAGGGTACCATCTCCAAAACTTCCTCCATGGAAACCGTGTCATCCTGCAGCAGGTCGAACACGCCGCGAAGTGTGCTCAGCGGTGCGCGCAGATCATGGGCTAATACTGATATTAGCCTGTCCTTTAAAATGTTTGAATCGTTCAGTTTCGCGGTTTGCTCGTCAAGGCTTTGCTTTTGCCGCATAATCTCCGCGTTCTTGTCACCCAGCACAGCAATGGTTTTTTGTTGCCGGCTTTTCTGACGATAGTAGAATATAGAAATAATCACCATCAAAATAATCACAGCTTCGAAAGTGGCGTTGATTTTTTGCTGCTTGATTTTCTGCTTGTATAAAACATCCTTTTCCCGCTGCTGCAACGCCAATTGCTGCTGCTTCGCGTTGAAGTTTAGCGTTAAATTATAGGAAGTAAGTTTCTGTATGCCCTCATTTACCTTTAAACTATCCTTAAGACTGGTGTATGCCAGCGAATATTTAAAGGCGTCCTTAAATCGCCCCATCCCTGCATAACATTTATACAGTTCCATGGCTGCGTTGGCCCTGAAGTAAACATTGCCCAATCTGGCCGATAATTGCTGGCCTTCTAACGCGTATTGCCGGGCGTTTTTATAATCCTTTTGCAGGTTAAAAAACGTTGCAAAGCTAATGAGCGCAAAGGCCTGGTTATAGGTAATTTTGCTTTCGCGGGCGGTTGTCAGCGCTACTTTTAAATAAGAATCGGCCAGGGACATTTCATTTTTATAAGCGTAGCAAAGCCCCAAATCGGCACTCACATAAGCTATGCCGTCCTTATCGTCCTGTTTTTGAGCAATTTTTAAAGCTTTATTGAGATAGCTGACGGCCTCGTCGTATTGTTTTTGGGCCAGCAGCACTTCCCCTATATTCTCGCTTGCCGTGCCAATCTCGAAGGCGTCCTTTGCTTGCTGAGCTTCGGCAAGGGCTTTTTTGTAATATTCCAGCGCCCTTGGATAGGCGTCCATATTTTGCAGCACATCGCCTATATTATTATAAATGTCTGCTATTTCAACCCTGTTTTCCGCTTTAATATCAATAAACAGTGCTTTATAATAAAAATCAAGGGAGGTGGAAAGCTGGCCTTCGCCAAAATACACCATCCCAATGGTTTTATAACAGAAGGCGGTGCCGGATTTATTGCCGATTTGCCGGTTTAGGCCGAGCGATAAATTAAGATAGGTTAACGCCCGGTTATACTTAGCTTGCTGGCTCAGCATTTTGCCGTACCATTCGTAGCACTCGGCAAGGCCCTTTTTATCTTTAATATGTTTAAATATCTGTTCCGCCTCATCAAATTCTTTTTGAGCGCTATCATAATTTCCTTTAAAAAAACTGGCATGGGCAACCTGCAGCAGCCCGTTGGCCAGGCCGGGCAGAAATTTTATTTGGCGCGAAAGGTCCACGGCCTTGCTGCCGTAATATAAAGTACTATCGGGATTTGATTCAAAATAATTCCGTGCGACGTAATTTAAACGTTGGATATTAGTAGTGTCCTTACTTAAACTGCCGGTAACTGAATACCCGATGAGCGGTTTAATACTATCGATATGACCCTTGGTTAAAGAATCAAAACTGCTGTTGCAAACCAGTAACAAAAGAAAGGCAAAACAAACCTTCATGTACAATCGGTCAAAAATTAATAGGCGTAACAAGGGGATGCTACAGCACTTAAACGCTTAACCGATATTTTTTTGTTGCATTATATTGAAATTTATTGAAAAATAATATTAACCATAATTATGAAGCAATAAATTTAAGTTAAAGATGAGTTATGAGGGTACATTTTACGATGAGGATTAGTATTTTTTATTTAATCCAAAAAGCTGAAAAGCAAGTTATTGCAAAGGAAGGATTTCAAATACCTTCCCACGTGCCCGGGCTATTGTATTATTATGGTCAAAAAACAATAAATAGTATTATCAATGCTTTCCTGCAATAACTTTATAAAAGTCGCCTAAGTTTAAATATTGGTTGGCCAGATGCTGCAGGTGTTCAGCCGAAACACTTTTCACCGTCTGAACATATCGGTCGTAATAGTCATAGTCCAAACCGGCGAAGTACAAATTTTTAAACTTATCGGCGTGCGAGAAAACATTTTCAAGGCTCCCCAGCAGCGATCCCATCATAAAGTTGCGTACCAGGGATAGTTCTTCATCGGGAATGAGATCGTCCTGCAGCAGCCTGATCTCTTTTTCGATCTCATTTATTGCAGCTTTGCAAACATCGGCGCCTACTTCAGTGGCAATAAACAATGCACCTCCGTATTTTAACGAGCTGATGCCGGACCCAATACCATAAGTGTAGCCCTTGTCCTCGCGGATATTGGCCATCAGCCTTGAGCCGAAGTAGCCGCCCAAAACGGTATTCAAAACCTGCAGCGCCGGGAAATCGGGGTGCGTACGGGTGATTGCCGGAATACCCATCCGGATTGCCGACTGCAATGCGCCGGGTTTTTCTGAAAAATAAAAATGTTCAGCCGATGGCTCCAGCGCCGGCTGCCTTACGTCGGCTACGCCGTTGGCGCTTACCCATCCCGTATCAAAAAAGTCCGTAATTAAATTAAGGGTTTCTGCGTCAATTTTTCCGGCTATGATTAGGGTACAATTTGCGGGCTGGTACATCTGGCTAAAATGCTGCAGCATGTCTTCCTTATGCAGGGTATTAAATGTGTCCGATTCAGCGCTTAGGCCATACAGCGTATTGCCGTACAAAGCTTTGCTGAACAGCCTGCGGGCGACCACATCATTTTTTTGCAGGCTTACCTGCAGTTTTTGCCGCTGGTTTCGGATAAAGGTATCCAATTCCTTTTGCGGAAAAATAGAATTGGTAAGCATATCCTTTATAACCGGCAGCGTATGCTGCAAATGTTTGTTCAGGCTATATAAAGTAACAAGCGAATTGTCAAAGCCGTAGTCAACCTGCAAAAAGGCGCCGTAAAAATCAATTTTATCGGCAATTTGCGATGCCGACAGCGTTTTGGTACCATCAGTGAGCATGCTGTTTACCGCCATATTCAGCAAAGGTTTTTCGGGGTTAAACCTCAGGTTGCCAAATATCCATTCAATGCGGACTAATTCCTGGTCGCCGGAGTCAAAACAAAACACGTTGCAGCCGTTGCTCAGCTTACGGCTTTCCGGGCGTATCAGGTTTATATTTTCAATTCCCCTGAATTCGGGGGCTTTTTTTCTGTCTATGGTCATTGGTCACTGGTCATTAGTCATTGGTCATCGGTGTTAATGACCAATACTGTGTTAATATTTCTGTCAAGCCTCTTTTTCAGCAAGGTAGATCAAGGTTGACGAGTTATCGCGCCGGAAAATCTGATTTGACAAATCCTTTATCTCCTCCGCTGTTACCGACAGGTATTTTTCCGTTTCGTGGTTCAGCATGTCGGCATCGCCATATAATTCAAACTGGGCCAGGTTCATGGCTTTATCCAGTAATGCCATTTCGGAAAAGATCATCGTCGATTCTATCTTGTTTTTAACTTTCGTCAATTCATCGGCCGGCACCAGTTCGGTTTTCAATCGACCCAGTTCTTCCCATATGGCCGCTTCCGCTGTTTCAATACTTACATTTTCAAGCGGCTTGCCTTCAAAAGCAAAAATGCCCTTATCGATGCTTCCGGTCATATAGGCGTGTACCTCGCTGAACACTTGTTTTTCTTTAACCAGGTTACGGTACAAGCGGGAAGAATTGCCGCGAGAAAGTATGTCCGAGATCAGTTCGGCCGCGTAATAGGATTCATCCAGTCTCGCCCCCATCTGGAAGGCAATATAAACATCATTAAGCGGCACTTTAGCAATAACGGTTTGGCGGCGTTCGTCGTGCTGCTCCGGTTCCTGCGGCAGGTTGCGGTGATATTTTTCACCGGCGGGTATCGGGCCGAACCATTTTTCGGCTAATTGCTTTATATCTTCGGTCTTCACATCCCCGCCGACTACCATAATGGCATTTTGCGGGTTGTAATGCTTTTTAAAAAAAGCCTTTACATCTTCAATTTTAGCGTCCTCGATGTGTTTGATCTCCTTTCCGATAGTCGCCCATTGATAGGGGTGCTTTTTATAGATCATCGGGCGCAGCTTAAGCCAAACATCGCCATAGGGTTGATTGAGATAGCGCTGTTTAAACTCCTCGATCACCACGTTACGCTGTACGTCCAGGCTTTTTTTGCTGAAAGCGAGGCTTAGCATCCGGTCGCTTTCCAGCCAAAAGGCAGTCTCGATATTTGCAGAGGGCAGGGTGATATAGTAATTGGTGATATCATTGCTGGTGAAAGCGTTATTCTCGCCGCCTACGCGCTGCAAGGGCTCATCATAGGCCGGTATATTTACGGAGCCGCCAAACATCAGGTGCTCAAACAAATGGGCAAAGCCGGTTTGGTTGGGGTCTTCGTCGCGGGCGCCAACATCATATAAAATGTTGAGCACCGCCATCGGGGTAGTATCGTCCTCATGAACTAAGACCCGAAGGCCATTGTTCAATGTAAAACGGTTGAATTTAACCATGTATCAATTATCTGTTAACGGACAGCAAATGTAGAATTTTTGTTGAGGTGTTGAAACGTTGGAACGTTGAAAGGTTGTAATGTTGAGGTGAAAGGTTTGAGTTGCCTATTTTTACCACGGAGGACGCAGAGGAAAAACGGAGTTACACAGAGGCCAGTCGCCTCAAAAGGCAAGCTTGAAAGGGTGCAATATCTATCGGAACAAAAACCTTTAGCAAATTGAACAATACGTTTTACCTTTATCCTTTCACCTCCAAAATGATCTCAAAGGATGAGCTTATCAAAAGGATCACCGGAACCATCGGTAAAAACCGGGTGCTGGAGTTAACGCTCCTGCTTAAGGAGCATGACTTCGCCCTGCGCGATCTTATCGATATTACCTTTCATGCCGACCGTGCGATAGCCTTCCATGCCGTCTGGATACTGGAGAACGCGTTTTTGCAGGACCAGGAAAAATGCGTTGATGATTTGGAATATTTGCTGTCGCGGATAAAAGAGATAAAACACGAAAGCTGCCAGCGGCATTATGTTAAAATCGCGATGCAGGTTACCGGGAAAAAAGCGCCAAAGGTGATCCGCGAAAAAGTGCAGTCGCTGGATATGGAACCGGTTGTGGAGCAATGCTTTGACTGGATGATCGATCCGAAAGTAAAAATAGCCGTGAAATGCTTTGCCGCCGAGACCCTTTTTAACCTGCGTGGCCGCTATTCCTGGATAAAGGAAGAACTGGCCAACCAATTGCATTTTTTAATGCGCAATGGTACTGCGGCTATACAATCGCGGGGGAAGCGGTTGTTGGGATGATTTAGTGGCAGTTTTTAGTGGCAGTTGCAGTAGCAGTAGCAGTAGCAGTAGCAGTTGCAGTAGCAGTCCATACAGGCCAGAAACTGCTACTGCCACTAAAAACTGCCACTATCTTCAAGAGGGCCGATCCTCCGAATGTAAAGTGCCGCTAACCTGGTAATGATGCAGCTTCGCTTCAATGGCCGATGTGCTATCATTTGCATAAGTGCCGAACGCATTGATCAAAACGCCTTTTAAATTGTATTTGTCGGAATGAACGGCGTATACGATCGACATGTCCGAAGGGTCGCTTGCCCCTTCAAAGCGATAAAATTCGTCGATCTCAAACTCGTCGGCAATCATCTGTATTTTTTTTTCCTTATCGTCAACCGTATCGCCTTCAAGACTCAGGTTTTCTGTATACCCTCTTTTCATCAGGTCGTTAGTGGCTTCCACTAAATTATTATATGTTCTCATGGCTATCTTCGTTAGTGGCGATCTTTGTTTAAGTGATACAACTTAAAGCATAACGGGCAAACCCAGCCGTTGTTTTGATTACCTGTTATGTTTTGCTGATTGCCTATATTTGCTTGCCACCTGGTTATTTTATGAACTTTCCCCGGATTTTACTCAAGAGTTTTATTCCTAATTTAAAAGTCGGGTATAAACATTTTAAAAATTCGGGTGCACCTGTCCCATACAAAACCAGGATGATCGACCTGATCGATTTGGTACGCAGTGCGGGCGTTTTTTTACTTTTTGGTATACTGGCCCTTTTTTTATTCCTGTTCATCGCTCCGGGCCGCGATGCGCTCTCGCTGGTTTTAGAGGACGTACATTCGGGCAATATATCAAGTCTTGTATCCCTGCTCATCGGCTTATTTACCTGGAGCATCATCTCGGAATTTGGCGCCCGTTATTCCATCTATGTTACTGATAACTCGGGGAAAAGCCTGAGCGCCGAACGGGTTGAATGGCGCAAGTTTGCGCAGCGCTTAATTGCCGGCTGTTGCCTGCTGCTGCCCTCGGCGCTGGTTATGGTGAGCCTGGTAGTGATTCAGCTTACCGCGCCAAACGCCCAAACAGAAGACCTGTGGCCATCGCTGCTCATCACATTGGGCTTTGTTTACTGGCTTTTAAGCATCCTTACCAATTTGTATTTTCATTCGGTGGACGATGTTAAAAAACAGCGTCTCAGCAAAAGATGGTTTCTAAGTTCTACCCGGTTAAGCCCGGCTGAACGATACTGGACCAGCAAAATTTTTGGCATCTACAATGATTTTGTCTTCCTTTTACCCAAACCCGGGAACTACCTTGGCCCTGAACGGGAAAACCTGAAGACCTTTACGAATTATTTTGAGAATTTCCCGGCAGCTGAGCGGGACAAATTTCCGCAGGACACGAAAATAGTGGCCGCGGGGGTTAGCGTACCGGCCGATTTTATATTCACCAAATTTGAAGACGGCGGGTCGGACGAAGCGGGTTCATTCCGGTGGATTTACGATATCCCTTTGTCATTTTATAAAGTTTTGCACAAACAGGTAAAGTGGATCTTTATTGGCGCGTTTATCATCTTGCTGGCTATCAGCCTTATACCTGCCGACAGGGGTATATTTGAGGTTTTGGGCGCGCCGGGCCTGCTGTGCGGGTCGCTGGCTTGCTGGATAGGCATCTACATCGGCGTTTTATATGTCGACTTTGCTGTCCTGCGTAAATCCTGGTTGTCGCTGCGTTTTTGCCTGTTTGTGCTGGTATTATGCTCATCTTATTTCAACAACGATCACCCGGTGAGGGTACATCCGACTGATTTTAAAAGGATCACTTTCAAAACGCATTTCGAACGCTGGTTTACCGATTACAAAACAAGCTTTAAGGAAAAGCCCGACTCGGGCAAATACCCGGTTGTGTTTATTTGCGCCGAGGGCGGCGCCTTCAGGACAGGCGCATATACCGCCATTTTCCTGGATAAACTGCAAAAGAAACTGGCGGCCAAAAACATCGACTTTAAAAGGTCGGTTTACGCCATGTCGGGCGTATCGGGCGGCAGCCTGGGGCTGGGCTTTTTTAACGCCACAACCTATCTCAATAGCCCATCCGATTTTGTAAAAGATGACTCAGCATCCCCGGCAGAGCTCTTTTTCAGGCACGACTGCCTGGCGCCAATCGTCGGCAAGATGTTTTATGGCGACCTGCTTAATTTATTTATCCCGATACATATTAACCGTTTCGACAGGGCTATCGCGCTGGAAAACTCATGGGAATATGCCTTTGCACAGATCATCAGGCCGGGTGCGAAAAATACATTCAAAAACGACTTCCTGGCTCCCTACCAAAACCAGTATAAGCATCCACTGCCCTTGCTGCTGATCAATACGACGGAAGTGGAAACGGGCAATCAATGCTGGATAACCAACGTTATACCTGGTAATATTATCTATGCCCGGCAACGGGACCTGCTGCGTACTAAAATGCACGATACCAGCATTAATTACAGCACGGCGATCAATTTCAGCAGCCGCTTTCCGCTCACTTCACCCGGCGGCATGATCCGGGAAAAAAATGAGTTTTATGACCGGAAGCTCCATTACGTGGATGGCGGTTACTATGAAAATACGGGCGCGGCAAGCATGGAGGAATTGCTTTACCAGGTAAGGGCCGATTCGATGAGCCGGCAAGTTTACCCCGTGGTTATTTACCTGCGGTTTAGCAACGACCCGGCAAATCAAACTAAAGACATCAGTTTTGCCAATGAAATATCCGAAATAATCCTGGGCATTTATGATACCCGGAATGGCCGTACCTATATGGCGGTGCAGCAGCTTAACGGGCTCACGAGGCACTTCAATGCGAAAGCAGGCAAACGCGAAAATAACGGGCTGGTAATTGATGAGCCGCTGGATGAAGACCAGCGCCAGGTTCCGCTGGATTGGGCGCTTTCCCAGCAAAGCATGGATAATGTTAAAAGGGATGTGAATAAGAAATTGAATTATTCGGGGGGCATACTGCCGATCATTATAAATTGTAAATATCCTTTTCCCGCAATTAAACAGAAATAATTCCGCGCTGTTTTAGTCCGGAAAGTCCGAAGTCCGGAAGACGGAAAAGATAAAGAACGGTGAAGTATATTTAACCCAACTACAATCATCTTTCGGACTTTCCCGACTTTCGGACTTTCCGGACTTCTTCACATCAATCTTCTTCGCCGCCGGCAAAAAAAATCCGGTTAAAATTCACCAGGAACAATTCATGCGTGGCACGTGTGCATGCCGTGTAAAACCAGCGCAAAAAATCAGTATTTACCATTTCTTCCGTCAGGTAGCCCTGGTCAACAAATACAGCATCCCACTGGCCGCCCTGGGCCTTGTGGCAGGTAACGGCGTAGGCAAATTTTATCTGGAGGG
>Ga0210389_10002325_pt1 | contig 15044 bp, 10 predicted proteins | sample IncBWH28OmetaG_FD_160127 | JGI IMG/M metagenome (GOLD analysis project Ga0210389, IMG submission 160127) | Forest soil microbial communities from Barre Woods Harvard Forest LTER site, Petersham, Massachusetts, United States - Inc-BW-H-28-O ...
CACGATGTCGAGCAGTTTGGCGATGTTCGGCCGCGAACGGGGCGGACTGGCCATCGGGCGGGCCCAGCGAGCGAGCATGACCAAATAAAAATCGGCCGCGCTTAGTGTCTCTCCAAGAAAGAGCGGACCGTTTGTATTGAGGTGCTGCTCGATGACGTTGAGGTAGTTTTCCGCGCGCTTCTCCGCGCCACGCTTGACGACCTCGGTCGCGCCGGCATCAGTGCCTGCCAGCCGCTCCGGATATTGCCAAATCATCAGCTCTTCCTGCAGCGAGTTCGTAAGGAAGGTCATCCATTGATAGAATTTCGCGCGCTCCGGCGTGCCCACCTTGGGCGCCAGACCTGCCTCGGGGTGCCGGTCAACCAGGTGAAGTACGATCGCTGCCGACTCGAACAGCACCAGGTCGCCGTCGATCAGCGCCGGGATGCGGCCATTCGGATTGATCTTCAGATATTCCTTGGACTTTTGCGCGTTCTTCGCGCGGTCGACGAGAAACAGTTCGTATTTCTGGCCGATCTCTTCGAGCACCATATGAGGTGCCGCGTTCGCATTGCTTGGAAAGTAGTGAAGCTGGTACATCAAACTCACTCCGGGTTCGGGTTGCATGAGTTGAGAATTAGAAACTGGCTGCCTGGCCGCAACGGGACAGCTCCGTCGATTCAGGCCAAAGCTCCGTCGATAAGGGCCAATCCGATCCTCGGCCGCAGAAACGCGTCACGTCGAGCGTATCGAAAGGCTGCTGCTGATGAGAGATCACGGCCGGTCGGGCGATGTAGAGCGATCGAACGGCCCGGAACCTTGGTTGTGTCTTGAACATCATCACCCGCCGCCAAGTCTGCATTGCAATTGCCCTGAGATAGCAAGCGCGCGCGCCCGAGCTATGTTCAGGCGGGACAAGCTCAATGCGATTGATCTGAACCGAACGGCTCGATCAATCGTTCACGCGTCATTTTTCGGGATGTACTTGCCCATGACACATCTGTAGCCCAGCAGTTTCCAGTCATGGTACGGACCATGGGCGATCCATTCGGCAATGCCCGCCTGTGCGTTTACCTGACAGGCCGCCATCGTGATGCTCGACTGATCGCTATTGGTAACGACTTTCTCCAAGCAGAGCTGGCTGCTGTTGCAGAGGATGGCAACAAGAGTGACAAGCATCGGCGCCTTCCTTGGTCAGGATCAAGCCGTGAGATTTTCTTCGCGTTTTGTCGCGCGGATCGCCTGCCAAAAAACTAGGTCGATCGAAATTTGAATTCGATTGTACGAAGGTTCGCACGTCTATTTCGAAAGGGTCGCAAGCCTATACGATGGTATGTCTACCCTCGTATTGAAGCGTAATGCGGTTGCAGACCACGCTTTCCTCGGAATGAATTGGAGCGGTCATCACCCGGCCGCGCACAAGCCTTTGCGTTGCTTGGAAAGCCTCTTGCGACATAAGGAACGGCACGTAAGCAATGCCAAAGCAGCATTCCTTGCCAGCGTGGCGGCCGCAAAATAATCGTCAGCAACCCTGAGGCATCACGCCGGGTGTGGCGGCGGCTCCGGTCGCATTCGCCGGAGGCATCATGGCGGGATTGGCAAGGTTCATCGAGACGCTTTCGTTGCATGCGGCCGAATTCGGCGTTGGCATGACGCTCATCGCAGGCTCGATTTCCGTGCTGGCGAGATCGTCGACCGGTGATGGAATAGCTCCAGGCGGCGGGTTTGCCGGAATATCGCCGATCGCCAGCGGCAAAGCGGCGGAGCTCATCAGAGCGTTTCCCGGAGACGACGTGCATGAGCCGGCCCCTGAGAGGCTTCCGAGCGGTGGCGCGGCTGAGATGGTGCCTGTCGTGCTCCCGCTCGGCGCGCTCACGATCGACACCGGCTGCGCCGGCGGCAACTGCAGCGTCTGGGTTGTAAGCGAGGTCATCGTCGTGGGGGTCGACATCGTTGCGCTGGACATCGGCATGGAGGTCACCCCGACTGGACTCGGGCTTGTCAGCAGGGTTGTGCCCGCCATCGTCGGAGCGTTGCCCAGCAGCGGCGCGGTCGTCGTCACGACTTGCGCCATCGAGGTCGCTGGGGTCGCCGAAACAGCCGTGGTGGCGGAGGCCACGGACAGTTGGGATGGCGACACTGCGACTACATCGGGAGAACAACTCAAGCTCGTGCCGGGAAGCGTCGGATTCTGCGCCAATGGCGGAGCAGCCAGCGTGGTTGCCGGGGCTCCCGGGACGGTGAAGGGGGAAAACAGACTGACGAATGGGCTCGGTCCGCTGAGCGGAGACGAGACGATCGCCCCCGGCGTGGTCGGAACCCCCAATTCCGTTGTGCCTACGGTCGACACCTGCGCCAGACATTGCCCGCTACCAAGCAAAAGCGCGGCAAGACTCCCGAGAACGATACGCATTCCGAAATTGCTCCGGCTAGAGTTGCTCCGGTCCCGCGGCGCCGTCACGAGCTTGCTGGCTGGGTTTGCGTTGTGACCTTTCGGCCCTCGGCAAGATCCACCATCGGGTTGAGAATCACGGTGTCCCCTCGCTTGAGGCCTTGCTCAATCAGAACTTCCTTGCCGAAATCGCGCGCAATCGAAATCTTCTGCATGTGCACGATTCCGTCCCTGACGAGCGCGACGTGCAGGCCGTTCTGGTCGAAAACGACCGCGTCGGCAGGAACCACAAAGGACGGCGTCTTCCGCGGTATCTTCAGATCGACGATGCAATAGATCCCGGGACTGAGCGCACCATCCGGATTCGGTACGTCGATTTCGGTGAGCAGCGTGCGACTGCCGGGCTGCAAGGCACGCGCATAGCGAGTGACCGTGCCCGGAAAAACGCGATCCGGTATTTCCGGAACGTGCACCTCGGCCTTGACGCCGGGTTCGATGCCGATGGCTTCGTCCTGCGGCACATAGAGCTGGATGCGGATCACGTCGCTGTGCATCATCGTGTACATCATGGTCGATCCGGACTGCACCAGGCTGCCATTATCGATAAAGCGCTGGGTGACGACTCCATCGAATGGCGCGATCACACGCTGATACGCCTTCTCCTGGCCGAGCACCTTGAGCTGCGCTTCCTGCGCCGAAATATTGGATCGGGCGACGCCCACCGCAGCCTCCTGTGCCGCAAGTGTCAGGCGGTCGTTGTCGCCCTGCTGCTGGGTCAACCATCCCTTTGTCACGAGGCTGGAGTCACGGGCATTAGTCACGCGCGCCAGCTCGTGGCTCGCCTCGGTCTGATGCAGCGTCGCCTGGTACTGCGCCAGCGTCGCCTGGGCCTGCGATATCTGGTGATCGAGCTCAGGCGCGGTGATTTCGGCCAGCAGCGTACCCGCCTTGACCTGATCTCCGATGTCGACATAGCGCTTTTCGATGTAGCCGCTGGTGCGGGCGAAAATGTTTGCTGCCTCGAAGGCGGTCGTCGTGGCCGGCAGCGACACCGTCATGACGCCGTCGCTCGGCCGGATTTGCGCAACCCGCACGTTCGGGACGAACTCGCTGCGTTGCTTAGCCGTTGCCACCGCGTCCTGCCCAGCTTTGTAGTGCCGCACAGCGCCCGCGACCAGACCGCCCGGCAATAGCAGGAGCAGCGCCATGCCGACGATGGACCCGCCGCCGAACCGGCGGAAGGATTTCCGCTGAGGCTCGGCCGGTGACATCTCGTCCGCCGCCGGTTCGGGGGCGTACGTACTGACGCCTGGTTCTACCGGGGTTATCTCTGCTTCGCTCATTCGAGTGGTCCTTCAAATACGCCGTGATGGGGTTTGCCGTCATTTCCCTTGCGCAGCTTCGCGAACAGGTAAGGCACGACCAGCAGCGTCGTGGGCGTAGCGAACAGCAGCCCGCCGATGACGGCTCGCGCCAGCGCCGCATTCTGTTCCTCGCCCGCACCACCGATCGCCATCGGAATCATGCCGACGATCATCGCGGCCGCGGTCATCAACACCGGCCTTATCCGGGTGTGCCCCGCGCTCAGCGCGGCTTCGAGTGCAGAATGACCTGCCAGTTGCTGTTCGCGCGCAAATGTCACCAGCAGGATCGAGTTCGCCGAGGCGACGCCCACCGCCATGATCGCACCCATCAGCGAAGGCACGCTCAGCGTGGTTCCGGTCATGAAAAGCATCGTGACAATCCCGCACAAGGTTATGGGCAAGGCGAGGATCACCACGAACGGATCGCCAAAATTCTGATAGTTCACGACCATCAGCAGATAGACAAACACTGCAGCGAACAGCAAACCGATGCCCAGATTCCGGAAAGAATCGTTCATGCTCTGAACCTGGCCGAGGATCTGGATCCTGTTGCCCGGCTGGAGCTCCTTCTGCAGCGAAGCCGTCACCTTGTTGATGTCGGACGCAACGCTGCCGAGATCGCGCCCCTGAACGCTCGCATACACTTCGAAGACCGGCTGGATGTTCGACTGGTTCGAATTGGTCGGGACGGTGTCACGCTTCAGCTTGGCGACATTGCTGAGCATTCCCGGCACCGGCTGGCCGCCGACCGTCAGCAGGCTGGACACCGGCGTGTTGTTCAGCGCGTTCAGCGAATTGACCCGATACTCCGGAGTCTGCACCGCAAGATAGTAGGGAATGCCCGACGACAGATCGGTCCAGAAATTGGGCGCCACCTGCACCGAAGACGAGAGGCTGACATTGACGTTGGTTGCAACCGTGCTCGCGTTGACGCCAAGCTGGGCGGCGCGGGTGCGGTCGATCTCCGCATAAAAGTCCGGCCCATCGGTCTCCTGCTGAAGGTGAACGTCGACGAGGCCGGGAATGTCGGCGAGGCGCTTGCGCAACTCCTTCGCAACCTGAAGGTTGTTCGTGCCGCGGCCCATGGTGCGGACGTCGATTTGCGCAGGCAGTCCGAAGTTCAGGATCTGGGTCACGATGTCAGCGGCCTGGAAGTAGAACGTGTCTTCCGGGAAGGCCGCCGGCAGCACTTCGCGTAACTTGCGAACATAGTCCGCGGTCGGCTTGTGGCCTTCCTTGAGCGCCACCAGGATCACGCCGTCGTTGATGCCAATCGTGGACCCATCGGCAAAAGCCAGATTGTAGGCGCGCGCCGGAAGACCCATGTTGTCGACGATCAGCTCTCGCTCCTTTTCGGGAATGACCTCGCGAATCTTGTCTTCGACCGCCTGGAAAATGCGTTCCGTACTCTCGATCCGCGTGCCCGCGGGCGCGCGGACGTGAAGCTGGATCTGGCCACCGTCGATGACGGGAAAGAAGTCGCGGCCGACAAAGGCGGTCAAGGTTCCACCAAGGGCCAGCACGCAAACGAGCACGACAGGCACGATCGCCCGCCGGTGCATGAGCATCGCCAGCAACTTGCGGTGCCCTTCCCGCAACCGCTCGAAGGAACGTTCGAACGCCATCGATATGCGGGCGAACAGACCCGGCGCGGCCGAACCCGGCGCGTGATGCTTTTCTCCCCGCAGCAACAACCCGATCGTGATCGGCGTCAAGGTACGGGACAGGCCATAGGATGCCAGCATCGCGAACACCACGGCGAGCCCGAGCGGCGTGAACAGATATTTGGCCGGCCCGTCGAGGAACACCACGGAGGTGAACACACAGCTTATCGCGAGCGTGGAGACAAGTGTCGGCACGGCGATTTCGGCCGCACCGTGAAGCGTGGCGCGCGCCAGCGGCATGTGCTCTTCGGTAAGCAGACGGTGCGTATTCTCGATTGTGACGGTGGAGTCGTCGACGAGAATGCCGACCGCGAGCGCGAGACCTCCAAGCGTCATCGTGTTGAGCGTTTCACCGAGGAAGTACAGTACGATCAGGGATGACAGGATCGCCAGCGGAATCGAGATCATCACCACCAGCGTGGAGCGCCATGAGCCGAGAAAGACCAGGATCATCAGCGCAGTTAGCCCGGCGGCAATCGCGCCCTCGCGCAGCACGCCCCGCACCGCATCGGTGACGAAAACCGACTGGTCGAACAGTTGGCTGATCTTGAGGCCAGGGGGCGCTGCCGCCTGCATTTCCTTGAGAACCCGCTTGACCCCGTTGACCACCGTCAGCGTCGAGGCATTGCCGTTCTTGATGATGCTGAGCAGCACCGAGCGGCGGCCGTCCTCCCGCACGATATTCTGCTGCACCATCGAACCGTCACGCACCTGCGCGACATCCTTGAGGAAGATGGTCGATCCCTTCATGAATTTGACCGGAATCATGTTCAGGTCGTCGATGGTCGCCGGCGTTGCGTTGGTGCGCACCGTGTATTGCTTGTCGTCGATCTTGGCGGTTCCCGACGGGAGCGTCAGGTTTTGTGTGTTGACGGCATTGACGATGTCGAGTGGCGTAAGCCCTCTTGCAAGCAGTTTGTCCGGATTGATGTCGACCATGATCTGACGGTATTTGCCGCCGGCAGGCGTCGGCAAAGTGACGCCCGGCACCGGAGCGAGCTGCTGTCGCGCCCGATAGATGCCGTAGTCGTAGAGTTCCTGTTCATTCAGCCTGTCCGAACTGAGGCTGAGCTGCAGAACGGGAACGCTTGAGGCGTTGAATTGCACGACGATCGGCGGCTCGATGCCCGCCGGCAGCAGCGCTCGGATCGAATTGGTCGCCGAAACGATCTGGGCGATCGCGAGGTCAACATTGACGTCGGGCTGGAAGTAGATCTTCTGAATGGATAGTCCATTCAGCGTCTGGGCTTCCATGTTCTTGATGCCGTTGACGTTCGAGCTGATCGTATACTCGCTGTAAGTCGTGACCCGCTGCTCCATCTCGGGCGTGCTCAACCCGGTGTACTGCCAGATCACCGTGACGACAGGGATTCTGATTTCCGGGAATATGTCCGTCGGCATGGCGGAGATCGTGGTGACGCCGAGAAACAGGATCAGCGCCGCCATCACGTAGAACGTGTGGGGAAATCTCAGAGCGAAGCGAACGATTGCCATCTTGTGTTCCGAGAACTCTGGTCCGGGGTGAGGTCACAAGAAAGGCGCGTCCACCCCGACCCGTGGGCACGCTCCGACGTCAGACAGCATGGGCAACGCACCACATAGGATGATTGCAACGGTGACGATCTGTATGCTGAGAGGCGAACTAAGCACTGCCGCTGCAATACCAAATAACATTTAATTCACGTTCGCGAGCATCTGGTTGTGATGAAGATTGAACGGGAAAACGTGCTGGCCTTGCGGGTGAACGTCACATTCTGATTGCGGAAGATTGCAATCTCGCACCCGCGCTTCACCCCACCTACCTTCGTATAGGCCTTCGAATCCTTCAGATGAGGCCGGACTTACCCTTGTAGGGATGGCGCCCAGTTCTTCAATGCCAACGTCAATCTCTGCGCACAGGAGGCTTTCGGCCCCTTGCGCACAGAGGATTTTCGAAATGAAAAAAAGTCTATTCATCTGTATCGCGTTTGGTCTTGGTCTTTCGAGCACGGTCGCATTTGCCCGGGGCGGCATGAGCGGTATGGGAATGTCTCATATGATGGGACCAGCTCAGATCGGCGCCGGCGGAGCCTTCGGCACGAGCCCTTATGCGCCCGGCACCAACTCGGCAGGTACAGCGCTCTCGTCGTCCGGCACGGGCAAGCCTATGAAGGGTCCGCTGCTCGGTACCAGTCCCGCTATCGATCACGAGGAAGCCAAGGTCGAGAAGATGCTTGGCTCGATCTGCAGAGGCTGCTGATACGGCAGGATTGTGGCGTCGACCGTCCTGAGATGCACATAGTCATTTGTGAAGCGCAATTTAATGGGGCGACGCCGCTCTCAGCCTACATCTTCCGCAGAACATCCGAGCTCCGGGTGATCCCGGAATTGAACAGGTCCTCGGAGGGCCGATGACCACCAGCACCAAGCCAGTCCCAAGATGTGGGCCGAGTGCTTCGGCCACCAAGAGTCTCGATCTGTCCGGGGCGACGCCACACGATTCTCCCCCGTCATTTATGCAGGCGGTCAGGACAGCCGGTGATCCATCCGCGCACGATGCGACTGGCGCTGCATGCAGCAACGCCTCCCCTCGCACAAGTTTGATCGACTCCGGCGACCACATCATCAGGTCACTTTCCAGTGCGCTGGAGGCCGCCGAGCTGGAGCATGATCAGCATTGTGCCGAAGCTTTGAGGCGGGCGATAGCCGCCAGGCTTGCCGGGCTGCAACCGGAGACCGGAGCCGCGATCTACGCCGCCGAGGCAGACTCCGGCAGACGGCCAATCCGGGCCTTGCAAAAGTGGCGTCTGAAGCGGGTCGTCGAATATGTCGACGCGAATCTGTCAAACAAGGTCAGCCTGCTGGACCTGGCAGAAGTCGCCGGGTTGAGCCGAATGCACTTTGCCTCTCAGTTCCGGACCGCAACAGGCTTGCGACCTCACGAATTCCTTCTCAGGCGGCGCATTCGGCGTTCCAAGGAGTTACTGAGAAACAGTCCAATGACGATCGGCCGGATCGCACTCACTGTCGGTTTCCAGACTCAAGCCCATTTCACTACCGTCTTCAAACGCTTCGTAGGCTGCACTCCGCATCAATGGCGCACGGCAAACCAAATACTTCCCGTCCGACAGGCGAGAAATGGCTCACACGCCGAAATATCGGCAGTGCTCTAACATTATCTCCTCGCAAATGGGAAAATCACGCATGCATGAGACCTTACCTCCGGTCAAATTGGTCGGACTGCCCGGGAGTCTTCGCAAGGCGTCCTTTTCCCGTGCGACATTGATCGGGTTACGCGACATTCTGCCCGAGAAAGTCATGCTGGAGATCCGCGATCTGCGGCTTCCGCTTTACAATGAAGACGATGACCGATCGGATGCATCGGATCAGGTGCTGAAATTCCGAGACGCGATCGCCAGCAGCGACGGAGTTGTGATCGTGACGCCGGAATACAACCACGGCATTCCCGGCGTCCTGAAAAACGCTCTCGACTGGGCGTCGCGCCCTTTCGGAAAGTCCGTGCTGACGAACAAGCCGGCGCTGGCCATATCGATCTCTCCGGCCTTCACGGGCGGCGCCCGCGCGCATGCGCAGCTCAATGAGACGTTACTTTCCATCCCGGCTCTCGTCCTGGGAGGACCTCAAGTCGTGATCGGCAGTATTGGCGACAAGATCAGGGATGGCGTTCTCATCGATCAGTCCAGCTTGAGCTTTGCGCTGATAGCGCTCCGGCGGATAGTCACCCTGTGCCGTCTCGGTTCGCCGCGGCTGATCGCATGAGACGAATAGCGGTTAACGAGAGATCGTTGAGGGATTCAGGCCGGAGCTCCCTCCCTCACTCGGAAGCGTTTCTCGAATTCACGGATGTCGACGATACCGCGACGATGGGAACCCTCACCAATCTTGCGTGATGACAACGTTCCCTTCGGCGGACATGCCAACCGCCAGTTCGTCAAACGCGCTCATTCTACTTAACGATCACTGGTCTTGCGGTGGTGCGCTCGATCCGGATCGGGATGGCTTTCGATGATGGCGTGAAGCTCACGGGGTCATGCGCGTAGAGGGGCACCAGCGGATTGGTCTCCGGATAGTAGGCCGCGCAGCAACCATCGGGAAACGAGTAACTGACGACGCGAAAATTGCGCACTTTTCGCTCGATGCCATCGGTCGACTGCGTAATGAGATCCACGCGGTCGCCGTCCTGCAGACCTCGCTTCTCCAGTTCGGTTTTATTGAGAAAAACGACGTCGCGCTGCCCGTAGACACCTCGATATCGGTCGGACATCGAATAGATCGTGGTATTGTATTGATCGTGGCTTCGCATCGTACTCAGCCACAGCGCCCCCAAATCATCGTCGTGGGCATCCTCTCCGAGCCCGTCATAAACAAGGAAATGCGCTTTTCCCGACGGCGTCGCCCAGTTCCGTTCTCTCGCACTTGAGACCAGGTGAAATCCACCTGGCACCCGAATGCGGTCGTTGTAGCTCTCGAAAATCGGAAACACATCTTCGATCGCGTCGCGGATGCGATTGTAATCCGAAACAAAACTTACCCAATCGACCACCGAGTGCTGACCGAGAGTTGCACGCGCCATGCCGGCCACGATGGCGGGCTCGCTCAGCAGATGTTCCGAGGCGGGCTTGTTGCGGCCGGCGGAAGCATGAACCATCGACATCGAATCCTCGACGGTAATCGACTGAGGCCCGGAGGCCTGGATGTCCACTTCCGTGCGGCCGAGGCAGGGCAGGATCAACGCGTCGCGTCCGTGAATGAGATGGCTGCGGTTCAGCTTTGTAGAGACCTGGACGGTGAGGTCGAGACTTCTGAGTGCTTGCTGGGTTCGCGGCAAATCCGGAATCGCGGCCGCAAAATTTCCACCCATTGCCACGAAGACCTTGACCTCGCCGCGGATCATGGCTACGAGCGCTGTTACGACATTGTGGCCGTGCTCGTGGGGCGCTTTGAAACCGAAGCGGCGCTCCAAGCTGTCCAGAAACTCCGCCGAGGGGATCTCGGTAATCCCGACTGTACGGTCGCCTTGCACGTTTGAATGACCCCGGACCGGACAAATGCCGGCGCCTTCACGCCCGATGTGACCGCGAAGCATGGCGAGGTTAGCCAGCTGTTGCACGTTCTGCGCACCCCGCTTGTGTTGCGTAATACCCATGCCGTAGACAACGATCGCACGCTCAGCCTTCATGTAAACATGCGCCGCATATTCGATCTCCTCGCGAGCGAGGCCGGAGTAGCGCTCAATGTCATCCCATCGGGCCGCTTTGAGATCATTGGCAAGGGCTTCGATTCCGAACGTGTGCTCCCGGATGAAATCCCAGTCCAGGATCCCGGGAAGCCGCTGCGCACGCGCAGTCTCGTCGGCTTCGATCAAGACCTTCATGATTCCCTTGATGGCAGCTGCGTCGCCGCCCACACGCACCTGATAGAGCTTTGAGCTGATTGGCGTCGAGCTCAGCGTCGCCATCTCAACCGGACTCTGCGGGTGCTGAAACCGTTCAAGCGCCCGCTCCCGGAACGGATTGAACGAGATGATGGCCGCTCCCCGCCGGGAGGCGTTGCGCAAATCCGTCATCATGCGTGGGCTGTTGGTGCCGGGGTTTTGCCCGAAAATCAAAATGCAATCGGCCTTCTCGAAATCTTCGAGCAGAACGGTTCCTTTGCCGACGCCGATCGATTGCGGCAAGCCGACGCTGGTTGCCTCGTGGCACATGTTGGAACAGTCCGGAAAATTGTTGGTACCGTACTCCCTGACGAACAACTGATACAGGAAGGCGGCTTCGTTCGAGGTTCGTCCCGATGTATAGAATTCGGCCATGTTGGGATCCGGCAGCGCATTCAGATGCGCGCCAATGGTCGCGAATGCCTCGTCCCAACTCACCGGGACGTAATGATCGGAGGCTGCGTCGTAGGCCATGGGATGAGTGAGCCGTCCAACCATTTCCAGCTGGTAGTCGCTCCAGCTTGCCAGCTCGGTGACGCTGTGTTCCGCAAAAAACTCGGGCGTGCAGCGCTTTGAAGTCGCTTCCCACGCCACCGCCTTTGCGCCGTTCTCGCAGAATTCGAAAGACGACGTATGCTTCGGATCCGGCCAGGCGCAGCCGGGGCAATCGAATCCGGCCGGCTGGTTCATGCAGCTCAACGTTGCCGCGCCTTTGACGGGAATGTGCTGCTCGATCAGATGCTCGCTGACCGCCTTGAGGGCACCCCAGCCGCCGGCCGGGTGATGGTAGGGATGAATAGCCTTTCGATCGGACATCGACAATTTCCTTCGGCGACAACGAATGCTGCCCGAAGAGATGCGCACTGCCGGCGGAAAGTCCTTTCGAAAGCGATCTCAGTTTGTCCAAATTGCACTGGGCAGACGTGCAAACCCCTCGGCGGCCGCGCCGAGGTGAGCGCAGTGCATTCTGAAAAAAAACCGCGTTTTGAAGAGAGCGATCGCCCGAGGTCTGCCTAATTAGCTTGACGAGGTCACGAACCGGTACTGAACGAGAGCAATCGGAGAACAAGTTATGATTTCGAGACGAAATTTGCTGGCCGTTTCGGGGCTGGGAGTTGCAGCGACCGTGTCGGCTGTGAAAGGCGCTTCCTTCGGTAATCCGGACGAGCCGGCGCAGGGCGCGATCAATGCCAAGGGTCCGGGAAATCTGACTGACCCCGGTCCGCAAAATCCCGTGATCGGCAGCCAGTTTCCGTCTGCTCAATCTCCGCCTGCGACCGACGTCGGCGGCATGCCCACGACATGGGCTTCTTTCAACAACGCAGCCAAACGCATCCAGAACGGAGGCTGGGCACGTCAGGTAACGGTTGACGACTTTGCCATTTCAAAAGAGATCTCAGGCGTCAACATGCGGTTGACCGCTGGCGGAATCCGCGAGCTGCACTGGCACCAGGCCGCCGAATGGGCCATCATGACTTACGGCAGCTGCCGGGTGACTGTCCTTGATGCGGAGGGACGGCCCTATGTTGGCGACGTGAAAGCCGGCGATCTCTGGTATTTCCCGCCCGGCGCGCCGCATTCCCTGCAGGGCCTTGGGCCGGACGGCTGCGAATTCGTCATCTGCTTTGACGATGGTCATGCCGACGAATTCAATACGCTGCTCGTCACCGACTGGCTTGCCCATACGCCGCCTTCGGTGCTTGCCAAGAACTTCGGCGTTGCAGCCGAAACGTTTGCGAAAATTCCGCTTCACAATCTCTGGATCTTCCAGGGCACGGTTCCCGGGGATCTGGCAGCCGACCGCGCTGCGATTCAAAAGGACGCGCCTGCTCCCACCCATCCATTCATTTTTCCGCTTGGATCCTCGCGCCCCTCCAAGTCGTCCGAGACTGGAACCATCCAGGTTGCCGACAGCACAAATTTCGAGGTCTCCACCGCGGTCGCTGCAGCACTGGTGACCATTCGACCGGGCGCTGTCCGGGAAATGCACTGGCATCCGAATGCAGACGAGTGGCAGTACTACATCAAGGGCAAGGGCCGAATGACGGTATTCAACACCGGCCCTAACGCGCTCACAATGGATTTCACGGCTGGCGACATTGGTTACGTCAAGCGTAATTTCGGACATTATGTCGAGAATACCGGAGATACCGATCTTCAATTCGTCGGCGTGTTTCGTGCTCCGCGCTACGAGGAAATCTCGCTCTCAAACTGGCTTGCGCATACGCCGCCGAAACTGGTGGCCCAGCACCTCAACATCGACGAAGAAACGATCGCGAAATGGCCTGGCGATTCTCCGGGTGTAATGCCAAAGGGTATATAGACAGTGCATCGCGACGAACGGCGGGCTCCACAAATGCCGGAGCTCGCCGGCGTTCGTTTACTCGCAGGCGCTTTTTTGAGCCGTCGCGCGGAGCATGGCCTTCTTTTTCATTAAAACCACAATCAACGGTCATCGCCGCGACACCTTGTGTCCGCGAGCTTGCGCTCGGGGTGGATGATCACGGTGTTTTCTTTCCTTTTCCCGTTTGCACGATTTTCCTGTTTGCACGGTGTCGGACGGAGAGACATTGATCGATGGGCGCTTCGCCGGTGGCGCATACGTGCGAATTTGGAAGAACGTGACCAGCAGGCGAACGATGTCTATCGGCGGAGGCGGGCGCCGGACCCAATCCCGCGAACGGTCCACGTGCCACCTGTCCGTGAAGCACCCATCAATGGAATCAAAGCATGAAGCACATCACTGTGGCCGAGACGACGTTCCGGCCTGTTGCCGGTCAAAGATCAGATCGCCTTGCCGGCGTCAAACCGATACATCGAATACTGGCGCCATTTCCCGTCGCCTACTTCGCGGCGGCCTTTGCCACCGATCTCGCCTATTGGCAAACCGCCGAGGTGATGTGGGAGAGATTTTCGGTATGGCTGATTGCCGGCGGCCTGGTCATCTCCGCCCTTGTCGCATTGGCCGCCGTGGTCGATCTGGTCTTCACCAGGCAGCGGCCGGCATGGACCCGCGCGCTCGGCTATACGGCCGCCGTCCTGCTTTCGCTCCTGAATGTCTTCGTCCATAGCCGCGATGGCTATACCGCAGTGGTGCCTACGGGCGTGACGCTCTCGGCAATCGTCGTCGCCATTCTGCTGGTGTACTCGGTCACGGCAGGCTGGACCCTCACCTATCGCCGCCATGGAGCACGCTCATGAACTGCCGGAACATCTATCGCTCAGCAAAGCTGAAGCGCCTCGCTACCGTTTTCGCCTTCACCGTCGCAGGGCTTGGACTTGCGAGTTGCGACGACGTCGGCGGCGATCCGGCGAAGCAGATCGGCGCCGATCCCGTCTTGCCCGCGCTTCAGCAGTATCTCTTGCCACCGATCCGAATCGCACGACCCGTGTCCTGGGGGAATGACACCCCCAAGGTGCCGGCAGGATTGCAGGTCCATGCGCTCGCCACCGGATTTCAGCATCCGCGATCGCTCTATGTCCTTCCGAACGGGGATGTGCTGGTGATCGAGAGCAACGGACCAAAAGCACCCGTCTTTCGTCCGAAGGACCTCATCACCGGCGTCGTGCAGGGACTTGCGGGCGCAAAAGCACGCGACGCAAACCGCATTACGCTCTTGCGCGATACCAAGGGCGACGGCGTTCCGGAGTTGCGGACTGTATTTCTGGACCACCTGAATTCGCCCTTTGGCGTCGCGTTGGTTGGCCACTATCTTTATGTGGCGAACACCGATGCAATCGTCCGCTACCCTTACGAGGACGGACAAACCAGCATCACGGCAAAGGGAACCAAATTGACCGACCTTCCAGGTGGTCCGATCGACCACCATTGGACGAAGGCCCTTCTCGCCAGTCCGGATGGCTCCAAGCTCTACGTCGGAGTCGGTTCCAACAGCAATGTCGCCGAAAATGGAATCGAGGCCGAACGTGAGCGAGCCGCAATTTGGGAGGTGGACACTGCAACCGGAGCACACCGCGTCTATGCGAGCGGCGTTCGCAATCCAACCGGGATGCAATGGGAACCCGAGACAGGCAAGCTCTGGGCTATCGCCAACGAACGCGATGAGATCGGGCCTGACCTGGTGCCGGACTATCTGACCTCGGTGAAGGATGGCGGCTTTTATGGCTGGCCCTACAGCTACTTTGGCCAGCATCTGGATCCGCGCGTCATGCCGCCACGGCCCGACCTCGTGTCGGAAGCGATCAAACCG
>Ga0210389_10002327_pt1 | contig 15040 bp, 17 predicted proteins | sample IncBWH28OmetaG_FD_160127 | JGI IMG/M metagenome (GOLD analysis project Ga0210389, IMG submission 160127) | Forest soil microbial communities from Barre Woods Harvard Forest LTER site, Petersham, Massachusetts, United States - Inc-BW-H-28-O ...
CACGGCGCACGACAATAAACCCGGCAGCGACAAAGTGGACGCATTCGATGCCGCGGCGTTTGCCCGCATGCAGGCGGCAATGGCGCGGTCATCGCTGATTCTCTTGACGCACGAGCATGCGGACCACATTGGCGGCCTTACGACCCATTCGAATCTCGCCGCGGTGCTCGCTGCGGCCAGGCTGACTCGCGAACAAATTGCAAATCCCACCGCCATGCTGCCGGCGAAGTTTCCGGATCACGCCCTGGACGGCTATGTGCCTCTCGAGTATCGGAAGTACGACGCGGTCGCGCCGGGTATGGTGCTCATCAAGTCGCCCGGCCATACGCCGGGCAGTCAGATGGTCTATGTTCAAACCGCGGACGGTACGGAGTTTCTCTTCATAGGAGATGTCGCCTGGCATTTTCGCAACATCGAAGTGCAACGCGAACGTCCGCGTTTTGTCACGCAGTTCACGGAAGATCGCGCGGCCGTATTCGGCCAACTCGGCGCGCTGCAGAGGCTGCACGAAGCCGAGCCCCGCATTAACATCGTGCCGGGTCACGATGGGGTGGTCGTCGAGCGGTTGATTGACGCGCGTCTGATGAGGCTCCGGTTCCAATTGCCTGGCGGTGAACCATGATCGAATCGTCTTGCCATTGCGGCACGGTGAAACTAGAAATCCTATCCGCGCCGGAAGAAGTGACTGACTGCAATTGCTCCATCTGCCGGCGCTACGGCGTGCTGTGGGCCTACTACTCTCCCGCGCACGTGCGCATTGCTGCGACGCAGGGCGCGACGGAAGGCTATCGGTGGGGCGACCAGTCCATTGAGTTCCACCGTTGCCAGAACTGCGGCTGCGTCACCCACTGGGCGGCCGTGGGCCAGCCTGCGGATCGCATGGGCGTGAACGCTCGACTGATGGCGCCGGAGGTTTTAGCGGCGGCACGCACGCGCCGTCTCGACGGCGCCGACACGTGGAAATATCTCGACGAGTGCCAACCGATCTACCCGGAAGTGGCAATGCCTGCTGATTTCCCAACTGCAGCCATCGAGGCCGTATCGGCACCGGCCAGGGCGCCTTTGCTGAGCTTCCCAGAGCCCCTCGCGTCACTCATGAAGGATCGGATCAGGCATCCACTCGGGACCCATTTCGGGATTACCCATTTCGGCGTGAACTTGACCTACCTTCCGCCGGGGAGCGTCTCGGCGCCGCGCCATTCCCATTCGCATCAAGATGAATTTGTGTACATTCTCGAGGGCACACCCATCTTGGTAACAAGTGCCGGCGAGACGCCGCTGCGTCCCGGTATGTGCGCAGGCTTCAAGGCCGGAAGTGATGATGCCCATCAGCTTCGCAATAGAAGCGATGGCATGGCCGTTTACTTGGAAATTGGCGACCGAACGGCCGGCGACGCCGTGACCTACGCTGACGACGACATCAAGATTGAAAAGATGCCGGACGGTCGGCTTCAGGTCGTTCGCAAGGATGGCTCACCGTACTGAGGATTCAATCCCACAGTTCATCCATGTCCTCCGGATCGTCCATTTCGCAGCTGTCGGCGGACTCCGGTTGCAAAGTAGCCCAGTCCGCATGATGCCAAACCGCGGTGGCGATGCCGGCCGTGGACAGCTCGCGCCGCTGCGGCTTGGGTCCGAAGCGGCTGGCGATGAGACTCAAGCCCGGGTTGTGACCGCATATCATGATGTGGACCAAGGAGGCTGCGCGATGCGCGAGGAGCTGCCAGGTTCTCTCGGGCGTCGCCAAATACAGTTCCCGGGCGCACTGAACCTGTTTCGCATCGAGCTCGCACGCCGTGGCAATGATTTCGGCCGTCGCCCAGGCGCGTTCGGCGGGACTCACCAAAATGAGGTCGGGAATGAGATTGCGTTTGACCAGGCGCGAGGCCATCTCCTGCGCCTCGATACAGCCGCGATGAGTGAGCGGGCGCTCGTAGTCCTCCGGATAAGCGTCGACGGCTTCCGCTTTGCCATGCCGCAGCAGCGTCAGCCTGCGCGTACCCACAGATGACCATTCTCGATTTTGGTTTCGTATACGCGCACCGGCTCGTAGGCGGGCGGGGTCAGCGCTTCACCGGTGCGCAGGCAGAACCGTGCGCCGTGGCGCGGGCAGATGATCTCGTTGCCTTCGATTTCGCCTCCGGTCAGCGGGGCCCCGTCGTGGGTGCAGATATCTTCAATGGCGAAATATTCTGCGCCGTTGCGCACGATGGCAATCATGCGGCGACCCACCGTCATCGACTTGGCTTGACCGTCCGGTAATTCATGGGGCAGTCCCGCATCAATCCATGTCACGGCAAAGGCCTCGCATCGCTCACATCATGCCCGTCTGCAGGCGGGCCTCATCGGACATCATGGTCTGATTCCACGGGGGATCGAATACCAGTTCCACATTGGCGTGTGCCACCGTCGGAATGATCTGCACCTTGTCGCGCACGTCCTGCACCAGCACCTCTCCCATGCCGCAGCCCGGCGCGGTCAGGGTCATCTTGATGTCGACGTTGCGGGTCGAGTCGGCATTCTTGCTGACATCACACTCGTACACCAAGCCGAGGTCGACGATATTGACCGGTATTTCCGGGTCGTAGCAAGTCTTGAGCTGCTGCCAAATAATATTCTTGATGTCCTCTTCGGAAGCGCCGGGGGGCACGTCGGGCGGCTTTGCGGCGGTCTTGCCGATGGCATCGGCGTCCTGACCCGCAATTCGAAACAGATTGCCGTCAATGTAAACGGTGAAGCTTCCGCCCAGGGCCTGGGTGATGTAGCCGACCTGTCCCAACTTGAGGTTGACTTCGGCGCCGGCGGGTATCGCCACCGCCTTGACGTCGCGCTGCACGACAATGGGTTCATTCTCGTAGGTGCGCACTAGACAGGCTCCTGGCGGCTCACTCGGTCGACACAGCTGGCACGGACTTGAGATCCGCGGCCTTGAGCGCGGATGCCAGCGTGTGCCAGCACAGGCTGGCGCATTTGACCCGCGCGGGATACTCGCGCACACCGGACAGAGCCGCCAACTTGCCCAGGCCCGAAGCCTCCGGCGCGGCGTCGTCGGTCAGCAACTGATGCACGCGTTCGAAAAGCGCCAGCGCTTCCTCGCGGCGCTTGCCCTTTACCGCTTCGGTCATCAGGGAGGCGGAGGCCGTCGAGATGGCGCAGCCCTGACCTTCGAAGCGGATGTCGCTGATGGTGTCATCGCTGAGCTTCAGGCGCAGCGTCAGACGGTCGCCGCATAGGGGATTGAATCCCTCGACGCTGGCGTCCGCGGACTCCAAACTTCCAAAGTTCCGCGGCCGGCGGTTATGGTCCAGAATCACGTCGCGATACAGATCGTTCAATTCCACGGCGGGCCTCAGGCGAACATCTTGCGTGCGCGCTCGATGCCCGCCGCAAGCCTGTCGATCTCATCGAAGGTGTTATAGAAAGCGAATGAAGCGCGCGCGGTTGCCGGCAATTTGAAGAAATCCATCACCGGCATGGCGCAGTGATGGCCGGTGCGCACCGCGATGCCGTCCTCGTCCAGGATCGTGCCCAGATCGTGCGGATGCACGCCGTCCACGACGAAGGACACGAGGCTGGCTTTTTCCGGCGCGGTGCCCACGATGCGCAGCCCGTGAATTTTGTCGAGCGTCGCGGTGGCATGCCGGAGCAGGGCATCCTCGTGTGCATGCGCGGCATCCAGATCCATGCCCGATAGAAAATCGACCGCGGCGCCCAAGCCGATGCCGCCGGAGATATTCGGAGTTCCGGCTTCGAACTTGTTCGGCAGGGCGTTGTACGTTGTCTTGGCGAAGGTCACGCTCAGGATCATTTCGCCGCCGCCCTGCCATGGCGGCATGCGATCGAGCAGTTGTTCGCGCCCGTAGAGCACGCCGACTCCCGTGGGCCCATACATCTTGTGGCTGGAAAAGGCATAGAAATCGCAACCCAGATCCTGCACATCCACCGGCAGATGCGAGACCGCCTGGGCCCCGTCGATCAAGGTGGTGATGCCGCGAGCCTTGGCGGCGGCAACGATGCGGCGCACCGGCAAGATGGTGCCCAGGGCGTTCGACACATGAGCGCAGGCCAGAATCTTGGTGCGAGCACTCATCAGGGAAACCACCGCGTCCAGATGCACCTCACCGCGAGCATCCATCGGCGCGACAACCAGCGTAGCGCCGGTTTGCTCGCAAACCATTTGCCAGGGGACGATGTTCGCGTGATGTTCCAAATGCGTGATCAACACCTCGTCGCCCGGCCGCAAGATCGGTCTGGCATAGCTCTGCGCCACCAGGTTGATCGCCTCGGTGGTGCCTCGGACGAAAATGATCTCGCTGCGCGAGCGGGCGTTGACGAAGCGGGCGACGCGGTCTCGCGCGCTCTCGTACATCGACGTGGCCTCCTGGCTCAAGGTATGCACGCCGCGGTGAATATTGGCGTGATGCCGGCGCTCGTAGTCATCCACCGCGTCGATGACGCATTGCGCGCGCTGCGCAGAGGCGCCGTTGTCCAGATAGGCCAGCGGCTTGCCATGCACCATGCGGGTCAGGATCGGGAACTGCCGCCGCGCGGCGTCGACGTCGAAAATCCGGTCGGTTTGGGCGAGTGCGATATTGTTCATCTAAATTTCCGCAGTGTTTGCGAATCGGGTAATTGGCTGATCAGCGCGTTCTCGATCGCGGAACGCGCTGAATTCACCGACATGCCGGTGAGCACATCGGCGAGAAACGCATACACCAACAAGCTCTGTGCGGTCTCGCGGTCGAGTCCGCGCGACAGCATGTAGAACAGCATGTCGGGATCGAGCCTGCCGGTGGTGGCACCATGCGCGCATTTGACTTCGTCGGCGTAAATCTCCAGCTGCGGCCGCGTGTCGATCTCGGCACTGGGCGACAGCAGCAAGCCGCGGCAGGACTGCTTCGAATCCGCGTTCTTCGCGCCCGCATTGACGATGACCTTGCTGTTGAAAATCACCCGGCTGACGTCGCCGGCAATGGCGCGCGCGGTTTGGCGGCTGCACGTGTTCGGCGCGGCATGGGTGACGATGTTCACGCAGTCCACGTGCCGATCTTCGTGTCCCACCAGCAGCGAGTAGCTCTCCAGGCTGGCGCCGGGCTGACTCAATCGCGCTTCCAAGGATGAGCGCACCAAGCCCCCGCCCAGGGCAATCGTGAACTGCCGGCAGCGGCTGTCCTGAGACTGATGGATGTCGAGGGCGTCGAGGTGGGTTGCCCCGGCGCCGGTCGCGTAGAGGCGGTAGTGCTCCAGCTGCGCATCCCTGCCAAGCGCGATGTGCGTATTGGAATTATTGAGGGGTGTGATGTCCCCTTCAGAAAGATGATGCTCGATGAGGGTCGCACTCGCCCCGGGGCTTGCATCGATGATGATCCGCGGGTGCGCGGCCTGCGCGCCGTCCCCGGTGGAGAGGTGCCGAATCACAATCGGCGTCGGCACCGTGCCGGTGATTTTCAAATAGAGGCCATCGATGAACAACGCAGTGTTGAGCAGCACCCAGCGGCGCTGATCGGCGTCCGATGCGGACTCAAAGAAGCGCCTTACTCGGTTAGGATCTTCCTTATATATTTCTCTTATACTATTGATTTCAATACCGTTTATATCGGGTAAATCGGCAGGCAGCACGGGGCAGCCATTGACCATCGTCAGCGTAACGGCGTGCTGCTCAGCATTCACCAGCGATAGCGATGCGCTCAAGCTCGCCACGCCCGGCGTCTCGCAGCCGGCTTCGCGATAGCTCTGGCCCGCCAGGGCGCGCAGGTCCGTATAGCGCCAGGTTTCATCGCGCAGCGAGGGCAGACCCAACTTTAGAAACCGCTCCATCGCAGCTTCGCGAATGGGCTGCAACGCGTCGGGCGCGCGCGTGCGCCATTGCGTTTCGAAGGAGCGCAGGGCGGCACTCATGCGACTTGGGCCCCCATGACCCAGTCGTAGCCACGGCGCTCGAGCTCTTGAGCGAGTGATTTGTCCCCCGACTTCACGATGCGGCCGCCGGAGAGAACGTGGACCTGGTCCGGGATCACGTAGTCCAGCAGGCGCTGATAATGCGTGACCAGGACAACCGCACGCGCAGGGTCGCGCAGGCTGTTCACGCCGGTGGAGACCACCTTGAGCGCATCGATGTCAAGACCGGAATCAGTTTCGTCGAGAATGGCGAGCTTCGGTTCGAGAATGAGCATCTGCAGCACTTCATTGCGTTTCTTCTCGCCGCCGGAAAAGCCTTCATTCACGCCGCGCGTCAAGAACGATTCGCTCATCTGCATGAATTTCATCTTCTGGCGAATCAGCGCCAGAAATTCATAGGCATCGACTTCAGGCTCGCCCGCGGCTTTGCGCTTGGCATTGAGGGCTGCCTTGAGCAGGTAAACGTTGTTGACCCCGGGAATCTCAACAGGGTATTGAAATCCGAGGAACAATCCGGCTCGCGCGCGCTCTTCGGCGCGCATCGCCAATAGGTCGCGGCCCTCGAAGGTCACGCTGCCGCGGGTGACTTCGTAGTCCTCGCGTCCGGCGAGCACCTGCGCCAGCGTGCTCTTGCCGGAACCGTTCGGTCCCATGATGGCGTGCACCTCTCCCGCGTTCACCGTGAGGTTGACGCCAGTGAGTATTTCCTTGCCCGCGACCCGGGCGGTCAAATCAGAAATTTGTAGCAAATTAGTTCTCTCTTGCGGACCGGCGGCTCAGCCGACCGCTCCTTCCAGACTTACACTGAGCAGATTCTGCGCCTCGACCGCGAACTCCATCGGCAGTTCCTTGAAGACGACCTTGCAGAAGCCGCTGACAATCATGTTGACCGCATCCTCGGCGGAGATTCCCCGCTGCAGGCAATAGAACAGCTGATCCTCGCCGATCTTGGAGGTGCTGGCTTCGTGCTCCACCGTCGCGGTCGGATTCTTCACTTCCATATAAGGAAAGGTATTGGCCGCGCATTTCGCGCCCATCAGCAAGGAATCGCATTGCGTGAAATTGCGCGCGCCGCTCGCGCTCGGCAGGATTTTCACCAGACCGCGATAGGTGTTCTGCGCATGCCCCGCCGAAATGCCCTTGGAGACGATCGTGCTCTTGGTATTGCGCCCGATGTGAATCATCTTGGTGCCGGTGTCGGCCTGCTGATAATGGTTCGCCACCGCGACGGAGTAGAACTCGCCGATCGAGTTCTCGCCTTTGAGCACGCAGCTCGGGTATTTCCAGGTGATCGCCGATCCGGTCTCGACTTGCGTCCACGATATCTTGGAGTTGCGGCCGCGGCACTCGCCGCGCTTGGTGACGAAGTTGTAAATGCCGCCCAAGCCGTTCTCATCCCCTGGGTACCAATTCTGCACCGTCGAATACTTGATCTGTGCATCATCGAGCGCGACGAGTTCGACCACGGCGGCATGCAGCTGATTCTCATCGCGCATGGGCGCCGTGCAGCCTTCCAGATAGCTCACCGACGCGCCTTCGGCGGCGATGATCAGGGTTCGTTCGAACTGGCCGGTCTTGGCGGCGTTGATGCGAAAGTAAGTCGACAGTTCCATCGGGCAGCGCACGCCGGGCGGCACATAGACGAATGATCCATCCGAAAACACCGCGGAATTGAGTGCGGCGAAAAAGTTATCGCCCGCGGGCACCACCGTGCCGAGATAGCGCTCCACCAGCTCCGGGTGATTACGAACGGCGTCCGAAAACGAACAAAAAATCACGCCGGCCTTGCCGAGTTTTTCCTTGAACGTGGTCGCGACCGACACGCTGTCGAACACCGCGTCCACCGCCACCCCCGCCAGGCGCGCGCGCTCATGCAGGGGGATGCCCAATTTCTCGTAGGTGGCGAGCAATTTCGGATCCACCTCATCCAAGCTCTTCGGCGCATTCGCCGGCGCCCGCGGCGCGGAATAATAGGAGATGTCCTGGTAATCGATGGGCTTGTAGCGCACATGCGCCCAGGTCGGCTCTTTCATCGTCAGCCAGTGCCGAAATGCTTTCAGCCGCCAATTCAGCAGAAACGCGGGCTCGTGTTTCTTCTTCGAGATCGCGGCGACCACGTCCTCATCGAGCCCGGGCGGCAAGCTGTCGGACTCGATATCGGTGATAAAGCCATGGCGATATTTCTGACCGACCAGGGCTTCGACGTCTTGAGGTTTGCTAGACACGGTATTCCAGGTGCTTAAAAGTGCTTAATGGGGCCGCGGTTCCAAGTGCTCAATGGGGCCGCTTTTCAGGTATTCACGTGCATTTCGGAGGCGAGGTCCGCAATTCGCAGGCCGGTCGAATCGAGACCCGCCAATTGGTGCAGCGTGACGTCTTCCAGGGCGCGGCGAATGGCGGCATTGACGCGCTGCCACGCACTGCCGACCCGGCACAGCCGCTCGATGCCGCATTGGCTCGCGGCACCGCTGCATTCGGTAATGGCGATCGGTCCTTCGAATACGTCGAGAATTTGCGCCGCGGTGATTTCGGTGGCGGGCCGCGCGAGGCGGTATCCGCCCTGCGCACCGCGTGATGAGATCACCATGCCGGCTCGCTGCAGGCCTTTCAAGACCTTACTGACCGTGGGACGGCTCAAACGCGTGCGCTCGGCCAATTCAGTCGCAGCGCGATGCGATGCAGGCTCCTGCGCTAAACTGGCCAACACGACCGTCGCGTAATCGGTCATTTTTCCCATACGCAGCATAAAGAGGGTCCTCCGAGAGGGAGAATCATGTAGGACTATTTTAGTCCTATTTAACCTTAAGTTCCACCCGGAGGGCGGACTCAAGCCAGGTTTGTTATCCTTGCCTTAACTTAACCGTCAATATCAGTGAGATGCGTACGACATGAATATTGGAGATCTCAACGCCATTGCCCGCGGAATGGTCGCCAAAAATCGCGGAATCTTGGCTGCCGACGAAAGCACCAGCACCATCAAAAAGCGCTTTGACACCATCAAGTTGGAGTCCACCGAGGAGAATCGGCGGGCCTACCGGGAGATGCTGTTCAGCGCACCGGGTGCGAAGGACTACATCAGCGGCGTCATCATGTACGACGAAACCCTCCGTCAGAAGACCAAGGACGGTGTGCCCTTTCCCGCCTATCTTGCCAAGGCCGGCATGATCCCCGGCATCAAGGTCGACCTGGGGGCGAAGGCATTGCCCGGCTTTCCGGGCGAGACCGTCACCGAGGGCCTCGATGGATTGCGCGAGCGCTTTGCCGAATACCACAAGTTGGGCGCGCGATTTGCCAAATGGCGGGCGGTGATCAACATCGATTCCGTGATTCCCTCCCGCTATTGCGTCGACGCCAATGCGGAGTGCCTGGCCCGCTACGCCGCACTGGCGCAAGAGGCGGGGATCGTGCCCATCGTGGAGCCCGAAGTGCTGATGGATGGGGCTCACCCCCTGGAGCGCTGCGAAGAGGTCACCAACATTGTGCTCGATAGCGTGTTCACCCACTTGTTCGCGGCGCGCATCGTGCTGGAAGGCATGATCCTGAAGCCGAACATGGTGATCCCGGGCAAGAAATGCGCCGACCAAGCCACGCCGGAGCGCATCGCCGAGGCCACGGTCCGCACGCTGAAGCGTCAAGTTCCCACCGCGGTGCCCGGCATTGCATTTCTTTCCGGCGGCCAGAGTCCGACGGATGCGACGCTGCACTTGAACCTCATGCACGCAGCCGGACCCTTGCCCTGGGCCCTGACGTTCAGCTACGGGCGCGCTCTGCAAGAAGACGCGCTGAACGCTTGGGCGGGTAAAGAGAGCGGATTTGCCGGCGGCCAGAAGGCCCTGGCAAAGAGGGCGAAGCTCAATGGCTTGGCGGCGGTGGGCCAGTACAGTGCTGCCTTGGAATCCGCCGCGTAAGAGTCGCGCCCCACAGCCGCGGCCCTTGGGCGCGGCTGCGCAGCCAAACCATTGAACCAATCCGCCTCCATCGTTGATATTCGCCATCTCGATTACGCGGTCGGCGGGCGTCCTATATTTGCGGGCCTCGATATCCAGATCCCGCGCGGCAAAATCACCGCGGTGATGGGACCGAGCGGCACAGGGAAAACCACGCTGCTGCGGCTCATCACCGGACAGGTGCAGGCTGACAATGGCGCCATCGACGTGGCGGGCGAGAACATGCGCGCCATATCGCGGGCCAATTTGTATATCCTGCGCCGACGCATGGGAATGCTCTTCCAGAACGGGGCGCTGTTGACCGATTTGAGCGTATTTGAAAACGTCGCGTTCCCGTTGCGCGAGCACACCGATCTCACCGAGCGGCTCATACGGGAATTGGTGCTCACGAAATTGCAGGCCGTGGGCTTGCGCGGCGCGGCGGAACTGATGCCGGCCGAACTTTCCGGCGGGATGAGCCGGCGCGTCGCTCTGGCGCGCGCCATCGTCATGGACCCGGAACTGCTGATTTACGATGAGCCGTTTGTCGGGTTGGATCCCATTTCACTGGGCGTCATTTTGCGGCTGATCCGGCGCTTGAACGACACGCTCGGGATCACCAGCATCGTCGTGTCCCACGATGTGCAAGAGATCTCCACGGTCGCGGATCAGGTATTCCTATTGTCCGGGGGCAAGGTGGTCGCGGGCGGCACGCCGCAGGAACTCAAGACCAACCCCACGGAGATCGTCAAGCAGTTCATCGGCGGTCTCGCGGACGGTCCGGTGCCATTTCACTTTCCGGCGCCGGATTATTTCGATGAGCTCCTGTCCCGCAAAGAGGTCCTTTGAGCATGTTCAGGGAACTCTGGGAAAGCTTCACCGATGCCCTGGAAGGCCTGGGCTCCGTCGTTCATTTCCTGTTTCGTCTGGTGGTGCATACGCCGAGTGCGTTGTTGAGATTCAATTTGATCTCTCAACAGATCTTCAACTCCGGCGCGTTTTCGCTGGTCATCATCATGCTCTCGGGTTTGTTCGTCGGCATGGTGCTGGGGTTGCAGGGTTTCCAGCTGTTGCAGCGATTCGGCTCGGAGGAGTCCCTCGGCGTCGCGGCGACCATCGGCCTGGTGAAGGAACTGGGGCCTGTGGTGACGGCGCTGCTGTTTGCCGGCCGGGCCGGTACGGCGTTGGCCTCCGAGCTGGGATTGATGCGCGCGACGGACCAGATCTCGGCGATGGAGATGATGGCGGGCGATCCCATTCAGCGTGTGGTGGTGCCGAGATTCCTGGGCGGCGTCATTTCCATGCCGCTGCTGGCCGCCATATTCAGCGTCATCGGCATCTACGGCGCGCAGCTGATCGGCGTACAGATCATGGGGGTGGACTCGGGCAGCTTTTGGTCGCAGATGCGCTCGGCGGTCGGCTTGAAAGATGTCACCGAAGGCATCGTCAAGAGCCTGATCTTCGGCGTTGCCTGCAGCCTCATCGCCGTCTACCAAGGGTACTATGCGACGCCCACTGCGGAGGGCGTTGGCAGAGCCACCACCAGTACCGTCGTCACTTCCGCGGTGGTCATTCTATTTCTGGACTATTTGATCACCGCGGCGTTTTTGTAGGAGTGTTGCTATGCGCAAGTCACGCACGCTGAATCTCGGCACCGGCTCGTTCGTCCTGCTGGGCTTTGCGGCGCTGTTTTTTCTGACCACCCAGACCACGAGCCGTGGGCTGACCTGGTTTGGCCCGCCGCGCTACGAGGTGACTGCAAAGTTCGACAACGTCGGCGATCTCAAGGTGGGTGCACCGGTGTCGATGTCGGGCGTGGAAATCGGACGCGTCGCGAAGATCGACTTTGACTCCAAGGATTACAAGGCGGTCGTGCTGTTGCGTTTGAATGAGCGCTACAACAAAATTCCGACCGACAGCGATGCCAGCATCTATACGCAAGGCTTGTTGGGCGGCAAATTCATCGGCATTACCGCCGGCGGCGCGGATAGCTATCTTAAGGACAAGGACCAAATCGACTTTACGCAATCGGCCTTCGTGCTCGAGAATCTGATCGGCCAGGTGCTGGCGAACTTCACCAAGTCCAAGGCGGATGAGCAGAACTCCGCCGCACCCGCGGACACGAAATCGAACGCGGATACGAAATCGAAGGAGAAAACGAAATGAGCAAATTAACCATCACCGCGATGCTGGTGGGGATGTTGGCGATCGGCGCGCATGCGGCCGAGGCGCCGGCTGCCGCGCCGAGCGCGAGCGAGCTGACCCCCCAGCAGCTCGTGGAGAATTCCGCCAAGCGCATGCTTCAGGAACTGGATGCCAACCGGGCGATGTACAAGTCTGACCCATCAAAGCTCGATGCATTGGTCGGCAATGTGCTGCTGCCTAATTTCGACACGGAGTATGCCGCGCGGCTGGTGCTGGGGCAGAGCTGGCGCAGCGCAACCCCGGAACAGCGCAAGCGATTCGTCGACGCCTTCTATCATTCATTGCTGCGAAATTACGGCGCGGCGCTGGTCGATTTTACCGCCGACCGGTTCATTATCCTGCCCTACAAGGGCGACCCTGGCGATACCACCGCGACCGTGCGCACCGAAGTCAAAAGATCAACGGGCGACAAGGTTCCGGTGAATTTCAGCTTGCGCAAGACTCCCGAAGGGTGGAAGGCCTGGGATGTCGTGATCGAAGGCATCTCCTATGTGAAGAGCTTCCGCACTGATTTTGCGTCGGAGATCCAGCAAAAGGGTCTCGACGATGTGATTTCGCGATTGGAAAAAGAAGGTCGCGTGGGGCCCAACGGGGCGGCAGTCGCACATTGAACAACAGCGCGCCGATCACGGCGGATTTCGAGCTGCAAAACGGCGAGCGTGCACGCGTGACCGGCGTGCTGCACTTCACCACGGTCACGACGCTGCTGCGCTCGGGCAGCGAAGCCATCGCCAACGGCCATGCAGCCGTCATCGATTTGTCCGGGGTCAAGGACAGCGACAGCTCCGGTCTCGCCCTGTTGATCGAATGGCTGAGCATCGCGAGAGCCGACGGCAAGAGCTTGCGCTACGAGAACGTCCCGACCCAATTGCATCAGCTTGCGCGGTTGAGCGATGTGGAAGAATTGCTGACGGCGCGCTAGGATATATCGGCCGGTACGCCAAAAGCCGAATCGGCATACGAAGGCCCGCAGAGGCTGCCAGGGATGGAAAGAATGATGAAACGTGGATCGACGTCATTGAGTGCGCGCTCCGCCGCGGCGGCGCCCCGCGGAGCGGGGATCGCCGGCGCGTCGCTGGCCGCTGTCCTTGCCGGGTGGGGATCCGCACTCGCCGATACGGCTCCCCTCGCGGCGTTCGGCCGGCTACCGAGCTTGGAAGATGTCGTCATTTCGCCCGACGGCACCAAGCTGGCGTTCGTCAAGACCAACGGCGACACCCGAAATCTCGCGGTTGTGCCGCTGAACAAACACGAGCTGCTGGGCGGAGCCCACGTCGGCGACGTGAAATTGCGGGACATCGAGTGGGTCGATGACGACAACATTCTCGCCACCATTTCCACCACGAGTCGGCCGCCTTTCGGTTTTATCGGCCCGACGCGCGAGTGGTTCCAACTCGCCAACTTCAATATCAGCAAACTGAAGATCAGTCCGCTGTCATTTGACGTGAACAACGTGGAAACCTTCAACGTGGTTACCGGCGACACGTCGCTGCGCCAGGTCTCGGGCCACCCGATGCTCTATACACGCGGATACTGTGTGAACGAGGGGACGGTTCCTTGTTTGTTTTCATTTGCCTATCCGGATCGCCACGTGCGGCTGGTCGATCAGGCGTGGGAGCCTGACACCGAGTGGCTGGTGGATGAAGAGGGGAAAATTGCGGCGCAGTTCACCTACCATGACAGCAAAAAGCTTTGGGAGATCAGAACCCACAAGAACGGTCATTGGAGCCTGGCGGCCTCCGGAACCGCACCCATCGACATGCCGGACATGCTCGGATTCAGCGCTGACGGCGGCGCCTTGATTGTGCGATTCGTGGTCAATGGCGATCCGGAATGGCGGCCGCTCAATCTGTCGGACAGCACCTGGGGTCCGCCGCTCGCGAAGGGCGCCTCGTTCTCGAGGGTGATCGAGGATCGCAAGACCGGACGAATCATCGGCGGCATTCACGAGGTCGGCAGCAGCGGATACGTATTTTTCGACAATGAGCTGCAGGCGCATTGGAATGCGGTCCTGCGCGCATTTCCCGACGAGCGCGTGCAACTCGAGTCTCACTCGGACGATTTTTCGAGACTCGTGTTGAAGGTATTCGGCCCCAGGGATGGCTATGTGTATGCGCTGTACGATTGGTATGCCCATCACGCGACCATACTTGGGCCGATCTATGAAGAAATTACCGCTCCCGCCGCCGTGAAGGAGATCAGTTATCCCGCTGCCGATGGGCTGACCATTCCCGCCTTCCTTACTTTGCCGCAGGCCGTCCCGGCAAAAGATCTGCCGCTCATTGTCTTGCCGCACGGCGGGCCGGCCTCGGCCGACACGTTGGATTTCGACTGGTGGTCGCAGGCACTGGCGGCGCAAGGCTACGCGGTGCTGCAACCTAATTTTCGCGGCTCGATTCTGGATTCAAAGTTCCTGCAGGCGGGTTATGGCGAGTGGGGCCGCAAGATGCAAACCGACCTATCCGACGGGGTGCGTTATCTTGCGCACGCAGGCGTCATCGATCCGAAACGGGTTTGCATCGTGGGCGCAAGCTATGGCGGCTATGCCGCGCTCGCCGGCGTTACCATCGAGTCGGGCGTGTATCGTTGTGCGGTGTCGGTCGCAGGCATATCGGACTTGCGCCGGTTTCGCAAATGGACAATTGCCAATGAATCGGGGGGCTTGGGCCAGCGCTATTGGGACCGTTTCATGGGCACGGCCGACCAGAAGGACCCGGCGCTAATTGCCATTTCGCCCATCGAGCATGCCGGCGCGGTCACGGTACCGGTATTGTTGATTCACGGGCGCGACGATACCGTGGTTCCCTTCGAGCAAAGCGATGTCATGGAGAGCGCTTTGAAACGCGCCGGGAAATCCGTGACGCTCGTGACCATGAAGCATGAAGATCACTGGCTCTCGCGCGGCGAAACGCGGCTGCAAATGCTGCAATCCACCGTTGATTTTCTCAAGGCGAACAATCCGCCGAATTAGCGCAAGCCGCCGAACTAGCGAGGCGGGCCAGCTTGCCGCG
>Ga0210389_10002328_pt1 | contig 15040 bp, 20 predicted proteins | sample IncBWH28OmetaG_FD_160127 | JGI IMG/M metagenome (GOLD analysis project Ga0210389, IMG submission 160127) | Forest soil microbial communities from Barre Woods Harvard Forest LTER site, Petersham, Massachusetts, United States - Inc-BW-H-28-O ...
CGCGACAAGCGCGACTAACATCGCGCTATATAGAAATTCTTGGCAAACTGATTTTTTCTACACGGGAAATCGTAGTTTTCGAACGGAGTTGTGCAACAGCCACTGAAGCCAACGGGACATCAGGGAATAAGTATAATGGCTTTAGGCAAAACCGGGCACTATCGACACTGGATCTATTTGGCTAAAGCTAAAAAAACAATTTTTCAAGTTCCGTTGGCTGACGTGGTTGTCGCACAACCTAATCTATGCAGAAATTTAAGATTTATCTGATATGGCAGACAGTAATGCCCCATCGGGGCTACCTATTTGTAGTACAAATCATTGATATCTTCCAATGCCCCATCGGGGCTACCTATTATTTTCGACTCGCTATTCGTAATCAATAGGTAGCCCCGATGGGGCAATTATCCAGGATTGGGTGGTTTCTACAAATAGGTAGCCCCGATAGGGCATTAACCGGTCAGTTAGTAATTATGCAACGGCCAATGAAGCGTTTATTTTAGCCCGGGACGGTTTAGCGTATGCCCAAAAAATTGTCGATAGAAGTTGCCGCTCTTTCATACCGTTCCTTGCCCACTCCCGAAATTACCACATAATTTGCATTTAGCGCCTGTAATTCCTTATGCCATACCTCCATAAAATGTTCGCGCAGGTGGGGAAAATCGCGTAGGGGGTCGTGTTCCCAGGGCAGGTCGATATCTAACAACAGGTAAAGATCATAAGGTCGCCGGGGCAGCTCATCCAGCACTTCCTGCGGCGAGCGGCCGAAGGTATAATCGCTCCAGATTTTTACCGTGATAAAGGTTGTATCGCAGATCAGCAGCTTGTTAGCTTTCGGCGCGATTTCCGCCTCGATGGCCAGCTGGCCATAAAACATATTGACCTCATCCTGCCAGGTGGGTGGTTCTGTTAGCGCGGCGCAATAATCGCGGGCAAATTCGGGCACCCAAACGGTGTGGTAATGCTCAGCAAGGTAGGCCGACATGGTGGATTTGCCGGTGGATTCAGGGCCGACGATGGCGATTTTTTTTATTTCGGATTTTTCGCTGCGCTCAAGAGATGGTTTCGGATTTTCGATTTCGGATTTTGACATGGTCAGGCTTGTTGCAATTGTGTCCTGTATTCCCGCCTCCAGTCATAGTACCCCCAAATGGCTATGCCCACGTATATGGCATACATGATCGCCGTTGCGTCCAGTTGTTTAAAAATATAGATACCAACATAAATGATATCTACAAAAATCCATATCAGCCAATTTTCCAAAACCTTTCGGGAAAGAAAGACCTGTGCAACCAGACTACCGGCCGCACAAAAGCTATCGAGATACGGGTAGGACGCTGAAGTATATCGGAGTACTGAACCCAAGAAAACGGTAAAAACAACAGTGGCGGCAATGGAATAAATTATCTCGCGCATTGTAATTAGCGAAACTGGGGCTTTTTCCTCGCTTACCGGCTTTTTGCTCCAATAATACCACCCATAAATGTTCATTATAAAAAAATATACCTGTAGGCCCATGTCGGCAAAAAGTTTCTTTTCATGAAAAACGTACATGTATAGGATTACGCTGATGATGGCAATTGGCCAGTTCCAGATTTTGTTGAAAGCCGCAAGCGCCACACATAATAAGCCGGTAGCTACCCCAAAAAGCTCCACACGATCGAGAAAATTTTGGTGTTGCCACCAGGTTTGTAACCAGTGTATCAAATGCATGGTAGCAAATATAGCTAAACATTTTGGGTAGCATAAAAGCAAACCCGGCAGGTTTAATGATCTTCTAATTTGGCGCCCCGCGATGATAAAAAGAGCAATGCTCAGCCCATTCCGCTGAATTCACACCGAAATTCACCATATTAACAGGGTTTTAGAGTCCCATCCCTGGCAGTCTTTAATCGCAAGCCCTGTGTCGGTTTTTTCGACATTCTGACTTGAGCGTCGAGACTAAGCGTCAATTCAAGGTTGATATGACACCAGGGCGGTGAGATCTTGCAGGCTACCGGAGGTAGTCGTCATTTAGCCCCTTTCCTTTTAGAATTTGCAGCATACATTTTTCAACCCTTGCCGCCCGGGTTTTGGATTGTTTGGGTGCAGCAAAATAGAGGAGGTACGCCCGTTGCCGCCCTGGTGTTAATGCATTAAATGCGGTTTGGAGGGCGGGGATTGCGTCAAGCTTAAGTTGAAACTCTTCAGGAATCGGGAAGTCTGCGGTGGTTTTAAGCGTCACTTTCGCACCCGCTTTTTCCACTTCAATGGCTTCATAAATATAGGCTTTCAGGGTGGCCTCTAGCTCAACTATTTGCTTAAGATTGTTAAATTTGATCCAGCGACCCGATTGCGTATTCTCCCCCGGTGCTTTTAGAATGCCTTCGGCGTCATATAATAAGGCGCCTTTGAAAAAACTAAGTGCACAGTGGTCTTTTAATTCGCCAATTATCACTATGTTACGGTTATTTAACGTGTAACAGGGCTGGTCCCACTTCAACTCTTCGGTCAGCCCGCAATCGAGGCAGATCGCTCTCAGTTTTTCCATTTCTTGCTGCCATCTTTTGGCATTGCTAAAAAATTTATTGACTTCAGGGTTCATAGTATTTGTTGGTGATCGATATAGAACGAACGCGGAGTCCTTTGTGAGAGAATCTGCTTAGATGTGAATTATTTAGTAGCTTTTTACTCAATTGCTGTTATCAAATCCTTATTGTCTGCTGTCATTTCATTTAGCACCTGCAAAACACACTCAAGTCCTACGATCTCCGCATATGGTCCTGAAATTTGCCTTATCAGTTCAATGTTTCCAAAGTGATTTTCAATTTTAGTTTTTAAAATCCTTTGTTCGTCATACGTTAAAAAACCAATTTTATAGTCGTTTGTAAAACTGTGAAAATATCCGTTATCACTTAGGGAACGTCCTTTGATAATAAAATTCCAAAGGCGAATAAGGACTTCGTCATTTGTTTTCAAAATCATTTCGTCACTTTCCAGGTATCGTCGCGTATTGATTGACGGTCCAAAAAGCTCCAATATTTTATTTTCTCTGTCCGTTAGGTCGCAGTAGCTTCCAATAAACTCAGAAGTTAATTCATCAACTAGTTTTTTGTCGAGGTTAGGAAAATCGGTTTTCAAGTCAGGACTTTGCTTTAAATGGATTATTAATGTCTCATTGCCAAATGGTTCATCAAATTCTTCCATGGAAGAGTTGTCCATCTCTAAATACCATTCTTTAAATGCAGAAAAATTATTAAAGATTATTTCTTTAAATCCTTTTTTGAAATTGTTTCTATAATAACTAATTCTTTGCCCCATTACAGATGGTCAAAAAAATTAATACTTAAAAATACCTTTTGGACCATTCCCCGAAAGTTACCGATAAAACCTGATTATATGGATTGTACCTTTTTTATTTGGCGGACCAATCTGCCAAAGATGCAAAAATCGAAGATTTTCTTAAATGGATGGTGACCCCATACTGTCAGTAGTTTAATGATAAGAAATTTCGATCAAATAATAATTTACTGATTATCAAATATATAATAACTTGAAAAATTAAAGTTTGTTAACTTTTGTAAACTTTTTCAGGCCCATTTCGAATCCGGTTGCTCGCAAACATTTGGCGAAATCTACACATCCCCGTCCGCCTGATCAAGTTTTGTGGATTAATTTAAATCTACAAGAATCCCGCTGAAACGAAGCCAGGGGTAGCATCGGCTACCTCATCTCCCCGCAAGGTCGTACAAGCACGTATCCGCCGTTTTTGATAATGGGCGCCGACCCCGCAATTTCCGCAGCCTGATCGAGCGATTCTGCTTTTATAATAATAAAACCACCCTCGGTCGTGTCGGGAAAATGATGATCATGAGGCCCATCAGCATCTATCCGTTTTCCGTCCGGTTCAAGCGGATAGCCGGTCTCCAAATGCCCCCCTTTCACCAGGTCCGACATCCATCCGCCCCAGGCGGCCCGATGTTTTTCCTGTGCTTCTTTTTCCGCTTTATCGAGATTTTCGTAGCGGAGGGCCCTGTTTCCCCCGTAAAATGCAAGCAGGTACTTTTTCATAAGCTTTACATTGGTATCAAACAAAATTAGGGAAACCCGTGATAAAATGCGGTGCGCCGGATACTCTTCTTAAAAAGAGAAAATTAAACTATCCCCTTATAAATTTAAAATTGCCCGGTGCATTTTGGCAGGATTTTCGCTTTATCATTAGTAAAGTATCCTATAAATAAATTATGCCTGTGGTAAGCATTCTTTTCTGGGCATTTTTTGCATCATACATCGTTCACATCGTTGACGAAACGCTGCTCAACGGCGGCTTTGTTCGATGGATAGCGGAGAATTTTTGGCCGGCGTATCATATGCGGATGTTCTTCTGGTTCAATGCTGCGTTTATTTTGGCAATCGCGGTTAGTAACATCCTGTTTGATAGTTTTGGCGGCCATTGGGTTATCCTGCCGCTTATCTTTGTGGGTGGATTTGTCACCCATGTTCTAACCGTGCATCTATATTGGACCATTCGCCTCAACACCTATTCACCGGGCCTGGTTACAAGCCTGCTTTATGCAGTTATCTTCTATCTCCTGACCAGGTATGGAGTGGGCGGCCATATCATTAGCCGCACAGATTTCGCCATCGGAACAGCGCTGGGTGTAGCGACCCTGGGTTTGTTCCTGACGGTTGGGCCGACCATCCTTTTCCCCAAACTCATGCGTCGTCGTCAATAGCAGGTTGTTAATTTCTCCCTTGCACTGCATTCAAAAAAATCCGCCTAAATCCCCTGAAATACAAGATATTAGTGTTTCTTAAAAAATCATTCGCGTTTTGATGCAATTCTTCGTCCGCGATCATCGCCGCGTGGTTGCAAAACCGTCAAGCGTTACGTTGATTCCCAAAGACCGCCATGACCTCATTAAGAACCCCATGTCGAGACCAACGGACACCATGCAGGCCATTGCGCGTTTATGGCTTGTAAAACTCATATTTAAAATTTTTGCCAGAGTAACCGGACATCCATTTTAAAAGCCCGTTGGCATAGTAATTATATATTGCGGTGTCGTGAAAGGTTCTCCATGTGCCAGGATCAACCATAAAACGCTGATTTTCTTCGGAAGAAATCAATTGGCCTTTTGAATTGAATTGATTTATGTACTCGTCAAATATCTCCAGTCTTTTCAAGTCCTTATCATCACTATATTGATAACTTGATGTATCGGTCCCATGTACAAAACAAGCTGTTTTAAGCGTCGATTCCCAAGAATAGCCGTAGGAACGCTTTTCATAAAAATCACGATCGTATTCCTGGGTGTTTTGGTAAAAAATCATAGAATCATTTTTTCCGCGCGTTGTTACCGATTTGAATGGGTTAGCGCTATAATCTGTATGATCGTAAACATATTTCCCTTTGTAATGCGTTGATGCCTTCAGAACGCCATTTGCGGAATAAAAAAAGTACGTGTGGTCAGTATCGCCGGGATGTGTATAGCGTTCGGAATCGATCACTTCAATAAGTTTCTTTTCAGAATCATATATGTAGCGGCTAATACTATATATTCCTTTTCGCGCCCGTGTCTTCCTATCATAGGATTCGTCATAATGTACAAGTTTAACTTTATGCCCATTTGTGTCCAGGTCTATTACTATCGATAAATCCCTGGGAGAGTACCCATAAACGTAAATCCTTTTTACTTTGCAGGATCGGTATATGCTGTCTGGTTGGAATTTATCCTCATCTTGAGCTTTAGCCCGGATGAAAATGACGGTTAATATGAATATCAGTATGTGTTTCATCGTATTTTATAGAATCAGTCGCTTTTCGAACTTCTATTCCCACGGAGCTTCTGGCATAGGCGCATGTTGAGACGATAATGGGCGCACAATATCATTTGTTCAATGTGTAACTATTTTCAAACATTATTTCGTCATGATAGTCCGGCAACGTAGTTTGGGTTTTTATTGTTGATATAATTGAAAGAGCGTTATTTCTTATTATTCCTTTGATCGTTCGATGTACAATTTCCGTTTTAGGGGTTTCGACAAACTCAACACCAATAATATTAGGTAAGTCCCTATTTTTTATATTGAGGAATTTGTTCTCTGTCAGGTAACCAAATCGTTTTTCTTCCGAACTCAACTGGTACTCTATTTTGATCGCAGCAAGTTTGATAAGATTAGGAATATCCTGGAACGGGATTTCAATCACATTATTCGCATTTAGGTAAAATGTTTTTTCTATATCTCCCAAATGAGCATTATAATCATACACGTATTGAATTTTTATATCCTTGTTCCTGAACCCGGAATTCTTGTCTGTCGAAAAACTAATATGATATCTCTGTTTACCGTCTTTTTTGTAGGCCGCCCTCATATCATTTTCAACAACCTCATAATTGTCATAAAACAATACCGTATCCTCTACTTTTTTCCAGGTTCCTTTATATTGATGCCAGGTAAAGCAGCTTACATTTGGCCTGCTCCAAAACTCAAAGGTCGAGTCGGTATTTAATGTGATTTCGTTTATTTTGAGCTCCAGAAAAGCGTCTGTATTTAAATTTGACTTGTTGTAATAAGCATTCAGATCATTACTGTAAGTTATAAGTTTGCTTTGCCCGCGAACTGCCAGTATAAAAAATGTTAAAATAATGGTCAGTGGTAATCTCACTTTGATAACTCGTTATAATTGACGGTTTGAATTAGGATGCATTGAAAGAGGTATTTCCATAATACAATAGAAATATTTTTTCAGCTCCAAATTTGTTTTTCCGGGACGGGATGTTACCAAAATGGCTGACCTACATTTTTTCTGAACAGAAAGCAAAAAGCTTCGCCAGCTTGGCCATATCTTTTTTCATATCCGTCCAAATGATTAATGTAATTATTCAGGGGCTTATTTGTCAGCGTAGAGGTTAATTTTAAGTCAGAGATTTTAAATGGAAATTGATTGCCATCTGGCTTTGGTGGATGCAAAAATAGGGCATCGCTAGCACTATGATAGTCGAGTAAGATTGCGTATAGTTGGAATTCCGTTTTTAAGCGGTTCGTTTTCTCAGCCAGTATATCAAAATGCCTGAGAAGCATATCTAAGTGCGGCTTTCTTGCTTTGAAGCTATTGTTTCCAAGTCCTTTTCGGTCGAAGTGTAAATGCCAATTATAAAACCAGGTTTGATTGTTTCCGTACGGTTTTAGGTTGAACCGTGAAAACCAGTCTTCAAACCAGCCTTGCGGACTATCAAAGTCCAACCGGTCAATTTCGTTTAGGTCGATTCTAGTTGTAAGGTTTTTATAATACCGCTTTAGGCCTCTCCGTTTTTTAAATCCTATCATTTGGTTTGTAAAGTTAAAATATTCAGTCTATAAATCCGAATGTACACACCATCCAACACCTTTTCCGCCCAAAATCAAACCGTCGAACTCCTTTCATTTTTTACAACCAAAACCTATTCACCCCTCATCAACAATAAAAAAATTCTCCTACTTTTATAAACAAAATGCGAAGCGGGATGCCGCACGTGAGCTTGTGCCCGAAGACCGTGCCGAACATCAACAAAGCTAAAATTGCAGCGGAATGCTTCAAAATAATTGCTGCTTTAAGCTTTTAGCGATTCTGATGAAACAACAAAAACTTTTTATATGACGCGAATACTAACGCTCGCAATCTTTCTCCTCGGGAATATACAGGCCGTTTGTGCACAAAAAATTGAGCCGATCGACAGCCTTTACCTGGACAAGCTTCCCGACTTTTTAAAAAAAGCCAACAGCATCAAAGACGAGGTTTGGCCCGGAATGAAAATCGGCCCTTTCTGCATATATAGATCAAACGGCCCTATTTTTTTGATGAACCATCCCAAACCGCCGGCCAATGCAACTAGCCTGGGAAACGGTATTTATATGCTCAACCAGTCGGAATATACTTTGATGGGAACAACCCAGACAGAAATCAATGACTATTTAACAGCCCAAAACCATTACGACCAGTCATTTTATATAAGTGAAACCCAGTTTTATTCGGAATTATTTCATGAATTGCACCATGTATTCCAGCGGAATTATATCAAAAACCTGCAATTCGACAATCCGGCAGATATTTTAACCTACCCGGAAGATTACAAAAATGACGCTATCAAACAATATGAGGATGAGCTTTTGCTGGAAATGTTATCCGGGCCTGCTGCGCAATTTAAAAGTAACCTGAACAAGTTCTATAGTTGCCGGGTCATTCGGAAAAAAATTATCGGTGATAAATATCTGGACTACGAAAAACGTGTTGAATCCTTAGAAGGGCCGGCTACTTATTGCGAGTACAGGTACATGAAGAAATTTTCATCCAGCGAGAAAGAATTGGAATATATCCACAAGCGCTTTTTTTATTCATTAGCGGAGCCGATATATGGCAGGGAAGGGCTGCGTAATAAAAATTTGTTAACCGGAATGGGTCAGTGCCTGCTTTTATCGCGGAATTTTAAAAATTGGCAGCAGGAATATTACGCTTCAGGGCTAATGCTGAACGATTATTTTTTCTCAAAATTCAAACCCCGGCAGGTTAAGCTTCCCGACCTTTCCGGGTATGAGGCCAGGTCGCGATACTTTACCAATATGGAAAAAGAAAAGCATGAGCAACATTTTCAGGCCTTTAATGGCCAGGCCGGATTAAAGATAACGCTGTTATTTAATAGCTCCCCGGCACTCAAAAGCTTTGACCCGATGCATGCTGAGGCCATCAATGATAGTTTAGTTATTCATGCTACATCCCTGAAATTAGGCAAAGACAGTAACGACTATTTTGAGATGACGAATCAGGCTGTTCTTACCGTGATTAATAAGGAGGTATGGTTTGTAAAAGGCGTAACACTCTATGTTCCGCAAAACGCGATACAAGTTAACGGGAAGACAATCATTTGCAAGACTGCCAATGTAAATATCAACTGGCGATTTATTAACCTGGAAAAAAGGGAGAACGAATATATTGTTACCCTTGAATAATTGGGGATATTATTAATGCTATCAGCTTTTTCTCGAATAATTTGTTTTCTGGGACCGAAATTTTGCGCTCCACTATGCCGTGCAGAACGCAGGGTCGTCTGCGACAGACCCTGCTGAGACGGAGAATAATTCGTTTTCCCGGACGGAAGACCTACCAAAATTTCCAAATTGGCTTTTTGTAATTTTTATTTTTCCAATCAGAAAATCTTTCATCAAGAATTTGTTTCAACGTCGTATAATTGTCCCAAGTGTCAGCCACATGGTATACCGATGGAAGATTTTTAGCAAGAGTTTTTTCGTAGTCGCCCAGATATTGCCCAGCGTCAAAGTCGAAGTAAGGAAGAGCAAAGCGGTTTCCAAGTTCACTAATGTCTTCAATCGTTAGTACGCCGTCACAACAACTTTCGAATATTTGTGAGCCAGTTAGTGTTTGTTGCTTAAACTGTTCTATTTCTTCAGTATTTTCATTTTTGAACTCGTCACTAACAAGGTCATTGTCAATTAACCAACCTAAAAACATTCCTGTGTGAATGTAACCATGAAAATCTTCAAGGTCTTTGGGAAAGTTGCCGCCAAAATGCCATTTAGCTTTGTCATAGACATCAACAGTGTTTTCACGGGTCTCATTGAATTTGGTAATTTGAAAGCCTTCCTTTATTTTTTCGTCAACTAATTGTTTTTGCCTTGCAACAGCTAAGGCACTGTCGCCACATCCTTCAAAGTATTTGCTGAGCCATTTGTAAAACACGCCATGAACTATGCTGACACCATTATTGTCGACTGCTACTCGAAAATGGTGAGTCTTGCTGTCTTCAGTTTTTGTTAAGTAGGTCGTCATAAAGTTAAGTTGATCAATTTATTTCCCCCTCAAAAATTATTACCTCATCACCACCGTGTTCCATTCGGTTTTCCCATTGGCAAAATCGCATATTTTAAATTTGCCTTTTGATATCTTCCTTACCATCGTATCGAACTGGGTTTTGTCCGGGTTCTTCATATCAATATCGAACGTTGATGATGCAATTTCTTTCCAGCGGCCGCCTCTCAGACTATAAATTTTTAATGCTTTGAAACGGCTAGCGCAAGACGAATAATAAATACTTATCTCCCTTACGCCATCTTCGTCGATATCTGGCAACACAAAGAAATTAGCCGGATGGCAGCAATAGGAACCGGTATATAATCGCGGCAGCGCCTTATTGTAAAAACAGTAAGATTCTCCATCGTCACAATAATTGAATGGCGGCATCACAAAAACGGTATCGGCTTTTTCATTGATGAAGATACCTTTTATTGCTTTAACGCCTTCAAAGTTTGCTTTTAAACAGCTGTCCTTATATGTAAGTATTCCACATGTATTGGTTTGATATTTCCTTGCGTAATTTTGGATAGCCGCCCTATGCCCCTTAAGCAAGCGTTTGGCAAAAAAATCAAGGTTTTGCTTGAGAACGTTTTTTAAGGTGTCGGTGTTTCTGTCGTGTTGAACCCGCGGCCTGGCCGCCACACTTGAAATTGCGTCATCTCGATTCCAGGTTTGGGCTTTAAATGACAAGGCGATAATGATCAACAATATCGTAGCAAAAAAACGTTTAGGCATGCGTTTAAAGATTGTAGAAGTGAAGGTATCAATTATTCTGCTCAATTTTCTGTCGAACAAACTAATCATCCACCCCCTTCCCATCCAAAATCTGCGGAATATATTTTTCAACCCTTGCCTCGCGGGTTTTGGCTGTTTTTGGCTGAGAAAAATAATACAGGTATCCCCGCTGCCGACCCGGCGTTAATGCCTCAAAAGCGGTTTTCAGGGCAGGGATCCGGTCCAGTTTACTTTGAAACTCTGCAGGGACATCGTACTCGGCGGTGGTTTTGGGCACGATTTTTAAACCGGCTTTTTCAACTTCAATAGCTTCGTGTATATAAGCCTTCAATACGGGCTCCAGCTCCACTATTTCCAGCACATTGGCGAACCGTACCTGGCGGGGCGACTGCACATCCTTTGTCTGCTGGATCAGGATATCATTGGCATCATTTAACAAGGCGCCTTTAAAAAAAAGGTAGGCGCAATATTCCTTAAAACCGTGTATCAATACGATATTTTTCCCATCGAGCGTGTAGCAGGGACAACCCCACTTCAATTCTTCCGTCAGCCCGCAGTCAAGGGCGATCATTCTCAATTTGGTGTATTCTTCCTGCCAGGGCGTGGCTTTATTAAAAAACCAGTCAACCTTTGGATTCGTTGTATTCTGCATGATCGTAAATTATTTTATGCAACATCAGTTCCGATAATTCAGCGGGGCTGTTTTCTGACGACACCGTAAAGTTATAAAATGTTTGAGGCTTGTTGATTTACCTTCAACAAGCCCCGAATTTACTTTTTTTTACGCCGTTGAATTTCTACCAGGTCTGCTTAAGAATATTGAACATCCAGTTGATGCCAAAGCGGTCTTTGCAGCTACCCCAGTATCCCCAAAACTCGTCATGCGGCGCTATGCCGTCTGTTCCGCCTTCCGACAGCCCGCTATACAATTTGTCGGCTTCTTCTGTGGTGTCGGGGCTCAGGTAGATAGTAAAATTATTTCCCGCAATTAATTTTTGTCCCATGCTTTCCAGCATGTCGGCTGCCATTATTTGAACGCCGCCAGGTATGGGCAGGGCTACATGTGCTACTTTGTTTTGGTCGGCTTCCGGCAACGGTGGGGCGGCGGGGTTGGACGGCGCGTCTTTGAACCGTACCAGCGGGTTAGAAAATTCTGTCCCGAAAACTTTTTTGTAATGATTGATCGCTTCTTCGGCATTGCCCTGGAAGTTTAAATAAATTGCTACGCTTGCCATGATTTTTGTTTTTTATGGTTAATAAATTTTTTTAGTCCGAAAGTCAGTAGAGTCCAAAAGACGCTGCAAAGCCATTTCAGCGCTCGTGGTTAATTAACAGCTATAATTTTTCTGTTCGCGGGTCTTAAATACCATGACAGCACTGTAAAAATCGCCAGCACAAATGGGGCAATTATTTGCGGATGAATATCATTGCTTGCCAGGTGCGAGATGACAGCGCCTGTCATGGCGAAAAATATACCCGCATAGGCCCATTCTTTCAGCAATTTAAATCCCGGTACCAGTATGGCAAATACGCCCAATACCTTCCATATGCCGATGAGCGAAATAAAGTAGGTTGGGTACCCCAAAGGCTTAAAGCCCTGTATTACGCCCTGTAACTGCAGCGTCTGGAACAGCCCTCCAAAAAAAATACAAAAGGATAATAACCCCGTAATTATCCAATACCAAATTAGCTTTCTCTTTTCCATTGTTTTTTTATTTTAGTTTGTTCATAAAATCCTGTAACCGGTTATGCGCATAGTTTAAGCCCTGCGCAAAGGGCAGTTTCAGCAGCTCGTCGCGCTGGGCGGGCGACTCGTATATCACATGCATACTTAGTTTGCTGGTGTCGTCGGTCAGTTTTTCAAATTCGGTTATCTCCAGCTGAACGCCGAACGGCACGTTATCCATTTCAAATGTCCGGGTGATCTTCCGGTTGGGGATAAACTCATGGAATACGCCATTTGCCTGGAATGCCACGTTTCCTTTAGGGTCGCATGTTTCAAACAGGTAACTCCCATGTTTTTTACATTCCAGTTTCAGCACTTTTGTCCCCATCCATTGCGCAACAAGTTCGGGCTCTGCAAACGCCCTGAAAAGTAATTCCAATGGCAGGTCAAATTCCCGGGTGATCACAATGTCCTGTTTGCCGTCTTCGGCGTTGATCTTCGTTTTCCGTTCCATAATATTTAAATATTTAATAACACGAATGCCATATGACACGAATGCCCACGAATTTTTTCGAATTACACGAATAAGCACCAGAAATCAATTCGTGAAATTCGTCTTCATTAGTGAAAATTCGTGTTGATTAAATTAGTGTTGGTCTTTCTTTTGGTATGCTTTCATTACAGCCTCCAATACGTTAAACCTGTCGTCCCACATTTTACGGAATGGCTCGATAAAGTCAGCTACTTGTTTCATTTTTTTTGCATTGATGTAATAGTAAATTTCCCTGCCGGTTTGCCTTTGCGCCAACAATTCGCACTCAGTAAGTATTTGCAGGTGTTTTGAAACGGTCGGCCGGGCTGTGTCGAAATTTGCAGCTATAGCGCCCGCTGTAAGGCCCTGCGAAGCAACCAGCAGCAATATAGCCCTCCTGGTCGGGTCGGCTATCGCTTGAAATACGTCTCGTCTTAAATTCATCGTGTAGCTATTTGACTACAAATTTAAATGTAGTTATTTAACTACGCAAATTTTTTTTAATTTTTTTTTGAGGGGGGCATAGGCTATTTTTTTTGAGACAGCCGCACGTTATTTTGCGAAGTGGTAAACTTTGTTCGAAAAACGAAAAATAAAGTAAGAAGGGCGCAGCGGAAGACCTTCGGAAGCGCCAATATAGTGGAAGATAGCGTAAGCCGGCGCCCCGGCACTCTCAAGAAGTCCCGCCAGTCTGCGTTTTACGGAAGCGGCTTCACCATGATGTTTTTAAAATAAGTCAGGCTATTCGGGTCATGCCCCTGCAGGGCAAAGGTGCCGCTGGACAGTATGCGCTGCTCATCGCCGGGGTTTCGTTTTACATTGTCGGGTTCGGTATAATCCAGCACCACCTTGTCGTTTAGTTTTACAATCACCCTTTTGCCCTGCACGGTGATGTACATGGTAAACCATTCGTTATCCTTTACATACACTTCCTTAATATTTACAAAGCCGTACAGGCTGCCGGTGCGTATCCAGTCGGTATGCGTATTGTTTACCTGAACTTCGTAGCCTTTTGAAGGCCACCCGCCCTGCTGGTAAGCCGTATGAATATAAATGCCCGAGTTGGTCCCCTTGTGCGTCATCACATCGGCCTTAAATTCAAAATTTTTAAAGTTATGGTCCATTACCGGGCCATCGTAAAACAGGTGCGCGGTTTTCCCGTGGACAACTATATGACCGCTATCAACCGAAAACGTCCCGGCGTTGTCGCCCACTTTCCAGTTATTCAGCGTTTTGCCGTCAAACAGGGATATCCAGCCATCCTGCAAATGACGTTTTGAGGCCGAGAAGCTCAGCAGGCTAAGGGCAATAAAGCCGACAAGGATTTTTTTCATAACTCCGGTTTTTGTTATAATGTAAGCAGGTTTAAAGCTAAGACTATTTGGGGAATATTTACAAAAGCGATTTCCCGGTGTCTGTGTTCCCACAGACACCTTTTCGCCAGTTTCTTCGGCGGATGCCAGTACTAAATTCGAGCACCCCGGCAATATACAACAGATTAAATACCCCCCTGTAGCGTTTTTCCTATCCAAACCGTATTTTTAACGGGGACGTGTAACCGCCTCCGATTTATCAAATCCTTAGCCATGAGCATAAAAAAAATCCTATTAATACTGCTGGCAACCGCTGCTTGCTTAGTACAAAAAGCCAACGCCCAGCATAAAACCCACGAAGACTCTACTGAAGTGATTAACGCTGCCCACCGTTACGGAGCCGGGTTCAGGCTGAGGGACAAGGAACTGGAAAAATTCCACGCTGAACATTTCCCGGCAACTTCCGATTATTTTAAACCGGATGCACGTGTTCCCAAAGTGCTCACTACGGACTCGCTTTTCGTAAAAACATATAAGCTGGTAGCCTTTGACCAGGCGCTCGACGAAAAAAGCTTTCATCCACTGCTGCCGTCAAACCTTATGCCGCGCCATCCTGATGCCGGTTACTCCGACCCTATAAAAGACATAGCCCGGAAGGATGCACAGCGCTTTGATCTGTCAAAACCGCTGCTGGCAAGGTTTAAAAAGGAAAAATTCCCCGCTAAGTCCGACTATTTTAAGCCTGCCGCCGCCAACGCATCTGACCCGTCCATGCTCAGCGATTCCGCTTACGTGCAAACATTCCGGATGGAAGCCTATAACCGGGCGGTGGATCAAAAGGTCGCGCCTTAGGTTTGAGGAACAAATACCGGGCGACTCCGGGTTGCAGTTCAAAAAATGCCTGGATTCAAATCAATCCTTTTTTTCGCATTTCCCAAAAGCATTTTGCCGTCATGGTGATATCG
>Ga0210389_10002330_pt1 | contig 15040 bp, 13 predicted proteins | sample IncBWH28OmetaG_FD_160127 | JGI IMG/M metagenome (GOLD analysis project Ga0210389, IMG submission 160127) | Forest soil microbial communities from Barre Woods Harvard Forest LTER site, Petersham, Massachusetts, United States - Inc-BW-H-28-O ...
TTTTGCGGGGAATGCGCCTTGGAGACTCAAGCGGTACCAAGCCTCTCTTTTTGCTCTAGAAAAAGAGAGGCTGTGGGAACTCGAGCTACTCAAGATCAGGCAAAACCTGCCGACCTATGTCGATACGCTGCCTGCCAAGTTTGATAAGAAAAGCGTCCGAGAGGCAAAGCTCAAGATCCAAGTCAAAGGCGTCAACAAAGAAGTTCTTAAGCCGTACTACTTGTGGTGTCCCAGCTCTCGGCAAGGGAGCGATGGAAAAAAGTATTACAAAGTTTATCTCTCAGAAAAGAGCCCCGAAAAGGGTAGGCCCTCCGTCGACTACACCTTCTTCATCACGCTTTCTTAAGACAAGGGTGTTTAGTAAATTTGTGTCTTTAAGAAAGTTTTTACAAAAACCAAACCCGGAAGTACTTGACTTCCGGGTAGCTTCCGGGTTATCTTCCGGGTACTTAATCTTTGAGAAAGAGTTATGATAGAAGAATTGCTTCAGCAAGAAGAAGGAAAAACCTTAGAGTTTAAGGAGAACACCAAGGGCTTAGATAGAATCATTCATACGATCATCGCCTTTGCCAATACTGCAGGAGGGAAAATCCTCATTGGAGTGAAGGACAAAACGAAAGAGGTCGTAGGACTGAAAGACCTTATCGAAGAAGAGATGCGGCTTGCAAATGCTATTGCAGATTCCGTAGAGCCTCTCTTCAGTCCTGATATTCACGTAGTATCTTGGAGAAATAAAGAGTTTTTGCTTATTCAAGTTCCTCATAGCATAGGCCCTTACTATCTGAAATCCAAAGGCCTGAAAAAAGGGACCTATATTCGTCTGGGATCGACAAATCGACTAGCAGATGTTGCTACTTTAGCAGAATTGGAAAGATTGGGAGAGAATGAGTGTTTCGACGAGATGCAAGCCTCCGGGTGCTCAATCAAAGAACTTGACCTCGAAGTCATCAAGACTTGCTTTAAAAAGGTTGGAAAGCAATTCGAAGAATCTACAGCCTTTTCTCTTCATTTGTATCTAAAGAAACAATCTAAATCCGTTCCAAGCAAGGGAGCGATCCTATTGTTCGGTAAAAACAGAAAGGAAATTTTTCCTCATGCTACTGTTCGTTGCGTTCGCTTTTCTGGAACAACGAAGGATGAAGTTTTAGATCAACAAGATGTCGATGATTACTTGCCTCTAGCCCTGGATAAAATCACCTCATTTGTACAGAGAAATACTAAGCTAGGTGCGGAGATTGGCCCATCAATCCGAAAGAACATTGCAGAATATCCACCTGTGGTGGTGAAAGAAGCGGTTACCAATGCTTTGATTCACACAGACTACGGTGCTGCTGGAAGTCAAATTCAAGTCGCTATTTTTGACGATCGAATTGAGATTACTAATCCAGGAGCCTTGCCTTTCGGGCTTAATATGGAAGACGCTCTACAAGGAGTCTCTCAGCTAAGAAATAGGGTCATCGGCCGTTGCTTTCGAGAACTTGAGTTGATCGAGTTATGGGGATCGGGGTTGAAACGTATGATTTCTCAATGCCAAAAGTCAGGCATAGCTATTCCCCGATTTGAAGAACTAGGCCACTTCTTTCGTGTTACCCTGTTTAACCGCAAGGAAACAGTAATCACTATTCGCGGATGGAGAAAAGATTTAATGGATCTGATTGCAAAACGCAAAGAAATTACAACAAAAGATGCTGCAAGTTTTTGGAAAATTTCAGGCCGCGCAGCCAGGGTTCGGCTGAAGAAAATGGTCGAAGAGGGCCTTATTACGGAAATATCTACCCATGTCTTTGATCCTCAGAAAAAATTTATTCTTAAATGACCTTTAGGCTTCGCATTGCAATACATACCAGGCGATGGTTTTTTGTAAGGCTTCGGGGAACGGATGGCGCTGCGTCCAGCCGAGCTGGTCTTTGATTTTTGTGCAGTCGACGGCGTAGCGGAGGTCGTGACCGGGGCGGTCGGGAACGAAAGTGATCAGAGATTTGAGATGGTCCGGATCGTGTTCTGGAAATTGGCCGAGGTGGTGGATGATGTTGTGAAGGAGGTCGATATTCCTCTTTTCGTTCTCGCCACCGATGTTGTAGGTTTCGCCTGGAGTGCCTTTTTCTAGGATTGTCCAGAGCGCTTCGGCGTGATCTTCGACGTAGAGCCAGTCGCGAACATTGATGCCCGTTCCGTAGATCGGAAGAGGTTTGCGAGAAAGACAGTTTAAAATCATACGCGGGATGAGCTTTTCAGGAAACTGGTGCGGCCCAAAATTGTTGGAGCAGTGGGACAGGGTGGTCGAAAGGCTAAACGTTTTTGCCCACGCTCTTACAAGATGGTCCGAGGCAGCTTTCGTGGCAGCGTAGGGTGAGTTGGGAGAGTAGTTCGAGTGTTCGCTGAAGACGCCCTCTTCTAAAGAGCCGTAGACTTCATCTGTCGAGACATGGTGAAAATGGACGTGGGGGAGGCGGCGCACAACTTCTAAAAGAGAAAACGTTCCTAAAATGTTGGTTTCGAGAAAAATTTTAGGGTCAGAGATGCTCGTGTCGACATGAGTCTCTGCGGCGCAATGGACGATGGCATCGATGGCGTGCTGCTCGATTAAGGTTTGAACGAAGGCCTCATGCCGGATGTCTCCTTGCATAAAAAGGTAGCGGGGGTCATGGGCTACTTCTTGGCAATTGCTCTTGCAGCCGGCATAGGTCAAAAGATCGACATTCACGATCTTTTCAAGGCTGGAAAAGTTGCGCAGGCCAAACCGGATGAAGGCTGACCCAATAAATCCTGCTCCTCCTGTTACTAAGATGCGCTTAAATCTCATGGCTTAGAGACTGTCTCCGAATTAAGGCTTCGTCGCCTTTTGGGATTATTTTGGCCGATTTTCGGTTTAAATTTGAGGGGTAATATACGAAAGTTGATATTACCCCTCAAATTTAAATCCAAAAAGCGACTCAAAAGAACCCGAAATTCGACAGAAGCTTAATCCGGAGACAGTCTCTTAAATACTCCTTGAGAGCCTCTTCCCAGTGGCGCGGAGGGGTTCCCAGCACAGATGTAATCTTTTCAGTGCAGAGGACAGAGTAGCTCGGTCTCTTGGCAAGCGTAGGGAAAGTGTCCGACGAGACGGGGATTAAGGTTGTACAAGCTATGGGAATTTGGAGAGTTTTGATCGCCGCGTGGATTTTTTGCGCCATTTCATAGCGAGAGACTTCTCCTGCATTGGAGAAATGGTAAATGCCCCCATGGCATAAGAGGGACAAAATCGCCTCTGCCAGGTCTTGCACAAAGGTAGGTCGTCCCTTTTGATCGTTGACGATATGGAGCATCGGATCGCTCTTCATCCGCTGCACCAAAGAGGAGATAAAATTTTTGCCTCCACGTCCAAACAGCCAGGAAGAGCGGATAATACACGCTAGAGGGCAGATGTCGAGAAGATTAACCTCTCCTTCCCATTTTGTTTTTCCATACACTCCGACCGGATTACAGGTGTCGAGCTCTTTAAACGGCCTCTTCCCTCCCTCTCCAAAAACATAGTCGGTCGAAATATGGACCACTTTGGCTTGGATTTTGTTGGCCACATTTCCGATATTTTCGGGTCCGAGCGCGTTGACGCGGTGGGCGAGTTCGGGCTCTTTTTCTGCCTGGTCGACGTTCGTGTAGGCAGCGCAGTTGATGATGTGGGTCACTCCTTCGGCTGCAGGAGTTTGAGAGAATTTTTTTAATTGCTCGAGGTGTGTGATGTCGACGACATCCCGTGTTGTGATCACGGTTTTAATCGACTTGTTGTCACACAGTTTTTTGAGGGCCGTACCAAGCAGCCCATGACCGATGATCCACAGTTTCAAGGGAAAAGCTCCTTGAAAGAAGGGGCGTTTTGGTCACGCAAAGAGACGGATGGGTTTTGCAGCGGCCATGCGATACGGACGTGAGAGTCGTCGAATCGGAACGTTTTTTCTGTGGATGGGTCGTAGGTCGAGCTAGTTTTGTAGTGGACATGGGATCCTCCCTCGCTCACAACGCAAAAGCCGTGGGCAAAGCCAATCGGAATAAAAAGTTGCTCATGCTGGTCGGCATCTAAGTAGACACCTTCCCACTTTCCGTAGTAGGGGGAGTAGGGACGAATATCGACAGCGACATCGAAAATTTTTCCTTTAGTGACAGAGACAAGCTTAGCCTGGCCGGGCGCAGTCTGAAAGTGCATGCCTCGAATCACACCTTGCTTAGAAGAGGAGAAGTTGTCTTGGACAAACTCACATTCGATGCCGTGTTCGATGTAGAGAGGTTTGCGATAAAATTCTTTGAAAAAGCCACGTTCATCGTCAAAAGATTTTAAACGGATCAACTTTAACCCGGGGAGGGAGAGCTCAATGATTTCCATATTATCCATAGTAATTCAATCTTGCCTTTTTTTGAAGAGACCGCTTATACTCGTAATATTAAAATTTTTTTGAAAAGGAAAGATTATGCATATCCTCCGCAATTTGGGTCATGTCGTTGGCGGGACTTTATTGATAGCTGCAACAACTATCGGTGTCGGCATGTTGGCCCTGCCGATTGCTACGGGACCTGGAGGCTTTTTGCCAGCAACGAGCTTTTATCTCCTTTCTTGGTTGTTCATGTTGTGCACAGGGCTCTTGCTCCTCGAAGTCTGCATTTGGATGCCGAATGAGGCGAATTTAATCACCATGACGCATCGTCTGCTCGGGCCTGTAGGTAAGACCGTCTGCTGGATCGTCTATCTTTTCCTTTTTGTCACCGTGATGATTGCTCACGTAGCGGGTGGAGGAAATACCCTTTACGATCTCTTGGGAGGATCTCTTCCCCATTGGGTTTCGATGGTCATTTATGTGATCATCTTTTCTCCGATTATCTATCTAGGAACAAAAGCAGTTGACCGTTTCAACCTCTTCATGTTCAGCGGAGTTTTGATCACCTATTTTTTATTTATCTATTTCGCGGTCTCGAGTGTCACCCCTTCTCTTTTGACGTATGTCAATTGGGCCCAAGCGTGGCCTGCATTCCCCGTTCTTTTTACGGCGTTTACCTACCAACTCATTATTCCTACGCTCATGACGTACATGGATCGGAATGTCAAAAAGGTTCGACTGGCCATCATCTTGGGAAGTTCGATCCCGCTCCTTGTCTATCTTGTTTGGGAGTTTTTGATTTTAGGGATCATTCCTGTAGACCAGCTGGTCATGGCCAACATACGAGAAGAGACAGCCGTTATGCCGTTGAGAAATATGCTCAACAATCCTGCGGTCTTCCATGTCGGCAGTATTTTTGCATTTTTCGTGCTCACGACATCGTATATCGCTCTTGCTCTGGCTTTTCTTGACTTTCTTGCCGACGGCTTGAAGGTGAAAAAAGTTGGGATGAAAAAGGCTGGGCTCTGTCTCGCCATATTTGTCCCGCCGACCCTGATTGCTCTCAGCTATCCCGATATCTTTGTCACTGCTTTGAAGTATGCGGGGGGCATTAGCTGCGCCTTCTTGTTTGGATTCTTGCCTCCGATGATGGTCTGGGTAGGAAGGTATATCAAAAAATATCCGCGGAAAGACCAACTTCCAGGAGGGAAGCTCTTTTTGGGACTTCTCTTGAGTATTGTGGTTGTCGAAATGGTCTTAACGATGGTCAACGGATTTTGATGACAAGCCCAAAGCGTGTCTTAGTCACAGGGGGCGCAGGGCTTTTGGGCTCTCACCTCTGTGAGAGGTTGCTCAAAAATGGGCACGCTGTAATCTGCCTCGACAATTTTTTGACGGGAAGAGAAGAGAATCTTCTTCCATTTGCCGATCACGCTCAGTTTCAGCTGATCCGCCACGACGTGTGTGATCCGATCGACATCGAGGTCGATGCTATCTACAATTTAGCTTGTCCTGCCTCTCCTATCCATTACCAATCCGACCCTGTTCGAACCACGAAGACAAGTATCCAAGGCGCCATTCATATGCTGAACCTCGCTGCCAAAAGAGGGGCCAAAATTTTTCAAGCTTCGACAAGCGAAGTTTACGGAGATCCTCTGATCCATCCTCAACAAGAGAGTTATTGGGGCAACGTCAATCCGATTGGGGTCCGCTCGTGTTACGACGAGAGTAAACGGTGCGCTGAAACTCTCTTTTTTGACTACCACCGCCAATATAAAACAGAGATCAAAATTGCCCGCATTTTCAACACTTACGGCCCGCGTATGCATCCGAATGACGGCCGTGTCGTTTCCAATTTTATTGTCCAAGCTTTGCGGGGCGAGCCCATCACAATCTATGGAGATGGAAAACAGACGCGGTCGTTTTGTTTCGTGGACGATTTGATCGAAGGCATTTTATTTCTCATGGAAACAGGGCCCGAATTTACAGGTCCTGTAAACTTGGGCAATCCTACAGAGTTCTCTATGCTCGATCTTGCACACCAAGTTTTGAGACTCACAGCCTCTTCGTCTCCGCTTGTTTTTAAACCCCTTCCTCACGACGACCCCAAGCAGCGTCGTCCCGATATCACCCTTGCCAAGACGGCGCTGGGTTGGGAGCCAAAGATTACTTTGGAGGAGGGATTGCTCAAAACAATTGCCTATTTTTATGCATTGGAAGATCACAAAATTTTGGGATAGAAATATCTGGATCGCCTCTTTAGGAGGGTTCCAATACCTCTACAATACCGTCGTTGTGGCGGGGGGCGTGGTTTTTATTAAAAAACTTTTTGTTTTGACAGCTTTTCAAGAGGGTATTTTGGTCAGTAGTGCTCTTTTTGGCGCTCTTTTTACAGCCCTCTTTGCGGGTGTTTTAGGCAACTGGATCGGAAGAAGAGCTGCGATGGGACTGAGTGCTCTTTTGTTTCTTATTGGCTCTCTTGTGGCAGCGTATGCCTGCAATTTTGAGATTCTACTTTTAGGCCGTCTGATCACAGGCCTCGGTGCTGGAATTATCACCCTCGTTGTTCCCGTCTATTTGACAGAGATTGCGCCGGCAAAAAGCCGAGGTGCTGTCGTCAACTTCAACCAAATCACGATGGCAATCGGCATGTTGGCCGCTTACCTTTGTAACTTTGCCTTTTCAGAAAGTGAAAATTGGAGATGGATGTTTGGCTTAGGAGCTGTTCCTGCAGCCCTCCAGCTCGTCGGCCTTTTTTTCATTAAAGAGAGTCCTCATTGGCTCCAAGATCAAAGTGTGCAAGAGGCGTCGTGGAAAGATTTGGTGCAGCCTCTTTACCGCTCCCGCCTGAAGATTGGCCTTGCTCTTTGCACTCTGCAACAGATCACAGGTATTAGCGCCGTCCTGCTGTTTGCTCCGACAATTTTTGAAGATGCCGGCTATTGCGACGCCTCCGATGCAACTCTGGCAACCGTTTACCTGGGGATTGCCAATGCTATTGCGATCCTAATCTCATTTTGGTACATCGACCGGAAAGGTCGCCGCTTTCTCTTGCTGACAGGTATGTGGGGGATGGTGGTCACACTTTGCCTGCTGGCATTGGCGCTTTTCTTTCCCTCAGGAAAAATGGCTCTTGTGGCCGTATCTGCTCTTATGCTCTATATGGCAGCCTATGCGATTGGTGTCGGTCCCATTACACCGCTTCTGGTGTCCGAAATTTTCCCTTTAAAAGCCAGAGCGCATGCAATGACTCTCACAGGATTTATGGGATGGCTCTTTAACTATTTAGTCGCGCTTTCCTTCTTGAGCTTTTCCGACCTTTTCACACCCGCAGGCGTGTTTTGCCTCTATGCCGTATTTGGCCTCCTGGGTCTCTACTTCATCCAACGCAGCGTCCCCGAAACCAAAGGAAAATCTCTCGCACAAATCGACAAATTCTTCACTTCCTAAGATTAAAAGATAAGTTCTTAGAAAGATTCCTATAGACATGTCGGAAACAAGGTGCCCTTGTTTCCCGCTGCCTTCTTGCGCCTCACCTCGCTGTGACAAACCGATCCTCCTTCGAGGGGCCTTGCGAAGCAATGCTCCCTCTCTCGTTCGGATCAGTTTTTCTTTGCGATCTGAGTCGATCGGCTGCTCAGGCAGCTCATTTCCCATTCTGTCGAATGGGTCCCTTTTCGCTGTCATTTCGCAGATCTCAACTCAAAAGGAACAGATTTCTCTTTCCTGTTGTGTCTGCAACGAGCAGCGAGGGGCCCCGCGGGCTTCCTTGCGGGGAGACGCGCCGTTGCAGCCGTCGGCTGCATGGGCACAGCAAAATTGATCCGAACGAGAGATGAGCTGTGCTTCGCACAGCCTCTCGACGGAGGATCGATTTGGCAAAGCCCATGTCAGCTCAAAGGGCTAGCGGGGACGGAGTCCCGACATCTATAGAAACCTGAAAAACTCTTATTTATTATTACTATTGATTTCGCGCCATTTTTTGATGATTTGGGCGGCGGCGGGGCCCCCGTCGCGTCCTGCCTCTCTAAAGCGGAGAAAGACGACTACGACCAGGTCAGGCTGATTCTCTTTGTAAGAGATTGTAGCAAACCAGACGTTGAGCCGCATGACGGCTTCGGTCGAGACATCGAGTGTCCTCTTGTAACGCAGCTGAGCAGTTCCAGTCTTTGCCAACATGTCGGAATGGATTTCATAATAATCGCGGACAGCGCTGGGGTGGTCGTAGTTTGCGCGCATGATGGCGGGGCGCGACCCTCCTCGTGTTCCTAAGACAGTGCGCCGCATCCCTTCTGTGATGAGGTGGTGAACTTCCCTAGGAAACAACCATGACCGTTGGACCTTCGTCGGCACACGGTAGATGTACCCTTTTTCGATATGTGGGTCTGCTGAAGTAAAGAGAGGGAAGTTGATGCCAACCAAAGAGAGAGTGTTTTGGAATGGATAGTCGGAGAGGCCAAAAAGGGTCTCTTCATCACGTGCAATCTCTTGGCCTGAGAGCTGGTGTACGATTCTAGGTTGGACAATTTTTCCCTCGTTAGCAATCGCTGCCATCATGATCGCCGTTTGCACAGGTGTTACCACGAGCGAATGTTGTCCAATGGCAAACGCATAGAGCCCTGTTCGATTTTGAGCCAAATCTTGCGGGATACGTCCTGTAACTTCCCCGGGAAGATCGATGCCTGTCTTTTCTCCGTATCCAAACAAGTGAGCCGTCTTGCCAAGCGTGTTCGGATCGTCTAGGTGCTCTCCTGCTAAGATCGAAAAATAGATGTTGCTCGACTGCTCGATCGCTCCCAAAATGTCGAGCTTCCCCATGCCTGCATAAGAGCTGCGAGGCAGTTGCCCCCCTTTGTAAATACGCAAAATGGGTTGGCCATCGAGTGTCGATCCCAAAACTTGAGTCGGTGAGTTGGTCTTTTTGCCCCCTTTTAAATCGTCGATCAAGGTAAGAGGGTTGAGATCTTTCACGTGTTTCTCGAGACGCTCTGTCAAAGCAGCATACGCCGTCACAAGTTTGAAGACCGATCCTTGAGCGCTCGATTGGCGATAAGCAAAGGAGCGGCCGTAGCTGAATCCTCCAGTGGGATAAAAAGCTGCGGCAAGATGTTTTTCTAAAGAGATGCCGTGAGATTTGCGGAGCTTGCGGTATTTTCCCAGCAAAGGTTGGTCGAGTTTGTCGAAGGAGCGCACAGTTTGCAGATAGGCAAGCCCGAGTTTGGGATCCATCGATTTGAGAAGGGTTTTGAGTGCAGGAGTGCTGTTTTGCCCTTTGAGCTCTGCCAAATAGGGTTGGAGATGGGGATATTGGTCGAGAGATAGGGGAGTCGTTTCTGTGATCGCCGCATAGGTGAAGATGAGAGAGTAGGCGTCCCAAAAAGCTTGGAACAGCCTCTTTTCCACCCAATCGAGATAGTCGGTGTAAGGACGTGTGAACTTTTTTTGTTCGCGCTCCTCTTTCCGTTTCCGCTTGAGATACTCTTTAAAATTTTTGGCTCTCCACTGCGTAAAATCTTGGTCGTGAAAAAGCTCTTGCATCTCGCGTTTAAGGGCTGTCTGAAGACGTACGGTTGCTTGTCTTAACAAAAAATAGTCGGCGATCGATTGATGTCCGACAGTTGCCAGCAGCTGAGGAGGCATCTCTCCAATCACAAGGCGTATAAGATCGAGGATGAGCAGACGGTCCTCCACAGCACTGATCTCTCTGAGAAGAGAGTGGTGGATGCCTACTTCGAGAAGCTCGTGGGCAGTGCGAAGATTGCCAATTTTTTCCATGGCGCGTTGCAACGGACCTGGAGGTAGAAGGGTTTCTGTGAAGATTGGCCACGTGAGCATGAGCTGCTCGGATAGATACTTTCCTTGAGTGAAGGAGTAATACTCTCTTTCAAGAGGCCTTTTTCCATCCCAAATCTCTCCAATGTAACCGAGATTTTCTAACCATTTTTGGACGCGGCTCTCTTTCTCTTGTTTGAGCTCGGGATCGCGCGAAGGGATAAAATCGTTAGGATCGAAGGTGGGGTACGAAGCCATGGCCACAATTTCTCCCGAATCGGGGAGCATCGCGACAATCGCTCCTCCTTTCATCCACTCTTCATCGATCGTTGCATCAGGCCCTCTCCGCTTTTCTTGAGCAGCCAGAATTTTTTCTGCAAAATCTTGCAGCTCGGCAGAGATTGCCAAGGTGACGCGCCTTCCTCCCACTGCCTTTCGGGAGATGGGGAGCTCTCGAATATAATTCCCCTTAACGCCCACTTCGTATACTTTTTTCCCTTGAAGCCCGCGTAAATCTTCCTCGTAAAACTCCTCGATGCCTGCCTGTCCGATCAGGTCGTTGATCATGTAAGCTTTTTCTTGAAGTTCCGAAAGCCTCGCGCGGACCTGGAGGGGAGTATCAAACCCTTTCGGCAAAAAAGGGGCTTCATTCCGCTCTCTTGCAGCGAGATACTCTTGAAGCTCATACATCTCCTCGGCAATATCAAGATATTTTTTTTGACTGATCGCTCCCAGATAGCCCAAGATGTCACAGCCGACCCTTCCTTGAGGATACGACCTTTTTGATCCCCGCTGCATCTGCAGGCCGAGCCAATCTTTCTCGAGCATCCGAAGTCGGAAGTAGTGCTCTTCTGAAATATCTTCTTTAATGACGAAAGGGGTGTGTGGAAATAAAGAGGCTTTGCCGTGAATAGTATCTTCGATCTCTACGGGATCTATGCCGAGCTCTTTGCCCAAAAAATCGGACAAAGAGCGAATATGCTCTAGACGGGGCTGCGTGCGGACCGTTTTCCCATGACCATCTTTTTTCCAAGATGTGCTGGGGATTTCTCGAATGTGGGCATAACAGATGGCCGCGTTGTACTGGATTTTATTGACAGCGAGAGGAATCCCAAACCGGTCGTGGATGGTGGCACGCTCGACAGGCTCGATGACTAGCCGTCTTTGCGGCTTGCGGGCTTGCTCGGTCTGTTTTTCGTGTTGGACCACGCCGAGATACCAAACCCGGATTAAAATGAGGAGCAGGCAGAGTAAAATAATATTTAATATTCGATTGGCTTTTGCGGGGATGTTGTAGTCCGGTGTCATGATTTTTTGAGCTCTTTTGAAAAAAAACCGCTTTTAAGTTATACTCTTTTCCTTTGCGCCTGTAGTTCAATGGTAGAACCGTAGCCTTCCAAGCTACTTGTGTCAGTTCGATTCTGATCAGGCGCTCAATTAAATACAACCAAGACCGAAATTTTTCCGCTACTTAAGGAAAGATGCCGTGTCGAAACAAAATAAAGGGACAAGGCTTGGCAACACAGCAAGAAGAGATTCTAGTCACAGTTAAAGATCTATTAGATAGTGGAGCCCACTTCGGGCACAAAAAAGAACGTTGGAATCCGAAGATGAAACCTTATATCTTCGAAGAGCGCAACGGAATTTACATCATTGACCTCGCGAAAACGATGCACCAGATTCGCAAAGCCGTTGAAGTCATCAAAGAGATGATTGGCAAGAGAAAGTCGATTCTCTTCGTGGGAACAAAGAAACAAGCCAAAATTATGATCCGCGAGAGTGCCGAAGCTTGTGGAGAGTTTTATGTATGCGAGCGTTGGCTCGGAGGGACTTTGACCAACCTGTCGACGATTCGGCAGTCAGTTAAGACGCTCGAGAGAATTGAGAAGAAGATTGCTTCAGGAGGAGATGGATTTACCAAGAAAGAGCTTTCTGTATTGAGCAAAGATCAAACCAAGCTCGACCGGAACCTCTCCGGGATCCGAGCGATGCGAAAGCCTCCCGGCCTTCTCGTTGTTGTCGACCCGAACCTCGAACATATCGCTGTTGCTGAAGCCAATAAACTGGGCATTCCTGTGATGGCGCTTGTCGACACCAACTGCGACCCAGATCCTGTCGATTACGTGATTGCGTGTAACGACGACGCTCTCAAAAGCATTAAGTTGATCCTACAAGCTCTCATGCAAGCAGTGATCGATCAGAAGAACGATATGAATGCCGGCCTTGAGAAGGAAAAAGAGGCAGCAGCATTGAATGAGAATGGCGATACGAGTGCTGAAGAGGAGCAAACATGATTAGCACGAAAGTAACTCCAGAAATGGTGAAGCAGCTCCGTGAGCGGACAGGAGTCGGCATGGGTAAGTGCAAGAGGCCCTCGATCAAGCTCAAGGAGACATGGAGAAGGCGATCGACATTTTGCGCAAGTCAGGAATGGCCTCGGCTGTCAAAAAAGAGGGTCGAGAGACAAAAGAAGGCGTGATCGGGTGTGGCGAGGGCAAAGAGGCGATTGCTTTGGTCGAAGTCAACTCTGAGACCGACTTTGTTGCTCAAAATGATAAGTTTAAAAAGTTTGTCCAAGATATTGCTCTCGAAGTAGCAGAGACAAAGCCTGCCTCTTTAGACGTTTTTTTAAGCCAAAAGTATCGGAAAGATACATCGATCACGATCGACCAATACCGTGCTTTGGTCATCCAAAGCCTCGGTGAAAATATCCAGATTAAACGTCTGCAGATTTTTCCCAAGAGCGCTCAAAACTCTCTCGGGATTTATTCCCACATGGGAGGAAAGATCGTCACGGTCGTCGAGCTTGATGGAGGAGCAGGTCAAGAGGCTTTTGCTAGAGATATTGCCATGCACGTTGCTGCAGAGTCTCCCGACTATTTGCGTCCCGAAGAAGTTCCTGAGGGTGTCAGAGCGCGTGAGGCCGACATCGCTCGCGGGCAAGTTACAGGGAAGCCGGCCAATATCGTCGAAAAAATTGTCGAAGGAAAGCTGAAGGCCTTCTATGACCAAGTCTGTCTTTTAGGACAAAAGTTTGTACGCGACAACTCAGTCTCTGTTGCCGAACTCGTTGAAAAAGAGGGAAAACGCCTGGGAAAACCGCTCGCAATCCGCCGTTTTATTCGTTGGAAAATCGGGGAGTAGATGGCAAAACCTGCCTATAAACGGATCTTGATCAAACTCTCGGGAGAGACTTTGAGGGGCGGTCAAAAGTTTGGTGTGGAGCACAAAGCTTGCCAAAAGATCGCCGTTCTCATCAAAGAGGTTTACGATTTAGGAGTTGAGATCGGGATTGTTGTCGGAGGTGGCAACATTTTTCGTGGCAACCAAGCCAAGGCTTTTGGATTTGCAAGAACGCCGGCCGACCATATCGGAATGTTGGCGACGACCATCAACGGCCTGATTCTCCAGCAGTGTTTGGCCTCAATCGGGGTCGATGCCCATATCATGAGCGCTCTTAACACCGATTCGATTGTCGAGCTGTACCATTGGGATCTAGCGATGCGTCTTCTAGGAGAGAAAGCCGTTGTCATCTTTGTGGGTGGGACTGGCAACCCCTACTTTACGACCGACACGGCTGCAGCACTGCGTGCCAGTGAAATCGAGGCTGAAGTTCTTTTAAAAGCGACCAAGGTTGACGGCATCTATGACAAAGATCCCGTCCGTTACAGAGCGGCCAAGAAATTTTCCCGTCTTTCATATTCCGATGTTTTTGCACAGAAGCTCAATGTCATGGATGCAACGGCGATTGCTCTATGTCGAGAAAGTCGTATTCCGATCCATGTTCTCAATTTATTTAAAAAAGGGGCCCTCTTAAAAGCAGTGATGCAAAAACAGGGCGGCTCCCTCATCACAGGAGAATAAAGTATGTCAATGTTGGCAGATCAATCCAAATCCAAGATGCAGGCGACTTTAGAACATTTTAAGACCGAGCTCAAGCAGCTCAGGAGCAACCGAGCCAATTCCGGTATGGTAGAAGGAGTCAGTGTCGAGGTGTATGGGGCGCACATGAGGCTCAAGGAGCTGGCCAACATCACCACTCCTGAGGCTCGCCAGATTTTGATCACCCCTTTCGACCCTCAGACAGCGGGTCCGATTGCCAAAAGCATCGAAAAAGCCAATCTCAATCTTCAACCGGTCCAAGAAGGAGGTGTTGTTCGAATCAATGTCCCGCCGATGGACCAAGCCGTCCGTCAAGATATTGTTAAACAGGGCAAGAAGAAAGCCGAAGACGCCAAGATTGCCATTCGGGAAATCCGACGTAAAGGGAACGACCAGGCGCGGAAAGAGAAAGCAGACGGCACCATGACAGAAGATGTCATGAAAAAGACAGAGAAGGCAATACAAGAATTGACCGACCAATTTTGCAAGCAAATCGACGATCTCTTTGCGGCCAAAGAGAAAGAAATTATGGCAGTTTAATCCCTTTTGCCTTAAGATCTTTTGCCTTAAGCTGGCCCCATCGTCTAGCCCGGTCTAGGACACCAGATTTTCATTCTGATAACAGGGGTTCGAATCCCCTTGGGGTCATACGAGACTTTAGCTCAGTGGTAGAGCACCTCACTTTTAATGAGGGGGTCGATGGTTCAAGCCCATCAAGTCTCAATTTCATTATGACTTTATGGTAGACCTATATGAAGTCTTTGACTCAAGGAAATTTCTGGCGACGGCTAAATCGAGCTCGGTCGTGATTTTTAAGTTCTCTTCATTGCCTCGAACTAGGTAGATTTCACATCCCATTTCCAGCACAAGAGAGCAGTCGTCGGACACGTTTTTTCTCCGCGTGCGGCGATGCGCTTCTAAAATAAGATCGTAGGCAAAACTCTGAGGTGTTTGCCCTTGCCAATACTCGGAACGCAAAGGGATCTCATCGATACGGATCCCGTCTGCCGACTGCACAATCGTATCGCTGGAAGGGA
>Ga0210389_10002331_pt1 | contig 15026 bp, 11 predicted proteins | sample IncBWH28OmetaG_FD_160127 | JGI IMG/M metagenome (GOLD analysis project Ga0210389, IMG submission 160127) | Forest soil microbial communities from Barre Woods Harvard Forest LTER site, Petersham, Massachusetts, United States - Inc-BW-H-28-O ...
GGGCTATCTCGCGAACGATCTCGCCGGCGATCGTATCACGGTGAATGCGGTGGTTCCCGGAGTGGTGGGAACCGAGGCGCGTGAGATCTGGGCTGAAAATATGTCCAAACAGCAGGGCAAGACCAAAGCCGAGTTTCTGGCGGATTTCTGCCGCCGCATGGGGGTCATCGCCGGGCGCTGGGCCTCCATGGAAGAGGTTGCCGGCGCGGTCGTCTTCCTCTCCTCCGACCGCGGCCAATACATTAATGGGTCGCAGCTCGTGATCGATGGGGGGATGAGTGTGAACCCGCGCCCGGCGTAACCGCAAACATGCATTTCAAGGCAAGATCGGATGACGTCGCGCTGACGGCGCCGCGGCTCTACGCTGGCCACAGCCTGGGCTATGCGCAAGCATCGCTGGTCGACCACACGACCGGATCGGTTCACAGCGGTTTAAGCATGAACCAGCTTGCTCCCTCAGGCGCCATCTCGCCGCATCTCCATTCGTACGAGGAAGGTTTTTACATTTTGGAAGGACACGCAGTGGTGAGTGTAGCCGATCGTACCTGGGGCCTGGGCCCTGGAGACTTCGGTGTTTTCAAGGTCGGAACGATCCACGCCTGGCGTAACGCGGGCCAACGGCCGGTACGCTGGCTGCAGGTGGCGGCGCCGCAACCCAAGCCCTACGGCGCCGAGCGCGACACTTTTTTCGTCAAACTGGAACAGAGTGGATTCCCAGTCGAACCGAAGGATTTAGATCAGAACGATCTGAACGGCGCTCTCCTCGGCCATTTCGACATCGGCCAAATCCCGCCGCCCGGTCCGGCGCGCGACGCGCTGCCGGGGGCGAAAGGCGTGTTTCTGAAATGGCTCATCGACGAGAAATTCGGCGCCCGCCATCATCGCCTTCTGTTTATCGAATATCTGCCCGGCTCGGAGATTAAGTTGCACGATCATACCTTCGAAGAGACTTACCTCCTGCTGAGTGGTGAAGTCGAGGCGATTCTCGACGGGAAACATTATTCAGCCCGGTCAGGCGATGTGCTTTGGACCGCAGTGGGCTGTGTGCATGCGTTTGCCAACGTCGGCAACGAGCCTGTGCGCTGGCTGGAAACCTTCGCGCCACAGCCTCCGGCAGAAAATGTGTTCCGCTTCGTGGAGGAGTGGGAACAGCGAGCCAGGGAGCTGGAAGAATGATATACTTCGCATGGTTCAAATCAGAACAAACACCTCGATCGATGTAAAGGAGTGACGAGCTACCTTATGAAGACTGGCATTCTGCTGCCCGTTTCCGCGGTTCTTTGCCTCATTGGTTCGACAGGTCAAGTGCAGGCCCAGAATCGGGATGGAGCAACCGTTTTTAAAACGGTTTGTTCCATGTGCCACAAAGCGGACAGCCCGGTGAACGCGCCGCTGCCCGAAGTGCTTCGCGCCATGCCGGTAGCGACGATTCTAACGGCTTTGGAATCGGGGAAAATGAAATCCCAAGGCGCGGCGTTGAGTGCTTCCGAGCGCACGGCGGTGGCTAAATACCTTGGTGTCCCGGGCGCGGAATCCATCCCGCAGACGGCGCACTGTTCCACCAACGCTCCTCTGACAGCGAGCGCGCCCAGCTGGAACGGCTGGGGAATTGATTTATCCAACAGCCGCTATCAGAACGCGCAGGCGGCCGGACTCAGCGCTGGCGACGTGCCGAAACTTAAGCTCAAATGGGCCTTCGGATATCCCGGCGTCACCACCTCTTTCGGAACTCCAACGGTGTTCGGCGGCCGCGTTTTTGTCGGCGCCGCGGACGGAACAGTCTTCTCGCTCAACGCGCAGAGCGGTTGTATTTACTGGATGTACAAAGCGAAGGAAGGTGTGCGCACCGCGCCTGTGATTTCGGCCGACGGAAAGACAGCGTATATCAGCGATCTGCACGCGTGGGTTCACGCTATCAACGCCGAGACGGGAGCGCTGCTGTGGGAGGATCGCATGGAAGAAAGTCCGGACGCCTCCATTTCCGGAACACCGAAACTGGATGGCGACCGGCTGTACGTGCCGCTTTCCGGCGGTGAGGAGTCGGTTGCCGCAGCCAGTCCGACGTTCCCCTGCTGCAAAATGCGCGGCAGCATTGCGGCCCTCGACGCAAAGACAGGCAAATGGCTCTGGAGGACTTACACGATCCCTGAAGCTGCAAAGATGACCGGCAAGACAAGCCTCGGAGTCGAGACCTGGGGACCGTCCGGAGCCGCTGCCTGGACCTCTCCCACCATCGATACTAAACTTCACGCCATTTATTTCGGCACCGGGGTGAACTATTCGCAGCCTGCCACAAAGACCAGCGACTCGGTGATGGCTTTGGACACGAATACGGGACGTATACTGTGGTCGCAGCAACTCGGCCAAGGCGATGTCTTTAATTTCGGCTGCACCACGGACCAGAAGCCGAACTGCCCGCAGAATCCTGGCATGGATCAGGATGTCGGCTCGTCTCCCATGCTGAAAGAGATCGCCGGGGGGAAGCGTGTCCTGGTCGTGGGGTCTAAATCCGGCACGATCTATGCTCTCGACCCGGACCAGATGGGCAAGGAGCTTTGGAAGACTAAGGTCGCCGAGGGCGGTTCGGAGGGGGGCGTGATCTGGGGCGGGTCCAGCGACGGCAAGAACGCGTATTTCGCGATCTCGGATTGGAATCCCGCCAAGGCTGAAGCGGGCGGCGGGGTGGTCGCGCTTGATCTTGCCACTGGCAGCAAAGTATGGTCTACCCCGGCTCCCACACCGGCCTGCGCCAAAGCGAAAGGATGCAGCGCCGCGCAACCGGGGCCGACCACCGTGATCGACGGCGTCGTATTCGCCGGTTCCGATGATGGCCATCTGCGTGCTTACGATACCGCCAACGGTCATATCCTCTGGGACTTCGATACCAATCGCGACTTTAAGAGCGTCGACGGCGTCAAAGCCCACGGCGGCTCCATGGACAGTACCGGAGCAACCGTCGCGGGTGGCATGGTCTATCAAAATGCCGGATACTCCCGCATCCCGGTTATGCCCGGCAATGTATTCCTGGCTTTCTCGGTGGATGGAAAGTAGTTCCCGGAGGACAAGCAACTCTAACCCAATCCGGGCATAAGCACGCGTGAAGCAGAGCGCCCTGACCACCTGAAAGGCGTTGCCCAAACTAATTTACGGAGAAAACAAAGATGCTGACAAAAATTGCCGACACCATTCTGCCGACTACCATGGTCGGATCGTATCCGCGCCCGGGGTGGTATCGCCAACAGTTGCTGGGCCGCGACATTCGGGTTGCCTTCAAAGAGGTCTCCTACGAAGAAGCGTACATGGACGCCACCAGGACGGTGATCCAGGAACAGGAGGAAGCCGGGCTCGACATCGTCACCGACGGCCAAATGTGGTATGACGACTACGTCGGCGTCATCGGCTCGTTCTGCTGGTACATGTACGAGCGAATTCACGGCTTTGATGAGGCGAAGGAGGAGCACCCCTCCGTGATCGGCTCCACGACTCGAACCAAGGACGTGGAACTGCTGGCGGACTGGGGCGGGGTGGTCAACAGCGGCCCGGTGACCCGCGGCCCGATTAGGCTCGCCGACCTTTATAAGATCGCGGCGAAGACGGCCACGAAACCGATCAAGGTCTCGGTTGGCGCGGGCCCGATCAACCTGGCGTGGCACACTTACTTCAAGCATTACAAGGACGCGCGCGAACTCAGCTTCGCCCTGGCGCCCATATTCAACGCGGAGATGAAGGACGTCGTTGCTGCGGGCGCGAAGTTCCTCCAGATCGAGGACCTTGGCGCCTGGCTGCCGCTCTTCACCAACAATAAAGACGATTACAAGTGGATCGGGGACGTGATCGCCCAATGCATCGACGGCGTCAATGCTAAAATCGCATGGCACTTCTGCTACGGGAACGCCTGGGGAAATTCGCTTGCCTCGCTCATCACCGCAGGCTATGAAACGGTCCTTCCTAACTTCTACCACCTGCCCATCGATATGTTCGTGCTGGATTTCGCGAATCGGGAGATGGTTGACATCGGTTGCCTGAAGTCGCTCCCGAAGGACAAGGAAGTGCAGGTCGGCGTGCTCGACATTCGCACCAGCATCATCGAAACGCCAGAACATGTTGCCGAGCGCATCCGGAAAATTCTCAAAGTCGTCCCACCGGAGCGCGTGTATCTAAGCACCGACTGCGGCATGAAGCCGCTTCCGCGGATGGTTGCTAAGCTGAAGCTCAAGGCGCTGGCCGACGGCGCGAAGATCGTCCGCAAAGAGATATCTTAAAAGTAAATTTCAGGAGACAACCAAACCATGGCAGACAAAAAAATCATTGCGGTATTGGGCGCTACAGGAGCTCAAGGCGGCGGCCTGGTACGCGCGATTTTAAACGATCCGAATGGGGGCTTTGCCGCGCGGGCGATTACGCGCGACGTAAACTCCGATAAAGCGAAAGAGCTGGCAAAATTGGGCGCCGAGGTCGTCGCGGGCGACGTAGACGACGTGGAGAGCCTCAAAAAGGCGTTCTCGGGCGCTTATGGGGTTTTCGGCGTCACGTTCTTTTGGGCGCATTTTTCACCGGAGAAGGAAATAGCAAACGCCACCAACATCGCCCAAGCCGCCAAGGCCGCCGGTGCCAAACACGTTATCTGGTCGAGCCTGGAGGACACGCGTAAGTGGATACCTCTGGACGACAACCGCATGCCCACGCTCCAGGGCAAATACAAGTGCCCACACTTCGACGCCAAAGGCGAAGCCGACCAGCAGTTCACCTCGCTCGGCCTTCCGCTGACGATCATGCTGGCTTCGTTCTACTGGGACAACGCGATCTACTTTGGCATGGGACCGCACAGGGGTGCGGACGGCAAACTCACGCTCACGCTGCCGATGGCCGACAAGAAGCTTGCCGGCATCGCAGCGGGGGATATCGGCAAGTGCGCTTACGGCATCTTCAAGAACCCCAGCCAATGGATCGGCAAGACCGTAGGCATCGCCGGTGAGCACCTCACTGGCGATCAGCTGGCCGCGGGGTACGCAAAAGCGCTGGGTGAACCAGTGAGCTATAACGCCGTGTCGTGGGACGCCTACCGCGGCTTTGGTTTTCCGGGCGCCGAGGATCTGGGCAATATGTTCCAGTTCTATAGCGAGTTCGAAGACTATTTCTGCGGCGCGCGCAGTCTGGCCACCTCTCGCGATTTGAATCCCGCTCTGCAAAACTTTGATACCTGGCTCGCCGAGAACAAGAGCCGCATTCCGATCGAACCAATTACACAAACAGTCAAGGCCTAGTCAAGCCAGGATGCCATTTCAGGCCGCTCGCGCGCTTGTTCGCGCGCGAGCCACGGCCCTGATCCCTGTCGCCATCGCCGTGCGCGACGGCGCCGAGTAGACTGTCGCGATAACACATTGAAACCGCCTGCCACGAATGTCGTGGTGCTTCAAAATACACGGATTGCGCGCAGCGTGTGCTCGGGATTTCATGTGTCCAGTTGTTACTGCGACACCACACCAGATGGATTCTTCGACCACGTGTTCACTGCAAACGCGAACTCCTCCGACAGCGATGAATCGATTAGCGTATACGCCGTACGCTTCAGCACCATTCTTAAATAGGGCTCTCATCGATGCCCGCCGTCCATTGGCTTGCCGTCCCTGAAATCGGGGGCGACCAACAACGCATTTTCTGGGCATCGCGCCGGCGCAGTTAACTGCGTGGTTTGTTCAGACGCTTCAGGGCCTGGTCAAAACTCTCAGGGCGTTTCCACCCTGAAGGCCAGCCGGCCAGGGCCGGCCTCATCGTGTGCACAAACTCTTCGTCGATGCGATCTTCCTGGGCGTTAAGCACATGCTCAATGATTTTCGGCAGAGCCATCGCGGCGGCGCTTTGTCCAAGTTCCCGCCATTGGTCGGTAGACTCCCGGGTTAACTGCTCCTCCGCGAACGATTCACTCCATTCGAAGCCCGAGCATTCGCCTTGCGGTTCGTTCTGCTGGTCTTCAGATATTGGCGGATGCGGATTCTTCTTGCGATCCACAAAGTTGTACGCAAACCGGTGATAGAGCAGGACAGCGCTTTGGGCCACCGAGTCCTTCGCGTCCCTTACTTCCCGGCCGCACAACGCGGCCCAGCAGGCGGCCTCCATGAGTTCTTCTTTGCGTTCGCGCAGCGCCGCGGTGACAGGAAAGCGTATCGGCCCCGAGCGCCGGCGAAAACCCTGAACGACGTGATTGGTCAAATCGCGAACCGACTGATATCCGTCGAACAATCTGCCATTCTCGGTAGCGGCCAGAGCGGCCTGGATTGCCGGATCGGTTTTGAGCCACTCGATCGCTTCTTCGAGCGGAATGTCGAGGGCCGCGATCGTGTAGTCGTCCGCGGTATCGAAGCGCTCGTCCCCCAGAACAGCGAACCGCTGCGGCACTACTGCCCAGGCGGCAAGGCAATCCTTTGAGTGAAGGAACGGAGTCACTGATAGCTCTTGAAGCAGGCGGTCGAGCCGTTCGTCCGCCAGCTGGATTTCAGCGTATTTTTCCCATGCTCGCGCAACCTGACTCCATACCGCCTTCTCGTGTTTGCATCGCTTCAGTTTTCGCCTCACAAAATAGTTGCGGGAGTGCGGGAGCTTCGAGAGCAGGATATCCTTGCCCTCGAAGAGCGCGAAAGAATCAGGCTGCGGGTTGGGCCCGGTTTTCCTCACCTGAAACAGCCATCCCCGGATTTCCCGCATGCCCATTTTCTGCTGCAGATCTTCGGGGAGCTCCTTGTCCTGGCCCTTGTAGACCTCGATCTTTTTTTCCGGCCCGTAGATAAGCTGGCCCGACGCGCGGTCAAGCCTGATCCAGGTGGCGGTGTGCGTAGCCGGCGAAGGGGCCCGCGCGCCAATGGGCCCGGCGTCATCCGGGTCGCGCATGGCCTCGCGCCGCTCCTTCGTTGCCGCGCGCTGCCATTCATCTACTGTCGGGAATCGGAGAATACCCATAAAGCACCCCATTTGTATGGTGCATCTTAAGTTCTTTCAATCATGATGTGCATGCACCTCAAGGTACATTCCCGTGCGAACGCGGCTGACGCCACGTGTACCAGCTGTACGCTACGCTCTGGGACCTGGTTCGCTTACCTTCCGGGCACCTGGCGAGATACTCCGTTACGAATTGACCAACTGGGTTTTCGGATTCAAACACTTCCAGAAGGGCCTCACAAGGCAGCAACCGGCCCGCCTGCAAGCGGATCCGCAGTCGGCCGAAAGCATCTGTGAGGCCGTCAATCTGGCGCGTCGGCAAAAGTCGGTGGTCACGGTTCAGCTGTTGCGTAAGTGTGGAATCGACAGCCGCATGGTCATCCGCTATCGCCAGTCGCCGTTCTTTCCCATGCCTGGGTCGAGATAGATGGCCCTGTTGTTAATGACTTATCTGCTTATCGGGAAACGCTGAAAGTTCTCTCCGTCATATGATTTTCACGGGATCGGTGCCGATCATGCTTTCGTCATCTGCAAACCGCTCGGATGCGGCCGGCCTCAACGATGTTTTTGATCATACCGGGAATTTCAGGTTCGACACAGTCCCCGCGTTCTGTTGAGCTTTCGGAAGGAATGGAATGCGAGCGAGGGGAAATCACCGGGATTGGGGGCCCTACGATATGCCCCCAATCCCGGTGGTTAGTTGCTGTGACCGCGCGATAGCACGGTCACATTTGGCGGCGTGTTACTGCCGTTGGGTCAGGAGATCGGGGTCGGCTGATCCCCGGCGAATTCCATGTCGAGCCCCAGGAGTTCGCCGAAGAGGTCGACACCGACACCGAAGGTACCAAGTACCACGTCGCTGGTGCTCCCGACCAGCTTCAAATCAGTAGAGGTCTCTTGCGTTTTCATGATCTAAATCGCTCCTTTCTTCTCTTGTTGTTTACTCGAAAACAACCCGCCAGAGTCGGCTCGATCCCTTCGCTACTCTCGCCGGGAGCGCCGCGCGGCTCGTGCGAATTATTCACTCGACCTCTGCTGCCAATTCCCCCTGGGGCATCCAGTGCAATAATCAATGAACTCTCACTAATTTCGTCACCTGTAGATGGTCACTTTGCGTGCTTCATCCTCCGTAGCTCGGACACTCGCCACGTTCTTCGCTTTAGCTACCGCCGCGACTGCGCTGCAGCCGGACCATAGCCTTACTCAATACGGCCATACGTCCTGGAGCTGGCAGGATGGCCGACTACCAGGTGCGGTGAACGCTGTCACGCAGGCCTTGGATGGAAGCGTGTGGGTGGGCACAGACTTCGGACTGTTTTGGTTCGATGGAGAGACGTTCTCGTCCTGGAAAGCACCCGTTGGTACCCAACTGCCGGATCAAAGGATCTGGACCCTGGCTCCAGCTCCCGATGGCGGCCTATGGATCGGGACTAGAAAGGGTCTGTCGTACTGGAAGGGCACACGTTTGGATGAATACTTAACCTCTCAAGACGCGAACGCACCCAGCGTCAGCTCGTTGGTCGTTGACCACGCGGGGAATGTTTGGCTGGGAACGGCGGGGTTCAATTCCGGGCGACTTTGCCGCATAAACGCGTATCGGATGAAGTGTTATGGCCCTCTTGACGGCTATAACGGGGGGGCCGTGCAGGCGTTGCTTGAGGATAAGGTCGGCAATCTCTGGATCGGAGGCGTGGGCGGTCTCTTTGAGTGGAATTCGGGCGGATTTCGCCACTACGGACCGAACAGAAGTATTCAGGCAATCGGGAAGGACCTGGACGGGAACATCATTGTTCTCTCGCCGGGAGGCCTCTCGCAACTGACCGGCGAGCGCCTCACTCCCTACTCGGTCGAAAAAGCGATTCATAATGCGCACCCGGAAGTTCTTTTTTCTGATCGCAACGGCGGGCTATGGATCGGCACAGCCGGGGAGGGGTTGCTTCACGTTTATCAGCAACGTGTCGACCAGTTCACACGCGCGGACGGCCTCTCTGGAGATACCGTTCTAAGGCTGTTTGAAGATCGCGAGGGAAACGTTTGGGTCGCCACCGACAAGGGTCTGGATCGCTTTTGGAATCGCCCGGTTACGATCCTTTCCAAACGGGAGGGGCTCTCCACCGACGTCGTGGTTTCGGCTTTCGCCTCGGAGAAAAATGGTGTCTGGCTTGGCACTACACAAGGTCTGAACCGTGTCTGGCGGGGGCGAATCGATGCGAACGGCCCTCGGTTTTCCTTCGGGAGAGTTGGCTCCTTGTTCGAGGATAGATCGCAAACGCTCTGGATCGATTCGGACCGCGGTCTGGCGTTTACTGAATCGGGCGCGGTGCAACAGTTGAAGCTTTCGGACGGACAGCAGATCGGATCCATCACAGCAGTTACGCAAGACGCAAGCGATCTCTGGTTCAGCGACGTAAACCACGGCTTAACTCGCGTTGAAGGACATAAAGCGGTGAGTGTCATCCCATGGTCTCGGTTCGATAACAGGGTTGCGTGGGCGCTCGAGGCAAATCCTGTCAGGGGCGGCTTGTTGATCGGATTCGCGCAAGGAGGAGTCGCGGTTTTTGAAAAAGACCGCGTGTCTCGCTGGTATGGGCATGCCGATGGCCTTGGATCGGGCGCGGTTACCGACCTCCATTTCGATACCGATGGTACAGCATGGATTGCCACGGAAGGCGGCTTGAGCCAACTGAAAAACGGCCGAGTCACTACGCTTGGATCAAACAACGGACTGCCTTGCGCGCAAATCCACTCGATGGTGGAGGATGATGATCGGAACCTGTGGTTAAATACGCCGTGTGGCCTGGTGCGGATCACGCGGCCGGACCTTACGGCATGGTCTGACGATCCAAAGATCAGGGTGGAGCCAAAGGTCTTCGGTGTTCGCGATGGAATGCACCCGCGACCCCGGAAATACGGCTTCTTTCGTGGCGCCGTAAAATCGACTGATGGGCGTTTGTGGTTTCCAGAGTTGGATGGCGTTGCGATAGTCGACCCGCGCCATCTGCCGCACAACCTTCTGCCCCCGCCCGTCGAAATCAAATCAATCCTTGCCGATCAGGCAGCGCTCACCGTCCACCCCGGATTGAAACTTCCTCACATTTCCCGCGAGCTTCAGATCGACTACACAGCCTTCAGCTTCGTGGATCCAGAGCGTGTTCTTTTCAAATACAAACTCCAGGGATACGACGCGAACTGGATCAACGCGGGAAACCGGCGCCAGGCCGTGTACCCGAGCCTTCCTCCGGCAAAGTACGTCTTTCGCGTGATCGCCTGTAACAACGATGGCGTCTGGAACGACGTTGGAGCATCTCTCGCTTTTACTGTCGCCCCGATTTTTTACCAGACCATCTGGTTCCGGCTCCTGGCTGCGATCGGTCTTGCCGGCATTGCCTGGATGGTCTACAGCCTCAGGGTGCGGCATCTGGAGGCGAAGCTGAATCTGCGCTTCGAAGAGCGCATGAAAGAACGAACCCGCATCTCCCGCGACCTTCACGACACGCTGCTTCAGAACATCTCGGGATTCGCTCTCCAACTCGACGCGCTGTCCAAGATGGTGGTGACCGCGCCTCAGTCCGCCAGGGATCAGCTTCGCGAACTTCGCCGCCAGGCGGAAACGTGGCTGCGGGAAGCGCGCGAATCCGTATGGGAACTACGGCTGCCGGCTTCCGACCAGGACGACCTCGCAACGGCAATACGGACGGCTGGCAATGAAATTCTGGGGAGGAAAAACATCGCCTTCGAGATCCGGATTTCCGGCCGGCGTCACGCCGTGGATAGCCAAACGAAACAGAGCCTGATTAGAATTGTTCAGGAGGCCTTCCGTAACGCAGCCTCGCATTCGAATGCCGGCAAAATCGACGTCCATATCGCCTGGCTCGCTGGCCACCAGCTTTCGCTTGAGATTCGCGACGACGGGCGCGGGTTTGATTTCGACGAAGCGTCGCGGAAATCCGGGCATTTTGGCTTGGCAAGTATGCGGGAACGCGCGCGGGAGATCGGCGCGCAATTTCAGATTGACGCCTCGCCCGGCCAGGGCGTCCGAATCGAGATTCGCTGTCCGCTCACGCCAGCGGGTCGCCTGAAGCATGACCGGGAATCGTATTCGCATACTCATCGTCGATGACCACCCGATTGTTTTGAAAGGCCTGACGGCCACTATTGAGCAGGAGCCCGATATGGAAGTCGCGGGTGCGGCGTCGACGGGGCCGCGCGCGGTCAGCTTGTACCGGGAGTTGCTTCCTGACGTCACGATCATGGACATCAGTCTGACGCCGGGGATGACGGGGACGGAAGCGACGCGCGCGATTCGGGCGGACTTCCCGGAAGCGCGGATCATTATGCTGACCGTGCATAAGGGAGACGAGGACATTTACCAGGCTCTGCACGCCGGCGCGGCGACCTATCTTCTGAAAGAGTCGCTGGGCGACAACCTGGCGTCGACGATCCGCGAAGTGCACCGGGGAGGCAGGAAGATTCCGCAGGATCTCGCCTGCAAGCTGGCCGATCGCGTTTTTCAGACCCACTTGACGGGACGCGAAATCGAAGTTCTCCGTCTGGTGGCGGACGGACTGCGCAACAAGGAGATCGCAGCAGCACTGCGGATCAGCGAAAATACGACGCAGGGCCACGTGAAAAGTATTCTGGCGAAGCTGCATGTAAACGATCGCTCCGGAGCCGTGACCACCGCAATCCGCCGGGGCATTATCCGCATCCCCGAGTAATCCGCGGCAGGTGATCGCGGCCTTGCCGCGAACCGTTACGCACGTAATCCTGCGTGCCGCGCCCCCACTCCTCGGGGCGCCTGGTGCCCGGCCCGGCAGGCCAGGTGCCTACGCCACATTCGCCGGGCGAATTGTATTGACCTCCATCCAAATCTGCCAGCCCCCAGGGGAAACGGCAGTAGCCAGATGAAAGGCAAATTCGGGAGCCTTTCTCAAATCAGGCGAACCAGAGTCCCGTCCGGCGGGCATGGTTGCGCATTGGAGGAGTACGTCATCTCACGTATCGCAAACAAATTCAAGGCACTGATCGCAAGCGGCAAACCCCAGCCCATGCACTTGTGCGTCGATTCAACCAGTGTTGCCTGGCTGGAGGCCGCGCCGGGGGTTAAAGCAGCCGCGAATGACCACGGGCTCACGATTCTGGACACCGTCGGCGGACGTGTGTTCGTTGGAAGCGACGCCGCCGCGTTGATGTGGGTGAGCGCGTCGAAAGGCTTGAGCCTCGGTGAAACAGCGGGAGTGATCGCAGCCCGCTTCGGCGGGGAGCGGAATCTGGCTGAGAGCCGCGTCCGCCTCTTCCTGGAGTTGCTCGAACAGAACGGATTGGCGTTACGGAAGGCCACAAACCGATGAACCCCGGATTGGCTCAGCTGACTGCCCGGGCTCTCTGCGAGATGACAAATCACGATCTCACCCTCCGGGTCTTCGGCTTCCATCATGTCCGGAACAAGCTGGCGAAACAGACAATGCCCTGCAGGAAAGCGCATCCCGGCCTGACCGCCCGGATCTGCGAAGCCGTCAACCTGGCTGCATGCTTTTACTTCAAACCCGTCCGCTGTTTGCAGAAATCGGTGGTGACGGCCCGGTTGCTGCGCAAGTGTGGAATCGACGGCCGTGTGGTGATCGGCTATCGTCAGGCGCCGTTTTTTTCGCATGCCTGGGTCGAAGTCGATGGCCGAGTCGTGAACGACTCCCCTGCGTACAAGGAACAGCTGTTAGTGCTGTCTGTCCTGTAACAGCGCGTTGAGATCAAGCCTAAGGGGCCGTCGGGTCAGGCCTTTCGGCCTGCCGCCGGATGAACAGATGCGCAGTGCGGAAACGCTGGCCCCGCGCACATAACAACATCAAACAGAGGAGGATCGATCATGCATTTTCAGGCTGGCTTGCTTTATTTCGATTCCCGGCCTCTAACCTCCCGGGAGAGTGCGGAGATTCTGGATTCGTTTTCCGGGTGCGGCCAACCGCACCCCGCGCGTTGGGAACGGGACGGCCTCCTGATGTCCCACACCGATCCATTGCAGCCGCACATCGCTGACACAGCGGCAATCACATTCGATGGCCGCATCGATAACCGCGACGATCTCGAGATCGTTCTGGGCCATCTGATCAACGGCCAGGCGACCGATGCCGCACTGGCGCTCGCCGCATACCAGCGAGGGGGCGGCGAAGGTCTCGTATCGCTGATCGGCGACTGGAGCCTGGCCATTTGGGACCGCGCGCGCAAGCAACTCGTGCTCGCCAGCGATTTCGCCGGCGTGAGGCCGCTCTACTACTCCGCGTGCGAGTCCCACATCCGCTGGTCCACTCGTCTTAAGCCCCTGGCTTCTGCGGCGTCCGGCGATGAGATTGACGACGAGTATGTTGCCAGTCTTCTGATGCGCGGCGCCTGTCCGAACCGGACTCCGTATCGCGGCGTCTTTTCGGTTCCGCCCGGCCATTTTCTTGTCGCTTCCGCCAGCAGAGTGGAGATCCAGCTGTTCTGGAAATTGCCAATCCATGACTCGATTCGTTATGCGCACGAAGCGGATTACGAAGAGCACCTCCGGGATCTGTTCCGCGACGCCGTTCGATGCCGTCTGAGAAGTCCGGCTCCCGTCCTTTCCGAAATGAGCGGCGGTCTGGATTCCTCGTCCATCGCGTGCATGGCGAATCGCCTGGTGCAAAGCGGGGACGTTACGACGCCGGCGTTCGTCACCCTGACTTACGAACATCAGGGCTCCCGCGACAAACGATTTCAGGACGCCCTCGAATTCTTCCTCGGCTTCCGGAACGTCCATCTCTCCACTGAGGAACATGCCTTCCTCACGGAATCGCACACGGGCGATGCTTTACCTCTGTTCTGGGAGGCCCTCCATCGTGCGATAGCCGGGGTAGCCGATCAAGTTGGAGCGACGTCGCTGCTGACAGGCTCGCTAGGCGATCTGGTGATGGGCAATTGGCACGACGATAGTGATCAGATACTGCGCTTGTTTCGAAGCGGTCATTGCGTAAAGGGCCTGCGCGAGTCGCTCGCCTGGAGCCTGGCGCTGCACACACCGATTTACTGGGTTCTTGGGAGGGCGATGAGTTCTTTGCTGCCGCCTTCTTCATCCGCATCGATGATGGGCGCCGACTCGGGCAGCCCGAATCTTGTGGGCAGCCGTGAAGACTCCATCGCGCCGGCATTTCGGGCGCGCATGGAACTGGGCGCGAAGGACCGCTTTTCTCCGCCTTTGTGGGCCGACGCGCCGCCGGAACGGAGGAAGCATTTTCGCGGGCTCGTCGAGATGCTGGAAACGCGCAGGCTGCAGCCGCCGGAACCGTTGCAACACCTCTCCTACACCCATCCCTACAGCCACCGTCCGCTCATCCAGTACATGTTCTCCGTGCCGGCGAATATCCTGTGCGGTCCGGGCGAACCAAGAAGGTTGATGCGTCGGGCCTTTCAGGGGCTTTGGCCGCCGGAATTGCGACACCGGCGCTCCAAGGACTCGTTCGGCGGTGTCTTCCTCAATTCTCTTCGGCCCCTGGCCGGCGCACTTCTGAAAAGAGGGGAACCGCTCGATGTGGTCGAACGCGGCTATGTAGAGCCGGTCAGTCTCAAGCACCGCCTCGAGCAAATGACGCATTCGCTAGACTGCAATGAACCGCAACTGCGCCAGATCATCCTTCTGGAGTTCTGGTTGAGGGGCCGCAGAATCCGTTTGCCCATGACCGCTTAAAACTGCAGCTTCATGGCCAGCTGGATCGAACGGGGTCCGCCAATCTGGTAGAGCGGCGCAAAACCGCCCGCCGCGCCCCCGCTCCCCAGGCTTTGGCCCAGCATGGATTCGGAGATGCCGAAGAACCTGCTGCTGAGCGTATTAACGGGATTTCCGAAGTTCGGATGATTGAAGATGTTGAAAAAATCGGCGTGGAATTGAAGCTGGACACGGTCCGACAGAGAGAATTGCCGGCGCCAATCGAGATCGGACTGCCACGCGCCGAATCCGCGCAGAAGGTTCCGAGGAGCGTTGCCGGTCTGTCCTGCCGACGGAGCCGCAAACGCCTCCGGGTTGATTCGTTTGCCGCCCGCGACATCGGGATCGGTCTGGAAGAGTGGAACTCCCGGCTGTA
>Ga0210389_10002333_pt1 | contig 15018 bp, 30 predicted proteins | sample IncBWH28OmetaG_FD_160127 | JGI IMG/M metagenome (GOLD analysis project Ga0210389, IMG submission 160127) | Forest soil microbial communities from Barre Woods Harvard Forest LTER site, Petersham, Massachusetts, United States - Inc-BW-H-28-O ...
AATGAGGATGCTTCTACTTTTAGAGTAGAGCTTTCCGTAGGAACGTACCAAGTGAAAGTAGAGGAATGAAGATGAGGATGAAACTACCGAGCGGACGGCAGGTGAGGATTGGAGTGGTATATTGGACACATGAGGTTCCAAAGAAAGGTACTTATCGCAATGTCCAAGTTTCCATTGTAGAAGGGTACGTCCTACTTGGAACGGGGATAGCCCAGTGTTCTCCTTTGGATAAATTCTGCAAATTAACAGGGAGGAAGGCTGCTTTGAAGCGTGCTGTCACTCCCAACAACAACTTCACCAAAGAGGATAGGAAAGCCCTCTTCCTCAAGCTCTGTGGAAAGTTGGCAAAGGGCAGCCAGTAGGCTACTTGGCTAGGTGCCCACTGGCATAGCATTTAAAACGCCTAGCACGCACGCTAGGGCACTTTGACTAAAACCCCTAGGGGTAGGGCTGGTTTGGCTTATACCCACGCCAGCCCCTTTTCATTCGCAGTTCGCCCTCACCACCTTGTTTTAGAATTTAGATGGAGAAAGAAATGAACGAAGACAACCGATGGCTAGAGGAATGGACTGGAGTCAAGGATGCTTTGGATGTTCTTATAGACATCCTCTGTTCTGGTCAAGGACACAACTTCACAGAATGGCACAGACGTTCCGTAAAAGAGTTTGCAGACGAAGTGCCGCCCGAGCACAGAGAAGAAGTGTGGAAGGCATATACAGAATGGGCAATGAGAGCAGATGAATTGCCTACCTTAGAAGAGATTAGAGAAGTAAAACTGGCTCTCCTTGGCACGGATGAAGTGGAAGTGATATTCACGATTAAGTAAAGGAGAAAGAAATGACTAAGGAAGAGATGGCACAGAAGATTCTATTCACATTAGAGCGAGACCCTTTCTATCGCTGGTATGAAGGAATCTTCGTTGAGTATTTGGAAGCAGATGAAGAGGCACCGAGTAAAGAGGAGATATTGAAAGATATCATCAACTTGTTTGGATGGGAGGATTGAAGAATGAACAGATGCAACAGATGCAAACAGAAAGTAGATAAAGATGACCTAAGTCCTGTCCTTGCTCAAACCCAGAAGCAGAGTTGGGAAGAGGAGTGGTGCGTCGTCTGCCATAACGGCGTTCCGTGGCGACCCGGCAACGAAAGTGGAAATTATGAATTCTCAGTGCCAATTGATGGTGTCTGGCACTGGTATTCTGTTTTGGATAAGGAGTGAAAAGAATGTATACCTTAGACAAACTAATTGAAGAATTGCAGAAGGCACGAAAGCAGCACGGAGGCGATATCCCTGTCCTCGCCTTTGCGGGACACGGACCTAGTTATCCCTACTACACGGATGAAGAAGTGCAATGTCAAATCTTTGAACACTTCGGCGGCGTGGTAGTTGAAATCTACACCTCAAAGAAGGAGAAAGAATGAAACTTTTCTATTTTGACAACAAGCATAATCAAATGATCGCCAAACTGGACTTGGGTGAACTAAGCCCAAACGAATTCCTATTACTCCACAAAGTCCTCCAGTTCCTAAAGGACAAGGACATTATTGATGGCAGATATAAAGATTTAGAACTTGCCAAGAGTGCAGAAATCGTTTACGAAGACGGAGAAGCAGAAATCGTTTTCCGTGGTATACGATAAGCACAGAAAGTTAAGGAGAAACAATGGATCGTCTACAAATCCTATTCAACCAAGCGAACAAAGAACTCAAAGCCTCTCTAGTAGGAAGAGATGCCGAATGTGACCTCCTCTTCACCGCTATGATAGCGAAGAAGAATCCTCTGCTCGTTGGTCCTCCAGGCGTGGGGAAGAGCCTCCTCGTTGATAACTTGGCGAAGTGGATTAGTGTTCCAACTTTTGATTATCTACTCACCAAGTTCACAGACCCGATTGAACTCTTCGGTCCTATCCACGTTGAGAAGTTGAAGCACGGAGAATATGAACGAGTGGTGGAGGGCTTCGCCCCCACTGCCCCACTCCTCTTTCTCGACGAAATCTTCAAAGGTAGTTCCGCTATCCTCAATACTCTGTTAAAGATTTTGAACGAAAGGATATTCAAATTTGGCAAGCAGATGATAGTGTGTCCTCTTCTGCTCGCTGTCGCTGCTTCTAATGAGTACCCCAATTCCGAGAATGGAGGACAGGAGCTCGGTGCTCTCTTTGACAGATTCCTCATCCGTAAGAATGTGATGCCTTTGGTTGGAGCAGCAAGGAAGAAACTTTTGCAACGGAAGGCGAAGGGAGATAACTTTGAGGCAAAGTTCTCTTACACCATCACACCTAATGAGATTAAGAATGCCCACACGGATGCGATGGCATTGGCATTTGAAGGAGATGCCTTTGATGCTTATTGGCAAATCCTAGAAGACTTGAAACGAAATGGCATCTTCCCTGGTGATAGACGAGTCGTGCAGAGTGTTGACGTCGCTCGTTCCTACGCTTATCTAAATGGGAGTGACGAAGTAACCCCAGAACACTTGGAAGTCCTCTCCCATTGTCTTTGGGATGCACCAGAACAAGAGAAGAAGACTTATCAAGTGGTGATGAGCGTGGCGAATAGTCTGACAGCAGAAGTGTTAAAGATGCAGGAGGACATTGAGGATTGTTTGAGTAAAGCAGAGGAGGAATATAAGAAAGCAACGGATGCGACGAAGCAACAGAGTGTTGCGATTACCACGATGAAGAAGTTGGATGAAAGTATTAAGAGTTTACGGAACAGGAAAGAGACTTCCGTGGTGTTGGGAGCCTTAGAGGCTTTTAGGGAAGCGAAGAAGGATTGGGAGCACCGAATGTTTGGACTTGAACGAGAATAAAAAAGGGAGAGTGAAAGATGGCTAAGAAATACAGAATCACACCAATTGAAGATGAATTAGTCAAACTCCTTCATTCCCCAGCAGCCTTTAAGGAAGGATTGAACCTGTCCTTTGGACCTAGTGGAGCGTGGTTTGAATGGGAAGAAGGAACCCCACTGCCAATGGCATTGATAGAACTTGGACGTCTGCGTGGATTATACATAGAGAACTGCGATGGCGATGGTATTTAAGGAAACTGGAAAGAAGAGTGGAAGATGAAGAAGTTGTTAATTCTTGGGGTTTTGTTGATTGGAGTAGGTTGTTCTGAATCAAAGGAGGACAAGGAGTTCAAGCGGACGCACAGGTATGTCGCAGACCCTCCAATCCTAATAATGACGCCAGTGTCGACTGGGGATGGAAGCTTTACACTGATTCCTACTTGGGTGCCCCAAGGACATTGGGAGGAAAAGGAAAGGAGTAAAAATGAATAGGAATGAAATCAAAACTATATTTTTTGGGGAGCTTTACGGAATCCCAGAAAGGAGTGAGAAGATGAAACATCCAATCCAACCTTTGGTGTGGATGGATAATGTCATCCGTTTCAAGGAGAACGCCATCGTCCGTGCTCTATACGACTATAGTCGTGGACACGGAATGGGATTAAATGAACTTATGTCTATGCCATTCAACCAAGATGACTGGAATCAATTCGCCCAGTTGATTGGTTGGTCTGTCTCTGGCTTCGGTGGATTATATTACGCCGACCCAGAGATTGTTGCCAAGGCAGATGAAGAGGCAGATAGGATGACACACGAGCTTTTGAAAGAAGCCTTTAAGAAGGAGAAGGGAAATGGAACCCGATGACCTGCTCAAAATGCTCAACCTCAAACCCAAACAGAAAAAGGAGAGCAAGGATGCAATTTCTCAAGTACCTCTGGTGGGAAGTGATAGTAGGCGACCCCTGGGAGGCGAGGCAAGCCCTCATGCCCTCCAACTTGACAGATGGGATTCTGCCAAAGGAGGTGAAATCCTCCGTCACAACAAGGAAGCAAAAGATACTGGAGCAACGCCCCAGGAGATGAGTGACTTCTTCGCCTCCGCTTTCCTCACAGACCCCACTCCAGTAGAGAAATGCACGGATGAACGACGCCTGGAGTATGTGAAGAAGACTTTAGAGTCGCCAGACTTCCGTGCCCTGCACAGGAGCACGGAATTGAATCCTTTGGCAAGCGAACTGGCTTCCGTCGAATTCGCACAATCCTTTTCCAAGTTGAAAGAGAAGGATAAAGAAAGGCAGGAGAAGAATGAAAAAGAGAAAAAGAAAGGGAAACGACCCAACCCTACCAAAGAGCAAGCCAGGAAAGACGGAGCCCTTGCCCGTGCTGTTGGCTCTGCTCTTAAAGAAGCCAGTAAAGAAGTGGAGAACCTGGAAGACGCGATGGAAGCCCTGGGATGCGGAGTTGGACAAGGAAGCAACGAACAATTAGATGTCGGCAAGATAGGCAATCTCTTCAACCAAGTAAAGGATTCAGAGTTCTTAAAGAAAGTGATGAACAGAGCCGGGGCAGTAAGAGCCTTCGCTGCTGCTGCTCAAAGACGCAAAGTCCAACACGGAAGGGATGACGTGGTTGGAGTGGTGCTTGATGGAGATGTGGGAAGGCTTCTGCCTATTGAGTTGCTCCAACTTGGATTGCCAGAGTTTGAGTTGGATGCGACCAGACGTTTGGTAGAACGGCAGATGATGTGTAGGGAATACAGAGGAGTAGAGCCAGTAGGGAAAGGACCCATCGTCATCGTGGTAGATAAATCTGGCTCTATGGGCTGGCAAGATAGGATAGTGGATGCGTGTGCTTTCTCTTTGGGAATGGCTTACATCGCTCGTCACTCTAATCGTTGGTGTGCGTTAATTGGATTCGCTGGTGGAAGTGAGGGGGACTGCCTCCTTCTCCCACCTAAGAAATGGGATGAGGCTGCTCTACTCAAATGGTTGAGTAAACCAGCTTCTGGGGGCACGACACTTGATGTGCCCATAAAAGAATTGCCAGAGACCTACTGGCCGGAATTCATCAAGCAAGGAATGAAAAGAGGAAAGACTGATATTCACATTATTACTGACGCCATCGTCTCCCTCCCCACGGAGATGGAAGAAAAGTTCCTTGCCTGGAAGAAGGCGGAGAAGGCGAGAGTGATAACGATGGTGTTAGGTGGAGAGGCAGGGGATTTAGCCCGTGTGAGTGACGAAGTGTATGAGCAGATGTCGCTTGGGTTAGACCAGGACGGCATTCAACGAAGTTTGAGTATTTGAAAGGAGATTTGAAATGTCCCCTACTGCCAGTCATCTTGCTGCTAATCTTGCAATAGAACTAAGAAAGTTTATCCTAGAATTTGAGGGAAAGGCACACGAGCCTCCTAGCACGAACTTGATAAACCTTTTCATTACGGGATGGTTATTGGATAACCACATCACATTAAAGAAAGGAGAATGAAGAATGAAAGTTAGAGTAGTGGCTGGAGGATTGGTAGTGGAGGCAGAGAACTCCATCGAACAAGAATTGTTAGGATGGCTTCAAGTAGAGCACAAGAAAGAAGACCTAAAGATAGAGTTCCATCTCTGGTTTGATGGGACGGAGTTTGATGGACCGAAGAGCCTGTCCATACGCAGTTTACCTAAGAAGGAGAATGAATGAAGACTTGCTTCTACCAGTTTGAAGAATGCCCGAATCCACAGGGTCTCGTCATCCATTTGACGGAGATAGTTGAAAAGACGAAAGACCCTGAGATTGTACTTGGATGTATACGAGGAGTGGAAAAGGCTTACTGCACCACTCCGTACCGAGTTACCATCTTCAAAGGAAAACTTTTTGAGTGGGGGGAGATACAGCCTGTAGTCATCTCAAAGCTCGGTTCCATCTTAGAATGTGAGATGAAGGAGAAGGTGAAAGAATCAAAGGATGAGCGTTGGATAAAGGATTTAGCAGATTATGTAGACCCCCCCGGACGCCTTACATCCCGCTAGGCTAACTGCCTTTGCCCTACGCTTGGCAAGTGCCCGTCATATGCCATTTGCCAAGCGTAGGGTGCCCCTCAAATGCCCGCCAACGGCTACCAGTAGCGTGGTGCCCGTTGCTTGGCTTTTGTTTGTCAAACAGCCTTGTAGCAAACCACTAAAGAAAAGGAGAAAGGATTGAAAGAACTAGATGAGACCTACGACAGCGTAGAGGAAATGATTTGGAATCTATCCAAAGACAAAACCCTCGCAGAGGAATTTATCAAAAAGAAGAAGGAGCGAGAAGTGGCTTACCAAGACGTACTTAAGATGGGTTGTAAAACTGCTGTCTACGATTGCCGACGAGCCTTGTTCTACCAACACCCCTGGCTCGTCGTCTTCCGTCCTAAGAATGTAGTGATAGGATGTTGGACACGAAAGGAAGCGAGACTACTTTTGCGTGAATTAAAGAAGGGGAATCTATGTATCTAATACTAACTGATGATGATGGACACGTCTTTGAATGCTGGTATATCCCAGATGAGGAAGTCATCCCAGTGCGCATCGTCTCCCTTGTTGAAAGGACTATCCCTGTTTACGACAGCAAGGAAGACTATGAGACTATGAAAGGAGAAGAGTAAGGATGTGGTTCGTGTGGCTTGACTTCAAAGGAAACTTAGTCCGCCTCCCAGGTAAATGGATGTCCCGTGACGATGCCGAATGGTCTGTCGCCCAGTGGAAACAGATAGTTGGAATGACTGGAGACCCCTTCCAGTATATCTGGGTGAATGAGGATGGCTTTGTAGATAAGACAACTTTAGAACAAAGGAGATAACGAATGACGATTAGAACTTGGATTGCAGCGAAAGGGTTACACAAGAACCCGAAGAAAATCCGCATCCGTAACGGAGTCCGTGAGGCTCTATTCGGCGGTTACGCTATGTGGTGGCGTAACGATAAAAGATATGAAAAGGAAGTCCGTATTTGGGCTCCTGCCTCCATACAGGATGACGATTGTGGAGCAGGAACGGATGAGATAGTAAAGAGACTACTAAAGAAGATAGATATACGAGGAGAACGGAAAGCCGAAATAACAGAAAGTTGGAGGTATTGAGATGCCGAAAGAAGTAAAAGTGACTTGTGACCAGTGTGAAAGAAACATCACCTCCACTAGCAATTGTGAAGGGTGGAGGATTGCTTTATTGAATGAAAGGATTCCTTCGCGTGGAGGACTGGTCACATTGATGAGCAGCCATCCTCACTTGGATAAGGATTGCTATTTCTGTAGTTTCAAGTGTTTGTTTGATTGGATAAAAAGGCAATAGGAGATGAGAAATGCCTAAAGTTACTCTTCTTCGCGGAATCTCGGGCAGCGGCAAGACGACTGCTTGTCCTTGTGACAAAGATAGAGGATGTTACTTTTCAACAGATGACTTTTGGAAGGTGAAGAACATCCTATTCGACCCGTTGCGACTGAGTGAGGCACACGGATGGTGCTTCCGCAGGTATCTAAGTGGGCTAGAAAATGAGTGCTTTAGAATAGAGAAAGACCAGAGGGACTTGTGGGTGGATAACACGAATATCTCTCCTTACGAGATTTCACCTTACATCCTCGCCTCACAGGCTTATGGCTATGAGCACGAGATATTGACAATCTGGGCAGACCCGATAATAGCTTGGAGACGCAACAAGCACAACGTCCCCGCTCACGTAGTTCTGTCTATGTATCAACGGCTACTAAAAGAAGAGTTGCCGACGTTTTGGAAACACAGAGTGATTTACCCAGAGGTTTAAGATGAATTGGAAATTGGTGAAGTTTCTTATAGGATGCTCATTCGTCGTGATAAGTGGCTGGTGTTTTGGAGTGATGATGGAAAAGCAAGACTATGGATGGGCTGCCTTTGACGTCGCCATCGGCATCTACTGGTTCTATCTAACTAAAACAGCCTGGATAGAATGGAAAACCACTAAAGAAGGAGATAAGTAATGAATTGGACACTAACAAGATATTTACTTTTCTCTGCCTTGACAGGATGGAATATTGGAGGAGCAGCGGCTAGTCTGTGGTACAGAGATTATCTGTGGACAGGCATCAATACTGCCGTTGCTGTTCTTTCCTTCTTCATAACCAGAAATGTCTGGATAGAATGGAAAGCCACTAAAGAAGGAGATAAGTAATGGCTACCAAGAAAGAACTCTTTAAACGATTGGCAAAAGTGAACTGCCGATTAATGGGCAAAGGCAGATTTTCTGGGACTTGGAAATTAACCACAAAATTCTTAGAATGGATAAATCGCCAACCAGACGACGGAAGTAGAAATTTAACCAAAGAGGAAGAAGCCCGACTAATTGAAGAAGATAAGTACCTCCGTGTCTAATCCCAAATGAAGGAGACTAGAATATGAGTATTCCAATTCCTGTTGCGTGTACGATTCCAAATCTAGGGAAGAGGCACTGCTGGATATCAGAAGAGTCCCTCACCTGTTATCCGCGTGCGGAAGCACTTCCGAAGGAAGTCTTTGAACGGCTACCTGGAGAGGTGCAGAACCCAAGTGTCCCAGAATGGCATCCGCCATTTGTTCCCTATAAGATGTACGAATCTGTTACGGATGCTCTGCGAGCATTTAAAGAAGCGACAAAGAACTAATCCCAAAGAAGGAGACAACGACTATGAGATGGTGCCGTGACCAAAAAGTTGAAGCCAACCTCCGTTCCCTCGGTATCCAATTTGAAGCGATGAAAGTTGCCCGTGACCAGATTGACACCGAGGAAGGAATCCGTCGGCAAGCACGTCTTATCAACAAGTTGAATGAAGACCAAGTCCTGTCTATGGCAATTGATATGGCGAAGCCAGATGCTGCGTTTCCTATGCCTATTCTCCAACGCCCACCACACGGAAAGATGTGGACGTGGAGTGGAAACCACAGACTAGCAGCCTTTGATATCACTTACCCAGATGACAAGTATATTGAAGCCTACGTCGTCACAGTCAAAGACCCTGTGATGCTAGACTTGCTCCCCAGAGTCGTTAATGCCTGGGAATCCCAAATCGGCTTCTCTAAAGAAGAAAGGATTGCCAATGCCAAATGGATGGTGGATAACCATTCAATGGAGATAGGAGAAGCCGCTCGCCTCTTTGGATGCAAACCCGCTTGGATTGGAGTTGCCAATCGTGCGGCGGAAGTGAAGGAAGCCGTCGCAGATATTCCAAAGAGTGACGGATTGCCTGGATATATCCTTACCAAACTCCATCCCATCGCTGCCAGGAATAGGAATGTTCTTAGGAATGTCGTTCGTCTTATCACTGCTAATGACATTAAGAAGACGGACATTCAGCACATCATTACGGATGTGCAGAGTAAGAACACTGAGAATCAGATGATGGGGGAGGTAGGGAAGTGGGAAGCATTGATTGAAGCACGGAAGCAGCCGAAGAAGCGAGCCAAGGGTTCCGTGGATATGACACGGAATGTCCGTGATATTTTTCTTCGAAACCTCACTGGATTGGCAAAAGTGTTAGATGGAAAGAGCACCTTGACTCAACTTCAACTCACAGACCCTGCGGACTTGGCAATAGCAGAAAAGGCTTGGAAGCAGATTCAAGTTGGGATGAACAAAGTGGCTTTATCTGCTCAAAAGGTTTAAAGAAAGGAAAGATGAATGAGTGCAAAGATTAGAATCTGTCTAATGGCAGTTACTTATGGACGAGATAAAGTGAAGATGAAAGAGATTCTTCCTTATCTTAATAAGAGGGTAGACCCAAAAGTTGCCGTCCGCACTTTCCATCGTGCCAGGAAAAATGCTGAGGAGTTTCCTCTTGCTGAACAGATTAGGATAGGGACAAGGAAGAGAGTGGTTGAAGTCATCAATGGAGCCAGGAATGAAGGTGTTATTGACTATACGCTAGTGAGGGAAGGAGGCGAGCAAGCAGACCTTGAAAACCTGGAAATCTTCCTTACAGACAAAGGAAAGGAACTCCAAAAGAGCAACCGAGTCTGGCAAGAACTCGTCCGTGCCCAGAAACAAGGGTGGATGAAGATTTCTGTTTCTGTGGAATTAGTGAAAGGAGATGAAGAATGAATTACTATTCCGTCTACATCAAAGAAAAAGGAACGGATGTGTGGCAACTCTTTGATAACAAACTATTCAAGGAAGATGCGGAAGCAATGGCGGCAGGTTTGCGAAGGAAGTTCAACTATGTAGTTGAGGTTTTCTCAGAAACCCGACTCCCAGAACCCCGAGTTGACTACTAAAAGGATTGACGCAACGGCACTTCTGCCCTTGCTTTTAAGACTACGTCCGCGTATAATTTAGGTTCTAACTTACTGGCTTGCTACGCTTGGAGGTATATTCCACCCCAAGCAGCAAGCCTTTCTACCGAAAGGCTTTCTCAAATGTCTACGTCTACTAAAGTCGAAGTCACTAACGAAAACATTCTCAAGAGCGAGGTTTCTCAGATGGAAGTCCTGGGCGAATGTGTCTTCACCGACCTCCCCTCCAATCGTGGCAAGAAGAATACCCACTTGGAAATCGTCACTTCTCTCACCACGAATGGCTTAGACAAAGATGTCGCCCGTCAACTCCTCCCTCGTCAAGCCTTCGCACGGGCTTGCGAAAAGTTGAGCAAGAACCGAGTGATTGATAAACTCCGTGAGGATAAGGACGATATTCTATTCCAGTTCTCCAAGCAGTATGCAGAGGACGATTCTACGGAAGGTGGGAAGCAGGTTGGGTATCGGAAAGAGGTAAAGATTCTTCTGGAGAAGACGACTGGAAAGTTGGCGTGCAAGGATGACCGAGTGCGAGAGGATGCCCAGAAGTTATTAGACCAGTGTATGGAGGAACGGACGACGAGTGATGTGTCTGCTATCGTTGTCAAGTTGTTGAAGAGCAACACGGACATCGTCCCCCTCGCTAATGGTGCTTGGTTCGTCCGCCCCGACGAAACACCCTTCGTCGATAAAGTGCAAAGTTTCTTACAGAACCTGGGTCGTAATCTCTCTCGTCTCTCTATTCCCAAGGGGAATAAGAATAACGACCACACGATTGCTCAGAGTGTGGTGAAGTATGTGGAAGGTCTTTTGGAAGGTTTACGTGATCGCACGGAGCAATTGAGTCTCAACACTCGTGCGGCGACGAGTTCTACGATTGCCAAGGAGAGGAATGAGATTCGTTCTAAGATTGGTGCGTTCTCCAGCATCCTTGGGGATTACTCTACTCAACTTATGGAAGAGGCAGAGGAGGACGACAACCAACTACGGGAGACGTTGGAAAAGTTGGCAGAGGACAGAAAGACTGCTCCCGTCGTCGCCAAAGGTTCTTCAAACCTCTTCGGTCACTCTCTTACCAAGGTGATGCACTATCTCGGTAAGAATGGTTGGGGGTTTGATAAAGCGAAGAAAGCGGTGTCCTTGCTTACCGATGTGAGTGGGGTGAAGGAGTCCTCTTTGCGTACTTTTTGGAGTGACGGACGGAATCCAACATACTCCAAGCCTGCGGACTTGACGGCTGCTCAAGTAGCGGAATTGGAAGCGGCTGCCCTTCTGCCTGACCCTGTGAAGGTTGAAGAGAGCAGGGAAGAAGTGGAGGTTGAGTCCGTGAGCACCGATAATGCGGTTGCTACGGAAGTTGAGCAAGCAGTTGAAGTGAACTAAGTCTCTCTTGGGTGGCACCTCTTTAATCAATAGGGTGCCACCCCTTGTATCTTTCGCCCATCTCTTTCTGAAAGGAACCTAAAGAAATGAAAACTCCAATTGATGTTTTAGCAGAACTAGAGGACAGAAACCGATATAGATGGACGGAGATTGAAAGTCTCCCCGTCCTCTTCCTCAATAACCGCCCAGAGCTGTGGAAGGAATTTGAGGAACGTTGCCTTAGAGAAGAGGCAATGTGGAAAGAATCAGATGCCAGCGCTGACGCTGTCAACGAGTAGAATCAACTCAAAGGAGAGTTTACAATGCAAGCAAATCTCGAACACCCATTCCTTGAAGTCCCCCAGAAAACGCCCTCCAAATCAACCCAGATTGAAGGTCGAGTCTTCGACCGGGCTTCCTCCCTAACAGAAGCCTACGAACAATGCAAACACCTCGTTGAATCCACTCATCGTGGATTCATCTACAAACATCGTTGTGACCCTGATGAAGCCTTCTCCGATGCCTTCATCGGCTTTCTCTATGCTTATGAACACTATAAGCCAGAGAAAGGTTCCTTCGGTGCGAAGGTCTGTGCGGAAGTCTACTTCGCTATGTGGGATGGCTTGCGAGAGAAAGCCAAACGACGAAAGCACTTCCCCGTTGACACGATTGAAGTTGATTCAATACGACAACGGCGTCACTCTAATCAACGTGCGTTTCTAATGGACTTGAGTGACGATGCCCAGATAGTCATCAAAGTTCTCTATTCTTTGGAAGTTGAGAGTGAAAGGGTTAAGACATATAAGAAGATGTTGAGAAGGACATTGGGTGAGATGGGTTGGACGGCTGCTAGAATAGTAGAAGCGTGGCGTGAGTTAGGTGAGGCGATTCTAGCATAGAAAGGGGATAAAATGACGGATGAACAATATAAGGAATACTTTGAGCAGAGGAAAAAAGGAGTCACTCTGCTCAGAGATGCGATTCTCCATCTCCTACACTCAGGGATGGAAAGAGGAAACTTCGCCGATTCTATGTTCTTCTTAGCTGAGGAGTGTCATCGTGTTCTGCGGATGAAGAAGGATGAGGAAGTTTATGAATACTTATGCAAAGCCTTGGATGGATTGAAACTGGCTCACAAACCCCAACCACCTCTACCAGACGACGTAGCGGATGCAATCGCAGCAGGAGATAATGCCAAGTTAGAGGAGTTGAGTAAGAAAAGGAGAGAAAGCCTAAAGAGGGAAGAAACCTAAACAATGCCCTCTACTCCTTATCACTATCAGCAGGAGTGCATCACGACCACCGAATCGTTCGGTGGTCGTGCCCTTCTCGCCCTTGAAATGTCATTAGGGAAAGCCCAACCCCTCAGTGCTAAAATTCTAACCCTGGATGGATGGAAAAGGATGAAGGACATCCATCCAGGCTCTTACGTTATTGGAGCAGATGGGAAACCAAAATTGGTGCTTTCCATCCATCCCCAAGGCAAAAAGAAAGCCTTTAAGGTTTCCTTTACTGACAAATCATCAACAATATGTACAGAAGACCATTTATGGACAGTAAACACCCCAATAAGAAAATGGGAAGGCAAGCCGCCGCAAATTTCCCCACTCTCTGAATTAAGGAAGAATCTTTTCTATGTATCTAAAGGAGCAAAAAATAGAAACCATTTTATCCCTATGTGTGAACCAGTGCAGTTCACACATAGAGAAACACCAATACATCCGTATGTAATGGGCTATCTAATTGCTAATGGTTGTTTTGTCTGGGGTCATTTAGATTTTACTACTCCAGACCAAGAAGTAACAGATAGGATAGAAAAATTACTCCCAACAGAAGTTGAACTAATTGAAAGGAAATCCAGTGGGCCGACCAAAGCAAAAACCTGGAATATAAAAGGAAAATCTAGGCGAATAGGGAACCCAGTAAGAGAAGCTATAAAATCTCTTGACTTAGAGGGTAAAAAATCCACTGAAAAACACATTCCAAAAATATATCAAATAAATAGTGTTCCCAATAGAATAGAACTACTGCAAGGTCTTATGGATGGGGATGCCTGGGTAGACAAAAGCGGTTCCATTCTTCAATACTCATCATCTTCAAAGGAATTAACAAAGAATGTAAGGGACTTGGTAGAATCGCTCGGGGGGACTGCAAGGATTAGTTTAGAAAAGTATCCAAAATACACTCACAATGGAGAAGTTAGGATTGGACAACCATCCTACACTTTAACCATTTCTTTGCCACCTTCTATCCTCCCATTTAAGCTCGCTAGAAAAGCAGAACGTTATAAACCGAGAATAAAGAGACCACCAAATCGAGCTATAGACAAAGTGGAGGAACTAGGGCTAACTGAATGCCAGTGCATTAGAATTGATTCTCCTGACGGCTTATATCTAACAGACCGCCACATCGTCACACACAATACCTGTATATCTTTACACTACTTCCTTCGTCACCCCGAAATAGAACGATGCATCGTCGTCTGTCCCGCCTATCTCAAGTGGATGTGGCGGAGAGAGGCGATGAAACATATTGACTTGGAAGCGGAGATATTAGGAACGACTCGTCCTCCAAAGAGACGAGGACTTCTCTTCCGTTCTAAGTTACTCATTATCAATTACGATGTGCTCTATAAGTGGGTTGATTGGTTGAAGGAATATGACCCGCACCTAGTGATAGCAGATGAAGTCCATTTTTGCTGTAATCCAGGTGCCCGTCGTTCTAAGTCATTAGAGGCACTCTGTCAAGGAGTTCCTCATGTCCTCGCCCTAAGTGGCACTCCACTCGTCACTCGCCCCATTGAAATCTATATGCCAACGAAGATAGTTTGTCCCACTCTCTTCCCCTCCTTCCAGGACTTTGCAGACAGATACTGCAATCCAAAGAAAGTGATGGGGACGTGGACTTACAAAGGGGCGACAAACCTTGAGGAGTTGCACGAAAAACTCATCTCCTCGTGTATGATTAGAAAGAGGATAGAGGATGTCCTCCCAGACCTTCCACCCAAGATTCGTCAAGTCGTTCCTCTAGACCCCTTGAATGCTACAGAATATAACGAGGCGACGAGAGAGTATCTCAAACATCTCAAAAAGAATAATTTGGATTATGATAAGAATTGGCTCACACACTTAAAGAGGCTCGCCGCTCTTTCTAAACTTCCTCAAGCCTTGGAATGGATAGAAAATTACCTCAAAGAGACAGATGAGAAGTTAATCGTCTTCGGCATTCATTACAAAGTATTGGATGCAGTGGTGGAGAGATTCTCTAAGATAGCGATTCGGGTGGATGGGAGGGTCGCCCCCGAGCGGCGGGAGCAAATATTTGAAGCATTCAACACCGATAGTAAATTACGCCTCCTCGCTGGAAACATTGATGCCGCTGGAACAGGGTGGAGTTGTCGGAGCACGAGTTCCGTCGTCTTCCTTGAGATGCCTTGGGCTCCAGGCAAATGGGCTCAAGCAGAAGACAGATGTTTCGGAAACAACAGGGGCCTTCCTGGTCATCCTCTTCGTGTTTGGAGCCTCGTCGCTAAAGGAACCTGTGAGGAGATGCTCTGTCAGTTATTGGATAGCAGGCAGAATGTTTTGAGCAGGGTATTAGATGGAA
>Ga0210389_10002335_pt1 | contig 14994 bp, 10 predicted proteins | sample IncBWH28OmetaG_FD_160127 | JGI IMG/M metagenome (GOLD analysis project Ga0210389, IMG submission 160127) | Forest soil microbial communities from Barre Woods Harvard Forest LTER site, Petersham, Massachusetts, United States - Inc-BW-H-28-O ...
GGGCCGGTGGACGGGCCTGCCAGGCGAGAGCGACTTCACCTTCTCGGCCCGGGTCACCGTGGGCTTCGCCAGCACCTTTGACGCCGGCGTGCTCCTGCTGTACCTCAGCGAGCGGCGCTGGGCCAAACTCTGCTATGAGTTCTCGCCCCAGGGCAAGCCGACCGCCGTCACCGTGGTCACCCACGGCACGTCCGACGACAGCAACTCCTTCGAGACCGCTGGCGGCCCGCTGTGGCTGCGCATCACCAGGTCGGGACGGGTATGGGCGTTCCACGCCGCGGCGGACGGCGCCTACTGGAAGCTGCTGCGCTACTTCACGCTCGGCGAGGCGTCCGGTGCCCGCGTCGGCTTCCTCGCCCAGTCGCCGACGGGCGCCGGCTGCACCGCGATCTTCGACTCGGTCACGTACAAGCCCGGCGCGCCCGCCGACCTGCGCGACGGCACCTAACCCGCAGCACCTAACGCGCAGCACCCGACGAGATCGCACGGGGCGCGCCAGCCGGCAACATTCGCGTGTGCCGGCGCGTCACCTCGATGTCACGGTACGGCTAGCCAGGGTCCACCGGGCACTTTTACGCTCCCCTCATGAGCGATGACTCGGGCAAGAACGAGACGACGCGACGCGCCTTCATGGTCGCCGGCGCGGCGGCCGCCGTCGGCGCGGCGGCCGCAGGCCGCATCCGCCCAGACAAGATCACCGACGAGCAGGCGAGGCTGATCGACAAGGTCACCGCCGCCGCCACCACGAGTGCGAGCCTCAGCGACATCAAGCACGTCGTGATCCTCATGCAGGAGAACCGCAGCTTCGACCACTACTTCGGCACCCTGTCGGGAGTTCGCGGCTTCTCCGACCAGAACGCGGCGAAGAACGCCAACGGCACGCCGATCTTCGACCAGTACGGTTACCAGCCGGGCAGCGGGCCGAGCGCTTCCGGCTACCTGCAGCCGTTCCACCTGGTCAACAAGCCGCCGTCGGAGAACGGCGAGGACACCAACGACATCGCGCACGACTGGGTGACACAGCACGACAGCTGGAACGGCGGCAAGCTCGACTCGTTCATCAGGGCCCACCTGTCCGCGGACGGTGACACCAACGGCCCGGTCACCATGGGCTACTTCACGCGCTCGGAACTGGCCTTCTACTACGCGCTCGCCGACGCGTTCACGATCTGCGACGGCTACCACTGCTCGGTGCTCGGCCCCACCGACCCCAACCGCCTGATGGCGATGTCCGCGTCGATCGACCCGTCCGGCGGCCACGGCGGCCCGGTGATCACCACGGCCTCTAACCGGGTCGGCATGACCGGCAAGCTCAGCTGGAAGACCATGCCGGAAGCGCTGCTGGCGGCGGGCGTGAGCTGGAAGGTCTACAACGACCCCACCGGCATCCTCGGGCTGGGTGTCCTGTCCTACTTCAAGAACTACACCAACCCCTTCAGCCTCACCGGCCTTGAACTGATCGCCAAGGGCCTCACTCCCGGCTTCCCCGGTGACTTCGAGAGCGACGTGAAGAGCGGCAGCCTCCCGAGCGTCTCCTGGATCGTCCCGCCGCTGGCCGAGTGCGAGCACCCGGCCGCGCCGCCGGAGTGGGGCGAGTACCTGGTCCAGCAGATCCTGAGCATCCTCGTCTCGAACCCCGATGTCTGGGCGCAGACCGTATTCATCGTGAACTACGACGAAAACGGCGGCTTCTTCGACCACGTGCCGCCGGCCGCCGCGCCCGCCGGGACCGCGGGGGAGTACCTGACCGGCACCCTGCCGAGCTCGGCGGGCGGCATCGCCGGCCCGGTCGGCCTCGGCTTCCGCACCCCGGCGCTGGTCATCTCCCCGTTCAGCGCCGGCGGCTACAAGTACTCGGGCACGCTCGACCATACGAGCACGCTCCGCCTGATCGAGACCCGCTTCGGCGTCACGGTGCCCAACCTGTCCGCCTGGCGCCGCTCCGTCACCGGCGACTTCACCGGCGCCCTCAACCTCGCGAGTCCCCCGGTGACCGCGGTCCCCGCGCTCCCGTCCACCTCGATCGGCTCGAACCTCACCGTCGTCGAGGAGGCCGTGCTCAACGCGCTCACCGGCACCCTGGACGTCGGGCTGCCCTACCCGCTCCCCGCAAGCAACTCCATGCCCGCCCAGGAGACAACCCCCGTCAGGCCCCCCGTCCCCTAGCCGCCGAGCGGGCGGAACGTGGATGTGCCGTTGGTGTCGTTAGAACGACACCAACGGCACATCCACGTACTGACCGGAGGGAAACTGTTCGGATAACAGCAAGAAGCGTCGCCGCCGCTGTGTCGCTGTGCGCTGCGCGCGGCCTCGGTTAGCGCGGGCTTGCCAGGACCGCCGCTGTCAGGTCGGCGGCGCAGCCCCACGACAGCGTGACGCCCGCGCCGCCGTGCCCGTAGTTGTGCCAGAGCACCCGCCCGCCCGGCAGGGCCTCCGCTTCGAGCCGCACCGACGGGCGGACGGGCCGCAGGCCGACCCGCTGCGCGACCACCCTCGCGTCGCGCAGCGCGGGGAAGGCCGCGGCGCAGTCCCGCATGATGCGGTCCGCCACGCCGGGCCGCGGCGCCATGTCGGTCGCGCCCGCGTACGCGGTACCGCCGAGGATGACCAGGTCCCCGTGCGGAAACAGGTACACGTAGTCGGCGCCGTCGTTTCCGTGGTCGAGGTAGAACTCCGTGATGCCGGGGTTCTCGACGACGACGATCTGCCCGCGCACCGGGATCAGCGCCGCGTCGGGGACCAGGGTGCGTGCCCCGATCCCGGTGCAGTTCACCACGACGGGCGCCGCGACGGAAGCCAGCGACGTCACCGTCTCGGCCGCGACCGATCCGCCGAGGCCCTCGTACCGCCGCAGCAGGTACTGCAGGAACACCGGCATGTGGACCGCGGGCGCGGTATACCGCCAGCCCGTCACGAATCCGGCCGGCAGCTCGCCGTGGCCGAGTACGCGCACGTCAGGAAGCAGGTCAGTCCACGCGGGCGGCACCGTGGGCGAAGCGCAGACCTCGCGTCCCGACAGCTGGTGCACTCCGGCGTCCGGCTCGCCGGCCAGCGCCGACAGCACGGCGAGCCCGGTCCGCGCCCACGCGTAGCACCGCTCAGGCGGCCCGCAGCGTACCGGCCCCCAGATCGCGCCCGCCGCCGCCGACGTCGTCGCGGCCGGCGGCGCGGCCGTGACGATCCGCGTGGCCAGCCCGGCCTCCGCGAGCGTTATCGCGGTCGTCAGCCCGACCACCCCGGCACCGACCACCACGGCGTCCACGTCAGTCACAGCAACTGACGGTACCGCCGTAAACCCTTGAGGTGCCAGCGCCGTCCGTCGGACCGCGGCCTGACCAGGGTGAACGTCTCGAATAGGGCGTAGTCGTCCGGCGGCGCGCCTTGTGTGCCCGTGGCCGGGCCTGCCGGGCCGGTGCCGGCCGGCTCAGGGCCGGCCGCGTGGTAGTACCGCACGGTGATGGACGTCTGGCCGCCCGCCTCGCTGCCCGGGCTGACGTCGAAGACCGCGATGCCGTAGCCGGCGGAGTTGTCGCGCCGCGCGGACCAGGTCGCCGCCTCCACCGCGTCGGCGGTGCGCGGGCCGTCGCCTGGCGGCCGCTGGTCAGGCACCGGCGGAGCCGGCCGGGTAAAGACCCTGGCCGTCCGGTGGAGCGCCCCCGATTCACCGGGCCCGCCTGGTCCTTGGGCGCTGCCGCCGGAGCCGAGGACCAGGTGCACGGTGCCCTGGCTGGTGTCGAACACCCCGCTGTCCACCGCGGTCACCGGGCGGGGCCTGCGGGTGTCGGTTGGCGCGCCGGCCAGGGTGTCCGTGCCCACCGCCGCGTCGAAGCCGCGGACGGGGAAGGACCGCTCGTACCCGTGGTCGTGCCCGGACAGCACCAGGTCGACCTCGTAGGCGTCGAACAGCGGCAGCCACTCCCGCCGGACGCCCAGGTCGGAGCCGTTCCCTGTCGGCGCCGACGAGCAGGCGCACTGGTGAAGCTGCGCGACGATCCAGTCGATGGAGGCGTCGGCGCGGGCGGCCGCCAGGGTCGACTCAAGCCACCGGGTCTGCGCGCCGCCGGAGTAACCGCGCCCGGCGAAGGCGGACGCCGTCACTGGCGGGCCGCCCGCCGGCGGCTCCGCGGGCAACGAGGCGAGGGCCGCCGCGGGCGCGCCGGGGGCCGAGTAGGCGACGTCGTCACCGCTCAGGCAGACGAAGAGCGCCGTGCCCACCCGGAACGCGTACCACCGTCCCTCAAGGCCGTCGACCCCGTTGGACGGCAGCGTGTACCTGGTCAGGTAGGAAGCGAGTCCCTGCTCCTCGTTGCCGGCCGCGAGCTCGTGGTCGCCAGGCACGGGCAGCCACGGCCGGTTCGCCGCCGACGCCTGTACGTTGTTGCCGAAGTCCCGCCAGACCTGCTCCCTGGAAAACGGGCCAAGGGCGCCAGGGGTCGGGCCGGCGTCCGCGAGGTCGCCGTTGAGCAGGTGGAACAGCGGCTGAAACGTCTCTACCGCGCCCACCGCGTACGCGGCCCGTTCCTGGCCGGGCGCCGCGAGGTCGCCGAAGCTGGTGAACCTGAAGGCGGCGCGTCCCGCGGGCGCGGTGGTGAACGTGGCGCTGAACGGGTCGGTCGCGTTGACGTCGTTGTCCGCGGTGACCGCGTACCCGTAGGTCGCGCCTGGGCGCAACCCGTCCACCCGCGCGTGGTAGGTCCAGGTGACGGCGCCGCTCAGCGCGTCGGCGTACGCGCGCTCGGCGGCGGTGATGACCCGCTGCCCGATCCGGACGCGGGGCCGCTCCGCCTGACCTCGCGACACCCACGACACGACCACGACCCGTGTCGGGTCGTCGCCCCAGGTGAGGTGAACCTGCTCGGGGGTGCCGTCCGCGGTCTCATACCGCCCGCGGGCCGCGGCCCTGGCCGGCCCGGCGGCGGTCGCGGCGATCAGGCCGGTGCCCGCGGCGATCATCTGCCGCCTGGACAAGCCGGACCCCGAGTCATCTGACATGCGGAGACTTTGCCGTCCGACGGTAAACGACTGGTAACGGCAGGGAAGGTAGCGCCCCCCGATCTTGATGAATATTGGGATGGGCGGTACTGCCCGCGGGGGGACGACCCCCCTGCACCCCCCGGCATGGGGGGGCTTTGCCCCCCCATATCCCCCCCACGGGGGACGACGCAAAGACCGACCGCCGCTTCGCCCGCCGCGCTGTGGTGCGGTTAGATCCTCGCGGTGGCTGTAAGGCGGTTGTTCTGCGCTCGAGCACCCAGGCGGTGAGCTGGGCGCGGGAGGAGAACCCCAGCTTGGTGAAGACGTGCTCCACGTGGGAGTCGACCGTGCGCTTGGAGAGGTACAGCCGCTCGGCGATCTCCCGGTTGCCGAGGCCGTCGGCGACCAGTTCCGCGACCTCCCGCTCGCGCCTGGTGAGCGACTTACCCCCGGGGCCGGGCTCGGCGGTGTCGGCGGGGGGCCCGGCCGGTGCCTCGCCCTTCGCCACCGCGAGGGCGACGGACAGCGGCACGGCGTAGCCGTGCCGCACCAGCGCCTCGAAGCGCTCCTCGCCGAGCGCGCTGCGCGCGGTGTCCGTGCCGCTCTTGCGGATCTCGGCGTAGGCGGGGCCCATGAGCACGGGCGCGTTAAGCAGCGTCCACAGCTTCTCGCTCGCCCCGTGCAGCACGGCGGCGCGCTCGGCGTCACCAGTGGCCACCAGGCAGACGGACAACAGGTCGAAGGACATCGCGATCGTGTGCAGGTCGCCGAGCCGCTCCTTGACCCGCAGGCAGGCGAGCGCGTCCTCGATCGCGGCGGCGTTGTCGCCGGACAGCCAGCGCGCGGCGCCGCGCGTCCACAGCGCGGTGCCGCGCGCCCACTGCTCGCCGGCCTCGTCACAGCGCCGTAGGCACTCTTCGCAGAGCTTGACCGCCCGGTCAAGCTCGAAGGTCAGCAGGCAGACCGAGGCGAGCCTGCTGTAGGTGACCAGCGCCGTGGGATCGCAGAACCCGGCCCGCTCGTCAACCGCGAGCGCCGACTCGAACTCGGACTGCGCGGCGGCCAGGTCACCGGAGTAGAACGCGAGCATGCCGCGCGCATCGGTGACGTGCGCCGCGAGATCGTCCTCGCCCCTGGCCTCGGCCAGTGACGTCGCCCGGGTGAGCAGCGGGCCGCCGGTCGCGAAGTCACCCTGCTGCACCGCGAGCACGCCCGCGCCGAACACGGCCCAGGCGTCGTCGCGCGACCGCGGCGCCACCGCGAACGCCAGGTCGTGCCAGCGCCTGCCCTCGGTGAACTGGCCGGTCATCAGCCAGTAGGGCAGCAGCCGTCGCGTCATGCGCAGGCCGGCCGACGCCCCGCCTGGCGCGGTGAAGCAGAAGTCGAGCGCGACCCGCAGGTTCGCGGTCTCCACGTCGAGCCGGGTGAGCCAGGCCGTCTGCCGCGCGGTCATGCTGCCTGCCGCGGCCCGCTCCGCCAGCCCGAGGTAGTAGTCGCGGTGCCTGGCGCGCACTCGCCCGGCCGCCGCGGCGCCCGCCGCGTTCAGGAGTTCCGCGCCGAACTCGCGCATCGTGTCGAGCAGCTGGTAGCGGTCCTCGGGTCCGTCGCCGGCGGGATCCGTGGCCGCCCCACCTGAAGAAAACTGGATGACGGATTTGTCGGTGAGGCGGCGCAGGGTCTCGCCGGTGCCCGGACCGCAGACGTACTCGGCCGCCGCGAGCCCGAAGCCGCCGGGGAACACAGAAAGCTCCGCCCACAGCTTCTGCTCGGCCGGCGTGCACAGCTCGTAGCTCCAGGAGACCGCGGCGCGCAGCGTGCGGTGCCGGTCGGTGGATGTCCTGGTGGCGCCGAGTACGCGGAACCGGTCGCTCAGCCTGGCGAGTATCTCCTCGACGGGCATGCCGCGCAGCCGGACGGCCGCGAGCTCAAGGGCCAGCGGGATCCCGTCGAGCCGCCGGCACAGCTCGGCGACCGCGGGGGTGTTCTCCTGGGTGAGCGCGAAGCCGGGGACCGTCGCCCGTGCCCGCTCGACGAACAGGGTGACCGCGTCGGCGTGGGCGGCGGTCGCGTCGTCCGCCGCCGGCAGGTCGAGCGGTGTGATCAGCACCGTGTGCTCGTCCGCCAGGCCAAGGGGGGAGCGGCTTGTCGCCAGGATGCGCAGCCCGGGCGCGGCGGCCAGCAGCAGCGCGGCGAGCTCCGCGCAGGGCCCGGTGAGGTGCTCGCAGGTGTCGAGCAGGAGGAGCAGCTCGCGTTCCGCCAGGTTCTGGGCGAGTACATGGGGCGCGTCGCCCGCGGCCTCGTCTGGCAGCCCGAGCGCCTCAGACACGGTGCGCGCGAGGAGCCCGGGCGCCTGCAGCGGCGAGAGCTGGACCAGCCAGCAGCCGTCCTTCAAGCTGTCGCGCAGGTCGGCGGCCACGCGCAGCGCGAGCCTGGTCTTGCCGACGCCGCCCGCACCGCGCAGTGTGACGAGGCGGTGCCGCTCCACGGCGTCGGCGATGGCCGGCAGTTCCCGCCGTCTTCCGATGAACCGGGTGACCTCGGCCGGGAGATTACTTCTCTGGCCCGATGTCAGCGCGGCCACGATTTCCCCGTATCGTACGGCCCGCCGCATGGCTAACCCCGTGGCGGGCATTTGGTGGTTTCCGGGCATCGTACAACGCCACCACCCGCCGTTGGCCGGCAAACGGCCAATCCAGCCCGCGGCCTCGGCCGCGCCATTCCGCTATCTGGGTAACTTCGCGTTGTTATTGGCGTGCCAATAACGCATTCGTGCGGCGAAAAATATGAAGTCCGGTTCGCCTGGGGCGCGAAGCACGCACCCGTTCGGGGGAAAGGGACTTAAATTCTTTTTCCCAGAACGGGTGCGGCTGACTCGCTCGCGGTCAGATCTTCGTCCATGCCTCGGTGAGGACCGCGCGGAGGATCTGCTCGATCTCGTCGAAGTGCTCCTGCGTGCAGATCAGCGGCGGGGCAAGCTGGATCACCGGGTCGCCGCGGTCGTCGGCGCGGCAGACGAGGCCGGCGTCGAACAGCGCGTGCGACAGGAAGCCGCGCAGCAGCCGCTCCGACTCGTCGTCGTCGAAGGTCTCCTTGGTGTTCTTGTCCTTGACGAGCTCGATGCCGTAGAAGTACCCGGCGCCGCGGACGTTGCCGACGATCGGCAGGTCGAGCAGCTTGTCAAGCGACGCGCGGAAGCCGTCCTCGTGGGCCCGCACGTTGCCGAGCAGGTTGTCCCGCTCGAACACGTCCAGGTTGGCCAGCGCGACCGCGGACGACACGGGATGCCCGGCGAACGTGATGCCGTGCAGGAACGTCGCGCTGCCGGTCAGGAACGGCTCCATCAGCTCGTCGCGGACGATCATGCCGCCGAGCGGCGAGTAGCCGGAGGTGACGCCCTTGGCGAAGGTGATGATGTCGGGCTGGTAGCCGTAGCGCTCGGAGCCGAAGTAGTAGCCGAGCCGCCCGAACGCGCAGATCACCTCGTCCGACACGAGCAGCACGCCGTACTTGTCGCAGATCTCGCGCACGCGCTGGAAGTAGCCGGGTGGCGGGGTGAAGCAGCCGCCGGAGTTCTGCACCGGCTCGAGGAACACGGCCGCGACCGACTCGGCGTCCTCGCGCAGGATCGCCCGCTCGATCTCGTCCGCGGCCCAGACCCCGAACCTGGCCTCGTCGTCGGCGACGAAGTCAGGCGCGCGGTAGAAGTTCGTGTTCGGCACGCGGACGCCGCCTGGCGGCAGCGGCTCGAAGTCATGCTTGATCGCGGACAGGCCGGTGACGGCGAGCGCGCCCATCGACGTGCCGTGGTAGGCGTACTCGCGGCTGAGCACCTTGTACCTGGTTGGCTCGCCTATGCGCTTGAAGTAGGCCTTGGCGAGCTTCCACGCCGACTCGACGGCCTCGGAACCCGACGTCGTGAAGAACACCCGGTTCAGGTCGCCAGGCGCGAGCTCGGCGAGCCTGGCGGCAAGCTGCACCGCCGCCGGGTGGGCGTAGGACCACAGCGGGAAGTAAGCGAGCTCCGAGGCTTGCTTGGAGGCGGCTTCCGCCAGCTCGGTGCGGCCGTGCCCGACCATCGACACGAACAGGCCGGCGAGCCCGTCGAGGTACCGCTTGCCCTTGTCGTCGTAGACGTACGGGCCGCTGCCGCGCACGATGACCGGGATGTCCCCGTCGTTGTACGACGACATCCGGGTGAAGTGCATCCACAGGTGCTGCTTCGCCGCCGCCTGGAGCTCGTCTGAAGAAAGGGTCACCGCGTCCCCCACGTGTAAGTCTGCTTGCGTAGCTTTAGGTAAACAAAGGTCTCGGTTGACGTGACCGACGTGACCGCGCGCACCCGGCTCAGAATCTCCAGGAGGTGGTCGTCATCCTCGCAAACGACCTCAAGGAGAACGTCGAACGAGCCCGCCGTCAGCACGACGTAGTCGATCTCATCCATGTCCGCGAGCTGGTCAGCGACCTGCTGCACGTCGCCGTCGCAGCGCAGGCCGATCATCGCCTGCCGCCGGAAGCCGAGCTTGAGCGGGTCGGTCACCGCGACAACCTGCATGACGCCGGCCTCGTGCAGCCGCTGGACGCGCTGCCTGACGGCGGCCTCGGACAGCCCGACCGCCTTGCCGATCGCCGCGTAGGACCGCCGTCCGTCCGTCTGCAACTGCTCGATGATCTGCTTGGAGATCTCGTCGAGCACGGGCATGACGACCGGGCCGCTGCGCGGGCCGTGGGCCATCCGTTCACTTCCTTCCGCGTTCACTGGTCCCCTCTCATGCTTGTCGTGTTTCGCATCTGTGTCAACTAATTTCGTAGATAAAGATCATGTAATCCACGGATTCGCTCGTTAGAGGAACTTTATTTTGCGAAGCTCGTCGCTTTAGGGCGGTTACCAGCCCGCGTCGCCCGGGTGGTGCCAGGCCCACTCGGCGCCGCGGTGGACAGGGCCAGGCCGGCGGGCAGCGCGCCGGACGTCACCCGCCAGCGGTAGGGCGGCCGTCCGCCGGCCGCGGCCGGGCCGAATGAGTAGCGCTTGCCCCCCGCCCACGCGGGAAGCTGGTGCGCGCCCGCGGCGACGGTTCCGCATCGCAGGCTTCACCACCTCGCCGGGGCTAAACTACAGATAGTAGCTATTCAAATACACACAGCTACTATCATGCGCAGTTCACGGCCAGGCTTAAACCTCGCGCTCAGTCTCCTTACTCCGTGGACTCCTTGGCCTCCTTGGGGTCCGCGTCGGCCGCGCGGCTGGCCCTGGCCCTTTCCTCGCTGCGGACCAGGGCGACGACCTCGTGCGCGAAACCGACCGACGGGCCGCCGACCAGCTCCCACGCCCTGGAGATGCCGATCACGAAGCAGACGACCACCAGGATCGCGATCCCGTTGGCCGCGCCGGAGTCACTGGGACGTCCCATTAGTTCGATCCCGAAAATCAACTGGATGACGAACACGACCGCCTGGCCAATCAGGAACAGCGCGTCCCGCCCGGTGGCCCAGCGCAGGTGCCGCACCCGGATGAGCGACAGCAGCGCCGCTACTACGAACAGCAGGCCGACGATCGCCACCACCAGCGACGTCGTCCCGATCCCGCCGTCCGGTATCAGGGCGAACAGCGAGACCACCAGGGCATTGATGAATCCGGTCAGCGCCGCGTTGGCGCGTATTCGCAGCGTCTGCGACGCGGCCTCTGCCTTCGAGAGTCGCTCGCCGGAGACCGAGATAGCCACGAAGAGCAGCCCGATCAGCGCGCCGGCCACCCCGGCGCTCCCGAGGAAGAAGTCGTGCAAGCCTTCTGGAACCATCGGACGATCTTCCCATGGCCGGCGCCGCGTTCTGGTCGAGACGGTCGCTTAGCCGGGCCTGCCACGGGGAGGGCAGCCACCGCTCGACGGTGACACGGTGACGGGCGGAGAAACGGCGCATCCGTTCGGGATCACGGGTTTGATCTGTGACCGTCGGTAAGGTGAGGTGCATGGAAATCACGAAGCCAGAAGTCGACTACCCGGAGGGCACGCCGCCCAAGGCGCTCGAGATCACCGATATCTGGGAGGGGGACGGCAAGGTCGCGGGGGCGGGCGACACCGTCGAGGTGCACTACGTCGGAGTCTCGTACTCCACGGGGGAAGAGTTCGACGCGAGCTGGAGCCGGGGCGAGCCGCTGCGCTTCCGCCTGGGCGTCGGGCAGGTCATCCAGGGCTGGGACCAGGGCGTCCAGGGCATGAAGGTGGGCGGCCGCCGCAAGCTGGTCATCCCGCCCGACCTCGGCTACGGCAGCCGCGGGGCGGGCAGCTCCATCAAGCCGGGCGAGACCCTGATCTTCGTCTGCGACCTCGTATCCGCCTAGCCCTCTCTCAGGCGATATGGATGTCCCGTTGGTGTCGCTAGAGCGACACCAACGGGACATCCACCCAGCCACCGCCCTAGCGGGCGCTCATCCAGAGGCGGGTCAGGCCGTGGATCGCGTCCACGTTCGGGGTGGGCACGCCGACCAGGTCACCAAGCTCGCGCACCGCGCCGGTCAGCGCGTCGAGTTCGAGCGGGCGCCCGGCCCGCGCGTCCTGCAGCATCGACGGGACGAAGTCACCGAGCTTGCGCGTGACCGCGTGCCTGTCCTGGGGAGACTGAGTGATCGGGCAGCCGACCCGCTCGCCGATCGCCCGCGCCTCGAGCATCGCCCGCGAGATGAAGTCGCGCACCAGGTCATCGTCGAGCGCGGGCCCGGTCGTGGCGCCGGTGAGCGCGCAGATGGGGTTAAGCGTCAGGTTGCCCCACAGCTTGTACCAGACGTCGTCGCGGATCCGCCCGGACAGCGTCACGTCGAAGCCGCCCGCGCGCAGCACCGAGGCGAGCGCGTCGAGCCGGGGCGAGGACGACCCGTCGAGTTCGCCGATGATCAGCCCGTTGCCGCTCCGCCACGACACCTCACCTGGCGCGGGCGACGACGCGGAAAGGTGCACGGTGCCGCCGATGACCCGGGCAGCGGGCAGCACCGAGGCGATGAAGCCGCCCGGGTCAACGCTGTCCAGGTGCCGCCCGGCCGCCGGGCCGCCGAACCCGTCGAGGAACCACCAGGGCACACCGTTCAGCGTCGAGAGCACCGCCGTCCGCGGCCCGAGCAGACCACCGAGCGACGCCGCGACGCCGGCCATCGACTGCGCCTTGACCGCGACGACGACGAAATCCTGCTCGCCGAGCACGGCCGCGTCGTCGGACGCCGTCACCCGGGCGGTGACCGTCTCTCCCGTGCTCGCGGGCCCAGCGGACGACACCCGCAGCCCGCGCTCCCTGATGGCGGCAAGCGTCGCGCCGCGCGCGAGCACGGACACGTCCGTCTCCCCGGCAGCGGCCAGCCGCGCCGCGATGACCCCGCCGATGGCCCCGGCGCCGGCAACACAGATTCGCATGGCCTCATGTCTATCCCGACCTGGCCCGTGTGCGAAAGTCGGACCATGACCGCTCCGCTCGTGGACCCCGCGCATGCCGATCCAGTCGTCGCACGGTCCCTGGCCGGGGCGGCGCCGCGCTCGTTCTGGCTCGACCAGCCCGATGCACCAGAGCCTGCCGATGCCCTCGCAGGCGACGTGACCGCGGACCTCGCGGTCATCGGCGGCGGGTTCACCGGCCTGTGGACCGCGCTGCTCGCCCGCGAGCGCTACCCGGAGTCCGACGTCGTACTCCTCGAGGCGAAGACGGTCGGCTGGGCGGCCTCCGGCCGTAACGGCGGATTCTGCTCCGCGAGCCTCACGCACGGCATCGGCAATGGCCTCGAGCGTTTCCCCGATGAGATGCCGCTGCTTGAGCGGCTGGGCGAGCAGAACCTGCGCGAGATCGGCGAGACGGCCGCGCGGTACGGCATCGACTGCGACTTCCAGCCGACCGGGGAACTGGCGCTCGGCGCCGCGCGGTGGCAACTCGACGGACTGGACGAGGAGGCGGTCGCCGCGCGGCGGCTCGGCCACGACGTCGAGGTGCTCGACGCGGCGGGCGCCCGCGCCGAGCTTGACTCGCCGCTGTGGGTCGGCGGCCTCAAGTACACGACGGGCAACGCGATGGTGGAGCCGGGCCGCCTCGCCTGGGGGCTGCGCCGTGCCTGCCTGGACGCGGGGGTACGGATCTACGAGCACACGCCGGCGACATCGCTTTCCGCGGTCACGGCGGGCGCGGGGATGAGGGCGCGGACGCCGTACGGCTCGGTCCTGGCCGCCAAGGTCGCCCTCGCCGCGGGCGTGCCTGGCGGGTCGCTGCTGCGCCGGGTCGGCGCGTACGTGGTCCCCGTCTGGGACTACGTGCTGATGACCGAGCCGCTGTCGGCGGCCCGCCTTGCCAGCCTCGGCTGGCGGGACCGGCGCGGTGCGTCCGACCTCGGCAATCAGTTCCACTACTTCCGCCTCACCCGCGACAACCGCGTGCTGTGGGGCGGCTACGACGCGGTGTACTACAACGGCGGCAGGATCCGCGAGGAGCACGTCGTGCGCCCGGCGACTTTCGCCAAGCTCGCGGCCCAGTTCTTCGCCACGTTCCCGCAGCTCGAGGGCGTGTCCTTCACGCACGCGTGGGGCGGCGTCATCGACACGTGCAGCCGGTTCTGCGCGTTCTTCGGCACCGCGCACGCGGGCCGCGTCGCCTACGCGGCCGGGTACACGGGGCTCGGCGTCGGCGCCTCCAGGTTCGCCGCCCAGGTGCTGCTCGACAAGCTGCACGGCGAGGACTCAGAACGGGCGCGGCTGACCCTGGTCAACAGCAAGCCGTTGCCCTTCCCGCCGGAGCCGCTGCGCTCCGGCGTCATCCAGGCCACCCGCGCGTCGATCGCCCGGGCCGACAGGAACGAGGGGCGCAGAGACCTGTGGCTGCGCACGCTTGACCGCCTGGGCCTGGGGTTTGATAGTTGACCGCAGGGGGAGGTTTGGGGGCCTGCGACACGGGGCATCATCAGTTCTCAGGAACGATTTGACGATGGTGGCTGAGACCCGTAAGGTTCTTCTTGCCCCGAGGGGGAGGGAACGCCGGAAGGCGGGCCCGGACCCGGGGAGCCACCAGTAGAAAGTCTCTACGGAGCTTTGTGCGCGTGCAGCGTGCACAGCACTCCGGTAGAGCCGGTATGCTGATGGCTCGGGAATTCCCGAAAAGCCAAATCAGGCTTAACGGTCCGAATAAATCGGGCCGGAGCCGATTTGACAAGAAGGAAAACCCGGGTAAATTAAAAGAGTCGCCGCGAGGGACGGAATGAAAATTCCGAAACACGGAGAGCGTCTGTTTCTTGAGAACTCAACAGCGTGCTAAAAGCCAGTGCATTATATATGTACAAACCCCCGTCGGGGCTGGTTCTTCGGAGCTGGTTCCACGGATATAGCCATGATGTTTGAGCTCATGGTTGGGTTGCTGGTTTCCGGGCTCTTCGGGGCCTGGTGGCAGTCATTCAACGGAGAGTTTGATTCTGGCTCAGGACGAACGCTGGCGGCGTGCTTAACACATGCAAGTCGAACGAGGCGCTTGCGCCTAGTGGCGAACGGGTGAGTAACACGTGAGCAACCTGCCCTTGGCTCTGGGATAGCCTCCGGAAACGGGGATTAATACCGGACATGACCTTTTCCTGCATGGGGGAGGGTGGAAAGTTTTTCGGCCAGGGAGGGGCTCGCGGCCTATCAGCTTGTTGGGGGGGTAACGGCCCACCAAGGCGACGACGGGTAGCCGGCCTGAGAGGGCGACCGGCCACACTGGGACTGAGACACGGCCCAGACTCCTACGGGAGGCAGCAGTGGGGAATATTGCACAATGGGGGAAACCCTGATGCAGCGACGCCGCGTGCGGGATGAAGGCCTTCGGGTTGTAAACCGCTTTCAGCAGGGGCGAATTCAGACGGTACCTGCAGAAGAAGCGCCGGCTAACTACGTGCCAGCAGCCGCGGTAATACGTAGGGCGCGAGCGTTGTCCGGAATTATTGGGCGTAAAGAGCTCGTAGGCGGCCTGTTGCGTCCGCTGTGAAATCCCAGGGCTTAACCCTGGGCCTGCAGTGGATACGGGCAGGCT
>Ga0210389_10002336_pt1 | contig 14994 bp, 14 predicted proteins | sample IncBWH28OmetaG_FD_160127 | JGI IMG/M metagenome (GOLD analysis project Ga0210389, IMG submission 160127) | Forest soil microbial communities from Barre Woods Harvard Forest LTER site, Petersham, Massachusetts, United States - Inc-BW-H-28-O ...
CCCCCAGTCGGACGTGCTGGTGATGGCCGCCGCCGTCGCCGACTTCCGGCCGGCGCATGTCGCCACGGCCAAGATCAAGAAAGGCCCGGACGGCCAGGACGGGCCGCCGCCGATCGAACTGGTGCGCAACGACGACGTGCTGGCCGGCACGGTGCGGGCGCGCGCGCACGGGCAGCTGCCCAACATGCGCGCGATCGTCGGCTTCGCCGCCGAGACCGGCGACGCCAACGGCGATGTGTTGTTCCACGCCCGGGAAAAGCTGCGTCGCAAGGGCTGTGACCTGTTGGTGGTCAACGCCGTCGGCGACAACAAGGCATTTGAGGTGGACAGCAACGACGGCTGGCTATTGGCATCCGACGGTACCGAGTCGGCGCTGGAACACGGCTCCAAGACGCTGATGGCGAGTCGTATCGTGGATGCGATCGTCACCTTTCTGCACGGCGAGGGCGAGTAGAGGGGTCTAGCTTTATAGCGCCTGGGGGGTGCGGGGTGAACCTTGCCCGAGCGGGCGGACTAAGACGGATGCCGGCCGATATGATTCGGCTAACTAACTATTGGAAGGATCGGGATTGTGAGCGAAAAGGGTCGTCTGTTTACCAGTGAGTCGGTGACCGAAGGGCACCCCGACAAGATCTGTGACGCGATCAGCGACTCGGTCCTCGACGCGCTTCTTGCGCAGGACCCCCGCTCACGTGTCGCGGTCGAGACGCTGGTGACCACCGGGCAGGTGCACGTGGTGGGGGAAGTGACCACGACAGCCAAGGAGGCGTTCGCCGACATCACCAACACGGTCCGCGCGCGCATCCTCGAGATCGGCTACGACTCGTCGGACAAGGGCTTCGACGGGGCGTCGTGCGGGGTGAACATCGGCATCGGCGCGCAGTCGCCCGACATCGCGATGGGTGTGGACACCGCCCACGAGGCACGTGTGGAGGGCGCGGCGGATCCGCTGGACGCCCAGGGCGCCGGTGACCAGGGCCTGATGTTCGGCTACGCGATCAGCGACACCCCGGAACTGATGCCGCTGCCCATCGCGCTGGCCCACCGCCTGTCGCGGCGCCTGACCGAGGTCCGCAAGAACGGCGTGCTGCCCTACCTGCGCCCCGACGGCAAGACCCAGGTCACCATCGCCTACGAGGACGACGTCCCGGTCGGGTTGGACACCGTGGTGATCTCCACCCAGCACGCGGCCGATATCGACCTGGAAAACACGCTCACGCCCGACATCCGGGAAAAGGTCCTCAACACCGTGCTCGACGACCTCGCGCACGAAACGCTGGACACCTCCTCGACACGGTTGCTGGTCAACCCGACCGGCAAGTTCGTCCTCGGAGGGCCCATGGGCGACGCCGGGCTGACCGGCCGCAAGATCATCGTGGACACATACGGCGGCTGGGCCCGCCACGGCGGCGGAGCCTTCTCCGGCAAGGATCCGTCCAAGGTGGACCGGTCAGCGGCGTACGCGATGCGCTGGGTGGCCAAGAACATCGTCGCCGCCGGACTGGCGGAGCGGGTAGAGGTGCAGGTGGCCTACGCCATCGGCAAAGCCGCGCCGGTTGGCTTGTTCGTCGAGACGTTCGGCACCGCAACGGTTGACCCGGTCAAGATCGAGAAGATCGTTCCCGAGGTGTTCGACCTGCGGCCCGGCGCCATCATCCGCGACCTGGACCTGCTGCGCCCGATCTACGCGCAGACCGCCGCGTACGGGCACTTCGGCCGCACCGACATCGACTTGCCGTGGGAGCAGCTGAACAAGGTCGACGAGCTCAGGCGCGCCGTCTAGGGTTTCGCACTCGAACGTGACGCTGCGGTCACGTTCGGCGCCCGATGTGACCGCAGCGTCACGCTCGAGGGTCAGCGCCGTCTAGGTGGCGGGTGGTCGGGCTCCAGCGCGGGCAACCCGTCGATGCTGTGCCGGTTGCGATCGGCCATACCGGCGAATCCCTCATCGGACGCCTTGGTGTGATGCGCGTCGAGCACCGGCCGTTCGTTGACGAGCTCGTAGTAGGGCACCGCGAATCCGCAGGCGTCGGCGATGCGTTCGACGTCGATCACGATGACGGCGCGAACGCCCGCATGCTGGGCCCCGAAATGCGTGAGCAGGCCAGCGAATTCGGCGTCATCCGGGCGGACGACCCGCCCCGCGCCGAACAGCCGCAAGATTCGCGAGTTGCGGGTGAACGAGCAGAACATGATGGTGATCCGGCCGTTGTCGCGCAGGTGGGCGATCGTTTCAACGCCGCTGCCGAACAGGTCGAGATAAGCCACGGTGTGCTCGTCGAGCACCGCGAAGGTGTCGCGATATCCCTTGGGGGAGAGGTTGATCCGGCCGCCCTGTGAGGGGGCGGTGGCGACGAAGAACATGGCCTGATCGGCGATGAAGTCCCGCAGGGACTCGTCGATCCGCGCAAACTCCTTGGCCATCGGTCGAGCCTAGCGCCCGGCCACCGCACGCCTAGGGGTGCAGCGCCTTGCGCAGCGCCGTCAGCCCGCGATGGGTGGCCTCGCCGGCGGCGGGTATCACCAGGGCGAAGTTGACGTAACCGTGCACCAGGGTCGACTCGTTGTTCAGTTCGGTGGGCACGCCGGCGGCATTGAGCAGGTCGGCGTAGCGGGCCCCGTCGTCGCGCAGCGGATCGTGTTCGGCGGTTCCGATGTAGGCGGGCGGCAAACCGGACAGGTCGGCCGCATTGGCCGGCGCCAGCGTGGTGGGTACGTCCTTTGGATTGGTGATGTCGAGATCGGGCACATACCAGGACAGGAAGGCGTCGATAACGTCGCGGTCCAGGATGGGCGCAGAGGCGTTCTCGGTGTGCGACGGCAGCGACAGATCGGCCGTGACCGACGGGTACCACAGCAACTGAAACACGAGTTCCGGCCCCCCGTTATCGCGGGCCAGGTGCGCCATCACCGCGGCCAGGTTGCCGCCCGCCGAGTCGCCGGCCACCGCGATCCGCTTGGGGTCACCGCCCAGCTCGGCGGCATTTTCGGCGGCCCACTGCAAGGCGGCCCAGCAGTCGTTCACCCCGGCCGGGAACGGGTGCTCGGGGGCGAGCCGGTAGTCGACCGACACCACGATGGCCTCGGCACTTACGGCGTGCAACCGGGCGACGGGGTCATGGGTGTCCAGGTCGCCGAGCGAGAATCCGCCGCCGTGGTAGAAGACGACGACGGGCAGGGGTGTGTCGTCGCTGGCGGGCCAGTAGATCCGCACGGGAATGTCGGTGAACTCGCCGTAACCGATCGTCCGCTCCTCGGTCCGCACGTCCGGAACCAGTTCCGGGGGCACCTTGAGCAGCCGCAGCCTTGAGCGCGCGACCTCGACACCGTCGGCGGCGTTGAAGGTCATCGGGAACGCGTCGAGCAACATTTTGAACGTCGGATCGATGCCCGGTGGGGCGAGGGCCGGCTCAATCATGCGTTCACCGTACGCTTCCCTCCCGTTTGTGCAGCGTATCCCCCAGCGCCGCGAGTCCGCGCTCCAGCTCGGCGGTGGCGGCGGGGACCACTCCTGCGTAGCCGAGGTAGCCGTGCACCATCGTCTCGGCGTTGTGCACCTCGACGGGCACGCCGGCCGCGGCCAGCAACTCGCCGTAACGGATGCCGTCGTCGCGCAGCGGGTCGTAGCCGGCGACCGCGATGTAGGCCGGTGCCAAATCGCCCAGGTTTTCGGCGCGCCCCGGCGCCATCCCCGGCGGCGGGTCGGACAAGTCGACTTCGCCTGCGTACCAAAGGGACAGCGCGGTGACGGCCTTGACGTCGAGGATCGGCGCGTCGGCGTTTTCGGTGAAGGACGGCAGCGACGGGTCCCACATCGTGGACGGATACCACAACAGCTGGAATGCGATCGGCGGTCCGCCGCCATCACGCGCGCGCTGCGCCATCACAGCGGCAATGGTTCCGCCGGCCGAATCCCCGGCGACGGCCATCCGGGTCGTGTCGGCACCGATCTCGCGGCCGTGCTCGGCGACCCAGAGTGTTGCGGCCCAAGCGTCTTCGACGGCGGCGGGGTAGGGATGCTCGGGCGCCAACCGGTAGTCGACGGCGACGACGATCGCGTCGGCGCCCGCCGCATGCTGGCGGGCGGAGCCGTCGTGGGTTTCGAGGTCGCCCACGACGAAGCCGCCACCGTGGAAATACAGCACGACGGGGGCCGGGGCGCTGCCCGCGGAATAAGTTGACGGCCAATAGATCCGGATGCCGATGGGGCCCGCCGGACCCGGAATGGCCCGGTCCTCGACGCGCACCTCGGGATGCAGCGGAAGACGCGGCAGGTCGCGGAACCGCTGCCGTGCCACGGCGACACCGTCATCGGTCGTTAGCCGGAACGGAACCGCATCCAGTACCTTCAGCAGAATGGGGTCGATACCGGGTTTTCCGTCCGCTGTGCTGTCCAGGCTGGGCATGGAAGTACCGTACGCACCTCGGATGGTGTCCGGTGCCTGGGTGGTAGCAGGCTGGGCGGGCGTTGGGTACGGCGTCTACCTGACGGTGCTCGCGTTGCGCACCCCGCCGGGGTCGGCGTTGACCGGGCACTGGGTCATGCAGCCGCCGTTCAAGGCATTGATGGCGTTGTTGCTGGCCGTCGCCGCGGTGGCGCATCCCATCGTCCGCGAACGGCGCTGGCTGATGCCGGCGCTGCTGCTGTCGGCCCTCGGCGACTGGGTGCTGGCGATCCCGTGGTGGACACTGTCGTTCGTCGTGGGGCTGGTGTCATTCCTGTTGGCGCACTTGTGTTTCCTGGCCGCGCTGTTTCCGCTGGCCCGCGCGTCCCGGGTGCGCCTGGCCGCCGTCGTGTTGATGTGCCTGGCGACGGTGTCGTTGCTGGCATGGTTCTGGCCTCACCTGGGCCGCGACCAGCTGACGATTCCGGTGACGCTCTACATGGCGGTGCTGACCGCGATGGTCTGCGCGGCGCTCTTGGCGGACCTGCCGACGATCTGGGCCGCGGTGGGGGCGGTGTGTTTTGCGGCGTCGGACGCGATGATCGGCATCGACCGCTTCATCTTGTACAACGACGCACTGGCCGTGCCGATCTGGTGGTTGTACGCCGCCGCCCAGATCCTCATCACGGCCGGATTCTTCTTCGGTCGACAGGAACGCGACGAGCCAGAGCTGGAGCCATTCGCAGGCTAGTTGTCGGTCCCCGGCGATACGGTGTGCCCCGGACGGTAAATGATGTTATTTAGCAACGTATCTCGGGCGCCGTGACCCGGAACGGCACCGCGCGCACGCCCGTCGAGGTCGAACCGATCGCCCGAGTGCTGCCGATGCTGTCGGTGCCGCACCTGGACCGCGAGTTCGACTACCTGGTGTCGCCCGAGCAGTCCGACGACGCTCAGCCGGGCGTGCGGGTGCGGGTGCGGTTCCACGGCCGGCTGGTCGACGGGTTTCTACTCGAGCGCCGCAACGACACCGATCACGCCGGCAAACTGGGCTGGCTCGATCGCGTCGTCTCCCCGGAACCGGTGCTCACCGCGGAGACCCGCCGTTTGGTCGACGCGGTGGCGGCGCGCTACGCGGGAACCAGGCCCGACGTATTGCGCCTGGCGGTGCCGGCCCGGCATGCCAGGGTGGAGCGGGAAAGCACGGCTGTCGTCCCGCTGCCCGTCGTCGCCCCCGTCGACCCGTCGGGCTGGGAGTCCTACGGCCGCGGCGGGCAGTTCCTGGCCGCGCTGGCCGAGTCCCGTGCCGCCCGCGCCGTCTGGCAGGTGCTCCCGGGCGAGCTGTGGGCGGACCGATTCGCCGAGGCCGCCGCGCAGACCGTCCGGACGGGACGGGCCGTGTTGGCGATCGTGCCCGATCAGCGGGATCTGGACGCGCTGTGGCGGGCCGCGACGACCCGCATCGACGAGGGCAGCGTGGTGGCGCTTTCGGCGGGCCTCGGCCCGGCGGCACGCTACCGGCGTTGGCTCGCGGCGCTGCGCGGCACCGCGCGGGTGGTGATCGGCACCCGCAGCGCGGTGTTCGCGCCCCTGAGCGACTTGGGTCTGGTGATGGTCTGGTCAGACGCCGACGACAGCCTGGCCGAACCTCGGGCTCCCTACCCGCATGCCCGGGAGGTGGCGATGCTGCGCGCGCATCAGGCCCGGTGCGCGGGGCTGATCGGGGGCTACGCACGGACCGCGGAAGCCCACGCGCTGGTGCGCAGCGGATGGGCCCACGACATCGTCGCGGCCCGGCCGGTGGTGCGTGCCCGCACGCCACGGGCGGTGGCCCTCGACGACACCGGCTACGCCGACGAACGCGACCCGGCCGCGCGCACCGCGAGGATTCCGTCCATCGCGCTGCGCGCCGCACGCTCAGCGCTGGAGGCCGGGGCGCCGGTGCTCGTGCAGGTCCCGCGGCGCGGGTATGTCCCGTCGTTGGCGTGTGGGCGTTGCCGCACCATCGCCCGGTGCCGGCACTGCACCGGCCCGCTGTCCCTGCAGGAGCACGGCGCGGTGTGCCGCTGGTGCGGCCGCGTCGAACCGGCCCCGCGGTGCGCGCGCTGCGGTTCGGACGCGGTGCGGGCCGTGGTCGTCGGGGCCAGGCGCACCGCCGAAGAGCTCGGCCGCGCCTTCGCCGGTACGCCCGTCGTCACCTCGTCGGGCGAGGCCGTCGTCTCGGAGGTCGCCGCCCAGCCGGCGCTGGTGGTCGCCACCCCGGGTGCCGAACCCCATGCAGCGGGCGGGTACGGGGCGGCGCTACTGCTGGACTGTTGGGCACTGCTGGGCCGGCAAGACCTGCGGGCCGCCGAGGACGCCCTGTGGCGGTGGATGAGCGCCGCCGCACTCGTGCGGGCCCGCGGCGACGGCGGTGTGGTGACGGTGGTCGCCGACGCGTCGATCCCCACCGTGCAGGCGCTGATCCGCTGGGATCCGGTGGGGCATGCGGAAGCCGAACTGGTGGCTCGCACCGAAGTCGGCCTGCCGCCCAGTGTGCAGATGGCGGCCATAGACGGAGCGGCGGGCGCCGCCGAGGCGTTGCTGAACGAGGCCCGGCTGCCCGACGGAGCCGAGCTGCTCGGCCCGGTGGACTTGCCGCCCGGCGTGCGGCGCCCACCGGGCACGCCCACCGATGTCCCGGCGATCAGGATGCTGGTGCGGGTCCGTCGCGAGCAGGGGCTGCAGCTGGCGGCGGCGCTCCGGCGCGGCGTGGGCGTGCTCAGCGCCCGGCAATCCCACGAGCCGGTCCGGGTCCAGATTGACCCGCTGCACATCGGGTAGCCACTGTGCCGGCTCTCGGCACATCCGAGACGCCAGACCATGCCCTGAGACGATAGTATGCAATAGAAATAGTCAATCCAGAAGACATTAGAAGCCTGTTACACTTTCTGTTCTTTAGCCCGCTGATGGTCCGGGAACGGCCCAGTGAAAGGGGCGCGATGGCCTCGGACAACGCCACGACGGCCGACGAGTCGCTGGATGCGATCACCGATGCGTTGCTGACGGCGTCCCGGTTGCTGATGGCCATCTCGGCGCGCTCGATCAGCCAGGTCGACGAGACTATTACGATTCCGCAGTTCCGGACCTTGGTGATTTTGTCCAGCCGGGGTCCGATCAACCTGGCCACGCTGGCGGGTCTGCTGGGCGTGCAACCGTCGGCCACCGGCCGGATGGTCGACCGGCTGGTGGCGGCCGGGCTGATCGACCGCCTGCCGCACCCGACTTCTCGGCGCGAACTACTGGCGGCGCTGACCAAGCGTGGCCGCGATGTCGTTCGTCGCGTCATCGCCTACCGGCGCGCCGAGATCGCCGCGATCGTGGAGAAGATGCCGCCGACGGAGCGCCGCGGGCTGGTGCGAGCCCTGGGGGCGTTCACCGCCGCCGGCGGCGAGCCCGACGTGCAACTAGACGTGGATATCGATTTGTAGTCGTACGGGCCAGCCTCCCGGCATGTCGGCCGGAAATCCGGTGCTTCTTAGACTGTGGCGGTGCGTCTTGTCTTCGCCGGCACCCCGGAACCCGCGCTGCCCGCGCTGCATCGCCTCATCGACTCACCCCGGCACCAGGTGGTCGCCGTGCTCACCCGACCCGACGCCGCGGCCGGCCGACACCGCAAGCCGGAGCCGTCGCCGGTGGCCCGCGAAGCGCTCGACCGTGGCATTCCAGTGTTGCGGCCGGCGCGGCCCAACTCGCCAGAGTTCGTCGCCGAGCTGTCGGAGTTCGCCCCGCAGTGTTGCGCGGTGGTGGCCTACGGCGCGCTGCTGCGCGACGACCTGCTCGCGGTGCCGCCGCAGGGCTGGATCAACCTGCACTTCTCGTTGCTGCCCGCCTGGCGCGGTGCGGCCCCGGTTCAGGCCGCGATCGCCGCGGGGGACGCCATCACCGGGGCGACCACTTTTCAGATCGAGCCGAGCCTCGACTCAGGACCGGTGTACGGGGTCGTCACCGAGACGATCCGGCCGACCGACACCGCGGGCGATCTGCTGGAGCGGCTCGCCCATTCGGGTGCGGCGCTGCTGTCGGCCACGCTGGACGGCGTCGCCGACGGAACGCTGATGCCGCGACCGCAACCAGCCGACGGGGTCAGCATCGCGCCCAAGATCACCGTCGAACAGGCCCGGGTGCGTTGGGATCTGCCGGCACCGGTGGTGGAGCGCCGGATCCGCGCCGTCACACCAAACCCGGGGGCCTGGACGCTCATCGGCGACCTGCGCATCAAGCTCGGACCGGTCGACCTCGACCAGGCTCCAAAACCATTGTCGCCCGGTGTCATTCACGTCGACCGCCACAGTGTGTGGATCGGCACCGGCACGGAACCGGTGCGGCTGGGCCAGATTCAGCCGCCCGGAAAGAAACTGATGAACGCCGTCGACTGGGCGCGCGGCGCCCGGCTCAACGCCGCCGTGCGGGCGTCATGAGCCCGCCCCGACCACCGGCCAAAGGGCGCGGGAAGCCGCGCCGGCCGCTGGACCCGGCGCGTGCCGCCGCGTTGGACGTGCTGCGGGCCGTCCGCGAGCGCGATGCGTACGCGAACCTGGCCCTGCCCGCGCTGCTGCGCGAACGCGGAATCAGCGGCCGAGACGCCGCTTTCGCCACCGAACTGACCTACGGCACCTGCCGCACCCAGGGCCTGCTCGACGCGATCATCGGCGCGGCGGCCGAACGCTCACCGGAAGCCATCGACCCGGTGCTGCTCGACCTGCTACGGCTGGGCGCCTACCAGCTGCTGCGCACCAGGGTCGACGCATATGCCGCGGTGTCCACCACGGTCGAACAGGCCGGAATCGAATTCGACTCGGCGCGAGCGGGTTTCGTCAACGGCGTGCTGCGAACCATCGCGGCCCGCGACGAGAAGTCCTGGATGGACGAGCTGGCTCCCGACCCGGTGCGGGACCCGATCGGGCATGCCGCCTTCGTGCACGCCCACCCGCGCTGGATCGCCCAGGCCTTCGCCGACGCGCTGGGCCCGGACGCGGCCGAACTCGACGCCGTGCTGGCCAGCGACGATGAACGACCCCGGGTGCACCTGGCGGCGCGCCCTGGACTACTGACCGCCGCCGAATTGGCCGACGCGGTGGGTGGGACCGTCGGCAGGTATTCGCCGTATGCGGTGTATCTGCCCGGCGGGGACCCCGGACGGCTGGCGCCGGTCCGCGACGGCGCCGCGCTGGTTCAGGACGAGGGCAGCCAATTGGTGGCCCGCGCGCTGACGTTGGCACCGGTCGAGGGCGACACCGGCCGGTGGCTGGACCTGTGCGCTGGACCCGGCGGCAAGACGGCGCTCCTGGCCGCGCTCGGCGTGGCGTCCGGCGCTCGGGTCACGGCGGTGGAGCCGGCGCCGCGGCGCGCCGACCTGGTGGCCGAGAACACCCGCGGGCTGCCGGTCGATGTGCTGCGGGTCGACGGTCGGCAGACCGGTCTCGAGCCGCTCTTCGACCGGGTGCTCGTCGACGCGCCCTGCACCGGACTGGGCGCTTTGCGCCGCCGGCCCGAGGCCCGGTGGCGCCGTCGGCCCGCCGACGTGCCGGTGCTGGCCAAGCTGCAACGCGAGCTGCTGGCCGCCGCGATCGCGCTGACCAGACCCGGCGGCGTGGTGCTGTATGCGACCTGCTCGCCGCACCTCGCCGAAACGATTGGTGTGGTCGGCGATGCGCTGCGCCGTCATCCGGTGTCTGCTCTGGACACCCGGCCGCTGTTCGAGCCCGTGAATGACGGGCCTGATAACGGACTCGGGCAGGGCCCCTCCATGAACGCGGTGCAGCTCTGGCCGCATCGGCACGGCACCGACGCGATGTTCGCCGCCACGCTGCGTCGCCTGAAGTGAGCTTGGCCGCCGGGCTGCGTAGTCTGACGCTCATGCCTCGCAGCACGAGACCGTTAAAGGGGCCGTTGATCGCACCGTCGATCCTTTCCGCCGATTTCGCCCGACTCGCCGATGAAGCAGCCGCCGTAGTCGGCGCCGACTGGTTACATGTCGACGTGATGGACAACCACTTCGTGCCGAACCTGACCATCGGCCTGCCGGTGGTGGAGAGCCTGCTGGCCGCCACCACGATCCCGATGGACTGCCATTTGATGATCGAAGACCCGGACCGGTGGGCACCCCCCTACGCCGAAGCGGGCGCCTACAACGTCACGTTCCACGCCGAGGCCACCCGCAATCCGATCGGGGTAGCCCGCGACATCCGCGCCGCCGGCGCCAAAGCGGGACTCAGCGTCAAGCCGGGGACACCGCTGGAGCCCTATCTGGAAATCCTTCCGCACTTCGACACCTTTCTCGTGATGTCGGTCGAACCCGGCTTCGGCGGCCAGAGCTTCATGCCCGAGGTACTCGCGAAGGTCCGTACCGTGCGCAAGATGATCGAGGCGGGGGAGCTGACGATCCTGGTCGAAATCGACGGCGGCATCAACGCCGACACCATCGAGCAAGCCGCCGAAGCGGGCGTCGACTGCTTTGTCGCCGGTTCGGCGGTCTATGGCGCGGACGAGCCGGAGGCCGCGCTGGAGGCATTGCGGCGACAGGCCGCCGCCGCGTCGCCGCATCTGGGGCATTTCCGGCGATGAGCGTCCAGTCGGTCAACAGCATCGAAGCGGCGATGCGTCTGGCAATCGAGCACTCCTACCAGGTCAAGGGCTCGACCTACCCGAATCCCCCGGTAGGGGCAGTCATCGTGGATCCGGAAGGCCGGGTGGTCGGCGTCGGCGCCACCGAGCCCGCCGGCGGCGACCACGCCGAGATCCTGGCCCTGCGCCGGGCCGGCGGTCTGGCGGCCGGCGGTATCGCGGTGGTCACCCTCGAGCCGTGCAACCACTACGGCAAGACCCCGCCGTGCGTGAACGCCCTCATCGAGGCCCGCGTGGGCACCGTCGTTTACGCCGTCGGCGATCCCAACGCGATCGCCGGCGGCGGCTCCGGCCGGCTGCAGGCCGCAGGCGTGCAAGTGCGGTCCGGCGTGCTGGCCGATCAGGTGGCGGCGGGGCCGCTGCGCGAGTGGCTGCACAAAGTGCGGACCGGGCTGCCGCATGTCACCTGGAAATTCGCCAGCAGCGTCGACGGCCGCAGCGCCGCGGCCGACGGCACCAGCAAGTGGATCTCCAGCGAGGCCTCACGGTTGGACCTGCATCGCCGCCGGGCCATCGCCGAGGCGATCGTGGTCGGCACCGGCACCGTGCTGGCCGACGACCCGGCGCTGACCGCCCGCCGTGCCGACGGCTCGCTGGCCGACCGGCAACCGCTGCGAGTGGTGGTGGGTATGCGTGAGATCCCGCCCGAATCGAAGGTTCTCAACGACGATTCGCGCACCATGGTGATTCGTACTCACGACCCGACAGAGGTCATCAAGGCGCTTTCGGACCGCACCGACGTGCTGCTCGAGGGTGGCCCCACCCTGGCCGGCGCTTTCCTGCGGGCCGGGGCGATCGATCGCATCCTCAGCTACGTCGCGCCGATCCTGGTGGGTGGCCCGATCACCGCGGTCGACGACGTGGGCGTCCCGACCATTGCGCGGGCGCTGCGCTGGCAGTTCGACGGCGTCGACCGCGCGGGCCCCGATCTGGTGATCAGCCTGGTGCCGCAGGGCCGCTAGCGCTCAGGGGGTGGGTGCGACGGCCTGCTCTGCGAGGACTTCCGATTCCTGGATGCGGTGTTTGCGACCGGTCACCAGCAGACCGAGCAGAGCCCCCACCACACAGACGAACGCGGTCACCTTGAATATGTCGGAGTACATCATCGAGAACGCCTTGGTGTACATCGCTCCCTGCGCGGCCAGGCGTTCGAAGAGGCTGGCGTCCGGCGGGATGGCCGCCGACAGCCCGGCAAGGATCTGGTTGAACCGGTAGAGACCCCAAGCGGTCAGGGCGGCCACACCGATCAGCATGCCGGTCATCCGGGCCACCACCACCGCCGCCGAGGCGATGCCATGTTGCAGGGGCGGGACAACCCGTAGCGCGGCCGACGACAGCGGTCCGATCACCAGGCCAAGCCCCAGGCCGGACACCAGCAGGTCGGCGTGCATCGCGGGCACCGACCATCCCAAGATGTGGTGCTGATATGAGGCCGCGTCCACCGGCCAATGCGAAATCAGCAAATAGCCACCCGCCGCGATGAGCATGCCGATGCAGATCACCGCACGATCGCCCGCTTTGGTGGCGATCCAGCCACCCAGCAACGCCCCGGTCGGCAGCGCGATCAGGAACCAGAGCAGCAACCCGGCCGCTTGATTCTGATTCAGGCCCAGCACGCCCTGACCGAACAGCTCGACGTCGACCAGGGTGACCATCAGCGCCGCGCCGGTGGTCATCGATGTGCCCAGCGTGGCCAGGAAGGGGCGGAAGCGCACCCCCGCCGGATCGATCAGCCGGGTGTGCGAAAAGCGCTCCCACACCACGAATGCCACCGCCGCCACGAGCGCCCCGATCACCAGGGGCAGCCCATAGCTCGGCAGCACATGCTTGCCGTCGGGGCTGGGGTTGTACAGCCCGATCACCGCAAGACCCAGCGCGACGGCAAGTAACAGACCACCGACCAGGTCGATCTTCTCGGGTTGGTCGGTGGGTATTTTTGGCGGCAGGCTGAACTGGATCATCACCATGGCGATTAACGTCAGCGGGACGTTGATCCAGAACACGTATTGCCATTGGTGGAACACGTAGACGATGAAGATCCCGTAGAGCGGGCCCAGCACGCTGCCGAGCTCCTGCGCGGCGCCGATAGCGCCCAGCACGCCGGCGCGGTTGCGTTGCGACCACAAGTCGGCACCGAGGGCGAGCGTGACCGGCAACAGGGCACCGCTGGCCACACCCTGGATGGTTCGGCCGGCGACCAGCAGATGGAAATCGCCCCAATGGCCGGCCATCGCGGTGACCACCGAGCCGATGATGAACAGTGCCAGGCTGGTCTGCAGCAGCACCTTGCGGCCGAACCGGTCGGAGGCCCGGCCCAGGAGCGGCATGGCCGCGACGTAGCCCAGCAGGTACATCGTGACGATCCAGGTGATCCGCTGCAGTTGGTTTACCGGGATCCCGACGTCTTGCATGATGTCGCGCATGATCGTGACCACGACGTAGGCGTCGAGGGCACCCAGCAGAACCGCGAGGCTGCCGGCGCTGATCGCTACCCGGCGGCCCACATGCGAGCTCATGAACTCACCGGGGGCTTCGTCACGTTGACTGCCTCGCCCCAATTGGACATGGTCATCTGGACGGCATTGCCCGAGCTCTTCTGCAGGCTGGCCTGGACCAGCTGGTGGTCGCCGGTCTCCTGAATCCACACCGTGGACGGCACCGGCTGCGACGCGTTGAAGGGTGGTGCGATCTTATTCACCGCGTCGGCCGAAACGTTTCCGCTGATGCGAATCGTGCTTTCTCCGTTGATCGTTTCGCGGCCTTCGGCCTTGGCGCCGCTCAAATTCGTCAGCGCATTGGCCAGGCCGGTGTCCGGGTTGAGGATCACCGAGACGTCGTAGATATCAGACGCCTTTCCGAAATCGCTCCATTTGTTCGGCGTCAAAGTGGCATAGAGGTCGCCGTCGAAGACCACGAAGTCGGCTTGGATGTCGGACCCCCCCAGCGTCAGCGTGGCGTTCCCCGACGCGGCGGTGGCCGGCGAGGTGGTGAGGTCGCCGGTCAGCACTTTGATGGGCATGCCGGGAATCTTTCCGTTCACCGTCAACACGAGGTGGGCGCTCTTTACGTTCTTGGTGACGTCGGTGGACTGCTTGACCAGTGTCGTGGCGTCGGGTAGCGGTGCGCCGCTCGGCTGCGAGCTTGATGAGCAGCCTGCGATCAAGGCGGTGGCGAAGCTCAGGGAAGCAAGGACGGCCGATAGACGGCGTGGGATTTGCATACCCTGCATCGTAGAGGGTGGAGGTGGTCGGCTCTTAGAACGCGTGCACGCGGGTTTCTCTCCGAATGTGTGCACGCGTGTATTCGGGCATTGGCCAATTAACCTAGTGGCATGTTCACCGGAATTGTTGAGGAGCTCGGCGAGGTAACCGGCCGCGACCTCCTCGCCGATGCGGCACGTCTGACCATCCGCGGAGCCGTGGTGACCGCGGACGCCGGTCACGGCGATTCGATTGCCGTCAACGGCGTGTGCCTGACGGTCGTCGAGCTGCTTCCCGACGGCCAGTTCACCGCCGATGTGATGGCCGAGACCCTCAACCGGTCCAACTTGGGCGGGTTGCAGGTCGGCGGACGGGTGAACCTGGAGCGCGCCGCGGCCGTCAACAGCCGGCTCAGCGGGCACATCGTGCAGGGCCACGTGGACGGCACCGGTCAGGTGGTGGCCCGCATGCCGTCGGAGCACTGGGAAGTGGTGCGCATCGAGGTCCCCGCGGCCGTGGCGCGCTACGTGGTGGAGAAGGGGTCGATCACCGTCGACGGCATCTCCCTCACGGTCTCCGCGCTGGGCGCCGAGCCGCGGGACTGGTTCGAGGTCTCGCTGATCCCGACGACCCGGGAACTGACCACGCTGGGTCACGCGCCGGTTGGCACGCCGGTGAATCTCGAAGTCGACGTCATCGCGAAATATGTTGAACGGCTGATGGCCGCGAAATAGGCGACTGGC
>Ga0210389_10002338_pt1 | contig 14992 bp, 12 predicted proteins | sample IncBWH28OmetaG_FD_160127 | JGI IMG/M metagenome (GOLD analysis project Ga0210389, IMG submission 160127) | Forest soil microbial communities from Barre Woods Harvard Forest LTER site, Petersham, Massachusetts, United States - Inc-BW-H-28-O ...
GATTCTAGTACTGCCGATTTACTTTCGCTCGCACATTGCGAAGCTCATCTCGACCTGGCCGGAGGGCGAGAAGCATGATTGCGATTACCTCACGCATCCGCTAAGCCTGGTCATGATTGCGTTCGTCATAACCGCCGGCCCAGCGTTCTTGCTGACCAAGGTGATTGGCAAGAACCTGGAGAGCATTTACGTAATGGGCTCGGCGCTACTGATTGGCGGCATCGTAATGTGGGTGATCGATGCCATGAAGGCGCGTTGGGAGAAAGCTGGGCCGGGCGAGCCCGGCTCGCCGATACATACCTGGAAGATGGACGACATTCACGGCGGGCAGGCGATTTGGATTGGAGCCTGCCAGATTCTGTCGGCGGTGTTTCCCGGCGCGTCGCGGTCGATGTGCACGATCGCTGCCGGACAAGTGGTGGGAATGTCGCGCGCGGCGGCCTTGGAGTTCTCCTTCTTTCTCTCCATGCCGACCATGGGAATGGCGACGCTCTACACGCTATACAAATCGGTCAAGGGCAGCGACGAGGTCAATCCGATCGGCGTGGCCGAGATCTCGCCGCATCAGTGGGTGGTGCTGGCGATTGGATTTGTGGTCAGCTTCATAGTCGCCTACGGCGCGGTGGCCTGGTTCATGGGCTGGGTGCGGAAGCGCGGTTTCGCGCCGTTTGCGATTTACCGAATTATTGTTGGAGCGCTTGTGCTCGCCTGGGCCGCAGGACTGATTGGGCGGTAACTTGTCCAGCTGTGTAGCATTCGGGAGTCTCAGATGAATGTGTAGTAAGATGTGGCCGTGTTGATTCCCGACTAACTGCATCCGGTAGCACTCCTCCCGATGGATGCGGAAATTGCGGGTGCAAGTAAAATCCCCGCCGCCACTTTCGAAAGCGAGGTCCCATGCCATCGAATAAAGCTGCGCATCTCTGTGGATTCCTGTTCGTGCTGTTGCTGCTCGCCGTACCGAGCCTTGCGACGAACCCATTGGGTTTTGCGAAGAGCCCATTGTTCAAAAACGCCAAGAAATATCCTTCGGGCAGCGTTCAGCCGACCTCGATTGCGGTAGCGGACGTCAACATGGACGGGAAACCGGACGTGATCATCGTGAGTATCCATGATTGCTGCGATGCTGGAGTTGTCGGGATCATGCTGGGCAATGGCGACGGCACTTTCCAGCCGGTGCAAAACTACGACGCGGGGGGACAACTGCCGACTTCGGTGACAGCCGCTGACCTGAACGGGGATGGCAAGATCGATTTGATCGTTACGCACGACGAAGTCCCCGGCAACGTAAGTGTGCTATTGGGCAACGGCGACGGCACGTTCCAGCCGGCGCAAAGTTTTTATTCCGGCGGCGCAGAGGCGCTATCGGCCGCGGTCGGCGATATCAACGGCGACGGCAAACTCGACCTGGTTGTGGACAATGTGGACGACGGGCAAGGTGGAATTACCTCCATCGTCGGCGTGTTGGTGGGAAACGGGGATGGCACGTTTCAACCGGTGCAAACCTATTCGACCGGCCGATTCTACGGCGGCGGACCAACTTCGAACACGATCGCGCTGGCGGATCTGAGCCATGACGGAAAGCTCGACATTCTCGAAATTATGTATTGTGTGCGTGCCCTGGGGTGTGACGCTGGCGGATTCCTCGGGGTTTTGATGGGCAACGGCGATGGGACTTTTCAGCCACTTCAGCTTTACAACACGGGCGGGCTCTATCCGACTTCGATAGCGATTGGCGACGTGAACGGCGATGGAACCCTGGACGTGGTGGCGGAAGACTATCTGTTGTTGGGAAATGGCGACGGCACGTTTCAGCCGGGGCGAGCTATTGGAGGCGGCGGCATGGTCGCCTTGGCGGACATCAACCGGGATGGCCACCTCGACGTACTGAATGGTTATGACTGCACCGCTGAAAGTCGAAATGGATGCGCCCATTTTTACCAGCCGCTCTTCTCGATGCTCGGAAACGGCGATGGGACGTTTTACGACGGGGATGACTTCGACTCGGGTGGTAATAGTGCAAATTGGCTTGCCGTGGCCGACGTGAATGGAGATGGCAAGCCCGATTTGCTGGTGGCCAACGAGTGCCTCACGCTTCGCGATTGCTCCTCCGGCGTGGTCGGCGTGCTTTTGAATGACGTGCTTTTCCCGACCACGACCTCGCTTAGTTCGGCCCCCAACCCATCGGTAGAGGGTCAGGCTGTGACATTCAGTGTAACCGTGACGCCGAGTAGTTCATTTATGCCGACGGGAAAGGTGACAATCAAGAACGGGCGTAAAACGCTGGCGTCCGTGAGACTGTCAGACGGCACGGGCACGCTGACTCGAAAGAATTTGCCGGTGGGGAGTTTGTCCATCACAGCGACCTATGATGGCGACACGAATTTGGCAAAGAGTACCTCGCCGGTAGTGATTCAGGTCGTGAATCCCTCTGGGGCACGTCATTGAAGACGCGGTTTGAGGTTAGCCCTTGGCGCGCACCAGACTCGCCACCCCTGACCGTTTCGCGTATTGTCGGCATCGCCGGATTCTTGGCATAATTATCAGGCTCTGGCCGACGTCTCGTCTCGCGCTTGGACTTTGCTTCTCGCGCGGGTCGGCGCTGCCACATGACATTTTTCTCCAAGATTTTCGCGCCCGGCAAGAACCGCCGGCTCAATGAGCTGATCGGATTGCTGCTGGGCGTCTCCGCGCTCCTTCTTTTCCTCGCGCTGGCGTCGTACTCCCCGCTCGATCCATCGCTGAACAGCGCATCGGTCCTTACCGGCTCACACGCCGCGCGCAACTGGATCGGCATTCTGGGCGCTTATCTTTCCGACGTTGTGCTGCAATTTTTCGGTGTCGGCTCATTTTTGTTGCCGGTTTTCCTGTTCATGATGGGTGTGCGCTGGTTCCGGTCGCGGACGGTGCAGGCTCCGGTGGCCAAGACTCTGGGCGCGATCTGGCTGCTGATGTTCGTTCCCGCGTTGCTGGCGATTTTGCCGGGGCATATGCGCTGGATGGGCGCAATCCCGATCGAAGGCCTGGCAGGACGGATTCTGGGCGACGTGCTGATCCACTATTTGAATGTGGCCGGCGCCTACATCGTCTGCACTACGGTTCTGGCGGTCGCGCTCTACCTGACGACGGCATTTTCATTCTCTGCAATTCAGGTTTGGATGCCGACTCGATTTGCATTCGTGATTGCATTGCGCGAGCGCTGGAGAGATTGGCAGGAGGAGCGCGAGCGTACGCGTCAGCAGAAGGAACTCGAGAAGCGGCGCGCGGAGAAGCCGGTGGTCACGGCACAACTCGTGCCGGCCCGGGCGGCGCGCCCGGACCCCTCTCGCTCGGAGCAGGAATTGTCGCTGGTGCCTTCAGGCGCGGCAAAAGGCGCGGCGCGTACCGGAATTGAACGCATGGCGGAGGAGGACGACACGGCGTTTGCTCCAACCACGGGAACGTCCGCGCAAACGTCGTCTTGGGAGACTGGGTCTCGCGAGATTGGGGCTGCCGACCGAACTTCTGACGCGGCGGCCTCCGGTATCGAGGTCACCGATCGCGCCGACAGCGAGCGTAAACCAAAGACGACGATGCCGAAGATTGCGGGCAGCTACAAGCTACCGCCGTCGAGCCTGCTCCACCGCGCGGATGAGCAGCAAGCCGTCCATGAAGACGAATTGAAATTGCTGGCGCAGGTGTTAACCGACCGCTATGCGGAGTTCGATGTACACGGCCAGGTCACGCAGATCAATCCCGGGCCGGTGGTCACGACATTCGAATACAAACCAGAAGCGGGCATCAAGTACAGCCGCATCACCGGCCTCACCGACGATCTTTGTTTAGCGCTGCGCGCGGAAAGTATTTTGGTCGAGCGCATGCCGGGCAAGAGCACGGTTGGAATTCAGGTGCCAAATCGCGACCGCGAGATCATCTGGCTGCGCGAGAACATCGAGTCGCAGGAGTTCATCGGGGCGAAGTCGAAGATGACCTTGGCGATGGGCAAGGACATCAACGGCCGCCTCGCCGTTGCCGACCTCGCTGGCATGCCGCATTTGCTGATTGCGGGCTCGACCGGCACCGGAAAGAGCGTCGCCATCAACGCCATGATCATGTCGATTCTGTACAAGTCGACCCCCGATCAGGTGCGCCTGGTGTTGGTCGATCCGAAGCGACTGGAACTGGGTAACTACGAAGGTGTCCCGCATCTTTACACGCCAATTATTACTGAGCCAAAGCTGGCGGCGAATGCGTTGCGCAACGCGGTGCGGGAAATGGAGCGGCGTTTGAAATTGCTGGCCGCCAAGGGCGTGCGCAATATCTCCAGCTATAACGCGCTCTTCGACGACACGCCGAGCCTGTTTGCCAATGAGGGCGCGAATCCGGAAGACGGGCCGATTCCCTACATCGTCATCATCATCGACGAACTTGCCGACCTCATGATGCTCGACGGCAACAACGTGGAGGAGTCGATTACGCGCCTGGCGCAGATGGCGCGCGCCGTCGGTATTCATCTGGTGCTGGCGACCCAGCGGCCGTCGGTTGACGTGATCACGGGACTGATCAAGGCCAACTTCCCTGCCCGCATTTCCTTCCGTGTGGCCACCAAGGTGGATTCGCGCACGATTCTCGACGCGAACGGCGCGGAGTCGCTCCTGGGGCGCGGCGACATGCTTTATCTGCCATCGGGTTCGGCGCGCGTGCATCGTTTACATGCTCCTTACGTGACCGAAAAGGAAATTGCCGCGGTCGTCGAGTTCTGGAGGGCACAGGGCTTGGCACAGTACCAGGATCATTTCCTCGAGACTCCGCAGGAAGAGCGCGAGGTACGCATTGACGCCGCCACTGGCGAAGAGATTTCCGCGGATGACAACGATCCGCTCTTCAACGATGCGGTGCGATTGGTGATTGAGTTCGGAAAGGCGTCCACGTCGTTGCTTCAGCGCCGACTGCGCATCGGCTATGGGCGCGCTGCCCATCTGATCGACCTGATGGAGAGAGACGGAATTGTGGGTGCTGCAGACGGCCCGAAGCCGCGTGAAGTACTAAAGCGGCCCAGTTGGCTCTCGGAGACAGAGGAGTCGATGCGGTAGCTGGGGTCTTGCTGCATTGCTGGTGTACGTTGGCGCAATCTAGCTGTGGAAATACATCCCGTTTTCTGGTTATAATTGATTCCGTTTTTCTACTTCTTCCGCACGGTTCGAAGAACGATGCCCCTCAACCCACCGCCTGGATGGAACGCCCTCCAAGAAAGAGCCAAGCGAGTCAAAGGCCCGCATGAATTAGCCGACCTCATCGAAGAGATGAATCAGTTGTTGTCTGAATTTGAAATAACCGCAGGCGATGGCAACGGCCGGCGCGCACACCGGCGGAACCCCACCCCAAAAAAGACCGGTAAGAAAAAGAGTTCACCTTAGACCGGCGCGACGAACCTCGAAATCTCAGAACGCAGTTTTAGAATTCTGCGTTTTCGAGCCTCGTAGGACTTCGCTTCGACACGAGTAAACCTTCCAAGCCCCCGGCCTGCGATTGCTGCGACCTGTCGGTCGAGCAAGTGGAGCACTTCGCGAGCGGTCAGCTCAAATCGAGTGGCATCCATATCACCAGCTTTTGACGATTAGCGGAAATGCGATGTGAGGAACGTCTCTCGACTGCGTGCTATTGATCACATCGTGCGTCGAGCGAAATAAACTTTCACATCTAGTGTATCACCCTGCACACGAGAACCGACGTAGTGCGAATCCCGGGTTCGTCCCGCCCTGTTTTTACGAAAACGGAACAAACCCGCATTCTCATCTTTGTTGACTCGCACCCCGGGGTACAAGAGATGCATGAACGTGGGCTCGCCTCCTGGGGATGACCAGGAAGATGGCCGGGGAAAAAAGGCCCCGACAGAACCTGAGTTGGTGACATCCGACTCGTCGCAGAGTTCTCGTCGACCTGACCAGTCGAGTCGAGGAATATGGGAACGACTTCGGCGGGTGGCAGTTCGCTTGGTGGAACAGATTTTCTTCGAACCGCAGTCAGAAGCGCAAAGAGAGCAATTGGCGCGAAAAATCCTCGATTACAGCCGTATGAATCGCAGGGGCTCCGAGCCTTTTAATATCCACGTCTCCGGGATGGCGGATCGGTTTCGCGAGTCAAGGCGGAACGTTCGCCAAGCGTTGAAATTGTTGGAGGCAAACGAAACCGTCGAGAGAACGCAGTTCAAAGATCACTGGACTCTGACGATCCGAGTGAATTCTCCCATTCGGGCAACCTATGACCCGCCGCGAGTTTCGGCGCCCTTCCCCACGATGCCCCTCAATCCTCCCCCGGGCTGGGTCGAACTCCAGAACCGAGCCCACAAGGCAAAAGACGCGCAGGAATTCAACGAAATCATCGATGAGATGAACCGGTTGTTTTCGGCGCATGAGAAGGCGGTCGGCGATGGACATGCCCCGGGAGAGTCCCCAGCCTTCAAATCCGATCGCAAATCCGCATCGAACTCGGGCCCTGAATAGGTTGGGGAAGAGTTCTTTTACGCGCTCTGATTTTGCGTCGAATAGCGCCTCGCCACTGCGATAATCACCTTTATCTGAGTACGACCTTCGGCCGCGGACGATGGCAGTCGCAAGAGCGTGCCGCCTACCATTGGCCTAACCGATTGCACATCCGGAGAGCAATAGCGAAATGAAGTTTCATACCGAATACATCACGATCCACACGAAGACGAAGCGCGCGTATGTACGGATCACTCCGCAGGTGGAATCCGCACTCGAAAAATCAGGTATCAAAGATGGCATGATCCTGGTTTCAGCAATGCATATAACGGCCGGAGTGTACGTGAATGACGACGAAAGCGGCTTGATCGAAGACATCGACCAGTGGCTGGAGAAGTTGGCCCCGTTCGACCCTAACTACCAGCAGCACCAGACAGGCGAAGACAATGGCGATGCGCACTTGAAGTCGATGCTCGTACACCATGAGGTGATCGTACCGGTCACCAAAGGACAGCTTGACTTCGGCAGATGGCAGCAGATTTTTTACGCCGAGTTCGATGGCCAGCGGGATAAAAGAATCCTGATTAAAGTGATGGGGGAATAGCTGGCTTAGTCTCCCGATAATCGCGGCCAAACCGACCAACCACGCAGGACACTCAGTATCGCAGGGCTGCATAGGCTAGCGCGTACCTCGTGCCCTTCGTGGTTATTCTTTGCGATTGAGCCCCAGCGAATCGCTGGCCGATTGAGCCCGGTTGATTTATCCTCGTACCTCGCGCAATTCGATGAGTGCGCGCCGCGATTGCCATGCGACTGAACCAGGACTCCGACGACATGACTGACGAACTTCAGGAATTGCACGAACACGCCGAACACGCTCGCGAGCATCCCGACCTTGCTCCCATCACGATCACCATGGCAATACTGGCGGTGCTGGTGGCCACGGTTTCGCTGCTCGGCCATCGCTCCCACACCGAAGAGGTCATCCTCCAGAACAAGGTTACCGATCAGTGGAGCTACTATCAGGCCAAGAACATCCGAATGCACACGGACGAGTTGTTCGCTGACCTGGCGGGTGTGGTTACCACTAAAGACGCAGAGGCAGCGGCCAAGGTGCAGGAGAAAGCACGCGGCGAAGCCGAGCGCTATAAGGAAGACAAGAAAGAACTGGAGTCAAAGGCGCACGAACTGGAGCAGGAATTCGTCCTCACCCATCACAAAGCCGACCGCTTCGACTTGGGCGAAGTGTTCTTGGAAGTCGCCCTGGTAATTACTTCGATTACGCTCCTCTCGGGGCGGCGGATATTTTGGCACATGGGCCTGTTTATTGCGGTGGTGGGATGCTCTATTGCCGCCTCGACGTTGCTGCTGAAATAGCGGAGACAAACTCCGCGCGATCACTGTTGGGAGAGCAAAGTACCAGGAGTTCTTATTCCCTCGAAATATTCCGCCGACGATCGCCTTTTTTGGTGATCTTCATCACACCGAATCTGTGGGGTTTGTCAGTCCACCGTCACCGCGGCCAATGCGCCGTCAATTCTCGCTGACGTCGACGTAATCGGTCCCCGGCTTACATCTCGTAACCGCCCTAGTTACAGTGCATCGTCCCTTGCCAATCTTGAGCCCACGATTGGCCGACTACTTGCAGTGTGTTTGTATCTCCTCTGGCCAAGATTTAACCATGGAGGACGCGGGGATCATGCATGCTGCAAAAATGCGCGAATCCGGGCTGTGCTGTTCCTTTCCGGTCGCTTCACGAAGGCAAGTTGTTCGTGGCCGAGTCTCTGGTGAATGATACCGGCGAACGATTCGATGGAAACCGCCGCAAGACGCACAAGCGCGAACACTTTTGGCTCTGCGGCGCATGCTCGGCGCATTTCACCTTGTTCTTTGATCCTTCCCTCGGAATGTTGACCGTTCCCCTCAGTCAACGGGCCGCGCTTCGATCGCCCGAGGCGCGGCCGCGGGCAAGAATGTCGAACAGCGCCTAATAGGAGCCTGATGAATTGCGCAATCACAAAACGCTTGCCCTGTTCAGTTTGCGGGTTGGTCACGCTCGGCCATCGCAACTGGTTCCTCGCCACCGAGAACCGCTGGCTCGATCGTTTGAAGATTCTTACCTGGCACTCGTCACTCGCCCAGGAAGCAGACGTGAAGAGCGCCTGCGGCCGGGAGCACTTGAAAGTACTGGTTGCCTATTGGCTGGAGCAAGCCAGCCTTCGCCTTGCTTCCCCGGCGAACCATCTCCCGCTTCCGCTCGCGGGGTACCCGGAGCACGACGAGATCGACATTAAGCCTCATTCCGTAGGGCGGTTGATCGGCGAATTGTCGGTTTGCCGCGAACCGTTGTCGCACGGTTGGGCCGGATCACCCGAGACCCTCGAGTGCATTCTGGACGCCCTCATACCGGCGGAAACGGAGAGCAAGCTCAGAGGAGTTGCATTTCGCATGTTTGAGCCGTCACCGGGGCCCTCTCAATCCCGCTTCTCGCAAACACGGCTTTCAGCGGAGATCGCCCTACACTAGGCGCCGGCGGAACCGTCCCGGATTTCTGAAGACAAAAAAAAATGGCGAATCAGACTTTGCCAGACCCTGAAGCCAAATTAAGACGAAGCCGGAACAAAATTAGGACGAAGCCAGGACGAGTTAAGAAGAGGCCCGGCCCTGTCGCCTTGCCTTCCACGACAACCAGTCCTCATCCACCCGTTCAGCCATTGTCCGGGCAGCATTGATCAGCCAGTTGCGTTTGCGCTTGCGCAGATCTTTCATGATCGCTCGTCGCTTTTCGGGCATTCCGGCATGAATGTTGGCCGCCTCGTGGCCCATGGCTTCGAGCAACCGGCATTCGCCACGATTATTGCCCAGCTGATGGAGTTCAATGCGCGAACAATGGGGCGATAGGCGGCGCACAATCCATCGCCCGCGCAGCTTTACATAAGGATCAAGACATCGGACAGCGCAGCGAAGAATCTCCTCATACACAATCTTTCGTGGTATCGAGGGATCGGCCCAATGCAAGGCTGAAGGCGCAAGCGCTTTGGCTTCGCGCGCCACTCGGCCTCCGTTCCAGTCGGCGAGCGCCACGATACGCACCCGGCCCAGACTTCCCAGCCCCGCGATTCGGTGGGCGAGTCGATACGGGATACCAGGCTCCGGCAGCATACGCTCGAGCGCCTTGCGCGCGCTCTTGGGTACGGGACCACGCACCGGCTCTAGCTTATCCATTTTTTGCCAGAAGATGACGGGATCGCGCAATTCGCTCTCGGCGATGTCACGCAGCCAGGTATTTTCTTCTTCGAGCACGAAGGGGCACCCGCGCTGCTCCAGGCTGCGACCGTATCCGGTAAGGATCGATTCCGCCGAGTCTTGTGCATTCAGCCTGAGCTGATCTTCCTGCGCCGCAAGCAGGGCGCTGGTTGCCAGCCTGACGAGGTCCATGGTGTAGGGGTAAAAGGATGCCTCGTCGAAATCGTTGATTCCCCACACGAGCCGGCCTTCGGTGTCGCGCCAGGTACCGAAATTCTCGACGTGCAGATCTCCGACGGACAGAATGCGCGGGGCTCGCCCCAAGTCGGGGCAGACGGCATCCCACAATTGCAGCCAGCGATAGAAGGTCGCACGGAAAAATGCGAACCTGGATTCCGCCATGCGCTCATGCTTCAGCTTCAGGTCAGACTCGACGATTTGCAGTTGCTGACCGAGCCATCCTTCGTATTTTCTTGTCGCTTTAACGATGTCCATCGTTGGTCATGAGGAATAAGGAAGATAAGGAGGTAAGAGGCGGCTGTCAAGGCAACCCCTTTCGAGCAGAGCACGGATCGATCGGTGGCGGGCGCGCTGATAGTAATCGACGCAGTCCAGAGTCCAAGTATCACATTCCCGATGTGATGCAGGTCACAGCTTAAGGTGGGTATCTGTTGTACAACCTAATCATTAACAGACGTAAGAGAAGTGACTAGCATTTGCCCGGCCCAACCCCACGACCCCACATGCCGCCACCCGGCGGCGGGCCGGGCACTCGCTAAGAAAAGTCGCTCCGAATCCCACTATCTTCAGCCGGTAAGTGTTCGCCAGCCAGGCTGTGTGCGATCCGAATGATTTTGAGGATGGAATTACGGTCCCGTCTTCAAATCCGCCGCTAGCAGTTTGTGGAACCAATGCTCTCCAGCCTCGCGCCGGACTGAAAGCCTCCCCGCCCCATAGGCCCGCGATTTGAGCCCGCGCTGTACGGCCTCGCAGATTCCGAGATCCTCATCCTGCACGCGATTGCCAACCGCGACGCTCTCCTCGTTGTAGGCCCGCGCCGTTTCGCTCAGGTCACTGAAGTAAAAATCAAAGACCACGCGGCAATGATCGACGTCGACAGGGATCACCAGGTTGGTATCCAGATAACCTTCATAGCAATTGAACATGAAGTTCGGATAGAGCCAGAAATACCAGGCACGATCTCCCTTACGGGTCGCTCCAGTAGCGGCATCTTCGGCTGAGGTCACCATGGGACTCGATTGCAGGCAGTACCGATCTTCATTTTCGATGGTGTACTGCTTGTAATCGAGCACCGAGTTCAGTCCCTTGTGAAGATGCGGCACGTGATAGCCGCCGTCCAGATAGTTGTCGACGAATACTTTCCAGTTGCAGTGGATTTCGTAAGTTTTGGTCGTGAAGTAATGCAGCTTGGTCAAGCCGAGGGGTGCAACTCGATCTACTAGCCCATCCAGAAAATCACTGAGCGGCTCGGCGTGCGAGTCGAGATTGACAAAGACAAACTGCTCCCAGGTTTCGACCTTCACCGGAACAAGGCCATTGTCTTGACGTTCAAAATTTCTGACGCCCTCAAACTCCGGCATCCCCTTGAGTGAGCCGTCGAGCCCGTAATTCCATCCGTGATAGGGACAATGCAGAATGGCGGCTTGACCGCAAGGCTCGGACACGACCGCAGCCGCGTGATGCCGGCAAACGTTATAGAACGCTCGCAGCACTCCGTCATTTCCACGCACGGCCACCAGCGGCTCGCCGGCGATTTCTGCAGTGACGAACTGGCCCGGCTTAGCTACCTGATCGACGCGACCCATCATCTGCCAGGATCGCGAAAAGACCGTCTGCCGCTCCAGTTCAGCAATACGCGCGTCGACATACCAATGCGCCGGAATGGTCGAAGCCTCTGCCAATGGAGCGTTCGCGTCATAGCTCGCAACAATGTCGGCGACGGATGCGACCTGCGCCTGTGCGTTCTTCGGTCCGATCTCCCCTTGTACGATCTTGTCTTGTACGATCATCTCTTTCCGCTTCATGGTTTCGTTCTTCACGCCTTCCCCGCCTGTACCTGCCTCGTCTCCGATCCAATTGCGCGCCGCAAAAGTTCCAGAAACTGCTCGATGCGCGCTTCTTTCTTCTCCGGAACGTGCCCGGTCTTGCGGAATAATCCCGGATCCAGTTCTTCGGTCAGCAACGCATCCTGAAAGCGATCCATAGTCCACTCCAGAATCGATCCCATCATGTCGACGTCAAGATCCGAGCGCAGATCTCCGCGCTGAACGCCAAAATTTACGAACTCGCGCCAGCCGTAAGGGTCCTCCGTCACGAGAAAACGATTAATCTCCCGACGCAGTGCCAGGTCGGTCCCGTAATTGCCGACGAGGTAAATACGATAAGACGCAAGGTTGTCGCGCACCATGTATTCCGTGCGGCCCAGCCAATAGCGCAGCACTTCAAAAAATCCGCGCTCCTGCAACTCAGCCGGAACATCCAGGTACTTCGGAAACGAGAGCACCGCTTTCTTGTAGGCCTCGAAGAACAAGCCGTCTTTGCTCTTGAAATGCTGAAACACGGATCCCTTTGCAATCCCTAGCTGCGCGGCGATATCTTCGACGCGCGCGGCGCTGTACCCGCGGTCGGCGAAATGGCGGATTGCCACCTCAACAATGCGGGCGCGCTTTGCTTCCGAGCGCGGGCGCGGCTTTACGTCCCTCCTTAGCTGTGCTGGTTTTGCCAAACTGCTTACGATTCCCTCCAAAATGGGCCCCCTTGAATCTGGTCTGACCACGAATCAGCTTGACCAATGGTCAATGCAAGATATAGCACTCGGGAAGTCCTTTGCAATGCCATTCGTGGCACACGTTTGGCGGGATTCCTCATCTCGGAATCGCGATCCATTTTGACCCGCAGTCAATCCACTGGCAGTGATCTCGGAGTACGCGATCGATATCAGGCACACCCAGTGCCAAACACATGCTGGTGCTGAAGCAGATGCCCGAACGTCGATTTACGTGCTGATGTCGAGTCCAAGCTGAGGACTTGGAGCCGCAGGGCGGCGGTAGAATACAGCCCGCGGCGCGAGCCGTAGGTCAAAAGCGCGAGGGGACAAATGAAATGTTGCGCACATTAGCGCCTCCGCAGCGTCAAATGAGACGAGCGAACTAAGTTAAAGGAGGCTCCCTGTGAACGAAACCCCGCAACAATACACCCAGCGCATCCTGTCGCACACTCAAGGTCAAGATCCGCTCACGACCCAAGCTGCCACGCCTAAGAAACTGGAGCGCCTGATAAAAGGCGTGAGCTCCGCAAAGCTGCGCAAGAAACCTGCGCCTGACAAGTGGTCGGTGGCGGAGATTATTGCGCACCTGGCCGACTCTGAAATCGTGATCGGCTGGCGCATGCGCTCGATCCTCGGCGCTCCCGGAAGCGAGGTGCAGGCCTATGACCAGAATGCGTGGAATGCGAATCTGCATTATGACAAGCGCGATGTGCGCAAGGACGTGACTCAACTTCGCGTCAATCGCGAAGCAAATCTCGCGTTGCTCAAAACGCTGAGGCCCGAGCAATGGAAGCACTTCGGGGTGCATTCCGAGCGCGGGCAGGAGAGCATTGAGCACATCGTGAAGATGATTGCGGGGCATGATCTGAATCACATTCAGCAGATTGAGGGGATTCTCGCGCCGAAGAAAAAGGCTAGCTCCAAAGCGGCGTAGAGTCTCGGCCGTTTGGTGAGCGGGAAGATTGCATATTCCGGGAAACTCGAACTCACGTGGAATCCGTGCCGCTCGTGATTTATCTCAGGCGCTCCCGATCCATATCCCGGCAATGAACACTAGCACTCCTCCGACCACTACCTGAAAAGCGGCTGAGAGTAGCGGCGTATCCATGTAGCGATTTCTTATCCAGGCGATTACTGCCAACTCGAAGGCCACGACAATTACCGCTGCCACGAACGCTGCGTGGAAGTTTGAGAGTAAGAACGGTAGCGTGTGGCCAATGCCGCCTGCCGCGGTCATCAAGCCTGTCACTGCACCGCGCAGCACTGGTCGGCCGCGCCCGGTTAGGGAGCCGTCATCAGAGAGCGCTTCAGCAAACGCCATTGAAATGCCGGCGCCGATGGAGGCGGCGAGACCCACCAGGAATGCGTCTTTGCTGCTGTGGGTGGCGAAGGCGGCTGCAAAAACCGGGGCTAGCGTTGAGACCGAACCGTCCATCAAGCCGGCCAGGCCGGGTTGCACGATTTGCAGGACGAAGAGGCGGCGCTGGGCTTCTTCTTCGGTTTTTTTTACATCTTGCGTGATGATCTCTTCACCCAGCGCTTCGGCGGCTACCTGGTGCTTGCGCTCGGCTTCTTCAAGATCGCCCAGAAGTTTGCGGGTGCGGGCGTCGGTTACCTGCGGAATTGCTTTTTGATAGAACTGGCGGGTTTCAAGTTCCATGATTTCCGCTTGCTTGCGGGCGTCGGAAATCTTCAAGGGGCGGGCCAGCCACAAAGGACGGCGTTGGACAAATCCTTTTACGTCTTCACGGCGGACCAGTGGGATGTGCTCGCCGAAGCGGGAGCGGAAGGTTTCGATGAGCTGGGCGCGATGGTCGGATTCTTCTTCGCGCATCTCTTCGAAAAGTTTGGCGGTCGCGGGATAGGTTTCACGCATGCCATCGGCAAAGTCAGCGTAGACGCGGCTGTCTTCTTCTTCGAGAGCAATGGCCAGTGCCAGGATTTCGCGCTCGGTTAGATCTTTGAACTTTCTTGCCATTCACTGGTCTCCCCGGATCTTGTGCTATTCGTATAGCATAGAAGGCCGCGCGCAGTCTGCGGCAAGCGTACGGATTCGCGGAGAGAATATTCACGGAATGTTGCGTGATCAGGCAGGCCGCGATGTCATCTGGCGAGTTCGCGGGGCGCTTATAGCCACGGAAAAGTCGGGGTGGTCGAAGGGCAGCAGTTACTGGGCGCTCCGGTGGAAGACACGCTTTTTTTCACCGGCGAAGCTACGGATGTATTGGGGAATAACGGCACAGTTCACGTGGCGATTGCCAGCGGTCAGCGGGCCGCGACTGAAATACTGCGGACAACTTCGAGAAGATAATGCATCTAATAAGGTAGGATTAATTACGTGATGCGGTTTTGACCTCCCGGGCCAACCGTTAGTATTGGAGGAAACTGCGATGACTACTACGTCGCAACACAAATCCAGATTGTTTCGAGTTTTTCTCACCGGCATTGCGTCACTCAGCCTAGTTCTTTGCCCGCCACAGGCCTTCGCTCAGCATGG
>Ga0210389_10002342_pt1 | contig 14982 bp, 8 predicted proteins | sample IncBWH28OmetaG_FD_160127 | JGI IMG/M metagenome (GOLD analysis project Ga0210389, IMG submission 160127) | Forest soil microbial communities from Barre Woods Harvard Forest LTER site, Petersham, Massachusetts, United States - Inc-BW-H-28-O ...
ACCGCCGCCCGGTTCCGTGGCGGCCGGGCGGCGGGAGGGCGGCGATCCACAGTCCCCCTGGGGAGCGTGCCGCCGCTGCCTCGCCGGCACGCCATGGCTTAGGGCACTAGGCCGAACACGGCCGCCGTCCACTCGTACTGCGCGAGCAGCACGTCGCGCAGGAGGCCGGCGACGGCCTCGTCGTCGGGCGCCTCGTCGTCGGTGATCTCGATGTCCGCCGAGGTGCCGCCGGCGGGTACCTGGCCGGCCAGGGCGTTCCCCGCGCGGTCCACCGCCACGGCGACCAGGGAGAACGCGGTGCGGGCGGGATCGTGCCAGACCATCGCGATCGAGTCGAACCGCAATACACGCTGCAGGGTACGGATCCGCTCGCTGTAGGCGGAGACATCCGGGATCGGCTGATTCCGCAGCGCCTGCGCCCCGGCCCGCAGGAACACGGCGAGGTCCGCGCCGCACTCCTGCCAGCCCTCGCTCAGGTCGCCGAAGGGCACCTCCGCGGCCATGGGATATGGCGGATCGGGCAAAGTATTCTGCCCGAGGTGCAGCTGTGGCACCGGCGGTGCGGTGCCCGCGTATTCGGCGAGGACGCTGTGCGCGAGCCTGCCGAGGAGTCCGAATCCGTGGTCGGGAACGCCGGCCAGCGGGCGAATATGATCTTTGTTCGCCATATTTCAATTTTGTCATGGAACTGAATCGACGTCACCAAATTGGCGAATATCTTCTAACTCAGTGTTAACTCGTATAACTCAGCGTTAGATCGAGACGGAAGAACCCATACATTTCCTTATTTATCATGAAATAGAGCATATAGGACAGTTAATGACAGATTGTGCCGCACGCTTGTGGCCCACGTTGGTCATGTGACCATTGCGACGAAGGTAACGTTCAGCAACCTTAGATAACTGTCGGTAATCAATGTTCGGCTGATAACCCATGGAATTCAAGTTGCCCGCAGGAACGCGCGCCAGCCGCAAAAGGAGGGCATCTCTCCCGTGGGAGTATCCACGTATCGATCTTCATTTCCCTCTAAGACGGCATTGCGAGTCGCCAAGCAGGCCGGTGGCCGCTTTCTTTAATGAGCGGTAGCAACCTGGACGAGCTTGGTCGATGAGGCCGCTCATCCAGTTCTGCGCGCGGTGCTGCTGGTCCACGGGCCGAGCACCGGCCCGCCGTTGGCCTCGCGGGCGTCCCAGCCAGCGCGCCGTTCCCCTGCGGTCACCACCCGCCGCTGGAGTCAACGGCGCCGGCTCACGCGCGGTGAGGTCCGGTGGCCAGGCACGGGCATCGCGCGCGCTAGGCGGTCGGTGAGCGCGGCGACGCGGTATCGGGCCGCCCGCATAGCCTCGCAAGGCCCTGTCGGCAGGGCTTGTAAGGCGCGGTTGGCATGAACGTATGGATGAGGTGCCCGGTTCAAATGGGGGCCGAAATCGTGAACCTTTGTGAATCCTCTGCGAGCCCGTTGCGGTCGTGCTAGTGTGCGGATCCCCGGGTTCGCAAGGCCTTCCAACCCTTGCCCCGCGGGCTTTCGCCGTAGAGCTGTGATCGCGGCGATTTCGCGATGTTCGCCCCCCATTCTTGTGCGGGATTTATCGTTACGTTATGTGACCTGCCCGGGTCGGCGAGTGAGAGATCCGGGACCCGAAGCGCGAAGTTTCGTCACTTCTCCGTTATCGCCCCTTTATGACCTCGTCATGGTCTACTGTGTCGTCTCGGGAGCGTCGACAACCAGAGCTTCGCGAGACGTGGAGGTGGATTGCATGCCGGACAGGCATCGGTCCGCATGGCGCCGTTGTCGGCTGAAGGACCAGGTAGATCGCGCGCTTAGCGCGGCGTTCCAGGGAGGTGGGAGGCCGCTGCCCCTGGCGGCATGACGGTTGTGCGGGCCAAGCCCCACCGCCGGATCCTGGCATTCTCCAGTGACGTTATCTTTCGGTAAGAATTCTCGCAGGACCTTACTGGACTGGACTGACGGCAAGTGCAGCCGCATAGCTTACGAATGAATTTGGTAACAACCCCTATGCGGCCCGTATGAGGTCTACCGTCCCCAGCCAAGAGCGAGCAGGAACATAGAATCTCCCCTATGACATGGAGGTGGATTGCATGCCGAGAAGGCATCGGTCCGTGCGGCGTCGTTCGAGACGCCCGCTAGCGCGCCTCGTAGCCCCTGTCGCCATTCCGGTGGCACTGGCTGTCGCGGTGGGCGCTATCGTCATCATCGTCGACCATTCAGGCGCGAACAACCTTGCTGACGCAGCGAATGCCAACTGCGCATCGCCGGCCGCGTATGTAGTGCCGGCCAACACAGCAGGTCACCACCACGGGTCAGGCAGCACGGCGTCCCCCACGGCCACCGCGACAACAGCGGCCACCGCGACAACAGCGGCCACCGCGACAACAGCCGCCTCAAGCACGGCCACCGCGACAACGGCGGCCACCGCGACGGCCACCACGGGGACGGCCCCCACGACACCGATCAGCTCGGCGGCGCCGTGCCCGACCGTGTCGGCGACGACCAGCACCGCCACGACGACGGCGGCCAATGTCAACTGCGACATCATCGTCCCGGCGAACCCGCTGTCGGCCCAGGGACTGGCGACCCCGTACCAGCTCACCGGCCCGGGCGGGATGACCGCGGCACAGTCCGGCTGCACGATGGCCAACGCGGGCGCACTAGGCGCGTTCGTCCAGGCGACGGTCCTGAACCCGCGGACCGGACAGCTCTATGTCTACAACCCGCTGGTCATCACCCAGGGCACGACGCCTGCTGTCGCGCCGACGGTGCCCAACCTGCCGCGGAACGCGGTGGTCACGATCGAATTCGGGTTCAACGGCACCGTCCTCACGCAGGTAGGCGCCACGGCGAACGCCCTTAGGCAGGGCAACTGCGTCAACGGGCAGGGTGGCTCGATGTTCGGCCAGGTGTCGTTCTGCAACGGGACCAACTTCTTCAACGACGCGTTCCAGCTCGAGCGCGAGGGCAGGCTGAGGGTGCCGTCCGAGGGGACCTCCAGCAAGATCGTCGCCTCTGGCGGCAGGCTCGGCTCCGGCCAGGACTGCCCGACCGTGCGCAACTTCGACATGGTTGACCAGGACCAGTCGGACAACGTGACCTCCCAGTACCTGCTCACGGCGACCGGGCAGACCGCGCAGAACACCACGGCGAACGCGGCCAACCTCACCGGCACCACCGTGCTGACCAACGGCAGTGACAACGCCCTGATCGACTTTTTCCTGGACCCGACGTTCGGCTGCACCCCGTTCATGGCCCCGGACCTGGGCAACAACAACCAGATGACCTCCTCCCAGGCGCTTGACGAGCTCCTCGCCGCGAAGAACCAGACGGCCGTCACGGCGCTTGTCCCGGAGAACGACGAGATGGTCTTGGACGGCAACGGGAACTTCGACGCCGCCAAGACCAACCTGTACCGGGCGGAGGTCGGCCAGGCGCCGGTCAACAACCAGAACAACCGGCAAGACAGCCCGGCGATGTACTGCCAGAACATGGTCAACATCCAGACCCCGTTCCTGGCGGCCAACCAGACGCTGCTCGCGACCGGCGCGTCGCCGGTGCCCGCGGTGGGCAATAACCTGTTCACTTTCCTGGCGAACAGGCTCAGCATGTCCTTCACCAACCTCAACTGCCAGACCTTCGGCCTGACCAACCCGGTCACGGCCACCCTGGACGGTAACGGTGTGGCGGTCGCGGCGACCTTCAACACCACGCAGCAGACGGTGAGCAATACGACAGGGACGCCGCCGGCCACGGGGGCGACGCCGACCGCTGGGGCGACGACGCCGGCCCAGGGCGGTCACCACCGCGGCCGTAATCACCACCAGTGGATGGACCCCTCCGGGATGTAGCCGCTCCGCCGGCTTGCTCCCGCTCGCGGGGGAGGCGGTCCCGGCCTAGCCGGGACCGTCTCCCCTTTCACCCACTCAAACGGGCAGGCGTCCGCCCGGCCTAACCCCATGGCACGCTCCGGGCCTCGTCATTAAGTTGGCGAGGCCCGGTTATTGAGGATTACCACCACCGCCGTCACGGTGAGCCTGAAGGGCTTGCTCTGCCAGCCTTCCGTGACGACCCGGTCATCGGAGGCTCCGTCCGCCAGTGACACGCAGAAAGGCAGCAGGAGGTGCCATTTGGACGGCGGGCGGGACCCTCGTACAGCGGACAAGGAGATGTTCGCAAGTACAGCTGGGAGCCTTTGAGGGTCCCGCGTTTCGGATGCTAGCAGGACACCCAATTACCGTCCGGATATCGGGGATTACTAGCAAGTGCTCTTACCGATCGGTCGTGATGAAACCCTCCGGTCAGGATCGGAAGGATGAAACATCGGCAAGGACGTCGCTGAGGGCGGCGAGCAGCTGGTCGGCGTGCTCTGGGCGGAAGGGGAGCGGCGGCCTGATCTTGAGTACGTGGCCGCGTGGGCCGGTGGCGCTGATGAGGACGCGGCGTTCGCGCATCCCGTTGACGATGGCGGAGGCCTGCTCGGCGGAGGGCTCGCCGGTCGACGGCGAGACGACGTCGACCCCCAGGTACAGCCCGGCGCCGCGCACGTCGGCGAGTACGGCAGATCCTGCCGCGATCCCGGCGACCCCGTCCTTGAGGTAGGCGCCGGTGGCGGCGGCGTTGGCGGGGAGCGCGTCGGCGTCGAGGACGTCGAGGACGGCGGCGGCGGCGGCGACGCTGACGGGGTTGCCGCCGAAGGTGTTGAAGTACCTGGCGTTGCGGCCGAAGTCGTCGAGTACGTCTTGCCTGGCGACGAGCCCGGCGACGGGGAGGCCGTTGCCCATCGGCTTGCCCATGGTGACGATGTCGGGGGCGAGGCCGTGCCGCTGGTAGCCCCACATGTGGGAGCCGGTGCGGGCGAAGCCGGCCTGGACCTCGTCGGCGATGTACAGGCCGCCGGCCGCGTGCACGATCTCGGGGATGGGGGCGAGGAACCCGGCGGGGTCGGGGAACACGCCGTCGGAGGAAAACACCGAGTCGGCGAGGAACCCCGCCAGCCGCACGCCGTGCCGTTCCAGGTCGGAGACGGCCCACGCGACCGCCGCGGTGAAGTTCACTCCCGGGGTGGGCGCGGGAACTACCCGGACGTGCGGGCCGAGCGGCACGTTGGGCCCGAGGCTCGGGGAGAGTTCGGCGAGCGCCGCGGTTACGCCGTGGTAGGCGTTGGCGGTGACGATGACCCCGGTACCGCCGGTGTGGTGGCGGGCGATGCGGAGCGCCAGGTCGTTGGCCTCGCTGCCGGTGCAGGTGAACATGGCGTTGGCGGGGGAGGCCAGGTCATGGGTGGCGAGCAGCCGCTCGGCGTAGCTGACTAGCCCGTCGGTGAGGTACCTGGTGTGCGTGTTGAGCGTGGCGAGCTGCCTGGCGACGGCCTCGGTGACGTGAGGGTGGGAGTGGCCCACGCACGGCACGTTGTTGTAGGCGTCGAGGTAGGCGTTGCCTTCCGCGTCGTACAGGTGCACGCCCGAGCCGCGGACGAACGACACCGGCCGGTCGTAGAACAGCCGGTACGCGGGGCCGAGCGCGCGGTCGCGGCGGCGGATGAGTTCCTGCGTGGCGGGCGGCAGGTCCCCGGCGCGCGAGCCGTCGAAGCCGTTGACCATCACCGGGGCTGGCTCGGTCACTGGTGCACCTCACATTCCGCGGGACGCGCCGCAGGCTGCCCGCATGGAGCGGGTGATCTCGCCGGGGGTGAGCAGTCGCAGGGCCGCGAGGTGCTCGATCGCTTGCGGTGTCCGCCGGAGCAGGTACCCGCGGTTGGCGGGCTCACGCATGGCGTTCCACTGCGACACGATGATCCGCGCGGCGACCCGGGCGACGGCGAACTCGGCGGCCAGGGCGAGGCTGGCGGGGTCGAGCGGTTCGACCGCGTGGTACCCGCTGACGAGGTCAAGGGCGGGCGTGAGCGGGTCGGGTGCGGTGCCGAGCTGGTAGCAGGCGGCGACGCCGACGTCCATGGCGACCGGGCCGGTGAGTGCGTCGCCGAAGTCGAGGATGCCGGTGATCCGCCGGCCGTCGGTGAGCAGGTTGTCGCCGTGGAAGTCGGTGTGGATGACCTGGGCCGGCGTCCGTGCCAGCCGCGGCCGGACGTGGCGGTCGAACCGGTCGAGGCAGTCGGTGAGCGCGGCGCGCAGCCCGCCCGCGGTAACGGCGGTGCCGGCCGGCAGCGCCCGCGAGACTTCCGGCAGCAGGCCGCTGCCAGGCAGTTCGTCGAGCAGCGGGCGGAGCCGCCAGAAGTTCTGCAGGTCCCACAGGTGGGTCCGCCGCGCGCCCGGGTGACGCAGCCCGCGCAGCGCGACGTTGAGCCTGGCGAGCGTCGCGCCGGTCTCCCGGCGCAGCGCGGCGCTGACGGCGGCCCGGCCGAGCAGTTCCCCGTCGAGCCACGAGGTCATCTTGACGAGCCTGGCGGGGCCCTCGCCGCCGGGGACCCGCACCTCTGGCGCGCCGTCGAGCGCGGCGGTGACCCGCTGGACGGGCAGGTGCGGCGCGGTGTCCGCGAGGTGCAGCAGGATGGCGGTCTGGAAGGAGACCGGCTCCGCGGCCCCGTCGGCCACGCTGATCTTGAGCAGCCGGGACTGGCCCGCCCGGGTGGTCAGCCGGAACGCGTCATCGTGCTCGGCGGCCAGCCGCTCGGCGCTTGCGCTCATCCCGTAGTACCTGAGCGCGATCTCCTCGGCTTGCTCGGGCGTGACACGGGGAACGGCAACCACGGCACCATCGTATGCGGCGGAAGATCGCCGTCCGTGAATAGAGCCTGGTATCGGCGTCTTCGGCCATCCTTATGTTCATTGAGTTAATAAATGTGACTCTCGTGGACTGAGAGCCGGGTAACACGCCCGCGCGCGGTTCGCGGCGCGCGTCGCGGGTAGCGGCTGATTATGCGAGAAAGACCAGTGATCGCCGTGGCTAACCGGCTGCCCGTCCAGCAAGGCGACGACGGGGGGTGGGAGCTGTCACCCGGCGGCCTGGTGACCGCGCTGCGACCGGTGATGGCCAGCCATCCCGGCGCGTGGGTCGGCTGGGACGGCGGCAGCAAGGGCATGCCGCAGACGCTCCCGGACTCGGGCATCCGGCTGATGCCGATCGGGCTGTCCGCGGCGCAGGTCCGCGACTACTACCGGGGGTTCGCCAACGCGACGATGTGGCCGCTGCTGCACAACGCGATCGAGAAGCCCCGCTTCGAGCGCCAGTGGTGGCGCGCGTACCAGGACGTCAACCTTGTCTTCGCGGAACGGGCCGCGGCCGCACTCAGCGAGCGGGCCGATTCGATCGCCTGGGTGCACGATTATCAACTGATGCTCGTTCCGCAGCTGCTGCGTGACCGGCACGCCGACCAGCCGATCGGGTTCTTCCTGCACGTGCCGTGGCCGTCGCCGGAGATCTACGCCCGGCTGCCCTGGCGTGAGCAGGTGCTGCGCGGGCTGCTCGGCGCCGACGTGGTCGGCTTCCACACCGACGAGTACCGCGGCAACTTCCTGCGCTCTTGCGCGCGCCTGCTGTCTGACTCGGGCATCGAGGTACGCGGGTCGTCGGTGGTGCTGCCCGGCGGCCGCGCGGTGGCCACGGTCAGCGCGCCCATCTCCATCGACGCGGCGCAGTTCGCCGCCCTGGCGGCGGACTCGGAGGTAAAGGACAGCGTCACCGCGCTCGAAGAGCAGTTCAGCGGCCGGACCCTGCTGCTCGGCGCCGACCGGCTCGACTACACGAAGGGGATCATCGAGCGCCTGCTCGCGGTCGAGATGCTGCTTGAGCGGCGCCAGGACCTGCGTACCACCCTCGCGTTCCTCCAGATCGCCATGCCGAGCAGGGACGACGTGCGCGAGTACCGCCAGCTCCGGAGCACCGTGGAGCAGCACGTCGGGCGGATCAACGGCCGGTTCACCGAGCCGGGCTACGACGTGCCGGTGCAGTACCTGTACCGGGGGCTGTCGCAGCACCAGCTGGCCGCGTACTACGCGTTCGCCGACGGGATGGTCGTCACCCCGCTGATCGACGGCATGAACCTGGTCTGCAAGGAGTACGTGACCGTGCAGCAGGCCCACGGCGGCAGCGGCGTCCTCATCCTCAGCGAGTTCACCGGCGCCGCCGACGAGCTGTCCCAGGCCGTGCTCTGCAACCCCTTCGACGTGGAGGGCCTGTCCTACCGGATCGAGCACGCGCTCGGCCTGGCGCCGGACGCCCGCCGCAAGGCCCTGGCGGCGATGGCCAGCCAGGTCCGCACCCACGACGTCCACGACTGGGTATCCAGCCAGCTCACGATGATCGCCGCCCGCGGCAACGCCGCGTCATGACCTGATCGGCCAACGGGCGTCAGGCCTGGGAGCGCCAGCCCTCGTGGTAGCTCTCCTGGACGACCTTCGAGTACGGGGCGGGGGAGACGATCGCGCGCACCGCGACCTGCTCGTGCGGCTGCACGGTCGTCTTCTTCGACCCGCCGTCCGGCTCGCCCCAGATCACGGAAACCTCGGCGCCGACCGGCACGTCGGGGTCGACCGTCGCGAGCGACAGGCCGGCCCGCTCGTTCGCCGAGTAGCCGGTGAACATCGACAGGCCCACGACCTTGCCTGAAGCGTCCACCACGGAGTCGAAGTTGGACGAACCGTAGTTCGCGTTCGGCAGGTCGAAGAACTGGTAGCCGGGCGCGGGGCCGAGCGGCGAGGCGAGCACCTTGCCCAGGTCCTCGGCGTTCCACTCCAGGGTCACCTTGCGGCGCTGCGTGGCCGGGTCGATCGCCTCCAGCGCGTCGCGCCCGATGAAGTCGTGGTCGAACTTCACGAATCCCCCGTACCCGAGGTCCCACGGGTTCGTGTAGTAGTCGGCAATATTCGAAGACACGAACGACCCGGCGATCGCGTTGGTCGCCTCGTAGGAGTCGGCGCCGAGCCATTCCCGGTAGGGGCGCAGCTCGGGTGCGGTGTAGATGGCGGGCAGCGGCGAGGGGATCCAGCCGGACTCGAGCGTGTTGCACGAGTAAGCGCGCGCGCCGCAGGGCTCGAGCCCGAACTCCTGGCCCGCCTCGAGGATCGCGTCCCTGATCCTGTCGTACGACTCGTACGGTCCCCAGATCTCCAGCCCTGGCGCGCCCGCCATGCCGTGCCGCAGGGTGTGCACCTTCTCGCCCGCGACGTTCATCGAGCCCATACGGAAGAACCGCACCTGCTCCATCGGCCCGCCGTTGAGCTTCTCGATGACCGCCCACGCGCTCGGCCCCTGGATCTGGAACCGCCACACCTTGCGCGTCACGGCCTTGCCGTACGGCCGCGACGGCGAGCGCGGGTCGAGCACCATTTCGACGTTGTAGCCCTGCGAGCCCCGGTAGAGCAGGTAGTTGGCGACCGGCGCGCGGCCGACGAAGGTGAACTCCTCCTCGGAGTCATGAAACAGGATGCCGTCGCCGATCACCCCGCCCTCCGGCGAGACCGGGACGAACTGCTTCGCGGTGTCGACGGGGAACTTCGCGGTGGAGTTGATGCCGGTGTCGGTGATCAGCTTCAGCGCGTCCGGACCGGAGATAAAGATGTTGTGCATGTGGTGCGACTGGTCGTAGAGAACCGCCGTCTCCCGCCACGCGGTGACCTCACGGCGGAAGTTCGTGAACTCGGAAGGGACGACCGGGTAGATGTACGCGCCAAGCTGGGAGTTGCGCAGCAGCTCTACCGTGTTCCCAGCGCTGTCCAGCAGCTCCTGCAGGTTCTTCTGGCTCATATGTCACCTGTTCTGGTGCGACGTCGGCTTCTCGTGCGGTCCACATGGTAGTGCCAGGGACTGTGTGGCGTAATGCCCGCTATTGGCACACTTGCACCCCGGTCTTGTGCTGAGAGAACAAAAAGCAAGGGCCGTCAGAACGGGGGCGTGGCGTTGCCTCCGCGGACACGCGCGCGCCCGCCGGAGTTGGCCGGTCACGTTCGGCATAGAGTGCTTGAAGGTCTCTGAACTGGACAGACGGCGGGGGAGTGGTATCAGTGTGCTGGGGGGAGGCGCATGGGGATACGGCTGACTTCGCGTCGCATACTGGCCGGCTACGCCGCCTGGATGGCGCTGCTTGTCGTGGCGCACTACACGCTCGCGTGGCAGCGGACCGGCACCGCGGCGCTCATCGAGCTGAGCGGCGTGGGCGCGATGGTGGCCGGGGTGTACATCAACCGCCCGGCCCGGCGCACGCCGTGGCTGCTGCTCGCCGCCGCGAACCTCACCGGCACGGTCGGCGAGGTCGCCTCCCGCGTCTACGCGACGGTGACCCACGCCCCAGTGCCGTTCCCGTCGTTCGCCGATGTCATCTTCCTGGCGGCTTACCCGCTGTACGTGGCCGGGCTCGCGATGTTCATCCGGTCGCGGTCCACCGGGCGGGACGCCCGCAGCATGATCGACGCGCTCGTCCTCATGGTCGGGCTGATCGTGCTCTCCTGGGTATTCCTCGTCATGCCCGACGCGACGGCCGCGTCGCTGACCGTGCCGCAGCGGGTCGTGAGCGTGGCGTACCCGATTGGCGACCTGTTCGTCCTGGTGACGCTCGCCCGGCTGCTCACGCCGGGCACGGCCCGCGGGCCGTCCACCGTGCTGTTCGCCTTCGGCACTATCTGCGGTGTCGCGTCCGACGTTGCCTACGACGTCGTCTCCGACTCGGGTCACCGCGCCGGCCTGCTGCTCCCGCTCGGCTACCTGGCCAGCGCCATCGCCTGGGGGGCCGCCGCGCTGCACCCGTCGATGGTCGAGCTGACCAAGACAGTCAGGCAGCGGGTCCCCGACGCCGCTCCCGGCAGCGTGACGGTGCTCATGCTCGCGTCGCTGATCCCGCCTGTCTACCTGTTCGTGCACTCGTTTAAAGAGCAGGACGACATCGAGGCCGTCGTGGCGGTCGCGTGCGGCCTGCTGTACCTGCTCCTGCTCATCCGCCTGTGGGATGTCGCCGCGACCAACAGGCGCAGCCTCATCCGCGAGCGGACACTGCGCGTGGCGAGCGCGGCGCTCGCGTCGGCGGGCTCGGTCAAGGAGGTCGCGGCCGCGGTCAGCGACGCCGCGTCCGCCCTGGTCCCCGGCGGCCCCGCCGGGCATGCCGCGGTCCTCGCCGTCAGGGACGGCGACTACCTGCGCGAGGTCGACCCGTCGGGGTCGGCGGGAACGGCGTATCCCCCCGACCCGGTCGGCATCTGGCTGAAGCTCGCCGACGGGCGCACCCCGAGGTTTGTCTCCATCGCGGAGATCAATGCCGCCAGGCACCGAAGATCGTCCTCCGCGCCCGCGCCGGACGCCGCGGCCCTAGCCAGCACAGGTCTCGTCGGGCACGAGGGCGCGCTGCTCTGCCCGCTCACCCTCAAGGACCGGCCGGCGGGCGACCCGTTCATCGGTTTGATCGCGTTCTTCGGCGACCGGCGCCCGCTCGGCGACCTCGCCACGGTGCTTGAGATACTCGCCGGGCAGGCGGCCCTGGCCGTCGAGCGGCTCGCGCTCACCCAGCAGGTGGCCCGCCAGCGCGGCCAGGCACTGTTCCGCACCCTGGTGCAGGACGCCTCCGACGTGATCCTCATCGTGGACGACGACCGCAGGATCCGCTACGCCACACCGTCCGCGGCCGACATCTTCGGCAACGTCACCGTCGAGGGCGCGCTGCTCGCCGACCTGGTGGCACCGGCGACGCGGGATGACGTCGACCGGGTGCTCGACCTGATGCTCGCCCTCAGCGCCAGTAGCAGCGCCGCCTCCCGTGGCGTGTCACCCGGCTACCTGCTCCAGATCGAGCGCCTTGACGGGCGCACGGTCGTGCTCGAGGTCCGCTGGAGCGACCTGCGGCATGACCTGACCGTCGGCGGCCTCGTGCTTACCCTGCGCGACGTGACCGAGCAGCACGAACTCGAGGAGGAGCTGAAGTACCGTGCCTTCCACGACTCGCTGACCGGGCTGCCCAACCGGTCGCTGTTCGCGCAGGAGGCGGCGGACGCGCTCGAGACGGCCCGCGCCGTCGGCAGGACCGCGGGCGTACTGTTCGTCGACCTTGACGACTTCAAGATCGTCAACGACACGATGGGGCACAGCGTCGGCGACGAGCTGCTCGTCGAGGTCGCCGCGCGGCTGGCCGCCTCGGTGCGCCAGTCGGACACCGCGGCACGCCTCGGCGGCGATGAGTTCGCGCTGCTTATCGATGACGCCGCCGACGCCGATGACGTGGACGCGTTCGCGGAGCGGATCGTGGCGGCGTTCACCGAGCCGTTTACGCTCAGCGAGGCCAAGGTGCTCGCCACGGCGACCGTCGGCGTGGCGACCTCGGCGGACAGCGGCGACGTGGACGAGCTGCTGCGGCACGCGGACCTGGCCCTGTACGCTGCGACGGCTGCGGGCAAGCGGCGCTGGCGGCACTACCAGCCGGTGCTGACCAGCGGGATGCTCAGGCGGCGGGAAATACAGGCCGCACTCGAGGACGCCGTGAAGAGCTCCGCGTTCACGCTGGTCTACCAGCCGATCGTGACCTTGTCGAGCGGCGAGATCGCCGGGTTCGAGTCCCTGATCCGCTGGCCGCACCCCCGCTGGGGGATGATGCTGCCCGGCCAGTTCATCTCCCTGGCCGAGGAGACCGGGCTCATCGTCCCGCTCGGCGCGTGGGTGCTGCGGCAGGCACTGTCCGACATGGTCAGATGGCGGCGCGACCTGCCGCCCCAAGCGGCGGGGGGCCCGGACGCCAGTGAACCCTACGCCGGGGCGCCCGAGTCAGCGGGCCCGCACGTCTCCGTCAACGTGTCCGCCCGCCAGTTCCGCGATCCCGGGTTCGTCGGCAGCGTGCGGCAGGCGCTGCGGGAGTCGGGGCTGCCCCCGTCGGCCCTGCTCCTCGAGCTGACCGAGTCCCTCGTGCTCGGCGGCAACGAGCAGATCCGCGCCGACCTCAACGAGCTGCGGGAGATCGGCGTCAGGCTGGCGATCGACGACTTCGGCACCGGGTACTCGTCGCTCAGCTACCTGATTGACCTGCCGATCGACGTGCTGAAGATCGACAAGATGTTCGTGACGGGTATCGCCTCCTCATGGCGGCGGCACGCACTGGTCGAGGGCATCGTCCGGCTCGCCAGGACGCTAGAGGTCGAGGTGATCGCCGAGGGGATCGAGACCGAGACGGAACGGGAACTGCTCGCGGGGATGGGCTGCCAGTTCGGCCAGGGCTACCTGCTGTCGGTCCCGGTCGACGCGCACGCGGCATCCGCCATGCTCGTCCGCGGCCGCGGGCTGGTCACCGAGCTGCCCAGGCAGCCGCGCAGGAGCCCGGACGGACGGTACCTCACCGACCTCTGAGCGCGAGCCAACGGGTGCCAATCGCCCGTAGGCGAGCGCGGGAAATGCTGTAACCTGGCGCGATGCGGACCAGCCGCCTGGAGGCCTTCAGCGACGGCGTGCTTGCCATCATCATCACGATCATGGTGCTCGAGCTGCGCGAGCCCGCGGGCAGCGACCTGGCGGCGCTGTGGCACGCGACAGGCCCAGGACTGCTCAGCTACCTGCTCAGCTTCATCTACGTCGGCATCTACTGGACCAACCACCACCACATGTTCCAGCTCACCGAGCATGTGACCGGCGGCGTCCTGTGGGCGAACCTCGGCCTGCTCTTCTTCTTGTCGCTGTTCCCGTTCACGACCCAGTGGATGGACACGACCCACTTCGCGCGCACTCCCGTCGTCGTCTACGGGGTCAATCTCCTGGCCGCCGCGCTCGCCTACTACGCACTGCAGACGGTGATCATCCGCTCGCAGGGCCGCGACTCGGCGCTGCGCAAGGCGATCGGCAGCGATATCAAAGGCAGGATCTCCCCGGTCTTCTATACCACCGGCGCCGTCGCCGCCCTGCTTGACGGCGGCCACGGAGCGGCCCGTCCCGGCATCTGGATCGCGGTCGCCTGCTACGTCGGGGCTGCCCTCATGTGGGTGATCCCCGACCGCCGCATAGAGCGCCGGGTGGAGACGGCGAAGGCCGGCGACCCCGAGACCGACCCCAATCAGCTAGGATAACAGCAAGAAGCGCTCGGCGCTCTCCCTCGCCCGCCGCATGGATGTCCCGTTGGTGTCGCTGCGGCGACACCAACGGGACATCCACACCTGGATGGCCGCCGCCCGGCGGCGCCTCGCCTCAAGGACACGGCGCGCATGGCCGCGCCCGGCGGCGCCTCGCCTCAAGGACACGCTCGCGGTGGGCATACTTGGCGGATGGGAAACTCGGCACGACGGCGCGGGGCGGGGCTTTTCGCGCTGGCCGTGACGGCGGTCTGCGTCACGGCCACCCTTGTGCTCGACGGCTGCGCTAGCGGGAGCGCGACGGGCACCCCTGACGCCACGCGGGCCACGGCGCAAGCCTCAGCCTCAGCCGCCACCGGGCAAGCGGCCGCGTGCAACGCGGACTACTGCAGCCCCGCGGACTGGGACACGGCGCGGGCGGCCACGCCGCTGCCGCAGATCCCGCCGTTCGTCGAGCCGCTCAACGTGGTCATCAGCGCCAGGTCGACCGTGTCGCTCGCCGACATCCAGCAGGCCCTCGGGAAATGGAAGACGGTCTCCACGGCCACGACGGTCAACATCACCGGCATCCACCTCAAGTGCATCTCCTCGGAGACGGCCGACGTGGCGGCCGGCGGCTACGTGCCGCAGCACGTGGCGTGGCGTCTTGGCGGCTGCGTGGCAGGCAACGACCTCTCGCTCACCGGCAACGAGGACCACGTGCGGATCTGGAACCAGCCGGTGGCAGGCAGCCGGTACGGTGCCTGGTTCATCGCGGCCAGCTACGAGACCATGTGCCTGGTAAAGAACGGCGTGCTGCAGACGGCAAGCACGGACAAGCTCTACGCGGCGCTGCACCCGGGTGCCGCCTACCACTGCGTCGACGGCGGGCCTGGCAGCATCCACACGGCCCACCCCGACGGCTACACCGACGCCGCGGCGGACTTCGCCGCCGCGGTCGGCGCGGCGGCGAGGAGCCGCGGCTGGCACGTCAGCCAGCGGACC
>Ga0210389_10002345_pt1 | contig 14973 bp, 6 predicted proteins | sample IncBWH28OmetaG_FD_160127 | JGI IMG/M metagenome (GOLD analysis project Ga0210389, IMG submission 160127) | Forest soil microbial communities from Barre Woods Harvard Forest LTER site, Petersham, Massachusetts, United States - Inc-BW-H-28-O ...
TCGCCACGGTCGTGGTCAAGTGCGCCCTTTCTCAGTTCTTCGATTTGGTCTTGCGCGGCTTGCGGGCCTCAGTGGCGCTGGTCATTTCGGCGCAGCCATAGAGAATGTAGCGGCACATGTCGCGGTAACGGTTGGCCAGTTCGTCCGGCGCGACCGCGGGCAGGCGCTGGTTGACGCCGCGCGCCCCATTGGCCAGCGCTTGCGACAATTGTTCGGCCGTCACGTCCGGCCGCAGTTGCAGCAGGGCTTCGCCTTGCATCTCGATGATCAGCTTGGCGAGGTCAGCCTCGAACATGAGCGCGACATCCCGGACGATGTCGTTGCATCGCGTGAACACCTCGGCATTGAGCTCGACCACGTGTTTGGAGGCATTGCCGAGGCGGCGGGTGTCGCCGTAGCGGATATTGATGATCTCGGAGACGATTTCGAGCGCGTTGCCGCCGTCGGACCAGCGCTTTCGACCTGCGGCGAAGCTTGTGCTGAGCGCCACCTCGTTGCGGAAAAGAACAATGGCGCGAAAGGCCTCCGCCTTGCTGCTGAAATAGAAATAAAGCGCGCGGCGCGTGAAATTGCAGGCCTCGGCCAGCTTCTCCATCGTCAGCGCCTTGTAGCCCTGAGCGAGAAACGTGCTCTCGATCTGAAACAACAGGGCCGGGGAGGGTTGGAGCTTCTTGCTGGCCATCTCGGTCTGTTCGCGCCGCCCTATGCCCAAGTCGAGCGGAATCGAATGATATCAGCCTATTAGCGTATTGGCTGATGCTACCACAAGGTGGGAACTTTTAATGCTTCACTTTCAAGACTGGGCCGAAGGTAGGGCCTTGAACGGACTCAATATTGAAGCAGCAGCCCGGCAAAAATCCGGTCGCCGGAATATCCGGGGAGGTTGGTGGTGCGGCGGCCGCCTTCGACAAAGCCGTAGGTGGTCGGCAGATTTGCCGACGGAGGCACTATATTGAAGCGGACGCCGCCGCCGTAATTGGTAGCGTGAACGTCGCCGACTTCGAGCACGGTCGGATCTTCCAGGATACGCTCGCCGGTGGCCGCGAACAGATAGGGCGTCAGGATCAGGCCGCCGTACGGCAATTGCGCCGTGAAGTTGCGGCCGAACTCGCCGCGAACCACCCAGGCGGTATCGCCGGGCAGCGAGCCGGCGGTGAATCCCGACAGCATCCTGGAGCCGTCGATATCGAACTGCTCCGAGGTCAGCAGTGCGCGACGGAAGGAATCCTGCCCGGAGGCGTAGAAGTTGACGAAGAAATCCTGCGGGAGGGCCTGGTCGATCTCGATATGGCCGTCGACCTTGTCGAAGACGGCGTCCGCACCCTGGCGCGACAGCGGCATCCATGGCGGCGCCTCGGAGGCCATGCGCGCGCCGAGCGCATCCAGGCCGCGCGAATAATTCCCGCCATAGACGATGGTGGTGCCGAACTGCGGCAGCTTCCAGATGCCGTCGGCGCCGGTGCGCAATACCCGCGTCCGGTCCGAGCTCAAGAGCACCGCGGGGTCGACGATCAACGTTTCGATCTTCTGGTTGGCGGCATCGAGGCGGGCGTTGACGGTCAGCTCATAGTCCCGGCGCTTGAGCGCTTCATAGGCGAGTTTGAGATAGCCCTCGTTGTAGATGCCCTTGGTCGCCGCTATGGGATCGCCATGTGGCGTGGTGACGCCGTCGGTGCCGCCTGCCTCGAACTTCCATCCATTGACGCCGAGCGGGATGGAGAAGATGCCGCTGAGATAGCGGCGCGTCGGCATTTCGGCAACGTAGTCATGGCTGGGCAAGCCGGCCGCCTGCACCGTGACCTGCTCGCCAAGGCCGAGCAGGCTGTTGGCGCTCGCGCTGACGACGCCCTGGCCGGTGCCGAACACCTCCGGCATCGCATTGTCCATGTACATGCTCATGGACACCGGGCGATAACGGCCGGTCAGCACCAGGATCGAGCCGCCGACCTCCTTGCCCGGAGCAAAGGTGGCGTTGAGGGTGAGGCCGGGCGTTTCACCCGCGATCAGAAGCTGGCGCTCGAGCTCGGCCTGCGTCAGATGCGTCTTGTTCAGAAGCCGCGCCAGGACTGTCGCGACGCGGCCTTGCACCTGCAAGGGCAGGGCGTCGACGTTGAGCCGCTCGACAAAGCCGTCGATGATGTTGAGCTTGATGCGCGCGGCGCCGTTCAGCTCCTGCGGCAGGAGAACGATGCGTACAAGCGGGTAGCCCGCTTTTGCGTAGATCTGCTGCAGCTGGTCGGCGAACTCGAATATCTCCGCGACCGTCACGGTCTTGCCGACCAGGGGCGCTTCAAGCTCATGGCGCTTGACGGCGAACTCCTCGAACTCGCCTTTGATGTCGAAGCCGAGCAGCTTGAAGGTGAGCTTCTTTGCTTCCGGCGGAATCTGCGCGCCAGCCGGCACTTGCGGAATCGCGATGCGGCCGGCCGCGGGCGGCGGCGCGATCACGGGCGGCGCGACCTGGCTTGGCGCCGGCACGCCCTGCGCCAGGGCCGAGAGCGGCAGCGATGCGATCGCGAGCGTTGCGGCTGATAGCGCGAAGCAACGGACAAGACCGGAGCGCTTACGCAGCTCCTGTCCAGCCGATCGACGGATCGGCGGTGTCCAACTTTCCGCAATGCCCATACAGCCCCGTTACCCCTGCGGCATCATTAATCGTTAATTGACCGCAGGCTTCCCATTTATCGATTTTATGAGAAAATTGCCAGCATTGGGGCCGGGGCGGCTGTGAATTGCTCGAAGAGGAAATGATCGTGAAATCAATGGCTTCAGATTCAAATGTTGGCGCAAATGTGAAAATATTGCGACAGTATCCGATCAGCAACAGAAGCAGGTTCCTTGCCTATTGTCTCTATGTATGTGCAGCGCTCGCGTTCGGACTGTGGACAAGCCCGGCCGCTGCGGACGACCGCCAGGCCTATGAGGTGACGGGCTTCCGCGGCGCGCATTTCGGGATGAGCGAGCAGGAGCTTCGCGCGGCGGTCGTGAAGGACTTCGCCCTGAAGCCCTCCGACATCACGAGTTCGGTCAATCCGATCGAAGGCACGACCGTTCTCACGGCAAAGGTCGCCGCGCTCGAGCCGGGGCCGGGACCTGCGGCGGTCGCCTTTATCCTCGGCCACACCTCGAAGAGGCTGATTCAGATCAACGTGATCTGGGGCGAGCAAAACGCTGCCGGCAGCGATCCAAATGCAATGATCGCCGCGGGCGAGCGGCTGGCCCGCTACTTCGCCGGATACGCCTGGAATAAGGACACCACGCGCGCCGGCGTGCCGGTTGGTCCGAACACGGTCGTGCTGTTCTCCGGCGAAGACAGCACGACCGGCGCGGTTCGGCTGATTCTCGACGGCGTCAAATATCAGATGCAGAAGGACGGCAAGGACGCGACATCGCCCGACCCCAAGGGGCCGCCGCGGATCCTGATCAATTATATTGCCAATCGCGACAATCCGGACGTCGCGACGATCCCCAAAGGACAGTTCTGAGTCGCCGCCGTTAACCTTCTAGCCGTGCCAAATTTAATCCGGCATGGCTAACGGGCACAGAGAAAACCCAGCAAGATCAGGGGTTTTCACGCCCGCGACGCTCTCGGGCGACGCTGGTATTTTGCACAAATACAAGATAAATGTGAAGAATGGGCTGCGGACACCGGAATCAACGGTGCCGGTTTTGAACAGGGTAGCAGGGCTGATGAGCAAGCGATCGATACTGTCGCGTGGGTTGGAATTGCGTCCGACCCGCAACCTCATTGATATCGGCATTTGGTCGGGATTGATTGCTGCCGTTTGCGTGGCAGCAGCGCCCGCCTTTGCCGGCGACGTGCTTCCAACGAATGGCACAGTGACCGCTGGCAGCGCCTCGATCATTCGGACCAACCCGAGCACGCTCAACATCAATCAGAGCACGAACCAGGCGATCATCAACTGGAATTCGTTCTCGGTCGGCCGCGGCGATACCGTGAACTTCAACCAGCCCGGCACGTCGTCGGCAACGCTGAACCGCGTCACCGGCACAACGCCGTCCTGGATCGCCGGCACCATCAATGCGCCCGGCACCGTGCTGCTGGTCAATCCCAACGGCATTGCCATCACCAAATCGGGCACGGTGAACACTGGCTCGTTCGTGGGCTCCACGCTCGACATCAAGGATGCCGACTTCCTCGCCGGCCGCTACAAGTTCAGCGGCAATGGCGCCTCAGCCGGCGTCATCAACAACGGCCATATCAATGTCTCCGACGGCGGCTTCGCGGCGCTGCTCGGCGGCCAGGTCTCCAACAACGGCGTGATCGCAGCAAGACTCGGCAAGGTCGGGCTTGGCGCGGGCGAGCAGGCGACGCTCGATCTGTCCGGCGACGGCTTCCTCTCGGTCACGGTGCCCTCGAGCGAGCTCGGGCACATGACGCGTGCCGACGGCGCGCTGGTCAGCAACAAGGGCAAGATCAACGCCGACGGCGGCACGGTCTTTCTGAGTGCTGCGACCGCCTCCAACATCCTGCGCAACGCCGTGAACATGGGCGGCACCATCCGCGCCAATTCGGTCGGCACGCATGACGGCCGCATCGTCATCAATGGCGGCGGCGGCAATGTGAACGTCACCGGCAAGCTCCTGGCGAAAAGCCGCACGGGTACGGGCGGCGAGGTCGACATCACCAGCGCCGGCGCCGGCGTCAAGCTGGTCGGCGCGCTGATCGACGTCTCCGGCAAGACCGGCGGCGGGGTGGTCAATATCGGCGGCGGGCCGCATGCGACGGTCGCGCTGGACGAAGCCGGATCAGTCTCGCCGGATTCGACAACGACGATTCGCGCCGACGCGACCGACAACGGCAATGGCGGTCACGTCGTGATCTGGTCGGGCGGCCAGACCACCGCGCAAGGCAAGTTCAGCGCCAAGGGCGGACGCAATGGCGGCAATGGCGGCCTGGTCGAGACTTCCGGCAAAAGCGTCGACTTCAATGACATCGTGGTCAACGCGTCGGCCGCCAAGGGCGCGGCAGGCACATGGCTGATCGATCCGACCGATCTCACGATCGACAGCACGGCGGCAGCGACGATCGGCACCACGCTGGGCAACGGCACCAGCGTCTGGCTGCAGACCAACGCCGACGGCTCGACCAGCGGACCCGGCAACACGAGCGCCGGCAATGGCGACATCGTCATCAATTCCAACATCACGTGGAGCTCAAGCGCCGGCTCCACGCTGTTTCTTCAATCCGTGCACGACATCGATATCAACGCCGGCATTTGCTGCGGATCGCTGAATATGTCTGCCGTCGGATCGGTGACTTCGGCTTCGATGTCCTCCATCGATACCTCGGGGACGACGATCACGGCCGGCGGCAACATCACGATGAACGGCTTTGTCATCCTGGCCGGGGCCACCTCGTTCTCCGCAGGCAGCAATATCGTGATCGGAACGCAAGCGACGCTCGGCAACAATCCGACGTTGACGTCCGGCGGCAATATTCAGCTCAATCTTGTCTCCACCACCGGCGGCATGAATATGAGCGCCTTCGGCAACATCAGCCTCGGGGGAATGCAGAACAGCGCCGGCGGCACCGTTACTCTACGCTCCGATAATGACGGAACGGGCAGCGGTACGGTGTCCTTTGGCGGGTTCGCGCAGGCGGGCGGCGCCAACGTCAACGTCTACTACAATCCGACATCCTACACGTCGCCGACGAATTACAGCAGCCTGCTGACTGGCGCCGGCACCGTGACGGCCTACATGCTGGTCAACAGCGTTGGCCAATTGGAAGCCATCACGAATGCTCCGACCGGCACCTACGCGATGGCAAGGGACATCGACGCCAGTGGCTTCAACTTCATTCCGATCGGCTGGAATCTCAGCACCGAGTCGCCCCATAATTTCAGAGGCGTTTTCGACGGCCAGGGCCACGTCATCACCAATGTTGCAATCGGCACATTGCCGCTGGCAGACGTTTACTATGGCGGACAGACCGGCCTGTTCTGGGAGAACGATGGCACCATCCGCAACCTCGGCGTCACCGGTAACCTCACCACCGGACTCAATACTTGGGCTGGCGGCCTTGCAGGCGTCAACGGCGGCACGATCTTCAATTCCTGGAGTGCCGTCAACGTGACCGGCATCGCCGACGACGCGTCGACAGGCGGCCTCGTCGGTATCAATTTCCGTACCATCGACGGCGGTTCTTATTCGACCGGCACCGTTATCGGCTCCAACTATGTCGGCGGGCTTGTCGGCGAAAATAGAGCCGGTGCAACCATCCAGGACTCCTATTCAAACGCCTCCGTGAATGGGCCGGAGGCGGGCGGTTTGGTTGGCATCAACAGAACCGGCGCGCTGATCAACTATACCTATGCGGTAGGGCCCGTTCATGGCTCGATCTATACAGGCGGCCTTGTCGGCGAGAACGAACAGAGCATCGCCGCTTACGGCACGATCGAAAATTCCTACGCAGCGGGTCACTTGTCGGGCACTTCGGTCGGCGGCCTGGTCGGATTCAACGGCTATCCGCAAAGCGAGAACCAGGACGACTTCAACTCGCAGATCGGCCAGTCTGCCAAGGTCTTCTGGTCGTATTGGGACGCCGACACGACAGGGACCACCAAAGCGTTCGGCACTTCCTATTACGACAGGCCGGGCTACTCGAGCGAGAACGTCCAGTACATCGCCTTCCTCAGCACGGATCCCACCAAGGGACCGGGACTTGGTGGCGTCGTGAACGCAGGAAGCCCGTACAGCCAGGCGAGCTATCAATATTTCTACGACCCGGTTCAGGAAACCAATGGCGAAAATCTTCCCTCTGGCGGCACCGTAACTTATTCCGGGCCGACTGACACCACGACGTTCACCGCGCATTGGTACATGGTGCAGGGAGCGACGCGGCCATTCCTGGTGGCGGAAGAGTCCAGCACGATCGAGAACGCCCACCAGTTGCAGCTGATCGATGCCAATCCGACCGGCAACTACGTGCTGGCGCGCAACATCACCTACACCAATGACGGCATGTGGAGTTCGGCAGGGTTCTCTCCGATCGCGCCCGTGGTCGAGACGGACATTACCATCCCGGATATCCCTTTCGATCCCTTCTGCCAGTGCTACGCGCAGAATCCTCTGGCGATATTCTATCTGTACCAGGGCAATGCGGCGGATTTCACCGGCTCGCTGAACGGTAACGGATTTACGATCAGCAATCTCACAGAGACCATCACCAACGGCAATGGCGGCCTGTTCAGCAAGGTTGGCGCCGGGGGATACGTGACCAGTCTCGGCCTGGTCAATCCGCAGATCACCGCCAACAACTACGGCATCGCCTCCGGTGGCGTGGGCGCTCTCGCCGGCTACAATGCCGGCACAATCACCGGCACCTGGGCCACCGGCGGCCAGATCGTCGGCAATTTCGCGCTCGATATCGGCGGCCTCGTCGGCAACAACTTCAATACCGGCACGGTGACGCAGTCCTACACCAATCTCTCCGTGATTGGCGTCAACCAGCCCGGCGCCCCGGACTACAACCTGTTCCACGACCATGATGGCGGCCTGGTCGGCACCAACCACGGCGTCATCACCGACTCATATGCAGTCGGCACCGTATTGGGCAACGGCGCCGTCGGCGGCCTCGTCGGCTACAGCGACGGATTGATCGTCAGGACCTATTCGACCGGCGTGATCGGAAACAACTACAACTACGGGATCAATAATCCCGGCGCGCTCATCGGCAATAATGAGGGCAGCCTTTACGAGTCGTTCTGGGATTCAACCACCGCCACATACAAGACCGGCGGTCTCTTCGTGGATCCGAGCACGGGGCTGACGACAGACCAGCTGCAGAATCTCAACACCTACAGCTCAGTCTATGCGGGCTGGGATTTCAACCACATCTGGGCGCCGCCAAACCAGGCCGGGCAGGGCGGCCTCGGCACGGCGTATTATCCGCAGCTCTATGCCGATACGGCCGTGGTGTTCGTGGATGCCGACAGCGCCAGCATGACTTACGGCCAGTCGACGCCGTCGCTCGCGACGGGGATTGCCGGCGGTCCCGGTGTCTATCGGTTCGGTGCGTCGCCGGACAGCCTGACCGCTCCCGGCACGAGCACGAGCGCATCGTCGACCTCGAATGTCGGCAGCTACGCCGTCACCGCGAATGTCGGGTCCACCATCACCAGCAAGCTCGGCGTGACCTATCGCGTGGTGCAGAAGACCGGCACAGTCACCATCTCGCCGGCGACTCTGACCGTGACACCGACCGGAGGCTCGTCGACCTATAACGACACGTCGTTGAACAACACGGCCTATTCCGACAATGTGAACAATTATTCGATCTCCGGTTACGTCAACGGACAGAGCGCAAGCTCGATCGGCCTCACTCTCACCGGCTCGATGGCCTTCAACGGGTTGACCACGACCAACGTCGAGAACGCCGGCACGTATTCCCTGTCGCAGGGCTCGCTGGCGGTCAGCTCGACCAACCCCAATTACGTGATCTCGTTCTCCAATCCGGCGCAGAAGACCTACGTCGTCAATCCGGCGACGCTGACCTACACGGCCAACAGCGCCAGCATGAGCTATGGCGGGACGGTCGGAACGCTCTCGGGTACGCTGAGCGGCTTTATCGGTAACGACAACATCACCAACAGCACGACCGGCTCACTTGCGTTCCTGACGTCGGCAGGTTCGCTCAGCAATGTCGGCACCTATGCCATCAACGGCAGCGGCGTCACCGTGACCAATCCGAACTACACGCTGGTGCAGGCCTCGTCCAACGCGACCGCGTTCACGATCACCAAGGCCGTGCTGACCGTGACCGGCGACAAGACCTACGACGCCGGCAACGGCTTTACGACCAGCCAGCTTGCGGTGATGGGCGGCGTCAACGGTCAGACTATTGCGCTGACGGCGGGTACGGGAACGTCTGGTAACGCCAATGCGGGCACCTATGCGGGCTCGTCGCTGTCAGGTCTGGCCATCAGCGTCAGCGGCGGCAGCGGCAACGACCTTGCCTCCAACTATCAGTTGCCGGCGACCGGCACGCTGACCATCGACAAGGCGAATTACACCGCGCTCAGCGGAGCCAAGACCTATGATGGTAACACGTCCTTCTCCAACATCACGCTGACGGGGGTCGGCGGCCAGACCTTCACGGTAGCCTCCGGCACATCGAATTCGGCCAATGCCAGCCTCAATCCGAACAGCCCGTCCCAGAACTTCGTCAGCATCACCGGACCGATCACTGGCACCAATGGCGCCGCCGATCCGAACAACTACGTCCTGAATATCGCCGGCCTTCAGAGCAATGTCGCGACCATCAACAAGGCGAACTATGTCTCGTTGACCGGCAGCAAGACCTATGACGGCAACACCGGCTTCGCGCAGCTCGCGCTGACCGGCGTCAACAACGAGACGTTCACCGTGGCGTCGGCGACGTCGGACTATGCCAATGCCAGCACCAATCCGAACAGCCCGGCCGCTCACTTCGTCAACATCTCCGGTATCGCCGGCAACGGCGTCGCCGATCCTAACAACTATGCCGCGCCCCTCAATCTCGGCGCGGGTACGCTGACGACCAACATGGCGACCATCAACGTCGCCAGCTACACGGCCATCACGGGCACCAAGACCTACGACGGCAACGCCGATTTCGCGAGCGGCCTGGTCACGCTGACCGGTGTCAACAACGAGACCTTCAACGTCGCCGCGACGTCGGATTCGCCCAATGCGAGCCTCAACCCCAACGCGCCGTCGACGAAGTTCGTCACCACGTCCGGGGCGATCACAGGCGTCGGCGTTGCCGATCCGAACAACTACGCGCGGCTCGTCGTCACCAGCCTGACGGGCACCAGCAATGTCGCGACCATCAACCAGGCACTCGTCACGGTGACGGCGAACGGAGGTTCATCGGTTTACGGCGACTCGGCGGCCAATCCCGGCCTGTCGGCGGTGGGTTTGAAGAACAACGAAGGGGTTGACGTACTGACCGGCCTGTTTAGCTCCTTTGCTATCTCCAACACGACCAACGCGGGCAATTATACGCTGATCGTGCAAGGTACGCTGAGCAACGGCAACTACTCCATCAAGACCCTCAACACCGGCACCTGGATCGTCAATCAGGCGCAACTGGTTTTGACCGGCGCTAAGATCTACGACGGGACTACGACGTTCCTTGCCTCGGCATTTGGAAATAGCGGAGTGATCACCACCGGCATAAATGGCGAAACGCTGGTTCTGACTGGTTCAGGCTCGGTGGTGAGCCCGAATGTCAGTGCGGGACCACAGACGCTGACGCCGGACAGCCTTCAGTTCACCAACGGCACCGGCCTTGCGGCCAATTATGCGATCGCCAAGTCCAGCAATACCGGCACCGTCACCCCGGCGACGCTGACCTATGTCGCCGATCCCTCGAGGCAGTTCGCCGGCAGCACGTTCTCGGCCTTCACCGGCACCGTGACGGGCTTCGTCAACGGCCAGAACCTGGCCAACGCGACGACGGGCTCACCGCAGTTCACCACGCCGGCAACAGCGTCGTCGACGCCTGGCACCTACGGCATCTTCGGCGCGGGCCTGACGGCGAATTTCGGCAACTACGTGTTCGCCCAGGCGTCTAGCAACGCGACCGCGCTGACGCTTAATCCAGCGCCCACGACCCCGCCGAGTCAGTCGCAGCCGACGTCTCCGAACAACACGCCGAACAACCAGGTCGGCATCAACTTCCAGAACACCAACACGACAGCCAGCTTCACCCGCGTCTCCTTCACGCCGTCGTCGCAGCCGGGCACCAATACGGCCAACAGCCAGACCGACAACAATAACGACGTGAACACGGCCTCGCTGACCGCAGGCGACAAGTACATGCACAATGGCGGCCGCTACTTCCCGCCGATCAGCCAGTACGACTCCGAGCAATATTCGGACTTCAAGCTGCCGAAATTTGCGCCCGACGATAGCCAGGCAACGGTGCTGACCATCCTGGCGCGCGGCATCGCGCAGGCGAATGCGGCCAAATACATGATCGACGGCTTCTGGAACGGCGATGGCAACACGCGGCCCGGCGAAGGCAACACATGGCCCGGACCCGGCCATATCGATCTGCTCGACAAGGCGACCTTCTCCGACGGCGCCGGCCACAACGCGACGCCGACCAACGACCCGGCGTTCCCGATTGCACCGGGCAAGACCGATTTCGCCGCGCTGTTGAACAACGGCCCGGTGATGATCGGCGCGTCGTCGGATCCGCGCCCGGTGCAGTGGCTGCTCGCCACCTCCATGGCGCCGGATGGCAAGGGCATCATCTGCGACGATACCATGACCGGCAAGCTGGTCGAGCTGGCCTTTGATCCCGCGACCAGGACGGTCGGCGGAATCACCAAGCTGTTCGACGACAAGTCCAAGAGCTTCGTGCCGCTGGCGGACGCCAGCAACGACATCCCGGCGAGCGATGCCAGCGGTCTGTCGGGTCTGCAAAGCTTCGTGCCGTCGACCTACTTCGCGGTCACCGTGCACTGAGGCGCGATACGTTCGCACGATCGCAATGGGGACCGGGAGGTCAGCGCTTCCCGGTCCGCTCAGTGAGCTGGCGCATCAGCTTCCACAACTGGTGGAACAGGAGCGCGACGCCGTCGATCGACTTTGCTTGCGCCGGTCCGAGTTCCGCTGCGCCCGAAAGCCGTCGTTCCAGATTTCGCGCAAAGTCCGCGGTCAGGCGCGCAGCAAGGTCCCGCACCAGTCCCTCGCGCGCGATCTGGGCCAGGATGCCTTGCAGGCTGTAGCCGATCGCGAGCTCGACGCGCGTTGCAACGCCGGCGTCGATCGGCAGCAGGTGGTAGCGGATTTCGCCTTGAGTCGACGAGCGGCTGCGCTGGTCATTGCCTGTCCCGACGATGCGCCCCGACATCGTCGCGCCATCGCGCTCGATGCGGGCGGCGCCGCGAAAGCCCGCCGAAATCGGACCGAGCTTGACACGGATCAGGCCTTCGACGTGCTCCGGCGTCGGCTCGCCCGTCAGTGCAACGCCGGGAAGGCAGGCCGCGATCTCCTTGATGTCGTCGAACATCGCAAAGACCTTGTCGGGCGGAGCAGTGATGGTGAAACGCTCCTCGAAAACCTTGTCGGGCACGAAGTCGGCGATTGCAGCTTTGCTGGCGGCGTTTTCCGGCACCTCGACATTGACCGGCTGTCTGTTCAGCCGTCCCGCCATCCCCGAACGGCCAATGCTTGCGCCGTTGCCGGAGCCTGCAGGTCCAAGCTGAGCGCGACCGGCGCCGGGCACAGGCCGGATGCCGCGCTTGCGCCTGTCTTCGATGACCGAGCGCACGGCGCGGACAATCCCGACATAACCGGTGCAGCGGCAGAGATTGCCGCTGAGCCCGACGCGGATCGCGCGCTCGTCCGCCTCATCGAGACGCAGCACGAGGTCGCGCGCCGAGATCAGCATTCCCGGCGTGCAGTAGCCGCATTGCAAGGCGTGCTCGCGGGTGAACGCGGCGCGAAGCTCGGTGGCGATCTCGTCGTCGTCGAGGCCTTCGATGGTGGTGATGCGCGCGCCGTCGCAGGCCGCCGCAAAGGTGATGCAGGAACGCGCCGGCATGCCGTCGATCAGGAGCGTGCACGCCCCGCATACGCCATGCTCACAACCGAGATGCGTGCCGGTGAGATTGAGATGGTCGCGCAGGAAGTCGGCGAGATGCGTGCGCGGCTCGACGGATGCTTTCGCGGCACGTGCATTGACGTTGATGTCGATATCAGTCACGCCGCCGCCTCGTCGATCGCCCGGCGCAGCACCGCGACATGGATGTGGCGGTCGGCAGCGCTGGCCATGCCGGCCTTGATCAGCAGCGCGTCGGCCGCGCGCAGATCGAACTGCGCCCTGAAATTCCCGGCGACACGTCCGCCGAACAGCGAAGCCGCATCGCCGAGCACGATCGGCGCGGCCTCGATGGCGCCGATCACCACGCGCGCCGCGCCTGATTCCGGATCGATCATCACGGCGGCGATCGCGTGCGCGAATTCGCCCGGCTTGCGGCAGGCCTTGACGTAGCCCCAGCGGGCAGAGCTCCGCAGGACAGGCACGCATACGGCTTCGACGATCTCGCCTGCTTGTAGCGCCGATTCCAGCGCACCGGTGATGAAATCCTCGACCGCGAGATCGCGGACGCCGTTCGCGCTGCGCAGCCTGACCTTGGCACCGAGCGCGGGCAGGGCGGATACCCAGTCAGCGGCCGGATCGGCATGGCTGAGCGAGCCGCCGATGGTGCCGCGGTTGCGCACCGCGCGATAGGCGATGGCACTTGCGACGCGCTGCATGGCGCCGCGTGTAACGTCGGGGACGCGCCCGTCCTCGATGTCGCCATGGGTGACGCAGGCGCCGATAACGAGCTCGTTGCCGCAGCGCTCCGCCCGCTTCAGTTCCGCAAGCGAGGTGATGTCGATGATCAGCTCCGGCTGGACCAGGCGGAGATTCAGCATCGGGCCGAGCGACTGGCCGCCCGCGATGATTTTCGCCGCTTCCCTGGTCTCGGCCATCAGCGCGAGCGCGGCCTTGAGGTCGGTGGGTCGCTCATAGGCGAAAGCGGCGGCTTTCATGCGGCCGGTCTTTCCGCCTCGCGCGCCGCGAGAATCGCTTCCACGATCCGCCGCGGTGAGATCGGCGAGTGCAGCAGCTCGACACCGAGCGACTGCAGCGCGTCGTTGACGGCGTTGGCGATCGCGGCCGGCGGCGCGATCGCGCCGCCTTCGCCGATGCCCTTGACGCCGAACATGGTGTAAGGCGAGGGCGTCTCCATGTGATCGAGGCGCGGCTCCGGCACTTCCGTCGGCCCGGGCAAGAGATAGTCCGCAAGCGTCGTCGCAAGCGGCTGGCCTGCGCTATCGAACGGCATTTCCTCATAGAGTGCCGTGCCGATGCCTTGCGCGAGCCCGCCATAGATCTGGCCGTCGACGATCATCGGATTGACCAGCACGCCGCCGTCCTCAACGATGACATAGTCGAGCAGCTCGACATCGCCGAGATCGGGATCGACGGCAACCGTCACCGCGTGCACGGCGTAGCTGAAGGTCCCGCTGTCGCGCCGCGGTTTGTAGCCGCTGGTCGACTCCAGGCCCGCTGGATCGACATCAGGCGGCAGATCCTGCGGCCGCCGGTACCAGGTATGCGCAATCTCGGAAAGATCGATGGTGCTGTTTGGGCCGCAGACGCGGCCGTCGCGCAGGGAGACCGACGCAGGATCGAGCTGCAGCAGTTTGGCGCCGATGCGTTTCGCGCGCTCCGCGATCTCCGTGCACGCTGTCCCAACCGCACCACCGGCCATCACCATCGAGCGCGAGCCCCAGGTGCCGGTCGAGTAGGGCGTCATCGCGGTGTCGCCATGGATGACGCGCACCTTGGCGGTGTCGATGCCGAGAATTTCATGCGCGACCTGGGCCAGCGTCGTCTCCATGCCCTGGCCGTGCGAATGCACGCCGACGCGGATTTCGAGCCCGCCATCCGGTGTCATGCGCGCCGTCGCCTGCTCATGGCCCGGTACCATGGGAATGCCCCAGCCGGCATAGACGGAAGTGCCGTGTGCGGCCTGCTCGCAATAGACGGAAAGGCCGACGCCGATCAGTCGTCCATCCTTTTCCCTGAGACGCTGACGCTCGCGCCACGAGGCGATGTCGATCGCCGCGACGGCGCGTCTCATCGCTTCCGGATAATCGCCGCTGTCAAAATGCTTCCTGGTGATGTTGTCGAACGGCATTTCCTCCGGCCGGATCAGATTGCGCAAGCGCACCTCGGCGGGCTCCAACCCGGCTTCTCTCGCCACTGCATCGAGCATGATCTCAAGGGCGAAGCAGACGCCGGTTCGTGCCACGCCGCGATAAGGCAGGATCGGGCATTTGTTGGTCGCGACCGAATAGGTCCGGCAGCGATAGGCCGGCATCCGATAGGGACCGGGCAGGATGCTCGCGACCTGGGCTGCCTCGAGACAGGCGGAGAAGGGATAGGAAGAATAGGCGCCG